>JGI994J12354_10000213_pt1 | contig 56985 bp, 59 predicted proteins | sample IntmicLarv3ML3BL_FD_12354 | JGI IMG/M metagenome (IMG submission 12354) | reverse complement strand
CGGATCCATATTCGCCTGTATCTTGAAGATAAAGCCTGAAAACGGCTTTTCGGCTGGCTCCACCGACCTGACTGTCGCATCTCTCTCACCTGGCGGTTGCGCCCAGTCTAAAAGCGCATTCAGGATCTCGCGCACACCAAAGTTGTTAATGGCAGAGCCAAAGAAAACGGGCGTCAGCGTGCCGGCAAGAAACTGCCCTGCATCGAACGAATTGGAAGCACCATGAACCAGTTCGACCTCCACTTTCAGCTGCTCCATTTCCTGCGGGAACATCTCTGCCAGCCTGGGATTGTCAATCCCTGAAATCACCTCGAATTCCTGATCCGCCCTTTCACTGCCCGCATCGAACAGCATGACTTCATCTCGCAGCAGGTGGTAGACCCCGCGAAAATTCTTGCCCATGCCAATTGGCCAAGTGATGGGCGCACACTGGATTTTCAGCACGGATTCCACTTCATCGAGCAGTTCAAGCGGATCGCGTGTTTCACGATCCAGCTTGTTCATGAATGTGATAATCGGTGTATTGCGCATTCGACAGACATCCAGCAGCTTGATGGTCTGTGCTTCCACGCCGCGTGCGGCATCAATAACCATCAGTGCGGTGTCAACCGCTGTCAGTACGCGATACGTGTCTTCAGAAAAGTCCTGGTGCCCTGGCGTATCAAGCAGATTGATTACATGATCCCGATACTCAAACTGCATGACAGAACTGGCAACGGAAATACCACGCTGCTTTTCAATATCCATCCAGTCTGAAGTCGCGTGCCTTGCACTTTTTCTGGCCTTGACAGTCCCCGCCAACTGGATGGCACCAGAGAAAAGCAACAGTTTTTCCGTTAGCGTCGTTTTTCCTGCATCCGGGTGGGAAATAATGCCAAAAGTGCGTCGACGGGCCACTTCACGTGCAATATCCCGGTCAGAAACAGAAGAGGATGTGTTCATACTGTTGATTTTGAAGAAAAACCAGCAGTTTATCCTTTTCACCAGAGAAAAGGAAATTTACGCACAACAGCAGATAATTTCCTTAAGGCAAATATTATCTACAAAAATTGGATACAATAATTCAAACAGGATTGTCAGACCTTTAATCAGGCGAAAAATCCTGATACGGCAACCGGGTTATCTTGCCATCAGCGGCTCCGGAGGAAAATGAATGAATGAAGTGGATTTGACCGAAAAAACAATCAGGGCGCACTTTGACGCCCCGATTTCTGTTATTTTCGATCAGGAGTCAGGAAATCTATTTATTGAAAACGACAGGTCAGCTTCACAACGCATCGCTATCCGCGCCGTATTTACGCCGCAAGCCATCCAGCAATTATTAGGCAGCCTGAGGCAAATAGAAGATGCGCTGAAAATGACGGAAGAACATGTTGCGGAAACCAATTTCCTAGACAAGACTCACATTCTTTGATATCGGGGTTTTCGCCTGATTACACCTCAAAAAACACTGGCGATACCCCGTCACCAGTAAAACGTCCCGACAGAATACCGATCACAATGCCCACAGTTATAGAGAGGCAGATCCTTGTCCGGATGCGCATAATAAGCGTGGCCAGTTTTTTTCCTGTATTCCTCTTCAGTCTTTTTGCAATAGATGAAAAGACCGATCAGTCCGAAAAACAACAGGACGGGGATGCTGCAAAAAAAGAACATCATAGCAAACCTCCAGAACGGCAAACGGACTTATCCACACAGGTTAATGTTTTATAATGAGAAGGTGTGCATGATCCGTACCTGTTTCAAGTTTACTTAAAATTCATGATTCATGCACATAAAAACCAGTGCGGTATCTGAATCGCCAACGGATTCTTTCACAGCCCTGACATTAAAAGCGTACCCATGAAAAAAACAGCTATCTCCTTCGCTTTACTGCTTTGCGCATTTCTTTCTTCCTGCGTTTATGTGAGCCTTCCCGAATCGTCCGATCCAACAACCAGACTGGAGGAAGCCCGTCGCCATATGGCACAAGGTCAGCCCCTTCCGGCAGAACGTCTCATTATGGAAGCTATACGCAGTTATCAGGCAGAAAACCATGCCGAAGGTCTGGGTAATGCTTACCGTGATTTTGGCCTCCTGCTCCGTTCAAACGCTGTCGCGCAAAGAGAACAGGTCTACCGTGAAGCCGGATTTCTGGACAATGACATTACTTTCGATAATCGCCTTGAAAAATCCGGCGAGTACCTGAATCTATCCATTTCCCAGTACAACGAAGCCGCCAACCGCTACCAGAACCAAGGCCGCTATGATCTGTTGAGTGCACTGTATTACACGCAAGGAGAGGTTTATCTCCTGCAGAACAACCATACCATGGCCTGTTCCGCATACGACCAGAGCCGGGCTGCCTATGCGGAAAGCGCCGTTCGCAATACAACAGAAAAGCCGCTTATTCCCGGGAGTTATACCTCTTTTCACGAGGCTATCGCCGCCGCTAAAAATCAGGCGGGTTGTCAGTAGCGATAAGGGCGCAAGTCTTCCATGATGCCTGAACAGGGAAAGCAAGGTGAAAAAACAGCGGCCAAAACAGTTTTCCCTCTTCGGTCAGGCCGACAAGGGGATCCTGCTTTTCGTCGTTGATAATGCTGAGCTCTTTCTCTCGCACCGCCTTCCCATTGCGCTTACAGCACTCAATTCAGGCTATGAAGTTCACATCGCTGCCCCACTGGATTTTGCCGCAGAGCAATTGATGGAGTCTTACTCCATCGTCTTTCACCGTCTGTCCATCACCCCGGACAAATTCACGCTCCTTTCAGAACTGAAAACGTTTTTTTCCCTGCGCCGGATTATCCGGGAAGTCAAACCTAGCCTGCTTCACCTCATCACACTCAAACCAACACTTTATGGTAGCGTAATTGCGCGCATAAACAAGGTACCGGCTGTTGTTGCCACCATTACCGGAACTCGGAAAATGCGGATGACATCAAACGGAAAAGAGAATCTACACCAGAAATTGATTCGCCGACTATATGCTTATGGCTTTCAGCATCCCAATCTGCGCGTCACCTTCCAGAACCGGGATGACCGGGATCTGTTTCTGAACATGGAACTGCTGCAAAAGCGCCAGATTGCGCTCATCCGCGGCACCGGTGTCAACATGCAGCAGTTTCACCCCATGCAGGAAATCATCGATACACTCCCACTTGTTCTCCTCGCATCACGCATGCGACGGGACAAGGGCATCAGTGAATTTGTGGCTGCCGCCCGGCAGTTACGGAAAAATGGCGTGCCGGCCCGGTTTGTGCTTGTGGGCGGGATTGATCCAACCCATCCGAATGCCATACCTGAAGCACAACTGATGGACTGGCATAACGAAGGCATCATCGAATGGTGGGGGCCAAAGCAGGACATGCCCATCGTATTCGCCCAGGCGCATATCGTCTGCCTGCCGTCCTACCGTGAAGGGCTGCCCAAGGTGCTGGTTGAAGCTGCCGCCTGCGGGAAACCCATCGTAGCAACAAATGTTTCAGGGTGTCGGGAAATTGTTAATAATGGTGAAAACGGCCTGCTTGTTCCCGTTCAGGACGCACGGGACCTTGCCGCAGCACTGAACCGCCTGCTTGCGAACCCGGACCTGAGGCTGGAAATGGGACAGCGAGGAAGGCAAAAAGTCGTCAGCGAGTTTTCAATCGGACATGTGGTGGACAAGACGCTGAGGGTGTATGAGGGCTTGCTGGAGGTATAATGCTGGCCCGACACCATTTTCCTGATGTAATATTTTCCTTCCTTCTTTTTCCAGAAAAAACCATGAAGTTGACCTGTTTTAAAGCCTATGACATTCGTGGCGAACTCGGCGCCGAGTTGGATGAAACCATTGCTTACCGGATTGGACGAGCATATGGTGAGTACCTGCAACCCAAAACCGTTGTTCTTGGCTGCGACATACGAACGAGTAGCCCGGCACTCAAACAGGCTGTGGCAAAAGGGTTGATGGATGCTGGAAGCGATGTCATCGATATCGGCATGACAGGAACCGAAGAAGTTTACTTTGCCTCTTTTCATCTTCAGACAGATGGCGGCATTGAAATTACAGCCAGCCACAATCCCATCAATTACAATGGCATGAAGCTGGTACGGAAAAACGCGCAGCCAATCAGTGGAGATACCGGACTAAAAGAAATTCAGGCGCTTGCCGAAAAAAATGAATTCCCAGCTCCCAGGAGAAAAGGAACGCTCACCAGACAAAGTATTCTGGCTCCCTATATCCAGCACCTGCTTACGTATATTCGCCCTGAAAAACTTCGGCCGCTGAAACTGGTCGTCAATGCAGGTAATGGTGCTGCCGGGCATGTGATTGATGCACTTGAAACACGGCTTCACACGGCATCCGTACCAATTGAATTCATCAAAATACACCACCAGCCTGATGGCAGCTTTCCTAACGGTATCCCGAACCCGCTTCTTCCGGAAAACCGTCACTCCACATCCAGCGCGGTTATACAGCACAACGCCGACATGGGCATCGCTTGGGATGGAGATTTTGATCGCTGCTTTTTATTCGATGAAAAAGGCCGTTTTATCGAAGGCTACTATATCGTGGGACTTCTTGCCGCCGCCTTCCTCCAGCAATATCCGGGAGAAAAAATCATTCATGATCCCCGCCTGACCTGGAATACCATTGATGTGGTCACCCAATGCAATGGCATCCCTGTCCAGAGCAAAACCGGACATGCTTTCATCAAAGAGCGCATGCGTCAGGAAAACGCCATTTATGGCGGCGAGATGAGTGCCCACCATTATTTCCGCGATTTTGCCTACTGCGACAGCGGCATGATCCCCTGGCTGTTGATTGCGCAGCTTATGAGCGATTCCAAAAAGCCCTTATCCGAACTGGTTGCGGACCGGGAAGCTATGTTTCCCTGTAGCGGTGAGCTCAATTACCGGGTTCAGGACAGCACAAAAGCCCTGAATCTGATCAAGGAGCATTTTGCCGGATTGAACCCCGTCATTGACTACACTGACGGCATCAGCCTAGAGTTTGATGACTGGCGGATGAACCTGAGAAGCTCCAACACAGAACCGCTGCTGCGCCTGAATGTAGAGGCACGAGGAAATTCGTGCGATATCGCGGGCAAGGTAAAAGAAATTGAAGGTCTACTTCCTAAAACTTGAGTCGTCCTGCATCAAGCTTCTCAATATCACTCAAATACATCTGCCTTGCTGAATGCCAAACCTTGGGCATCTTTTGAAGACAGCACTGGCGCTTCATTACCTGGCCATTGGATATTAAGTATTGCATCATTCCAGATAATGCAACGCTCATATTCTGGAGCATAATAGTCCGTGGTTTTATACAAAAACTCAGCTGTATCAGACAACACCAGAAAACCATGTGCAAAACCCTCGGGAATCCACAGCTGTTTTTTGTTTTTGCCTGAAAGAAATTCCCCAACCCATTGCCCAAAGGTTGGAGATGATTTTCGAATATCCACGGCGACATCAAATACTTCGCCTTGCAGGACACGCACCAGCTTCCCTTGCGCCTGCTGAACCTGATAGTGCAAACCACGCAATACGTTCCTTACAGAGCGAGAGTGATTATCCTGTACAAATGTTACCTGTTTCCCGATCGCATTTTCAAATTGTTTCTGATTAAAACTTTCATAGAAAAAACCACGATCATCACCAAAAACCAGAGGTTCAATAAGTACGACATCAGGAATGGAAAGTTGAGTAATCTGCATCAGAAAATATTTTCTTTAAGAATGTGAAACAAGTATTGTCCATAATCACTCCGACTAAGCGATTGGGCCAGATGTTCAAGTTGAATGACATCAATCCATTTCTGCCTGTACGCAATCTCCTCAGGGCAGGCGATTCTCAATCCCTGCCGATGTGCCAATGTGGCAATAAACTGGCTGGCCTCCAGCAAACTCTCATGTGTACCCGTATCAAACCATGCATAGCCGCGCTGCATGATTTCAACATTTAACCGGTTCATAGCAAGATAAGTCTGATTAACCGAGGTAATTTCCAGTTCATTGCGAGCACTTGGCTTAACCGCTTTGGCAATATCGACAACTTGGTTATCGTAAAAATAAAGTCCGGTAACCGCATAATTGCTTTTGGGGTTGGCCGGTTTTTCTTCGATGCCATTGGCTTTCCCTTTTTCATCAAAAGAAACCAGACCATAACGCTGGGGTTCCTTAACATGGTAGGCAAATATGGTCGCTTCATCTGCTTTTTTATTTGCCTGCAACAGCAAGCTTGTCAGATCGTGACCGTAAAAAATATTGTCTCCCAGCACCAAAGCACTGGGATGATTATTAATAAATTTTTCGCCAATGATAAACGCTTGAGCCAATCCATCTGGAGACGGCTGTATGGCATACTGAAGATTCAGCCCCCACTGTTCACCACCACCTAGCAACTGCTGAAAGCGGGGCGTATCCTGTGGCGTACTGATAACAAGAATATCGCGTATACCGGCAAGCATGAGCGTACTTAAAGGATAATAAATCATGGGCTTGTCGTACACGGGTAAAAGCTGCTTGCTTATTGCCAAGGTAGCTGGATGTAATCTGGTGCCGGAACCACCGGCTAGGATAATACCTTTGCGTTGAAGAGTCATTTTGTCATCCGTTAAATAATTGTCGCAGGACTTGACGCACACCATCCTGCCAAGATGGCAGAGTAATATTGAAAGTATCGCGCAGTTTCCTAGTATCCAGCCTTGAGTTTTTCGGGCGCCGGGCAACGGTTGGATATGCTTCCGTGGTAACCGGCCTGATATTGTCCGGAGCCAGTGCCAAAGATTTTCCTACCTTCATTGCTTCCGCAACCAGAAAACAGGCATACTCATACCAGCTTGTCTCTCCTGCTGCGGTCAGATGATAAAGACCAAATGGAAATACATGCCCCCCTTTTTGATGCATCTGCTGAACCAGATGTGCCGTGATATCCGCAAGCAATATCGCTGACGTTGGTGATCCGAACTGATCCGATACCACATTCAGGCTATTTCGCTCACTGGCCAGCTTGAGTATGGTTTTGGCAAAATTATTGCCATGAGAACCAACAATCCAACTGGTACGCAAAATCAGACTGTTTATGCAACTTGACTGCAATGCATTTTCACCCGCAAGCTTGGAGCAGCCATAGACATTTTGAGGCGCCGTAATATCCTCTTCACTGTAAAAACCCGAGGCTTCCCCATTAAAAACATAGTCTGTGGAGTAATGAATAACGCAGGCACCAATAGCTGATGCCTCTTCACCAATAACCTGTGGTGCAACCGCGTTTATGGCAAACGCATTGGCAGAATCAGTCTCTGCCTTGTCAACCGCCGTATAGGCGGCTGGATTGATAATCACATCCGGCTGAATTGTCCGAATCAGTGCCCGAACAGCATCCGGGTTTATAAAATCACAATCCGCATGATCAACAGCAAAAACCTGACCAAGGGACGCCAATGATCGCTGCAGTTCAAACCCAAGCTGACCGTTTTTTCCTGTAAGGAGAAGCTTCATGGTCAATTGTTATATTGCTTGTTAATCCAGTTACGATATGCGCCACTTGTCACCCTTTCCGTCCAAACTGGGTTATCAAGATACCACCGCACCGTTTTCCGGATACCTGTTTCAAATGACTCAGCTGGTTGCCAGTCAAGTTCATTTTTTAACCGGCTCGCATCAATAGCATAGCGACGATCATGCCCTTGGCGATCTTTCACAAAAGTGATTTGTGTTGAATAGGATCGCCCATCCATACGCGGCTTCAACTGATCCAGCATGGCACAAAGAGTGTGGACAACCTCAAGATTGGTTTTTTCATTCCAGCCACCGATATTGTACACATTACCGATTACCCCAGCCTCCAGTACTCTTTGAATGGCAGAGCAGTGATCTTTGACATACAGCCAGTCCCGAATCTGCTTGCCATCGCCATAAATTGGAAGCGGCTTTCCTGAAAGCGCATTGTAAATAACCAGTGGAATCAGCTTTTCAGGAAACTGGTAAGGACCATAATTATTCGAGCAGTTGGTTGTCAAAACAGGCAAACCATAAGTATGATGATATGCTCGCACCAAATGATCACTTGCCGCTTTGCTTGCAGAGTAGGGGCTGTTGGGTTCATAGCGGTTGCTTTCCCTGAAAGCAGGTGCAGTCATCTCCAGAGAGCCATAAACCTCATCTGTGGAAACATGCAAAAAACGAAAACCGGATTTTTGGGCAGCATCCAAACCATTCCAGTAAAACCGCACCATTTCCAAAAGACGGAAAGTACCAACGATATTGGTCTGGATGAAATCTTCGGGACTATGGATTGAGCGATCCACATGAGATTCCGCTGCAAAATGGATAATCGCTTCAGGACGCTTCTCGGCGAATAGCTTACTTAACGTATCAATGTCACCAATATCAGCCTGAATGAAGGTATATCGCGAATCATTTTCAAGTGAAGCCAGATTTTCAGGATTACCCGCATAGGTAAGCTTATCTATGTTGACAACACGCCTGTCCGTTTGGGCAAGCCACTCAAGGATGAAGTTGCTTCCAATAAAACCTGCACCACCGGTTACAAAAATCATGAAAAATCCACCTCAGAAAAACAGGAAACGACATGCACTGCGCAAATGCCACATCAAGTGCCTGAAACTGCGTTCACTTGCACGCTGCGCATCATGAACAAGAATAACTGAAGGTACAACCTGAACATTCAACCCCATCCCGCGCACTCTTCGACAAATATCAGCATCTTCAAAATACATAAAATAACGTTCGTCAAACCCTCCCAACGCGTCATACGTATTTCGGCGAAAAACGACAAACATGCCCGCCACCCAGTCGACCGAAATGGGATGCAACCCAAACTGATAATCCCGCTTTCGGATACCCAGAAATTTTCTTTTAAAGAGTTCCCAAAATGTAGGAAATTTTCTTGCATTGTCCTCAACACTTCCACTCTTGTTATGTAAACGGGGAGCACATGCACCGCAGTGCTCATCCTTGAAAGCGCCCAGCAATGGGCTCAACCCTTGCCCTGACGGTATTCTCATATCCGGATTAACAACAATAAAGTAGCGACCACTAGCTATGCTGAAAGCTGCATTATGATTCTTGCCAAACCCTTTTTTTACTGAATTTCTGATGATTTTTATCGGCAAATCCTGAAACGCAAAAAGGAAGGTTTCATCTTCCGGAATATTAAGCGTAATGATAAGCTCATAGGATATATCAATACCTCTTGCAATATCCTGCAAGAGGTATTTTATCAAGTGTCCCTGCCCATGACTGACAATGGAAAGAGAGGCATCCGGTTTCATAGGCAGAAAACTAAAAATCAAACCCTGTTAAGTACACACTACTGGCAAATCTGACTGCCACTAGGAAATTTATATAAAACGCAGTCTTTCATAAAGCTGCATATATGAAACCGACATGCTTTTATTTGAAAAATTATTTGTTGCGATTTCAAATGCCAGAAGGCCTTTCTCTTCTTTCATCAAAGCCACTTTAATTGCATTATCAACAGATGAATCATCAAAATCAAAAAACGTCACACTATTTTCATCAAAAATTTCACGAAACACGGGAATATTCGAACAAACAATTTTTTGCTTATGTAACGCAGCTTCTATTAATGCAAGCCCAAACCCTTCATGCTCGGAAGGAATGGCAAATAAATCAAAATACCGGTTAAAGAGATGTGCATCAGGCTGGTAACCAAGAAAAAGAACCCTGTCTGACACCTTCAGCGTTTCTGATAATGTTTGAAGATGTTTTTTTTCAGGGCCATCACCTATAACAATCAAACAACCGTTATCATTCCTGCGCAAATGCTGAATCAGAATGTCGATCCTCTTTCTTTTAACCAGATTGCAATATACCCCAACGGTGTAAAAATATTTACTATTAAATTGAACGCAAGCCTCACGAGCCTCATTCGAAATCAGATCGTAGTTGATTGAAATATCCAAACCATTGTAGCAACGATATATCTTTTTATTAAAAGATCGCTTTTTGTAATATTGTGCTGCATGTTCAGACAAAACAGCAATTGCATCAAATCGCAACCAAGACAAAAGCCATAATGTACCAACAACAAGGGAAACCACTGTATTGTAATAATTTTCAAGCTCAGGATAAATATAATTATGGACAGTGGTAATTAATTTTGCGCTGGTTTTCAATGGTTTATGAAAAAATGCATAAATATCCGGTCTGAGCAAATGCGAATGCACAATATCATAATCATTCCATTTTATCTTTTCAAAAAAAGATATGCGTTGAACAATAATATTGTCAGGCAAAACAAATTCAACGTCCTTGTCAAAATAAAATATTGTTACACTATTACCGGATTTCACAAACTCCAATGCCAGATTCGTTGCAACAGCTATCGGCGCCTGTTTTTTCAATGCCGGAATAATAATAGCTATTCGCATAAATTTTCTATTTCGTTTGCAGATTAATTAAAAATTATTAATCAAGATAATCCATACTTGATAATATGCCAGAATCATATCCTGCTAAACAGGCGCACATTACCGAAACATCAGATTTTGGCATTTTCTTTTCTCCTGAAATTTTTATTGATTCCTGCTTCTGCCACTTTAATTCATGAAAATTACCGCATCAATAACCATCTTATGATCCTTTTTGCGTTTACCACAGAGAAAATGCGCGCAGAAAACCCGTTTTTCAAGCGCGCCCTTATATCCTCTTTGACAACACGCAACATATGAGATGGCGCATTACTTATACCACCGGGCTGGATAATTGCCGCCGGGCAATCAACATAAACAAACTGCACTTGTCGACTGACGCGCAATGCAAATTCATAATCAAGTGCAATACGAAACGTTCGATCAAAAGATTCGCTGTTCCACAGTACGCGGGGCCACAACGATGAGGCATGCGGAATAATCATCCCCCGATTCAGGCCCTTTTCATTAGGATCACCCTGCTGCAGCCAAGGGGAAATTTTTTGATCAGCGAGTTGAATGAACTGATTGCCATAAAACACCAAACATGAATTTGAGAGGACATTCATTTCGGAGTGGGAACTGAGTAAGGCGGCAAGACTATCCGCGCTGCAGAAATAGTCCCCTGCACCGAGAAAACACAAGTACGTTCCCTGAGCATAGCTGATAGCAGCATTCCAAGCATCAGCAATACCTCCATCTTTTCCTCGCAACAGCGTTATTTGCTTGCCACGAAGATTCTGCAATTTAATATCAGGATTGGCAAGATCGTATTTTTCATCAAAAATGAAGCCAACAAATTCAACCGATATATCAGATTGCGACAAAACGGATTCAAGGGTTTTGTAAAACGCGGCGTCCTCCGCCAGAGTCGCCACAATAACAGTTACGATGGGCATTTGTGTTTGCATGATCATGGAAAAAACCGCCAGAAAAACTGTAAGTGCAAGAAAAGAGTCAGGTCAAAATAGAAATTTTAATCATCTGGAAATATCAATTACTTCCAAACATCCATGTTCTCCGTCATCATCCTTACTACCTCATGCATTGTGCTCTTTGCTGTCCAACCTAATTTCAGCTTTGCCTTCTCTGGGTTGGCACGGCTGGTTTGTATGTCTGCGGGACGATGCAAAGCAGAGGATAGAACAACGTGATCCTGCCAATCAAGCCCCAACATTTTAAAAGCCGTATCAACAAATTCCTCAAGAGTATGAGTAACACCTGTTGCAACAATATAATCATCAGGCAAATCCTGTTGGAGCATTAGCCACATGGCCTCAACATATTCCGGAGCCCACCCCCAATCCCGTGCAATATCAATTCGCCCCAACTCCAGTTTTTCACTGGAACCCCTCGAAATGCGCTTTGCAGCAGTAATGATTTTTTGCGTCACAAACCGTTCCGGACGCAGAAAAGATTCGTGATTAAATAAAATGCCATTACAGGCAAACAAATTATATGCCTCTCGATAATTATTAGTCAGCCAAAATCCCGATGCCTTGGCAACAGCGTAAGGACTTCGAGGATTAAATGGTGTTGTTTCAATCGCTGCAACGCCATGCGTATCACCAAAACATTCACTTGAACTGGCGTTATACAATCTTACTGGGTAGTCAACAAGTCGACAGGCTTCCAGTATATTCAGCGTACCAAGAGTGATACTCTGAATTGTTTCTGCCGGTTGCTCGAAAGACAGACCAACCGAAGATTGTCCTGCCAGAAAATAAATTTCATCAGGGCAGCTTTGCTTCAGCGCGGCAAACACACTGCGAAAATCCTCCGGAACCATGGACAAAACTTTGACCTGAGGACGAATACCGAGTTTAACGAGATTGGCAAAACCATTTCCCTGGGCATCGCGAGATGTACCCCATACCTCATAATTTTTGGAAAGTAAAAGTTGAGCAAGCCAAGCGCCATCCTGACCACTAACACCACAAATCAACGCTTTTTTCTTCATAAAGTTTAACCTGCCAAGTGATGATAAACATCATATGTTTCTTGGGCGCACCTTTCCCATGAAAAGTTTTTTAACCTGAGATGACCCTTCGCAATCATTGAGGAATGCCTTTCCTCATCCAAAACGAAGTTCTCAATGGCATATTGCATCGATTCAAGATCTGATGGATCGAAATAAACTCCTGCATCGCCAATCACCTCCGGCATTGAGCTGGTATTACTTGCAATAACCGGACAAGACTGCGACATAGCTTCCAAAGGAGGCAATCCAAACCCTTCGTATAAAGAAGGATAAACAAAGGCTCTCGCAGATTTATACAATGATTTGAGGAGAGAATCATCACCTGAAACCTGAATTATCTGATCATTCGAAAACCCCAAAGCGGCTATGAATGTTTTTTCTTCTTGAGTAAAAATTCCACCACCAAAAGCAATCAGATTGAATTCGGTCTTTAATTTTTTTGATGCAGCAAATACCCTTAATAAACCACCAAAATTCTTGTATTGACCACGATTTCCCACATAAAGAAGAAAAGGCTTTTCGATTCCATTGTCTGGCAAATCCGCAGAAAGGCAATTACTGAAATCAGCACCAAGATGAACCACAGTAACTTTTGATGGATCAACATTAAAAATTTCGACCAAATCCTTTTTCGTGCTATGAGATATGCTGACAATATGATCTGCCCGGTCACATGCATTTTTTTTAAATAACGTGGTGAGATCTTTTGGAGAAAACGAATCCGGATAAAGCTCATGAATCATGTCATAGACAGTCAATACTGTTGCAATATTTCGCTTTTTGTTTCGTCGAGAATAATATGTTTCATGCACTATATCCGGTTTCCAATTGCGCATTTTCATATTGGAAACATGGTAATTATATCCCATGAAAAGCCGGGCGGTTTTTGGAAGATAGCGATTAAGTTTTCTTCCATTAGCGATGGAAGCAGAAATGCCATCTAAATAATTGTTAATATAAAACGGAGAAAATATTTTGACTTCCTGCTCCAACGCAGACAATCCCTGAGCTAACTCTATAAAATAACGCGATATTCCTCCATAAGCCTGCAAGGAAAATATTTGATAGTCAAATACGATTTTCACTCTGCACCCAACATGGATTTGCAAAACATATGATCATCCCAAGTTTTGGATTTTATCTTTTTATTTAATCGTTGATACAACTCAAAAATGGTAACGGCAGTAAATTTTTTATTCAAGTCCGCTTCAAAACCTGATGCAAATAAGTTTTGAGTATATTTGCCATCCCAATAATAATCAAAGCCAACGTCTCGCATCATGCGAACAAAAACATCATAGCCCCCCGCATAATCGAAAAATCTTGCCGATCCATTTTCCACCTCTTTCCCAAATAAAAAAGAAAAAAGCATCGAAAGCCTTTTAATATAAAATATATTCCGCGCAATATAACCCGCGTCCAGAATATTTATTGGCCTTTTATAGGCGTCTTCAAGCCAAAATGGTCGCTCAGCTTGCACGAAACCACATTCATCGCACTGAAAACAATCGACATCATATTTTCCCATTATTTTTTACAAAAACCGCCTATACAAGCAACCTACCAATTGCCGATTTCAGAGACAAATAATAATTTTTCTGAGAATTATTATTCAAAACATATTCAAAATTTTTCTTTTGCAAAAACATCAGTTTTTCATCATCAAGTGACAAAGCATTATCAATTGCAGATGATATTCCATCGACAGACAACTCCTTTATGGGAATTTCATAACCTGTACTGACTGCCGTTTCTCTGGAAACGATTGGAATTAATCCACCATTTCCCACTGCGGTTAAGACAGATGCCGACCCACCTTCCGAGCATGACGGATAAATAACAAAAAGGCAATCAAGAAGTATTTTTTCAAACAATGAGCTTTGTATGTCAATGAAGCCATGTGCAAAAATATTTTTAGTGCAATATAGTTCATTTGAAAATTCTCTTTCAAAATCAGGTTCCGTTGAAATATCTCCACAGATATGTAACTCAAGGTCTGGGCGCATTTTAAAATACTCCAAACAGAGATCCAGTCCTTTATGTATTAAACCTGATGAGCCGAACCATAAAAACCGCCTCCTGGAATTATCCCTCCTATTTTCTATTAAAGAATTAGCGTCAAGCGTTTTATAGAACGGGGTTGGAACAGAAAATACAGGCCCATCATAAAATAGCTCATAGCTTTTCTTGCAGCTTTCATCGCCTAATGCAATTATTCCATTAACCAACATTGTCTGATGCGTCCATGTTTTTTCAACAAAACGAGCTGATTTTCCAAGCCAACACCTCCGTTTTTTATACACCTCTTTGACGCGACGAAGCGTGTTTGTGTTTTGAATATTGACGTGCATGCCTGTACCATAGCAAATGGTTTTTTGATCGCAGACATATGGATTTTCAAAAGCGGTCTTAAAAGCCTCACCAAAACCAAAAATTACATCATAATCGACAACATCAACCCCTTCGGATTCGTAGTGAACAATATCAACTTGATAACCCAATTCATGAAATATTTTTGCAACGCTGATTGCCTCATAAAAATTGGTATGAGACATCTTCATTTTTTTTCTGAATGGCGAAACAATATAAGATATCAAAACTTTTTTTTCAAATTTTGATTTATAGTAATTCCTTACCTTGCGATTTGATATCTTATGCAACAAATAAGATATTTTTTTCTTTAACCACGGTGGCAAAAAATTTTTAACGTGTTTTTTCATATATAAATATTGCAACTATCGATTTCCAAAAAAGCACAGGTATATTTTTATCTACAATTGAAAATATAAAAAACGAGAAAAACAATGCACAGGGCAATGCGAGAGCAGAGCCAAAATTGCCGAAAAACGGAATAAGCAAGTAATTTAATAAAATAGCAGCTCCAGCAGAAATCAACTGAAATAAAAGCACCCATTTGCTTTTATTTTCTGCAATATGCCAAAAGCTCCATGCGGAATTAAAAAAAACAAAGACATTTGCCCATATCAGGATCGCCAATAAAACAGCGGATTCTCCGAATTGGCTTCCATACAAAACTTTAACAATGAGCGTGGAAAACAGGCTTGCAAAAAGAGCAATGGCAATCGCTGACCATAACAAAAATGACGTTACCATCACTTTTCTTCTATTGTATTCAACCGACTCCTGTTTTTTTGATAATACAGCCGGGAAAAGGGAGTTTAATACCAAACCCGGGAAAAAATGCCAAGCAATGACCAATCTGTATGCCGCAGCATAGATACCAACATCATGTTCTGTCGTCATTTTTTTCAGCATAATCACGTCCACATTTGAAAACAGGACAAAACCCACCCCAGCGAAAATCAACGGCCATGAATCCTTAAGCAATTGCCTAGCGATATCCCAGCGAAATTTACCGTAAACACGAAAAACATTGTGAATCCGATACGAAAAAAAGTAACCCATTGCGAGAGTAAAGGTATCAAAAACACTTATATAGGCGAACCAGATTAAACTCGCTTGGTTCAGTATCAAGGCAATTTTGAGGCATAATGAAAGCACAAGTTGAATTACTTTGCATACTGATACAACTTTTGCCTTTACTTGTGACTGAAAATAATATTCAATCACGTCAAAACTCTGGAATATCAAGCTGATTGAGACAATACAAACAAGAAAATTTGTTCTTGTATCACTTGACGAAAAAAACAGCGCCCCGGCTACAAACAATATAGCAAACAGACCTGCTGAAACCTTCAGTACAAAAGCTGTCGCAAGATAATTTTCTTTGTCATCGGGTTTACCAACAAACTCCCGCACCAAAATTCCATCCAGACCCAGTTTGGAGAGACCGCCAAAAACCGAAACGAAAGCAATCGCATAACTGAGAAGCCCAAATTGTTCCGGCCCAAGATACCGTGTTACCCATATACCCACCAACAACCCTGAAACTATGCGCAGCAGTTGCTCACCCATCATCCAAGAAGTGTTCTTCAGATATTTGACAAACCCTTTGTGCTGGATTAAATTTTTCAGTCGGTTTAACACGTGTGGTATCTTGTAGTTTACTCCACACTCACGCTAACTTCATAGCCATTTGCCTTCAATAAGGCATGCTGTTTGGCCAGTTCCAAGTCATGCGCAACCATTTCTCGGCACATTTCCTGTACCGTAATTTCCGGCTGCCAACCCAGCTTTTCCCTTGCCTTTCTCGGATCACCAAGAAGCGTTTCGACTTCGGTTGGGCGAAAATAACGGGGATCGATACGCACAATCGCGCGATCTCCCCAGTAACCGACTTCGTCAACACCCTGCCCCTCCCAACGAAGCGGCATACCTAGCTCTTCCGCGGTCCATTCAATAAACTGGCGAACGCTGTACTGCTTTCCGGTCGCAATAACAAAATCTTCCGGCAACTCCTGTTGCAGCATCATCCATTGCATGCGCACATAGTCTTTCGCATGCCCCCAATCCCGAAGAGCATCGATATTACCCATGTACAGACAGTCTTCCAGACCTTGGTTGATATTGGCAAGCCCGCGTGTAATTTTTCGGGTAACAAAGGTTTCTCCCCTGCGAGGGCTTTCGTGGTTAAACAGTATGCCGTTGCAGGCATACATGCCGTAGGCTTCGCGGTAATTTACGGTAATCCAGTAGGCATACAATTTGGCGACTGCATAAGGACTACGTGGATAAAACGGGGTGGTTTCTTTTTGTGGTATTTCCTGCACCAAGCCATAGAGTTCGCTTGTACTTGCCTGATAAAAACGGGTTTTCTTTTCAAACCCGAGGATCCGGATAGCCTCCAACATACGCAAGGTACCCATGGCATCGATATCCGCCGTATATTCCGGACTTTCAAAACTGACTGCCACATGACTTTGTGCGGCAAGATTATAGATTTCATCCGGTTGCGTTTCCTGAATGATACGAACCAGATTACTCGTATCGCTTAAATCGCCATGGTGCAGCCGGAAACGGGCATTTTCCACATGGGCATCTTGGTAAATATGGTCAATCCGTTGTGTGTTGAACTGGCTGGCCCGGCGCTTGATGCCATGAACCATGTAACCTTTTTCCAAGAGAAACTCTGCTAGATAAGAACCATCCTGCCCGGTAACACCGGTAATGAGAGCGACTTTTTGTTTCGTTGTCATAATGTAATCCCGATTGTTTATTCTGTACGAAGTGTCTGGTTGTTTTTCAGAAAGTCACGATAGGTGGTCGCCAACCCCTCCCGAAGATCAACTCTGGGCTGCCAGCCAAGGGAGGTCAATCTTGTACTGTCGATCAGCTTGCGGAAGGTGCCGTCCGGCTGGCTCGTATCAAATTCGATTTTGCCCTGATAACCAATCGTGTTGCATATTGCACTGGCCAGTTTACCGATGGTAATGTCATTGCCATAGCCAACATTGATGTGGCTTTGCATGGGTTGTGTATGTGCGTCATATAACACTTTATCCAGATTCATCACATGAACACAGGCCGCGGCCATGTCATCCACATACAGAAATTCCCGGCGGGGAGTGCCGGTTCCCCATATAGCCACACTTGGCAAGTTATTAACTTTGGCTTCATGAAAACGGCGAATGAGCGCAGGTATGACATGGCTGTTTTCAGGATGATAGTTGTCGCCGGGGCCATAAAGATTCGTTGGCATCACGCTACGGTAATCAACAGCATGACTTGCGCTATATTGGCGATTATAGCTTTCGCAAAGCTTGATACCTGCTATTTTGGCAATGGCATATGGCTCGTTTGTCTGCTCCAGTTGCCCCGTGAGTAACACATTTTCCGCCATGGGCTGTATTGCTTCCCGGGGATAAATACAACTAGAGCCCAAAAATAGCAGTTTTTTTACCTTGTTGCGAAAGGCCGCATCGATGACATTGGCTTCTATCATCAGGTTTTGATAGATAAATTCTGCCGGGTAAGTATTGTTTGCATATATGCCGCCTACCCTTGCTGCCGCCAAATAAACCTGATCCAGCTGTTCCGCCTCAAAAAAAGCACGCACTGCGGCCTGATCTGTCAGGTCCAGTTCCGCATGGGTACGGGTAATGATACGCCCGACAGGCTGATTGTTTGCCAACAACTGCCGGACAATGGCAGAACCAACCATGCCACGGTGACCGGCAACATAAATTCTGGGAGCAATGCTCATCTTATTCATCTCTACGACCATAATGATCATCCAGTCGCACAATATCGTCTTCGCCCAGATAGCTGCCGGACTGAACCTCTATCATCTCAAGTTCAACCTTGCCCGGATTTCTAAGGCGATGAATTTCGCCAACGGGGATATAGGTGGACTGGTTTTCACTCAAAAGAAACACCTCATCTCCACGGGTCACTTCAGCGGTACCCTTTACCACAATCCAGTGTTCCGCACGGTGATGGTGTTTTTGCAGGCTGAGGGAAGCGCCAGACTTGACGCCAATCCGCTTGACCTGAAAGCGCTCACCCACATCAACAGAGTCGTACCAGCCCCACGGGCGCGACACCTTGCGATGCATCACGGCTTCTACACACTGGTTTTGCTCCAGCCGGGCAACCACGTCCTTGACCTGTTCAACGCTTTCCCGATGAACAACCAGAACGGCATCAGGGGTATCAACGATGAGCAGATCCTGTGTTCCCAAAGCAACAACTGGGCGATATGGGGCATGAATGAATGTATCAGTAGCATTGTGTGCAAGCCCCTGACCTTTGATACGGTTCCCCTGCCCATCAGGTGAAGAGAGGGCGGCCACAGCATTCCAGCTACCAACATCACTCCATTGTTCATTGAAAGGGACAACAGCGACATCCTGATAAGGCTCCATAACGGCGTAGTCGATGCTTTGTGACCGGCAGGATGAAAAGATGGCGGTATCCGGACGAATGAGTAGAGGCGCATCGGCACGAGGCTTGCTGACTGCGCCAGCTAGCGATTCCCTGCATGTTTTCAAAATATCCGACGCATGCTGCTGCAGCGCATCAAGCAACATGTCTGCACGAGTGAGAAAGATGCCAGCATTCCAGAGCACCTCCCCCTCAAGCAGAAGCGATTCTGCCTTGTCAGCCGATGGCTTTTCAATGAAACGCTCAACCCGATAGCTGCCATCCATGCGTTTCTGTCCTTGCTGAATATACCCGTACGCCGTACTAGGGAAACTTGGTACAACACCAAATGTAACGATGGCACCTGATTCTGCTGCTGGAACACCTTTCTGAATGGTGTCGAAAAAAGCCATGCCGTCCGGGATATGATGATCTGATGGACAAAAAAGCAACAACTGGTCTGCACTGCCTGCCTGCGCCATATAAAGTGCTGCAAGCGCCATGGCAGCGGCTGTGTTTCTTGCCACAGGCTCCAGAATAATCGTGCCTGTGGCTCTGGCGGCCTGCAGAATATCGGCTACCATAAAACGATGGTCTTCTGCGGCAACTGTGATGATTTCATTACTGAAACCGATCACGCGCTCAATGGTCAACTGCAGAAGGCTCTTGTTGCCGACAAGCGGAGCAAACTGCTTGGGAAAGCTTTTTCTGGATAATGGCCAAAGCCGGGTTCCAGAACCACCACACAGGATGACAGGTGTAATCAATGGCAAATTCATGAATGGGTCAAAAGTAAATTGAATTATCGTCGAGAATGATTGAGATTTGCTCCAGCAAATTAGGTAATTTTCTAAAAATCAGCCTCTTTTTTCAATGCCTCGATTTCTTCTCGCAAGGCCTCATATTCCAGCAGTTTACGCTTCAAAAAACGTTTTGTCAGGGCCGTTTTTTCAGCAATACCCACCGGCGTAAGCAAATAGGCATAGCCCAGTTTGTTTTTGCTTTTGCTGAAATTCTGCATTTTGATCCAACCTTTTTCTACAAGGGCCTGCAGGCAATAGTTGATACTGCCCAAACTGATGCCTAACTCCCTTGCCAGTTCACGCTGGCTGATATCAGACGTCTCCTGGATGCGCCTCATGACCCAAAAATGGACATCTTCCTGGGAGTGTGTTTTTCGTCTAATTGTTCCGGATTGTGTGGATAACATTCTAGGCAGACTATCACCATGACTGTATTACAGTCATGGTGATCAAAGGTTAAACATAGCGCGTTCAAATTTTGAACGCACTATATCACATCCGTAACAGGATAACTATTTCCGTGCCGAAATGCATCTCCACAGTCCGATACGGTGTTTAATTCATTTTCTGTCGTTCCGAGGAAGCAATTCGATAAGTACGTGGTCATCCGGAGCAAACGGTTTTGGGCTACTGTATGGTGAGACTGCCAGCCAAAATTCAGTATGCTCGCTTCTCCGACGTAATTTGGTGTGAATAACATAGCCATGCATACGCACCCTGCCCTGAAATCCTGCATAAATAGCTTACATGATAAACCGGCATTCAAGTAGAATGAAAAGGTTATCGTTTCATCAAATCAACATACGGATGCAGTATCTCGCCCTGCCATTTTTCGTTTCCCTGATCATAACCCTGCTGATTCTCCGGTTTCAGCATGTGCATAGCAGATACACGGCTGATAGCGACCTGACTGGTGTTCAAAAATTTCACGCGCGCGCTGTTCCACGAATTGGCGGCTTGGGCATCATGGTCGGAATGCTCGCAGTGATTGGCTGGTTGTTTCTTTCCTGCAGCACAGACTCACGTGCATTTGCCCTGCTGATTCTGGCATCCTCACCCGCCTTTCTTGGCGGGATTATTGAAGACTGCACCAAAAAAGTTCGCTCCCACATCCGGCTTTTCTTGACCATGGTTGCTGCCGCTATTGCTTTTTATCTGCTGGGAGCCGGAATATTCAGGCTGGATATCCCCTTTGTTGACCTGGCAATGACTTTCTGGCCGGTTTCCCTGCTGTTTACGATGGTTGCCGTCGGCGGTGTTGCCAATGCCATTAACATCGTGGATGGATACAACGGCCTTGCTAGCATGGTCTCCGTCATCATGTTTGCCGCGCTGGGGTATGTCGGATTTCTACTTGGAGATACCCTCATCTGGAGAACGTCTCTGGCCATGATGGGAGCAATACTTGGGTTTTTCGTCTGGAATTATCCACGCGGGCTCATTTTTCTTGGTGATGGGGGAGCGTATTTTATTGGTTTCATGCTGGCAGAGCTGTCCGTACTTCTTGTTGCAAGGAATCCGGCTGTCTCACCATGGTTTCCCCTGCTCGTTGTGATTTACCCTATTTTTGAAACCCTCTTTTCCATCTATCGCCGTGTTGTCTTGCGGGGCGTTTCTGCCGATATCCCCGATGCTGCCCACCTGCATCAACTGGTATACAAAAGGGTTGTCCGTTGGGCTGTTGGCAGCCAAGATGTAAAGGAAAAGACAGCAAGAAATTCCATGACATCCCCTTATCTCTGGTTTTTATGTTCCATTTCGGTCATCCCCGCCATGCTTTTCTGGCCGCATATGTGGATACTGCAAATCTGCACGTTGGCATTCGTTGTTTTATACATCACACTCTATCGCCGTCTTGTCCACTTCAATGCCCCACGCTGGCTGTTAATTAAAAAAGAGAAGCAGGATGCCTCTGACGATAATGAGCCGGAACAGGATTGAGTTTCATGCTCCCCATAAACGACAATGAAATTGACCAGATCATATGGGAAGTCATCCACAACAGCGATGCACGTGAAGACTTCGCCTATTATCTTGTGCATGCCCCTGTTGATGCGAAGTACCGGGAAAAGGCCAATGCCCGCATCAAGGAAATGGGAGATGCTAAAAATAATGCTCCTGTTCAATATTCTCGCGCAATAGACAGAATCAGGGCACGGGCAGAAGACGGCGATGCTGCCGCTCTTTTCCACATGGGGAAAATCAATGCGCTGGGCATCTCCATCAAACAGAACTTGGCTTCGGCTGTGTGGTGGTATGAAAAAGCAATGGAAGCAGGAGAACCCCGCGCATTTGCCAATCTGGGGTGGCTTTACCAGTCCGGCTATGGAGTAAAAAAAGACCCGGAAAAAGCATTTGAACTTTTGTCTGCCGGTGCAAATGGCGGAGTCATTTCGGCGCGGGCGGCTGTTGGCATGATGCTGGTTTCAGGTGAAGGCTGTGCGGCTGATCCGAAAAACGGCATCCGGATGCTGGAGGACGCATTTGATCTTGGATACATCAATGCAGGTAATCTTCTGGCCGACATCTGTTTTGCCGGGAAATATGTTTCCCGTGACATCGAAAAAGGACACAGCTGGCTTTTCAGATGCACGGAGAAAGGCGACGGGCGAACCATGGCCATACTGGGGCATTATCTTGTTGCGGGCACACACGGAAGGACAGATGTGGAAGAAGGGCTAGCCCTTCTTGAAGAAGCGACAGAAACAGGATTTCTGCTGGCCTATTCCTGGATGGCAAGCCTGTACAAAAACGGAACCGGCGTAGAAAAAAACCGGGAAGAGGCAAGAAAATGGTATGAAAAAGGAATCGCCGCGGGAAGTCGGGAATGCGCAGAGGGGCTGGCCCGCCTGCTTCTGGAAAACCGCCCGAATCAAACCGGACTAGGTGGCACCACCCTTCACTAACGCCAGCCCTAAAACTGACCTTTCTGTTTTTCCCGGCCACATTATCCTGTAAAGTATGTCTGTTACCCCCATGTATAGAGGTATTCCATGCATATCCTGCGGCAATGTGTAATTGTTTTTCTCTGTCTGGCTTTTGGCGAACTGGTTGTTGACCTGACCGGAACACGATTTCCTTCTGCCCTGATCGGCATGCTGTTGCTGACCCTTCTTCTGACGGTTGGCTGGATCAGACTGGAGTGGGTCAAAGGCATATCGGATTTTCTGCTGGCACATTTCGGCCTCTTTTTTGTTCCTCCCGGTGTCGCGCTCATGCTGTACTTTGACCTGATCACAGCAGAGTTACTCCCTATTGCTGTTGCCACCATCATCAGCACGCTGATTGTATTGGCGGTAACTGGCTGGACGTACCAACTCTTTCGTCGTCGCTCATGAGCCATTTCCTGCACAGCGAAGTCCTTTTCATCACGCTCACCGTCGTCATCTTCTGGGGAGCGCAATTGCTGCAGAGACGGCTGGGCTGGGTGTTTCTGAACCCGATCCTCATGGCCATTGCCATCATTATCCTGATCCTGAAAACCAGCAACATTTCCTATAGCGCCTACGAACACGGCAGCCGTTACATTGCCTTTTTGCTCAAACCGGCCATTGTCGCGCTGGGGGTACCACTCTACCAGCAACTGGAACAGATTAAAAAGCAGGCTATCCCGATTTTTGCCTCACAACTGGTTGCCTGTGTTGTGGGTGTTTTTTCCGCTGTCCTTATTGCTTGTGTACTTGGGGCCTCACCTGAAATATGCATTTCCCTTTCGCCCAAATCAGCCACAACCCCCATTGCGATGGAGGTCTCGCGGGTACTTGGTGGCATTCCAGCACTGACAGCGGTTATTGTTATCCTGACCGGCATTCTGGGCGCGATGGTCGGTCTGCCATTCCTGAAACTGATTCGCGTCCGAAGCCGGATTGCGCAGGGGCTGGCGCTGGGTGCTGCTGCCCATGCGGTTGGAACCGCTCATGCGATGGAAAAGAACGCGCGGCAGGGTGCTTATTCCAGCCTTGGACTGATACTGAACGGCACGCTAACCGGCATGCTGACACCCTGGCTGCTACAGTTACTCGGTTATTGAAGAATAAACGCTCAGGCAACCTGAAAACGCACAATTCCGGCTTCCCTGTCTTCAATCCGCTTTACGTGCCCCGGCTCTTCCAGATAATTCAGGTGGGCGATGGACTCGCCCATGGCAAACATAAGTTGATGGGTATCCAGCTCACCCCAGTCAAACAGGATGGGTAACAGCTCACAAGCGGTTTTTGGCTCTCGTATTGCATCAAGAATGATATTGCAACGATTACGATGGTGCGCTTCCAGAAAATCGACACGCTTGTGAGCACCAATAAACGGGCGTCCATGACAGGGCAGAACCAGCGTATCTTCCGGCAATTCGCGATAACGCTGCAGGGAATTCAGGTAAAGTTTCAGGGGATTGTCATACTGGTTGGGCGCAACGACAGGGATATTGGTTGAAATGCCGGGTAACAGCATATCTCCCGCAACAAGCACTTTCAGTGCTTCACAGTAAAACCCGGCGTGCTCAATGGCATGCCCGTAACCAACAATCACCTGCCAGTCATGTTCACCAATCCGAACGACCTGCCTATCAAGCAGGCGATGAAAAAACGGGGGGATGAGCGGCACGCCCACTCGGTAAATATTGCCTCTTTTTTTCAGTGCATCCAGGCGTTTTCGATCCAGTCCGTGATGGCGGAACAGCTCGACCATGGCATCAATGTTATAGCTGCCAGAGCCTTCTGCAGCCGCCTGTGCCGTCAGATACTCCCCTTGCGTCATCCAGAGCGGAATGCCCAGTTCCTGCTGCAGCCACCAGGCAAGCCCCATATGATCCGGGTGATAGTGCGTCACCATCTGCCGGGTCAGTCTGTGTGTCTCAAAAAGCGTTCGCCAGATGGCCTTGATCGGTTCCCACGTCAGGCCCGTATCAACCAGACACCAGCCATCATTGTCCGCAATCATCCATAAATTGACATGATCCAGTGCAAACGGCAAAGGCATGCGCAACCATCTGATACCGGGCGCCACTTCCATGGGCTGACCGGATTCCGGTACTGTTCGGGCAAAAGGATAATGAAGCACAGACATGACAATTCCTGATGAGGTAAGTCGCGTTAATCAAAATTGGGGCGGAAATGGCAGATTTTAACCAAAAAGTCTGACCTGTGTCCTCTCATCAGGGAAAAGCCGTTTCTGAATCCGTGCACTACGGATGTTGACTCGACAGGTTATGCACGAACATGAGTTGATGCGCCCTTTTCTTCCCCTTCACCCGACCCCGGGGTGAGATAGGTGGCAATAACCGCATTGGCAACTGCTTCAACCCGAGCCCGGTGAAGGGTGCGGGGGATTTCTTCCATGTCGCCCCCCATTGACTGGGCAATCGCAGCAGCATCAACACTGCGGGCGGCATCCAGAACCAGTTGCCAGTATTCGCGTTGTGGAAATTCGATATTTTCCTTGCTGACGGTTTCGGATTTCCGTCCACGCAGATCGCATTCGGTAGCATCAATCACATTCATGAAGCGCTCCGGCCTTCTGAAAGCATCACAGCGTTCCAGCAGTATCACAACCGTTCTTGGTCGCAACTCACGACTGCGACGGATATTGCCGTGTTCGCGTGTCGTCATCACCGCGATCTCCCGATACATATTGGAGACCCTTAACCTGCGGCAAACCGCTTCCGTCAGTGGCACTCCCCGCTCCTCATGAGCACGGTGATGCGGCCACTGATGGGGAGGCGTTGTTCCCTTGCCCAGATCGTGCAGCAGAACCGCAAAACGAACCTGAAGCGGGTAACCCTGTTTTGCAGAATAATCGAGTGCCAGCATGGCATGAGCGCCGGTATCAATTTCAGGATGCCACTGCTCTGGCTGCGGCACACCCCACAGTGCATTGACCTCTGGAAGAATGCGTTCCAGCGCACCACATTCGCGCATCACCATCAGCATGCGGGAAGGCTGTTTTTCCATCAGCCCCTGCGAAAGCTCCTGCCAGATCCGCTCAGGCACCAACGCATCCACTTCACCTGATTCAACCATTTTTTTCATCAGCTCCATGGTTTCAGGCGCAACAGTAAAGTCAGGGAAACGGGCGGCGAAACGGGCCAAGCGCAATATACGCACCGGATCCTCTGCAAATGCAGGAGAAACATGTCGGAAAATCCGTTTTTTCAGGTCTTCCCGCCCGCCAAACGGATCGATCAGTTCTCCATCCTGAGAACGTGCCATGGCATTCATGGTCAGATCCCGCCGGGCAAGATCCTCTTCCAAGCTCACATCCGGAGCCGCATGAAATACAAAACCCTTGTAGCCGGGACCGGTTTTGCGCTCAGTTCTGGCCAGTGCGTACTCTTCTTTTGTTTCCGGATGCAGAAAAACAGGGAAATCCCTGCCGATTGGCTGAAAACCGAGAAGTTGCATCATGTCAATTGTTGTACCGACCACGACATAATCCCGATCCCGAACCGGCAAACCGAGTACCTTATCGCGAACAGCACCACCAACCGCATAGATTTTCATACCTGTCCCCTTTGCTCAATCAGTTTCAGATGTGGGCATTGTTACCGGATGAAAAAGTCTCTTTTTCATCCATGATATCGCTATTCAGCGTTTCCTGCAGGCAAGTGCCTTTTTTGTCAGGGAGGAGAAACCCTGCCCATCCGTTTTTTCAGTGACTGGGGGCGCCCCTCTGTCAAAGCGGCATAATACGTCGCATTGGACATGACACTCTTGACGTAATCTCTTGTCTCACTAAACGGAATCGTCTCGGCGAAAATGGCTCCCTCCACCGTACGCGTCAGTCTGGCGCGCCACGCACGCGGCCTTCCAGGGCCGGCATTATATCCAGCAGTTGCCAGCGTCTCGGAACCGTCAAACTGATCCACCACCATTTTCAGATAATTGGTCCCTAGCAAAATATTGGTTTCCAGACTGTTGATCTGTGAGTTGCTGTAATCAGAAAGCCCTATCTTTTTCGCTACCAGTTTTGCTGTTGCTGGCATCAACTGCATCAGACCAGATGCCCCTGCGGTGGAGCGAGCATCCATAACAAAGCGGGACTCCTGACGAATCAGGCCATATGCCCAAGACATGTCCAACCCCAGATCGCTGGTCGCTCTTTTCATGTTTTCCCGGAATGGCATGGGAAAACGCTGGGTAAAGATGATTTCTTCCCGTGTCCTGTCCGATGTATTGACCATACGGTCCAGTACCCCGCTCCGCCTGGCAAACTCGGATGCTGCCAGCAGTTGACGATCCGTCATCCCACGTAACTGCCAGTTCCACTCCCGGCTCCCCTCAAAACGCATATTCAGCGAAAAGAATTTCAGGGCAAGCAAAAAGCCCGGATTGTTTGCCATTGGGGCAATTTCGGCCTCTGTCACTGGTCGGGCCATTTGGGGTACGGTAATCTTTTTCCCCTGTTCTTCCAGTGCCAGTTGTCCATAAAAACCGTGATGATCTGCAATACGAGCAAAATAACGATGGGCCTCCTGACTGTTCCCTGCTGACTGCAACGCACGTCCTTTCCAATAGACCCATGCGACATCATCCCGGAAGTAGGCGGGCATTTCATCAATCCATTGACCAACCGCACGCCAGTCGTATGACCGAAGCGCCATTCTCACCCGCCATTCCTGTGCAAAACGGGAAAGCGGCGCTCCCTGCGCATTTTTCCAGTAATCCAATGCGGCAGGCGAAAGGGAAAGCGAAGCCGGCAGCGCAATCTGTGCCCAGGCCGCTTTGTACTCTGATGGCGTCAACAGCGCCTTCGCACCTGTCAGGATATCGACCGCCTGCGGCAAATTCTTTTTAGCCTGTTGCCCCAATGCCAAGATAAAAACCTCATGGGCATCACGTCCGGTACCCGGCCCTTTTGACAACACACTGGCCGGCACATCCAGTGCACGGGCAACTTCAGCGGGCGGCACCCCGGTCAGTCCGGCAAGGCGCTTTACTGTCGTCGCAGAACTGGCCTCTGCCGCCGTGCGCACCTGAAACCAGAGATCATCTGCATTGAATTGCCCTGCACGCTTTAATGCGGAAACAAGGGCATGGCATGCATCACCGTTTTTACGGAGCATATCAAGCAGAATTCGGGCATCATTGGCAACGTTTTCTCCTTTAATCACCCTTGAAACCAGCGCGTAACACGCCAGTTGCGTATCGTCCTTAAGCTGAAACAGGGGATATTCCCGGTCGAAAGTCGCCCATTGTCCCCGTCTTCCAAGTACAAGCAGCCAGTCATTACGCAACCTGTCCGCAATGGCGCTGTTTTCATATTTTGAAATAAACCCCAGGATTTCTGACTCACCAGCCGTTTCAATCCGGGATTTCAGGCGATAATATTCCACATAGGATGGAACAGGATAATCAGAAAGATCGGCAAGAAGCCGATTTATCCTGGTTGTATCCTGTTTGCGAACGGCATCACGCAACTCCAGAAACAGATTATCCTGTGCTGATGTCGTGGACAGATCGGGCAATGCATGTGCTGATACCAGCATCATGAACGCCCCCAGAAACAATGAAATATTTTTCAGATACTTGCGCACAACTTACCTCGTTTTTGTTCAACCTTCCGGCACACAGACATGAGTGTACCATCAGATACAACATTGCAAATGGACGCCGCTGACACCAGAAAAGACATCAAACCGGAGCTTCGTCGCTCTCTGCTGTCCCTGAGACACGCTCTGGATGAGCAACAGCGGATTCAATGGAACACAAGAATCAGCGAGCATATCGAAAATCATCTGAAAACCCGCTCACTGACAAGACTGGGCGTTTATTTTTCAACACAAAACGAACCTGACCTGATGGCGCTTTATGATGTCCTGTCCAGAAAAGGCATCACCCTCTCTTTGCCGGTTGTCATCAAAAAAGCGACCCCTCTGCAATTCGCACAATGGAAGCCTGGTGATCCACTGAAAAGGGACAGCTACGACATTTCCACGCCGGAAACAAGAAACTTTGTTCCGCTTCCGCAGGCTCTTCTGGTTCCCTGCCTGGGCTTTACAAAGGACAAGTACCGGCTGGGCTATGGTGGCGGTTATTTTGACAGGACACTGGAACAAAAACCCCGCCCGCACACAATTGGAGTCAGCTACTCATGCCTCCAGACTGCCTTTCCGGTTGACGAACATGACATCCCGCTGGATTGCATCATTACCGAAACCGGCATCGTCCGGTAGTCAGGAACGCTTCTTCTTCAAACCGACAGCTAGCGGTATTCTTCATCATCCTGATAGTGATTGCGGGAAACGGGCGTATTGCGGCCAGAAAACAGAGCCCTTGATCTTTCCAGTTCTTTTTCACTGATGTACTCAAAAACTTTGACGACCCGCTGCACCCCCGGAACAACACTGGCCGCTTTGGCGGCAATATGGCCTTCCCGCTCGGTAAGAAGCCCCATCAGATAAACCGTACCACGCTCTGTTACGGTTTTTCTTGAATTGGAATAAAGCCCCTCCGTATTGACAAAGCGCGCCGTAACCTGTGCCGTAATCAGCGAATCGGCCGAACGGGCATTCAGGCCGGACGGCATGTCAACCACCAGTTCATTCACGACCCTCCTGACATCGGGAATCTGCGCAAGCTCGCTTTCCACTCTTTTCCTCATCTGTTCATCCGGCACTTCTCCGGTAATCAGAACCAGCCGGTTAAAACAGGCCACATTGACATGCCCCTGCTCACCAACAATGGCATCTGCAACGGCTTCCCCCTTGAAACTGATCACCCGGTCATCGATCTGGGCACCCATCGTGCGTCTGTCTGTTGCCGCCATGGTACCGGTCACCCCCGTGCGGGCAACAGTGAGAGGCATGCAGGCCTGAAGCGTGAAAACCACGATCAGGCATAAAAAAACGGCTCCCGGATACCATTTCCCTCCGTTCATTGTTACGTTTTTCCTGCTCATCAGTTTCTTTCAGATAATACCGGCTACATTTCTGTCATCCATGCAGAAAAACACAAAAGTGCAGCCCCGTTTTCAGGAATATGACCTGCGCTGAATTGTATCAATGCCCGAACCGGCACTATCCGGACATAAGCGGGATATTTGTCCCTTAAATGCAAAAACGGGGAACGTTACGTTCCCCGTTTTTCCGTGACTATAAGCCGGAACCGTCAACGGTATTCCTCGCCTTTCTGCTCCGTCCGGGTTGCTTCTGCGGCAGAAGCATCCCGATTCTTCAACTGCTGAAACTCTTCTTCACTGATATGCTCAAAAATCTTGACAACCCGCTGTACCCCCTGAACAGCCCGTGCCGCTTCTGCAGCAAGATTACCCTCGCGCTCGGTCACACGCCCCATCAGATAGACAATGCCACGCTCGGTTATGGTTTTCAGCGAATTGGCATACAGCCCCTCCGTATTGAGAAAACTGGCGGTAACCTTGGCAGTAATCAAGGAATCCTTGGAGCGTGAACTCATACTGGACGGGGGCGCAATCTCCAGCTCGTTGACAATATTCCGGACATTGGGAATCTGTTTCACTTCGCTTTCCACCCGGGTTTTCATGCCTTCACTGGGCACTTCACCGGTAATGAGTACAAGCCTGTTGTAACTGGTAACATTGACATGTCCCTGATTGCCAACAATCGAATCTGCCACTGACTCGCCCTTGAAACCAATGGTGCGATCATCCGTCTGCGTCCCGAAAGTACGCCGATCCATTGCCGCCATTGTGCCAGCGACGCTGCCACCAACAATGGCCGTCTGGACACAGGCCTGAAGTACCAGTGTTGCCGTTCCACATAAAAGGCAGGCGCAAAACAGTCGCTTCCACCGGGTTACTACCATGCTTTTCCTATTCATCAATATCCCCTCCAAATAATGCGGCATCAATACCATCGCAGATGCAGTGAATTACTAAAATATGGACCTCCTGGATGCGGGCAGTTCTGGCATGCGGAACACAAATATGCACATCCCCCTCTGACAGAAGTTCAGCAATTTTGCCACCGCCATTACCGGTCATGGCAACGATGCCCATATCACGATCCCTGGCTGCCGCTATGGCAGCAATCACATTAGGCGAATTACCGGAAGTGGAAAACGCCAGCAGGATATCGCCAGGCTGCCCAAACGCCTGTACCTGTTTGGTAAAAATATCCTGAAATCCATAATCATTACCAATAGCGGTAATGATCGATGTATCCGTTGTCAGTGCAATTGCAGGCAAAGGCAGGCGTTCACGCTCAAACCGCCCCACCAATTCTGCGGCAAAATGCTGGCAATCCGCAGCAGAGCCGCCATTGCCACATGCCAGAATCCGGTTCCCCTGGGACAATGCCGCAAACATCATGTCAACCGCATCAGAAATGGGCTGCGCCAAAACAGCACCTGCCTGTATCTTCAGATCGGCACTTTCACTGAAGTGTCCGAGTATGCGCTGGTTTCTCATAATTTCGTGTTTTTTCCACGTTTCCCAAAAAAATTACATTTCGCATCAATGGCATTTTTCAGCCAGGACAATGCATCCCCGTCAAGCGCAACAACATCAAACCGGCAGACAGGCGTTTCTCCCTGAAATGAATCTCATCCGGTTAACTGCTTCAGCACTGCTTGTTTTTAAAGCCGCTCTCGCGCACAATCATAGCAGACTTATCTGGATAACCGATGAATGACGAAAATGACAAGATAAAAAACCTGGCGCGCCTCATGCAGGGCATCATCCGGCAGGATTACCCCCCATCAACATTGTATGTGATGGCAACACCGATCGGAAATGCCGGTGACATCAGCCTGAGAGCACTCCATATCCTCTCAATGGTCGATGCTGTCGCATGTGAAGATACACGTATAACCGGCTCCCTCCTGTCCCAGTACGGTCTGGCAAAAGAGCTGATGGCAACGCACCAGCACAACGAGCGCCAGATGGCGGAACAGGTGATAAAGCGACTCTCGAACGGAGAAAAAATAGCACTGGTATCTGATGCCGGCACACCCGCCATTTCTGACCCGGGATACCTTCTTGTCAATGCCGTGCGCGCGGCCGGATTCCGGGTTATCCCCATACCAGGGGCATCAGCAGCCATTACCGCACTTTCCGCAAGTGGCCTTCCGGCCGATCATTTTTATTTTGCCGGATTTCTGCCTGCAAAAAACACGGCCCGTGAATCCCTTTTGGAATCACTGGAAAATGTCCGGGCAACACTGGTGATATACGAAGCACCACACCGGATAAAGGAAACGCTGGCATCATTAAATACCGTTTTAGGCTCGGAACGGCAGATCGTTATTGCCCGTGAAATCACGAAACTTTTTGAAGATATTCACTGTTGCCGGCTCGGCGAAGCCCAAAGCTGGCTTGAAGCTGATCCGAATCATGCAAGAGGCGAGTTCGTTTTGATGATTGAAGGAGAAAAATCTGACATGGATGAAGATGAGGCAGAAGCAGCGCGGGTTTTATCCATCCTGCTGGCAGAATGCCCTGTCAGCCAAGCGGCATCACTGGCATCAAAGATTACCGGCATCAGGAAAAACCGCCTGTATGAGCAGGCGCTTGAGATGAAAAACAAAATGTAACCACTACTCCTGTACAACAGGCGGTGATCCAGATGGAGTGATATTTCGGGTATCCGTTTCTTCCGTTTTTTCTTTTGTCGCCGCAGGATCCCACCCACCGCCAAGAGCAAGAAAGAGCGTTACCTGATCTCTGGCAAGTTGCGCCTCTGACTCAGCCAGCCGACTTTCATACTCGGCCAGCGTACGGTCAGTATCCAGCATGGCGAGGAAATCGATCCGCCCATAATCATAAAGACGGTGCGCCTGTCTGGATGCCAACGCACTCTGGTCACGCGCTTCTTTCAGTGCAGCGTTCCTTTCCATCCCCCGGGCATAAACCGTCAGGGCACTTTCTGTTTCCTTCAGGGCCCGTAAAACGGTACCATCAAAATCTGCCAGTGCCGCCCCTGTAGAGGCTTCAGCCTGTGCAATACGCGCCCGGGCCGGGCCTGTTGCAGGCAGTGTCCAGGAAATCAGCGGACCAATTCCCCAACGGAAAAAATTACCGGAACCCCAGTCAGAAAACGTACCCGTACTGCCAATATTCAATCCAAGGCTGATACTGGGGTACAACTGTGCTGTTGCAACCCCTATTCTGGCTGTCGCACCGGCCAGCACCCTTTCTGCCTGCCGGATATCCGGGCGTCGACTCAACAATGCAGCACCATCTCCAACAGGGATGGCCTGTTTCAACTGGGGAATCGCCTTGCATTGCCCTATTTTTTCTGTCAGTGCATCAGGCAATTCGCCTGTCAGAATCGCCAACTGGTATACCGCTGTTTTTTGCTGGGCAACAAGCGGAGGTACAGCAGCACGAAGCTGTTCCAGTTGCGCCCGCGAGCGGCTTACATCTAGCGGCGTTGCCCTACCACCAGCGGAAAGTCGTCGCGTGGTACTGACAAATTTATCCTGAAGATTAACGGAACGAATCGCCACATCAATACGGTGCCCGGACGAACACACATCCAGATAAGCACGCGTGGTATCGGCAATCACGGTAATACGCATCATGTCATAAGCAGCCCTGGTGGCTTCCATATCCGCTTCTGACGCTTCCACCGCTCGCGCAATCTTGCCAAACAGATCCAACTGGTACGACATACCGGCACCCATATCGTAAAACCAGTGGTTAGCCTCTCTCTGCGCACCATGCTTGCTTGCATTTTTGCCATAGGTGGGCGATGCCCCAACATCAAAAATCGGGTCCGTCATGGTTCTGGCTTCTTCCAGAATGGCACGGGATCTGGCCAGATTGGCCGAAGCAATTCTGAGATCCGTGTTGGCTACCAGAGCCTTGCCAACCAGGTCATTCAGAATTTCTTGCTCATACAGGCGCCACCAGTTTTGGGGAAGGTCATCACCAACATATACCGCTTCCCCAGCAGAAGCGAACGGTGCGCCGGCTTTTTCCTGACGGATAACCGCCTCATCCGGAACATGATAGTCCGGGCCAACCACCGTACAGGCTGACAACAGGGTCAACAGTAACGCAATCGCTGAAAAGGATAATCGACAAGAAGACATCACATGTTCCTATTTTTCACTCATGGCTTCGGCCCGCTCAACACGGTCACGGTTGAGAATATTGATTGTCGCTGTCTGCCCTGCAACCAGACGCACGTGTTCCGGCTTGGATTCGATGGCAACCCTTACCGGAATACGCTGTACCAGCCTAATCCAGTTCAGCGTGGGATTAATGTTTTGCAGCAGGTTGTCTCCCGTACTGCGCTCCCGGTCAAAAATACCGCTTGCGACACTCTGCACGCGACCTTTGAGCGTTTCTTTTTCACCCATCAATGAAATAGTGGCAGCATCTCCCGGGCGGATGCTGGCAAGTTTGGTTTCTTCAAAGTAGCCTTCTACATAAATTGAATCCGTATCAATCAGAGCGATAACAGGATGACTGGCGATGACATAAGTTCCCACCTGCACATTCAGGTTGGTCACATTTCCATTTAGCGTGGCCAGCACCTGAGTACGTTCAAGATCCAGTTTTGCTGTATCCAACCGGATCATCGCCATAGCCAGATCCGCCTCATACTGCTCAACTTTGGCTAGCCCCTGCTCACGAATTTCATGTGCAACCAGATCCTTCAACCCACGGTTACGTTGATCTTCCCGTTTAGCCTGCTCCAAATTGACGCGGGCTGCATTGACGTTTGCCTCAGCCTGCCTGAGAGCAAGCACAAAACGATCCTGGTCTATTTCAAAAAGCACATCCCCTTTTTTGACCTCCTGATTGTCCTGGACATTAACCTTTATCACCTGGCCGCTGACATCCGGTGCGATCTGGACCACGTCCGCTTTTATACGGCCGTCACGCGTCCATGGGTCGTACTCATAATGAACAAACAAACGCCACCCAAGAAAAACAGCAACCAGGGCAACGCCAACCGTCACAAAAAAACGGATTGCCTTCGGTCTGGAAAACTCAAAACGGATAGAACGCATATTAGAATCCACTCGCAGAAAACAGGAGGAAAAAAATACCCATCACAATAACAACCAGTGCAAAATCAAACAGGGCCGGATGCCAGACATAGCGGTACAGGCCAAATTTTGCCAACACCCGGCCGATCAGCCGAGCGACCAGCATGGCGGCAAAAAACATCACAATGCCCCAGGGAATACAAAAACCATAAATGTTGAGTTCACCGATCATTCGTACTCCTTTCCGGATATCGCCGCACTGTAAAAAAGCGCATTCGGAAACAAATCCCGGCGAATCCCTGCCAGAGCAGAAATCGCTTCATTTTTTTTGGGCGAAGACGGCATGCTGCAAGCCTGATAAAGCAGCCGATCCAATTGAGCAAGCACACTGGCGTTATCGCCCTGCATCCGTTTGAGCCGGGCCGAAAAATAGGAAGACAAGCTATTCATGAAAGCATCCAGGAAAATATTGTTTTCCTTGAGAAAGTCCTGTGCATCCAGCAAATATGCCATGTTGAGACTGACCCTGACATCTTCCATCAGATCAAGCGACGGACTTTTTGTCATGCCTTCAACTACGGCTAGACGGGGAGCCAGCAGACTAATTCTGTCTGTCATCCGCACCGCGATCTCCGCAACGGAAACCGGACGCCCTGCCGCGGCCATCCGGGCAATCTCCCGCCAGCCGGCACGCATGATACGGCGCACCATTCTCTCCACACTGGCATTTCTCAAAACACGATTAACACCAATGGCAATGGCAATACCGATCAACATCGCGGACTGACCATTAATGTAGGTCTCGAAATCGTCCTGTCCAAAATCGTAGAGCATCAACATACCAACCACGGACATGATTATCATCAGAGCACGGGCTGCTGTTGCCGGACGCCCCATGTAAATGGCGGAAACCAAGAAAAACGGCGCCAGAACAAGAATCAGCATCTCTATCGTATGGGCACTGGGGACACCAACCAGCAGGTAAAAAGCCGAAAAAGGAACAGAAAGAACCGTAAACCAGAATGCCCCTTTCAAACTAGGTCCCGGGTCATCCTGCGCCGCAAAAATGGAACTCATGATGCAGGCAAATGTCGGTGCCTGAAACGCAGTGGGTGACGCTGACACGATCCAAAAAACAGAGGATATCGCAGTTGAAAGGAAAACCCCTGTTGCAGCAAGGGCGGCTTGTCCCCTATCAACATGAAGCGCACGATTTGATACGGTCGGCAGATCCGGCACCTCCTGCAACGTCCCTTTTTTCACACCGATTTCTATCTGGTACCGATACTGAAAACAATCCTCAAGCGCATCAATCAGCATATTTAACTCGGATGCAAAATTGATCCGCAGCATATCGCCCCAACTGGCATTAATATCTGTTTCCGGCACCAACTCTCTTACCCGATTTTTCAGTTGACGGGCTCGACCCTGCGCAGGAAGACCTCGCTGACACCAGGCCGCAATATCCCCGAGAAGCTCCCGCCAGGCCGCAGAGCGCACCTCGGAACGCCCCTCTTTCAGAGCCGTCATCCGGTCTTCCATGCCTGAAATAATGGGAACCAGTGCTGCCAGCCTGTCATGAAGCACCCGAACCACATCTGCTGTCCACCGGATGTTATGCGTATCAAAAGGCAGGTGGGTTACCATCAAGCGCAGTTCGGTAACATCCTGCGCAAGCTTTCTGTACAGGGGAGCACTTTTATTTTCCCTGATCCCGGTCAACACATCGGCTGCCCACTTTTTCGCATCATTAATGGACTGGTCAAGACGCGCCAGAAGCGCATTACCGATGCTTTGTGGAAAAAAAAGGCCATGAACAACAGACGAACACCACAGGCCGATAATGATCTCCTGAGTACGATCCGCTGCCGTCTGAAACGGCGTTGCAGCCATTATGTGATGCGTCTCCGCCAGAAGCGGTGTTCCTGTGATGGCAACGGTATATCCGGCCAGCATGAAAATATAGGCACGCGGCGTCCTGTCCAGCAGTGATATGTACATGCAGATCGCGGCAAATCCACCAAGAACCAGAACATAGATCGAGCGATAGTTGGCGAAAAGCGGAATGGTAATGATGACAACCAGACCCGACAGGATGGTGCCAAGTGATCGATACATCCCTTTGGAGCGAACAGAACCTGCCAGTGGCGCAGCAATAACATAACAGGTGCCCACAGCCCAGAAAGGATGTGTTAACCCAATCTTGAGAGAAATATAGATCGCTAGTGCCACCGAGGCGAAACATTTTGCGCTGAACAGCCATTCCCGCGGCGCAGGCAGGTCAGGAAAATTCAGGCGGATCACCCGGGTTGTCGAGGGGTTCATATCAGGTCAGTCTAGAGCCATATCAGACAGGTTCATAGTTTTTAACTGTGGATCGCAACGCACCCAAAACACGTACACAGGCCTGAATATCACTGATCGACACGCCATTCAGCAACTCACCACGAAAGGAAATGAGCGCCTTTTCTACCTGTGCAATAATTTTTTTTCCTTCTTTCGTCAGGCTCAGTATCTTTGCCCGCCGATCCTGCGGATCCTCAAGTCGTTCAACAACCCCGGCACTGACTAGTTGATCAATAATCCGCACCAGCGAGGAGGGATCAAGCCCCACTGTTTCTGCCAGTTCCCCTGGACGCACATGATTGCCCATCCGGCCAATCATGATAGCTGGCCAAGCTGTCGCCTGTGACAGGCCATAGGTTGACGCAATTTTATTGGCAACAGAATTATAGGCTCGTGATGTTTGCGCCAGTGATGTGGTAAACAGCATTCGAATTCGGTCATTATCATTCATATTCCCCCCGTCACCCCCTTATTTTTATACAAATATTTTGCTTGCAAAATATTATCGTGCGTAAGATGAAAACGCAACATAACAACTGAAATATTTACAAAAGAGGAAAAAACGGAACGCTCAGGAACACCCATCTTCTTCAAAAAGCCGGGACAGTGTCCGGTCAATATGAAATGACCATTCGGGCAGCTCAAATCCGAGCCTGCTGCATAACTGTGTATTATCCAGCCTTGAATTGGCAGGGCGACGGGCAGGCAATGAGTATTGCGTTGATGCAACAGGACGGATATCACCGGCCATCAGCGTGGTCTGAATACCGGCGTCCTGCATTTTATTGACTATATAACAGGCCAGTTCATACCAGTTTGTTTCGCCCGAGGCACTCAGATGATAAAGGCCTTCCGGCAGAATATCGGAAAAAAAACCACCAATACAAAGTGCGGTTATGTCAGCCACCAACTCGGCTGATGTCGGGATACCTGTCTGATCGGCAACTACGTCAAGACTTTTTTGCTTCTGCGCCTGCTGCCAGATTGTCCGGACAAAGTTGTTTCCGCGAAACGAGTGTACCCAGCTGGTGCGAAAAATAAAATGGTGACAGCCCCCCTGCTCAATGACCTGCTCACCAACCCGTTTGGATCGACCATAAACATTCGGCGGTGACGGCACATCCGTTTCTATATAAGGCGCGTCTTTTTTTCCATCAAAAACATAGTCTGTCGAGTAATGCACGAGAAGCGAGCCGTTATAACGGGCATAATCGGCAAGCACCTCAGGCGCCTCTGCATTAATACGAAAAGCGCGTGCTTCGTCTGCTTCGGCGTCATCAACGGCAGTATAACCGGCTGCATTGACAATCACATCCGGAGCCATCAGACGCAACGCCTCACGCAACTGCCCTCGATTTTCAAAATCGACCTCTTTGCGGTCGGGCATGATGATCTCACCAAACGGCATGAGCGTTCGACGTAATTCATGGCCAATCTGACCGCTTTTTCCGAACAGGACAATCCTCATATTTCCACGCGACCGCCAAGCTCAATAACCCTGTTGGCAGGGATGTGATAATAATCCGCCGCATTACGGGCATTTCGGGATACCCAGATAAACAGATGCTCACGCCATCGGGCCATTCCGGTTGTCGGCGTGGAAATCAACGTCTGGCGGGAAACAAAGAAAGAGGTCGCCATCATATCAAAGGTATAACCATGCTCCTTGCACAATAACAGGGTTCGTGGAATGTCGACCTCATCCTTGAAACCGTAATATAAATCGATCTGGAAACATTCATAACCCAATTCCTGCACCTCAACCCGCTCGGAAACCGGCACCCATGGCACTTCTTCGACATGAACCGTTAAAAAGAAAACCCGCTCATGCAACACCTTATTGTGAGAAAGGTTATGCAACAGTGCCTGAGGCGCCCCCTCATTCTCTCCGCGAAGGAAGATGGCAGTACCGGCAATACGCTGCGGCGGGGAAAAAAACAGGGATTTAAGAAAGGAATCCAGTGGAATGGCATGTCTCTTCTGGTTGGTACCAACCAGGATGCGACCCCGCCGCCACGTCATCATCAGCACATAAATAAAAAGGCCAATGGCAATGGGGAACCACCCACCGCTTTTTATCTTGAGCATATTGGAACCAAGAAGTGAGGCATCAATCAGACAAAACAGCAGGGGAACCGCAAGGCTCAGAAAAATATTGCATTTCCAGCGGTAACGCATGATAAAGAAAAGGAAAATGGTGGTGATAAGCATCGCCCCTGTAACCGCTACGCCGTATGCTCCTGTCAGATTGGTTGAAGAACGGAATTCAACAATGGCAACAATAACCGCCACCATCTGAAGCCAGTTGACCGTTGGAATATAGATCTGCCCCATTTCGCTTTCCGATGTATAGACCACTTTCATTCGGGGCAAAAGACCAAGACCAATTGCCTGCTTGGTAATAGAAAAGGCACCGGAAATCGTTGCTTGGGAAGCAATCACAACGGCAATGGTTGACATGAAAACCAGTGGATAAACACTCCAGGAACCCAATTGCTGGAAAAAGGGATTGCTCACAGCTCCCGGATTGGACAATAAAAGACCGCCCTGCCCTAGGTAATTCAACGTCAGTGCCGGAAATACCAGCCTGAACCAAGCGCGATGAATCGGCTTTGGGCCAAAATGGCCCATATCCGCATACAGGGTCTCGGCCCCGGTAAAGGCCAGCACAACTGCACTCAATGCGATAAAGGCAATTCCAGGGTTTTGTTCGATAAAAAGCAGGGCATACCAGGGATTCAGTGCAAAAAGCACCTCGGGTGATGCCACAATATTAATCAGCCCCATGATGGCCAGTAGAACAAACCAGAAGATCATGGCGGGAGCAAACCACTTCCCTATGCTGGCGGTTCCCTTGCTCTGGACAGAATACAACACTACGACAATCGCCAGTGCAATGGGGATGACATAAGGGCGAAGCACGGGTGTCGCAATTTCCAGCCCTTCAACAGCAGAGAGAATCGAAATCGCCGGTGTAATTACACTATCACCGTAAAACAGCGAGGCACCCAATACCCCAAGAGCCAGAAGCGGGTAATACAGTCGCGAATTTTTGCGCAGGGTCGAATGAGCCAGCGCCATCAGTGCCAGCGTTCCTCCCTCTCCCCGGTTATCGGCCCGCAACATGATCAGGACATATTTGATAGAGACCACAACAATCAGGCCCCAGATAATCAGCGAAACAATGCCAAGCAGATTGTTCGGTGTTAGAATCAGACCACCCGTACCGCCAAAAACGGCACGCATGGCATAAAGCGGACTGGTTCCGATATCACCATAGACAATGCCGATTGAGGCAACAGTCAATGCAGCAAGACTGCTTTTCTGCATGTCCGTTTTTTCCGTTTCAGGATGCTTTTTCAAATAAACTCCCATTATTACGGTTGCGCCTGCACAATAGGGCAAAGTCGGGAAAAATGCAATTACCGGATAACGTTGAAATGCCGCTTTTCATTTTTACCCAAACCCGTCAGTCCGATCCGGCATTTGCGCAATATATGCCGAACATGCTATTTTCAGAAAAATCCTGATTCCTATTTAATTTTTTTATTTTTACACGGCTTTTCACATGTCTCAATATGTCTTTACGATGAACCGGGTCGGCAAGATCGTCCCGCCTAAGCGTCAGATTCTGAAGGATATTTCGCTTTCCTTTTTTCCCGGTGCCAAGATCGGTGTGCTGGGCCTGAACGGCTCCGGCAAATCCAGTCTGCTGAAAATCATGGCAGGGGAAGACCAGGATATTCTTGGCGAAGCACGCCCGATGCCCAACCTGAAGATCGGTTATATGCCACAGGAACCCGTGCTGGATCCGGAGCAGACCGTACGCCAGGCTGTGGAAAGCGGTCTGGGAGAAGTCGCTGAGGCACAGGCAAAGCTGGATGCAGTTTATACCGCCTATGCAGAGCCGGACGCCGATTTTGACGCTCTGGCTGAAGAACAGGCCCGGCTGGAGGCCATCATTGCCGCAGCCGACGGAACCAACCTGGATCAACAGCTTGAAATGGCCGCTGATGCACTCCGGCTGCCTCCTTGGGATGCAAAAATCGGCATCCTGTCCGGCGGTGAGAAGCGCAGAGTCGCCTTGTGCCGACTCTTGCTTTCCCGACCAGACATGCTGCTTCTGGATGAGCCAACAAATCATCTTGATGCGGAATCTGTCGAGTGGCTAGAGCAATTCCTTCATCGTTTTCCGGGCACGGTGGTCGCTATCACCCATGATCGCTACTTTCTGGACAACGCGGCAGAATGGATTCTGGAGCTGGACCGGGGACAGGGTATCCCATGGAAAGGTAACTACAGTTCGTGGCTGGACCAGAAAAGCACCCGCCTGAAGCAGGAAGAAGCATCTGAATCATCCCGCCAGAAAACTATTGCCAAAGAACTGGAATGGGTTCGCCAGAATCCAAAAGGACGGCAGGCCAAAAGCAAAGCACGCCTCACCCGCTTTAACGAACTGTCTGAATATGAGTACCAGAAGCGCAATGAAACCCAGGAAATATTTATTCCTGTGGCAGAACGGCTGGGCAACGATGTCATTGAATTCAAAAATGTCTCAAAGAGCTACGGTGACCGTCTTTTGATTGAAAACCTGAACTTCATTATTCCACCAGGCGCCATTGTTGGCGTGATTGGCCCGAATGGTGCCGGCAAATCGACGCTTTTCAGGATGATTACCGGTCAGGAGCAACCAGATCAGGGGGAAATCAGGATCGGACAGACCGTCAGGGTTTCGCTGGTTGATCAATCCAGAGAAGCACTTGAAAACAACAAGACAGTATTTGAAGATATCAGCAATGGTAGCGATACCATTACGATAGGCCGTTTTGAAATGCCATCCCGCGCTTATTTGGGACGATTCAATTTCAGAGGCGCAGACCAGCAGAAAAATGTCGGCAGCCTTTCCGGTGGTGAACGCGGCAGGCTGCACTTGGCTAAAACCCTGATGCAAGGCGGCAACGTACTTTTGCTTGATGAACCATCCAATGATCTGGATGTGGAAACCCTTCGGGCACTGGAAGACGCGCTCCTGGAATTTGCCGGCAGCGTGGTTGTGATTTCACATGACCGCTGGTTTTTGGACCGGATTGCCACTCATATCCTTGCTTTTGAAGGCGACTCGCAAGTCACCTTTTTTACTGGGAACTATCAGGAATACGAGGCAGACAAACGCCAGCGACTGGGCGAGGAAGGAGCAAAACCAAAACGGATCCGGTACAAGCCGGTAACCCGCTAGAAAATAGAACCCGACTCAGGACATACACCAGCCGGAAAAAAGGGGTTAGATAAAAACAAGACCCTGCATTACAATGTAATGTTTTAAGACGCCTGTTAATATTGTGTCCAATATTGTTGAAATTCATGATCTGGCTTTTCGTTATGGCGAGCGCCCGATTCTGTCGGAACTGAACATGACCTTCCCGCGAGGAAAGGTCATTGCGGTCATGGGCGGTTCCGGATCGGGAAAAACAACCATCCTGCGCCTGATTGGTGGCCAGATCAGGCCACAGTCCGGCAAGTTGCTCGTCAGCGGTGAGCCCATTCATGACTTGGATACGGAAGGGGTATATCGGCTTCGCCGGAAAATGGGCATGCTGTTTCAATATGGCGCCCTCTTTACCGATCTGTCGGTTTTTGAAAACGTTGCTTTTCCCTTGCGTGAACAAACTGATCTACCTGAAGAACTGATTCATGATCTGGTACTCATGAAGCTGCAGGCCGTCGGACTCCGGAATGCCGCTTGGATGAAACCGGCAGAGATTTCAGGTGGTATGGCACGCCGTGTCGCGTTGGCGCGCTCCATTGCCCTGGATCCGGAACTGATCATGTACGATGAGCCTTTTGCCGGGCTGGATCCGATTTCAATGGGCGTCACTGCCAACCTGATCCGACGCCTGAATGACGCGTTGAACTCCACATCAATTGTGGTTTCACACGATGTGGAAGAATCCTTTGGCATAGCTGATTACGTTTATTTTCTTTCGGAAGGACGCATTGTTGCACACGGCACTCCGCAGGAAATGCGTGAATCCGATGAACCTTATGTCCGGCAGTTTGTTCATGCCCAGACGGATGGCCCTGTACCCTTTCATTATCCGGGCAAATCACTTGCGGAAGACCTTGGGCTGGAGAAAACCGCATGATCGCGCATATCGCTACGCTGGGGTTCAAAACCCGTAAACTGGTTGCTGGCATCGGTTATGCTTTCCGCATGTTCCTCGCCCTGACCGGTGCACTCGCCCGGGTCATCAGAAGACCACGCCTGATTACCGACCAGATTCATTTTATTGGCAACCACTCCGTTTTGCTCATTGCCGTTGCCGGTCTTTTTGTCGGCTTTGTGCTTGGCCTACAGGGGTACTACATCCTGAATAAATATGGTTCGGAGCAGGCACTGGGCACACTGGTCGCGTTGGCTTTGCTTCGCGAACTTGGCCCTGTCATCACCGCCCTTTTATATGCCGGACGCGCCGGCACCTCCCTGACAGCGGAAATCGGCCTGATGAAGGCAGGAGAACAACTTTCCGCGATGGACATGATGGCAGTCAACCCACTGCACCGGGTGCTGGCTCCCCGTTTCTGGGCCGGCATTATTTCCATGCCGATCCTCGCAGCCCTTTTCAGTGCGGTTGGCATTTTTGGCGGTTATATTGTCGGTGTCATCCTGATCGGTGTGGATGATGGCGCCTTCTGGTCCCAGATGCAAAGTAATGTCGATATCTGGCTTGATATCGGAAACGGCATAATAAAAAGCTTGGTCTTTGGTTTTGCTGTCACCTTTCTAGCTCTTTTCCAGGGATACGAAGCAAAACCGACACCGGAGGGTGTTTCCATTGCAACAACAAGAACCGTCGTTTACTCGTCGCTTCTTGTCTTATGGTTGGACTTTTTGATGACGGCACTGATGTTTAACTGAATCCGGCAATTCTGACCGCTTTCAGCCATTTCAGGCGTCTGTATCAAATATGAGACACTTTGCTGTTTTTCTGCCTCTTTTCGGCAATTCGGAATGGGCTCTTTGTTAAACTAACTGGTATTATTTTTTTATGCAACGCAAATCGCTGGATATCTGGGTAGGGTTCTTTGTCATTATTGGCGCGTTGGCGCTCATGTTTCTAGCGTTGAAGGCAGGAAACATGAGTTCCCTGTCATTTGAAAAAACTTACTCCATTACAACCCGTTTTGACAATATTGGCGGATTAAAGCCAAGAGCGCCCATTAAAAGTGCTGGTGTCGTTATCGGGCGTGTCGGGGACATCCGTTTTGATGATGAAGAATTCCGGGCACAGGTCATGCTCCAAATTGAAGAACGATACAAGTTTCCGAAAGACAGTAGCGCCAAGATTCTGACATCTGGGTTACTGGGAGAACAGTACATCAGTATTGAGCCAGGTGGTGATGAAAAGAATCTGGCAAATGGCGATCAAATTACCATGACGCAGTCGGCCATGGTGTTAGAAAACCTGATCAGCCAGTTTATTTACAGTAAAGCGACAGAAGAAGAAAAGGACCCTGACAAATGAGTCTCACGTCAAGATTAACCCGGCTTTGCGCAGCAGCATCCTTCGTGGTTCTTGTAACCGGTTGCGCAAACAGTCCCAACGACCCGCTGGAAGGATATAACCGCCAGGCCTTCTATTTCAACCAGGCCATCGATACGGTTGTCGTCAAGCCTGTCGCCCATGGCTATCATGACTTGGTGCCGGATGTGGTTCAAACCATGGTCAGCAATTTCTTCGGCAATATTGCCGATGTCTGGATTGCTTTCAACAACTTCCTTCAGGGACGCGGTGACGAAGGCTTTTCCGATGTTTCCCGCGTCATGATCAACACCTTCGCCGGTCTTGGCGGCTTGATTGACGTTGCTTCTGACGCCGGGTTACCAAAGCACAACGAAGATTTTGGTCAGACCCTTGGGGTCTGGGGTGCTCCTCCCGGTCCGTACTTTGTCATTCCGATTCTGGGACCATCCACCATTCGTGACACCCTTGCCGTACCAGCTGACTACTGGTTTGGCGACCCAGTCACCTATGTCGGCAACAAAAGCGAATCCCTTATGTGGGGGATGGTTGCCCTTCGCGGTATCAGCAAGCGCGCCGAACTCATTGATGCAGCAGCGGTCATAGATGATGCAGCCATTGACAAATATGAATTCATCCGCGATGCCCACCTGCAAAGACGCCAGCGCCTTGTTCACGACAAGGATTTGAGCGATGACCAGTGGGAAACTATTGATAGAAAAGGAACAAAAATTGAAGGCCAGACTTGGCTTCCAAGCAGTGACGTAACGCCACAATCCGCCCCGGCAGAAAAAACCGCTGACGTTGAACAGGAAAAAGACAAGCCGGCTCAAGCATCTGGACCGGCATCGGCTGAAACCGCAGCACTGATCAATTAATCGAATAACTGGATCCACCTGAAAAATGAAGATGACTGCATTAAAAAAATGGCTTGTTTTTGCCTTTGCTTCCTTTGTCTTTGTATTTACAGCACAGGCAAATGCGCAGGAAGCACCGGATGAATTAATCAAACGTATCACCACTGATGTTCTGGATGTTGCCAAACAAGATAAGGACATCAAAAAAGGCAGCAAGCAAAAGATTTTCAGACTGGTCGAAGAAAAGGTCATGCCTCATGTTGATTTCAGAAAAACCACGTCATTGGCAGTTGGCAAATACTGGCGTCAGGCGACACCCGCACAACGTGACGAATTGTCCAAGCAGTTTCATGACCTGCTTTTTCACACCTATTCCAGTGCTATCTCCAAGGTGGACGACGGATACAAACTGCAGTTCCAGCCATTTCGCGCCAAGGCGGATGCAACTGATGTCATCGTTAACTCCCGCGTTATTCTGCCAAAAAATCCGGAACCAATCCTGATCGGTTACCGTCTCGAAAAACAGGAGGGCGGCTGGAAAATTTACGACATCAATGTTATGGGAGCTTGGCTCGCCGAAACATACAAAACGACGTTCACCAATGAAATTGGCCGATCCGGCATTGATGGTCTGATCAAAACCCTGAAAGACAAAAACGCCACCCTGGCCAAGGGCACGAAATAACCCGCGGTTTACCTGATGTCAATTTCTATTGCAAGCCTCGCTTTTTCCAACGCAAGAGAAACTTTGCAAACGGGGATGGATGCAATCAAAAACGGGCGATACATCTTTGATCTGGGCGACATCACCACAACAGACTCATCTAGCATTGCTGTCATGCTTGCATGGCAGCGTACCGCAAAAGCCGCATCAAAAGAACTTCACTTCATTAATACCCCTGACAGTATCCTGAGCCTTGCCTCCCTGTATGGCGTCACGGATATACTAGGTCTGGGCAGCCAAGCAAGCATACCTCCCCAGGCCTCACATTAATCCGGCATAGCCGTCACACGGATGCTTTGTCGTACAATGTTATGGTCATTACCATTTCCGGCAATGTAACAGGACTTCCAACAGGTGTTCCTGTATGGAAAAATGCCTATGTCAGCTATTGAAATCAGAAACATCAACAAAAGCTACGGCACCCTGAAAGTGTTGCAAGATGTCTCCCTTTCAATCAGGGAAGGGGAGTTTTTTGGCCTGCTGGGACCAAACGGCGCAGGCAAGACAACACTGATCTCGATTATCGCTGGGCTGGCTCGCGCTGATTCCGGCGAGGTACACATTCTGGGGCACCATGTTACNCATGACTTTCAGGCTGCCCGAAAAAAACTGGGTGTTGTTCCCCAGGAACTGGTATTCGACCCTTTTTTTACCGTAAGGGAAACGCTGCGCCTGCAATCCGGTTATTTCGGACTGGGCAAAAATGACGACTGGATTGACGAAGTAATGCACAACCTGGATCTGTCGGACAAGGCCAATGTCAACATGCGCGCCCTGTCTGGCGGCATGAAACGGCGGGTACTGGTTGCGCTGGCTCTTGTTCACAAACCGCCAGTCATTGTGCTGGATGAACCAACTGCTGGTGTCGACGTCAAACTGCGCCAGACACTGTGGCAGTTTATCGGACGCCTGAATCAGGAAAAACATACCGTTGTCCTGACAACCCATTATCTTGAGGAGGCCCAGACCTGGTGCAACCGGATCGCCATGCTCCAGCACGGTGAAATTGTCGCGCTGGACACAACAGAAGCGCTGATCAAACGAACCTCCGAATCACAACTGGTTTTAACGCTCACACAGGGAGAATTACCGGAAAGCCTGAAGCCCCTTCTGATAGCGCAAGAAACCGTTGAATCATCATCTGTACGGATACTGCGTATCAACCAGCACAATGAGATTGAAAAAATCCTGCAAACCCTGCGGGAAAGCAATGTCACGCTCAGCGACATTCAGCTAAAGCAGTCCGATCTGGAAGACGTTTTTGTCCAGATCATGAATACCAGGAGCAACTGATATGCTTTCCTCGCCGTTTCTGACCCTTTTTTACAAGGAAGTCTGGCGCTTCTGGAAAGTGGCGACCCAGACCATTTCCGCTCCCATCCTGACAGCCCTGCTTTACCTGCTGATATTCGGGCATGCACTGGAAAACCATGTGCAGGTCTACAATGGCGTCACGTATACGGCCTTTCTCATACCGGGGCTTGTTATGATGAGCGTACTGCAGAATGCCTTTGCCAATTCGTCATCTTCCCTGATCCAGTCCAAGATAAACGGTAGTCTCGTTTTTGCACTTCTGGCACCGATTTCCTATCTGGAATGGTATGGTGCCTACCTGCTGGCAGCTGTCGTTCGGGGTATTGTGGTCGGACTGGGTGTTTTTCTGGTTACGGTCTGGTTTGCTGACATCCCCTTTGTGGCACCGGTCTGGATCGTCGTTTTTGTGCTTTTCGGCGCAGCAATTTTAGGTAGCATGGGCATTATTGCCGGCATCTGCTCAGACAAGTTTGACCAACTGGCGAGTTTCCAGAATTTCCTGATTATGCCGGCGACTTTCCTTTCCGGCGTTTTTTATTCGATTCACTCCCTGCCTTCATTCTGGCAAATCGTATCCAGATTCAACCCGTTTTTTTATATGGTGGATGGTTTCCGTTACGGTTTTTTTGGTCAGTCTGATGTCAATCCATTCTTCAGCCTTGCCATCGTTACACTTTTTTTCACCTTTCTGGGGGCAATAACGGTGCGGATGTTGAAAAGCGGGTATAAATTACGTCATTAAACCCGTAGAATACGGTTTTTCCCGTCTGAAACAGTCATTTCCTTCAAAAAAGGAGGATAGTTGTTCCGGTCTGCGGGCAGGCATCACTCCGACAATTTAGCAAAAATGGACAAACTGATTATTTCTGGCGGAAACCGCCTCTCTGGTGAAATCACTATCTCTGGTGCAAAAAACGCAGCCCTGCCAATCCTTTGCACAGGGCTTCTGACGGCGGATACGGTTTCGCTTTCCAATGTCCCGCCACTTCGTGATGTGCAGACCATGCTGCGCCTTTTACAGCAAATGGGACTAAAAACCGAACAGCAGGGTGAAGCCGTTACCCTGAACGGAAGCGGCATCAATCATTTTTGCGCACCTTATGAACTGGTCAAAACCATGCGGGCGTCTATTCTCGTTCTGGGCCCGCTTGTCGCCCGTTTCGGGCAGGCAAAAGTCTCACTGCCCGGCGGCTGTGCAATCGGTTCGCGTCCTGTTGAACAACATATCAAGGGACTCCGGGCAATGGGTGCTGAAATCGAAATTGATGCGGGCTATATTCATGCTAAAGCCGGGCGCCTGAAAGGAGCTCGTATTACCACCGACATGATTACGGTTACCGGAACGGAAAACCTGTTGATGGCTGCTACACTTGCCGAAGGAGAAACCGTTCTGGAAAATGCCGCACGCGAACCTGAAGTCACTGATCTAGCAAACCTGCTTGTCAAAATGGGAGCCCGAATTGAGGGAATCGGCTCAGACCGCCTGATTATCCATGGCGTTGAACGGCTACATGGCGCATCACATGAGGTGATCGCCGACCGGATTGAAACCGGTACTTTTCTGTGTGCGGTTGCTGCCACAGGAGGCGATGTCACACTCACCCGTACACAGGATAATATCCTGGACGCAGTTCTTGATAAAATAAGGGAAACCGGAGCCGAGATTACAATGGGTGATACTTGGATACGGATTCGCATGAATAGTCGCCCTAAAGGCGTGAGTTTTCGCACCACGGAGTATCCGGGATTTCCGACGGATATGCAGGCGCAGTTTATGGCTGTCAACTGTATCGCCAGTGATGCCAGCCATGCAGTGGAAACCATTTTTGAAAACCGCTTCATGCATGTGCAGGAATTAAACCGTCTTGGCGCCCGCATCAAGACAGAAGGCAATACGGCATTTATCAGAAACGTAGAAAAACTGATGGGAGCCCCTGTTATGGCAACGGATCTACGCGCCTCTGCATCACTGGTCATCGCCGGTCTGGCTGCGCATGGTGAAACGCATGTCAATCGTATCTATCATCTGGATCGCGGCTATGACCGCATGGAAGAAAAACTGTCCGCTGTTGGTGCCAATATACAAAGAGTCAAACAATGAACCAGCCTGAAAGCACTCATTCACAAGAACTCGTACTTGCCCTTTCAAAGGGCCGCATTTTTGATGAAACCATTCCGCTTTTGCAGGAAGCCGGCATCCAGGTTCTGGAAGACCCGGAAACCTCGCGCAAGCTGATCCTGCCAACAAACCAGCCTGCCGTGCGGGTTATCATTGTCCGCGCATCAGATGTACCAACCTATGTCCAGTATGGTGCAGCAGACTTTGGGGTTGCAGGAAAGGATGTGCTGCAGGAACACGGCAATGCCGGACTGTACCAGCCAATTGATCTTCATATCGCGAAATGCCGTCTTTCGGTGGCAGTACGCAAAAACTTTGATTATGAGACAGCGATCAAACAGGGCTCCCGCCTGCGGGTCGCCAGCAAATACGTCCAAGCTGCCCGCGAGCATTTTGCAAAAAAGGGCGTGCATGTGGATTTGATCAAGCTGTATGGATCAATGGAACTGGCACCACTGGTCGGGCTGGCTGATGTGATTGTCGATCTTGTCAGTACCGGCAATACTCTGAAGGCCAACAACCTGATTGAAGTTGAAAAAATACAGGAAATCACTTCTCGCCTGATTGTGAACCAGGCCTCGCTCAAACTGAAGCGACAACTTCTCCAGCCAATCATGGACGCCTTCAGGAAGGCGTCAATCCAGCTGGATGATTCAACCAACGAATTCGCGGATCCCAATCTGTATTGAGGAAAAACCATGGCTATCCGGATTACCCGGCTGGATACAGCCCAGCCAGACTTTGATGAACGCCTCATGCAAATCCTGGCATTTGAGGCCAGCGAAGATGAATCCATTGATCGCATCGCAGCCGACATCATCGCTGATGTCAGAAAACGCGGTGATGCCGCTGTACTGGAATATACCAACCGCTTTGACCGCTTGGGCGAAACGGCGATGACTTCACTTGAAATCCCTGTTGAAGCCTGCCTTGCCGCGCTGGGCAATCTGCCTCCAGCCAGCCGCGTGGCACTGCAGACAGCAGCTGACCGTGTCCGCACCTATCACGAACACCAGCGCGAAGCATGCGGCGGCTCCGGCTACACCTATACCGATGAGCACGGTACCATACTCGGACAGAAAATCACCCCACTTGACCGTGTTGGTATCTATGTTCCGGGAGGCAAGGCAGCCTATCCTTCATCAGTACTGATGAACGCCATTCCTGCTCAGGTCGCCGGAGTCCCGGAAATCATCATGGTGGTACCCACACCGGATGGTATCCGCAATGAACTGGTGCTGGCGGCAGCCGGTCTGGCAGGAGTTAACCGTATCTTTGCTATTGGCGGTGCGCAGGCAGTTGCTGCACTGGCCTATGGCACTGAAACTGTTCCGGCTGTCGACAAAATCGTCGGCCCGGGCAACGCCTTTGTTGCTGCAGCCAAGCGCAGGGTTTTTGGTCAGGTTGGTATTGATATGATTGCCGGTCCTTCCGAAATTCTGGTGCTGTGCGATGGCAGTACCGATCCGGACTGGATTGCCATGGATCTTTTTTCCCAAGCCGAACACGATGAACTGGCGCAATCCATTCTGGTCTGCCCGGATGCTGCCTATCTTGATCGGGTTGAAGCCAGCATTGCCCGGCTTTTGCCGCAGATGCAGCGTCAGGAAATCATCCGTACCTCTCTGACAAACCGCGGTGCTCTGATCAAGGCAAAAGACATGGAAGAGGTCTGTGCCATTGCCAACAAAATTGCACCGGAACATCTGGAAGTCTCGACTGACAATCCAGATCGCTGGCTTGACCTGCTTCGCCATGCCGGGGCGATTTTCCTTGGCCGCTTCACTTCGGAAGCACTGGGCGATTACTGTGCTGGCCCCAATCACGTTTTACCGACGTCGCGTACCGCACGATTTTCCTCTCCGCTGGGCGTCTACGATTTCCAGAAACGCACCAGTATTATCCGGGTCAGCGAAGAAGGTGCACAGATTCTCGGCAAAACCGCAGTGGAACTCGCCAAAGGTGAAGGACTGGAGGCACACGCAAAAAGTGCCGCTTACCGAATGAAGAAGGACTGACCGCCAGAAACGTTTTTCCGCCCTGAAAAAGAAAGACAGTATGTCCCTGATTGAAACCATCATCCGCCCGGATGTCCGTGAGCTGAGCGCCTACCATGTACCGGACTCATCCGGTTACCTCAAACTGGATGCGATGGAAAACCCTTATCGCCTTCCGGATGACATGCAGAAAAAACTGGGAGAGCATCTGGCAGATGTCGCGATCAATCGTTACCCTGTTCCGTCATACTCGACACTCAAGGCAAAAATACGTGAAAAGCTGGGGATTCCGCAGGGCTATGATGTCGTCGTCGGCAATGGATCGGATGAACTGATCACCATCGTTGCCACCTCCCTGGCACGACAGGACCGGCGGGCAAAAATGCTGGCACCCATACCGACTTTTGTCATGTATGCTGTCTCGGCGCAGTTTGCCGGCCTGGATTTTATCGGTGTACCACTGAAAGCGGATTTTTCGCTGGATATGGATGCCATGCTGGAAGCCATCCGGATGCACCGGCCATCAGTCCTGTTTCTTTCCTATCCCAATAATCCGACCGGCAATCTCTTTGATATAAACGAGATGCTGATCCTGACTGAAGCCATGAAAGATACGGGCATTGTCATCAGCGATGAAGCCTATCAGCCTTTTGCACAGGCCAGCATGATGCCTTATCTGCCTTCACATCCGAATCTGGTGGTCATGCGCACCGTCTCCAAGCTGGGGCTTGCCGGTGTACGGCTGGGTTACATGTCCGCCTCACCGGAATTGCTTACCGAATTTGACAAGGTTCGCCCTCCCTATAATGTGAATGTGCTCACAGAAGCCGCCGTATCTTTTGCGCTGGATCACATTGATGTTTTCAACGCTCAGGCCACTTCCCTGCGAGCGGATCGTGAAGTGTTGTCTTCGGCCCTTGCCGCACTGCCCGGCGTTGACGTCCTGCCGTCTTCAGCCAATTTTGTCCTGATTCGCCTCGAAAATGCCGATGCCGTCTTTGAAAAACTGCTGGCAAAAAAGGTTCTGATCAAAAATGTAGGTAAAATGCACTTATTGCTTGATAATTGTCTGCGTATCACTATTGGTACGCCGGAAGAAAACCGGCAGTTTCTTGAATTGTTCCGGACCTGTCTTCGTTAACCTGACTGTAAACGCTTATGTCTGCTCCAAGAACCGCTGAAATCACGCGCAATACAAAGGAAACCCGTATCAAGGTTGCGATCAATCTGGATGGCACTGGCCAGTTCAATGTGGTCACTGGTGTACCGTTTCTGGATCACATGCTGGATCAGATCGCCAGACATGGCCTGATTGATCTTGCGATCGAAGCCAGTGGTGATCTCCACATTGATGGTCACCATACGGTTGAGGATATTGGTATTGCCCTTGGGCAGGCACTGGCAAAAGCCATTGGCGACAAAAGCGGCATCCGCCGTTACGGCCATGCCTATGTTCCGCTGGACGAAGCACTTTCCCGTGTTGTAATTGATTTTTCTGGGCGGGCCTATCTCGAATTCAATGTCGAGTTTACCCGCCCTACATCCGGTACTTTCGAAATGGATCTGGTTGAGGAGTTCTTTCAGGGGTTTGTTAACCATGCCCAAGTAGCACTGCACATTGACAATCTGCGTGGTAAAAATGCACATCACCAGTGTGAGACCATCTTCAAGGCCTTTGGACGCGCTCTGCGTATGGCTGCAGAATATGACCCGCGTGCAGGGAACATGATTCCGTCAACCAAGGGAACGCTCTAACGCATCTTCCTGCAAACACTGTCTGACTGCTCGCTCCTATGAGAAAAATTGTTGTTGTTGACTATGGCATGGGCAACCTGCGCTCTGTGGCTCAGGCTTTGCGCGCTGTTGCTCCGGAAGCGGATATCCGCATCTCCGGCGAGATTGCCGATATTCGCAAAGCAGAACGTATCGTTCTGCCCGGACAGGGTGCCATGCCGGACTGCATGCGCTCCCTGCGGGAATCCGGTCTGCAGGAAGCCATGATGGAAGCGGCCCGCACCAAACCCATCCTCGGTATCTGTGTCGGCGAACAGATGATGTTTGACTGGAGTGAAGAAGGTGATACGCCCGGACTGGGGCTACTTCCGGGAAAAGTGATCCGCTTCCGCCTGGAAAACCGGCTCCAGCCGGACAACACCCGGTACAAGGTACCGCAAATGGGATGGAACCAGGTACAGCAGACCACTTCACATCCCCTGTGGAAAGACATACCGAACAATAGTCATTTTTATTTCGTGCACAGCTTTTATGCCGTACCTGAAACGGATGCGCATGTTGTGGGTCAGACTGAATACGGGATGACCTTTTGCTGTGCCATTGCCCATGAAAATCTGTTTGCAACCCAGTTTCATCCGGAAAAAAGTGCAGAAGCAGGGTTACAACTGTATAAAAATTTCATAAACTGGAATCCTTGAGTAAAAATTATTTTTATCCTTTTTGATTTTGATTTTTTATCATGCTGCTCATACCTGCTATTGACCTGAAAGATGGTCGCTGTGTCCGCCTCAAACAAGGCGATATGAACCAGGCAACCGTTTTTTCAGATGATCCCGCTGAAATGGCTCTGCACTGGCTTGAACAGGGTGCACGCCGTTTGCATCTGGTTGACCTGAATGGCGCTTTTGCCGGAAAACCGGTAAATGAACCTGCCGTCAAAAGTATTATCCGTGCCGTACAGGACTATGCAGCAGACAATGATCTGGATGAAATCCCTGTACAGCTTGGCGGTGGGATTCGTGATCTTGATACGATCGAACGTTTTCTGGATCATGGGCTGAGTTACGTCATTATCGGTACGGCTGCCGTGAAAAATCCAGGATTTTTACAGGACGCCTGTGGCGCCTTTTCCGGTCATATCATTGTTGGTCTGGATGCGCGAGACGGCAAAGTGGCAACCGATGGCTGGAGCAAACTCTCGAAACATAATGTTATCGAGCTGGCACAGAAATACGAAGGGTATGGCGTCGAATCCATTATCTATACTGACATCGGACGCGATGGTATGATGTCCGGCGTCAATATTGACGCAACCGTCAATTTGGCACGGGCTGTGCATATACCGATTATTGCTTCCGGCGGTGTCCACGACATCCGCGATGTGGAGGCCCTGTGCAAAGTACGGCACGAAGGGATTGAAGCCGTTATCTGTGGCCGCTCCATCTATGAAGGCACGCTGGATCTGGAACAGGCGCAGGCACGGGCTGACGAACTGTCAGATGAATAAGCCTGCTGTTCATTCGTCATAAACCGGACACTTTCATATACAATCTAAAAAACAGTACTTGCTGCAAAATACCATGCAGCGGGTATGGTATTTATTTTCCTGATACAGAAACGGAGCCCCATGCTGGCAAAAAGAGTTATCCCCTGTTTGGATGTGACCGCAGGACGGGTTGTAAAGGGCGTCAACTTTGTCGATCTGCGTGATGCGGGCGATCCGGTGGAAATTGCGCGCCGATATAACGAACAGGGAGCAGACGAACTGACCTTCCTCGATATCACCGCCTCCAGTGACCAGCGCGACATTATTCTGGACATCATTGAAGCTGTCTCATCTCAGGTCTTTATCCCACTCACCGTTGGTGGTGGTGTCCGGACTGTAGACGATGTTCGGCGCCTTCTGAATGCCGGGGCAGACAAGGTCAGCATCAACAGCTCGGCGGTGACCAATCCCCAACTGGTGGCAGATGCCGCCGCCCGTTACGGTTCACAATGTATTGTGGTAGCAATCGACGCCAAACAGATCGCCCCGGATCGCTGGGAAGTTTTCACGCATGGCGGACGCAACCCAACCGGACTGGATGCCGTCGAATGGGCAAAAAAAATGGAAGGGCTTGGTGCAGGTGAAATCCTGTTGACCAGCATGGATCGCGACGGCACAAAAAACGGCTTTGACATCCCGTTAACGCGTGCTGTCTCTGATGCCGTCAATATCCCACTGATTGCCTCCGGTGGCGTTGGCAACCTACAGCACCTCGCAGACGGCATCCTGGAAGGCCATGCCAGTGCCGTACTGGCAGCGAGTATCTTTCACTACGGTGAATATACTGTACAGGAGGCCAAGCGTTTTATGGCAGAAAAGGGAATTGAGGTTCGGCTGTCATGAGCGAAAACGGGTGGCTGGAAAAAATCAGATGGAATGAGGAAGGACTGGCTCCTGTCATCACACAGGAAGCGGCAACCGGAAATATCCTCATGTTTGCCTGGATGAACCGCAGGGCACTGGAACAAACCGTGCAAAAAGGAGAGGCGGTATACTGGAGTCGCTCAAGGAAGAAGCTCTGGCACAAGGGCGAGGAATCTGAACATACTCAAAAAGTCATTGATATCCGAATTGACTGTGATGAGGATGTTCTCCTGTTGCGAGTGGAGCAGGTCGGTGGTATTGCTTGCCATACTGGTCGTCATTCATGCTTTTATCGCCAGTTTCAGGGAGACGTTTCAAACGGCCAATGGGCCACTGTCGAACCTGTATTGAAAGATCCGGAAAAAATATACAAATGAGTGATACGCTGAAAAGACTATCTGCCATCATTGAATCGAGAAAACCAGCGAATGGTGGTAACCCTGAAAAATCCTATGTCGCACGTCTTTTGACCAAAGGGGACGATGCCATCCTGAAAAAAATCGGGGAAGAAGCAACTGAAACGGTCATGGCCGCCAAAGATGCCCGTAACGGGGGAGATGTCTCTAAAATTGTTTATGAATGTGCCGACCTGTGGTTTCATTCACTGGTTCTGTTGGCCCAGTTTGACCTAACTCCGGTTGATGTACTGGATGAGCTTTCGCGACGGGAAGGTATTTCAGGCATCGAAGAAAAAGCCGCTCGCAGGAATATTCAGCGAGAAGCAAACGAAAACCCAAAAAACTGAAGGAGAAACGGATGGAAAACTGCCCTTTCTGCAAAATTATTGAAAGAAGGCTGCCAGCCGATATTGTTTATGAAAATGACCGGCTTCTTGTTTTCAGGGATATCAACCCGGCCGCACCCGTTCATTTGCTGATCGTACCCAAACAGCATATCCCAACCCTTTCAGACTGCAATGAAAGCCACACAGCCATTCTGGGGGAAATGATGGCTGTCGTGCCTCGTGTTGCAGACATGCTGAAAATCGGGGTTGTCGGCAGTACACCGGAAACCCGTACCGGCGGATACCGTGTCATCATTAATGCTGGGCCGGATGGCCGG
>JGI994J12354_10000212_pt1 | contig 57071 bp, 62 predicted proteins | sample IntmicLarv3ML3BL_FD_12354 | JGI IMG/M metagenome (IMG submission 12354) | reverse complement strand
TTGAACTGCTGCTCGTTCTATTTCCACTTGATAAAACCTACTTTTTGATTGTTTTATATTTGTTAAGTATAGATTACTGCCTATAAAAACGATAAAAATCCCCAGTAATAAAATCGCTAAACTTTTATGAAATATCTTCATCATTCTCCCTACTCAAACCGATATCCTACACCCCAAACCGTCAATATATGTTCTGCGGATTTTGGATTTTCTTCTATTTTTTCTCTCAACCATTTGATATGCACAGTCAATGTTTGAAGCTCTGAAAAACTATCATATCCCCATATTTTATTGAATATCATTTCTTTGTTTAACACTTTCCCCTTGTTTTCCATCAGAAGCAACAGTAAAGCATATTCTTTTGTCGTCATGGGAATAATTTTTTTATCTTTATATACAACATGCTTTTCTTTGTCTAGGCTTATCTTGCCGCTTTGAATGCTCGCCGTGCTATAGCGCCGCTTAAAAATGCCCATAATTTTGGCAAGCAAAATGTCGATATCATATGGCTTTTCTATATAATCATCGGCTCCCAGTATGATACCGTTCATTTTGTCCTCTTTTGTGACTTTGGCACTCACTATAATAATTGGAGTATTTCCCTCTTCTCTGATTTGCCGACAAACTTCAAAGCCATCAATAGAGGGAAGCATAATGTCTAACACCACTAATTTCACTTCTTCTTGTTTATAAAAGTTGAGTGCTTCTTCACCCGTTTTAGCAAGATGTACTGTATATCCCTCTGACAACAGAAAATCTAAAAGAAGTGTTCCTAGTTCGTTGTTGTCCTCTACAATTAATATATCTTTCATTTTACCAGCCCATTTCCAGCAACCAATTATTGAGTATTCGCTCTCGTTCACGAAGATTATCATTTTTTGATGCTTTCTTTAAATCATAATCCCCTTTTATATTTCCGTCAACTAGATATAACACTCTAGTACATCCGGCTGCTACTTTCACATCATGAGTCACCAGCATAATCGTGGTTCCATTGGCATTTATTTTACATAATTCTTTCATCACTTCATCTGATGAGGTGCGATTAAGGGAACCTGTCGGCTCGTCTGCAAATATCATCTTTGGTTGATTCATCATACTGCGGCAGATGCAAGCACGCTGTAACTGACCGCCCGATACTTCATTGATTTCGTTATCGGCAATCTCAATAATATCTAGTTTTCTCATGAGGTCTTTGGCCATCTGCACCTTTTCCTTTTTACTCGCCTTGTTTTTTTTGGAATGAAATGCCGGTAAGATAATGTTATCTAGCACCGATAAATTCTTTAACATATACATTTGCTGGAATATAAATCCCATTTCATCAAGGCGCAAATCTGCCAATTCCTTTTGGGACAGACTCCCGATATTCTTTTCAGCAAATTGGACATTTCCAGCGGTGATTGAATCCATTCCTGACACCGCATATAATAGCGTTGATTTACCTGATCCTGATGGCCCCATAATTGCTATCATTTCACCCTCTGGTATCGTAAAGTTTATATTTTTTAATACGTTATTTTGCCGCTTATTTATAATATATGTTTTGCATAAGTCTTTTACTTTTAATACATTTTCCATAATTCTTCTCCTATTCAATATCGCTTGTCTTGGAAGCGGAAATTTTTCTGATATCTTGTGCTGCTATAAAACTTGATACTATGGTAGCTATAAGAATTATAAACGGATAAATTACATAAACTTCCAGAGCTTTAATTTCAAAGATAATGGAACTTGCCCCCATCATTTTGAATACTTGTCCTGCGGAAATTTGTGCTAGGGGGATTGATAGTACTGCTCCTAGTATTGTTGAAATAATTATTATAATCCCCATTCTTAATATCTGCCATTTAATCAGAGAATTATCTCTAAATCCCAGCGCTTTTAGCATCGCTATTTCGCCTTTTTCTCTAATGATAAAGGATTTTACCATCAACACGGCTATCAAAGCGTTTATGCCAATAACAATTATGATAATTAAAGAAATCATGTCATCTAAATTGACATTAATTAAATCGGCAATATACTCTCCGCCTAAAAATATTTCAATCTGGATAGAACGCTTCTATTAACTCTAAACTTTTGGCTTGCGCCATTTTATTTGGTTCCTCTAAATATCTCACTTGCAACGCCATATTTCCTGTTGCCACTGCATAGTCGAGATCAAAATTTTCACTAAATCTAGCTCCTTTTCCCATGTTCATCATGCTTTGGAAAATAGCTGTGATGATAAATTCTTGCTCCATCTCACCGATTACTACTCGAATAGTATCACCTATATTCGCCTCCAGAGTATCTGCGGTTATATGAGTCAGAGCAATTTCATTGTCATTTTGCGGAGCGCTCCCTTTTGTATAACTATATTCTTCGGTGCTGATACCCACACCCTGCATAGAAATTGCATTGGTACTTTTTTCTCCTTTAATAAAATTTACACTCCAGTGTACTTCTGTAAATACTTGCGCTATAATTCCATCATCCAAAAGTCTTTGTTCCAAATCTTCAAAAAGTTCTTGATAGCTTTCTTTAGTTACGAAATCCGTTCTTTCTATATATAAATTCTTTGCTATGTATAAATCACTTTTAGCCATGCCAAACCACTGTACTATGTTTTCACTTTTAAGTGTATTGGCTGTATTTAGAGGAATTATAATCAGAAAAATTCCTATGGTAAAAGTGAGAATTAAGGTGAAAAATTTTCTTAATCCGCTAAAAATATCATTTAAGGATAAAAATGAAATCGGCTTTAGCCAGCTTTTATGTAATGCAAGAATGTTTCTCCCATGATAACGTTCTCCATTGCTTCCGTTCCTAATGGCTGTAATTGGGGTTATTTTTTTTAATTTTCCGGTTACTAAAAAGCAAAAAATGATGATAATTAATACGACTCCTCCTGCTCCTAATAGATTTATCCAATAATTATTAGAATCATTTATGATAATATTCTGTGATACTTCATAAAGCAATAGTTCGCCAAATGGTAAGCCCAGTAAAATGCCTATCATGGTTCCTATTAGAGAAATCCCACAATATTTTATGCTGTAAAGTCGGCGAATTTGATTATCGTTTATTCCAATCGCTTTCATTACACCAATTTCTCGAAACTCTTCATTTAAGGTGAAAGCAATCGTAAAACGTAAAATCACCATTGAAATCAGAATTAAGCATATGCTCACGATAAGCATAACTGCTGCCACCACCATATCTATTAGATATATCAGATAAACACTCTCCTGTGGCTCGGCGAGCAATAGAGATAAGTTGATTCCACTCACAACGGCAGCCAGTTCTTTTGGCTCTTCTGAAACTATGCTACACTGCCAAACATGATTGAAGCCCTCCTGTTTCATTATTTCCTGATAATCATTATCGCTTATCATATACACTGTACACCCTACTCTTGGAGTGCCATATATAATGCTTTTTACGCCGCCTGCTATTTTAAATTCTTTTTTATAGCCTTGTTCATTTTTGAGTGTTATAACATCTCCGGTCTCCAAATTATATGTCTTTAGAAAGTCTAATGATAGATATATTTCTCCATCATTGATATTGGTTAGAGCGGTATCGTCTTTGTCGAAAACTTTATATTGGATATCTTCTATACGTCCAATTATTATTAGGTTGGCATATTCTGTTTTTTTATTATTGATATCTATGTTTTGAGAACTACCCAATAGTAATTTATTTAGCTTATAATCGGATATTATTTCTTCTTTTTCTAAAAATGTTCTCACCCGCTCTTCTACACCGTCGTCATCATACATAACCATAAAATAATCCGCTAACTCTGCCTCTATTATATAATCATCTAATGCGGTGACTATTGATATGATATTGTTGCCACTACTCGTAATAAACATCGTTGCCAGAATGATGAAGATTAATAGAATTATGTTCATGGTCTTTTTTCGTTTTAAATCCTTTTTTAGGATATTTAGATACATGATGTGTTCTCCTCTCTTGGTTATGTATTTATTTTAATGGAGGAATTATTAAAAAATCCTTAAATATTTATTATTTGAAAATATTTATAGATATAATTGATGTCTATTTCCAGTGGCTAGTTTAGCGCCATGCAAAAAACCTCCCAAGAAAATCCTGAGAGGTTTTGAAGTGTTAAATTGTTTTGATATGTTGTCTATCTTTTTGAAAATCGAGGAAGTCTGAACGTTTATTTTATACGCCAATATCCAAAACGTTTTCCTCCAACACGTTCTATTATGTTTTTATCTGTTAGATTTTTTAATGATCTTTGAACACTTTTTGTAGAAACACCTATTTTATCTGCCATCTCTTGCCTTGTAATATCGTGTTTTTCATCAATCAGCTTCTTAATCTTTATATCAAAATCTCCCAATTCCATTTCTAAAGGGACATCTAAAGGGACATCTAAAGGGACATTTTGACTCTTTGGAATTTTTGATATTTCTTTTTTTAGACTTTGTGATTGGAAAAGAAGCATAATATCTTCTGGATATACAGTATATTTTGGATTAGCAATTCCATGCGTCTTACATGCTTCACATATCTTTTCAATTCCTCGTCCCCATGTTTCTACAAATCCTGCTCTGAAGAATCCATTCGCAATATTAGGATTGTAAGGTTTAGAACGGTGCTTTTGAAGCAAGGTTTCTACCGTCCAACCTGCCGGAAATATACAATCATTAGCGATATACAATTTATCCTCATAAACACTAATCTGAATAGGAATCTGTGAAGCATAGTTTTTATGAATAATAGCATTGTAAATAGCTTCTCTAATTCCTGCCTTTGGAAATGGATATCGCTCCACTCGTGTTACATTGTCATACGTAATATCGGCCTTTAAATATTTAGTAAATAGTAAATCTATGACCTTTTCTGCTTGCTGAAACAACGAACCATGAATTTCATCTTGATATCGCAGGTCTGCATCTGTTTCAAAAAAGCCTATTTTTATATAGGAACCTTTCATCCATTTTTCTGGGTCTCTATGAAATAACAAAACCGCTGCTCTAATTAATCTCTCACCCTCCAAAAGTCCTAGGCTATCCAATAATTGTTCGTCAGATATTTTGAGATCTTTCTCATCCATCCTCTGACTCTTCAATGACTGAATACGAAAAATATCAAAACTATCCTTATCCAAATCCTCAATTCTCACACGATCAATCGGTACATCATCCCAATTATGTCCTGTCTTGGATGTTAAAAATTCTGTCAATGCTGCTCCTTTTAAAAGTTGTTTGGTACTTCCGCTACGATAATGATACTCACCTTTATAGTTGACTGGATATGAACTTGAAACTACTACAATTTCAATATAATCCTTTTCACTCTCTCTCATAAGATTTACATCCACCATAATTCCTAACACATCACGTACTTTATTTGGTATATCTTCTAATAGCTTTTTACTGTCTGTAACCCCCACTACTTGACCATTATCGTTTTTCCCTATGCAAATTACACCACCTTGTGCATTCGCAAATCCACAAATCCATTTGAGATATTCATCTCGCCACAATTCTTTCCATTCTATACTCTGACTTTCAGCCATTTTACATTCACCTTCTTTCGAAACAACTACTTTAGTGTATTTATCACAAGAACATCTAAGCCACTATGATAAAATAATCAAATTACTTATTCCTGTTAATTGTGTTATCACCAGTAAAACAATATCATATTTGAATTATATCCCAATATTTTAATAATATAAAGTATTACTTTCAAATAAACTACTACTACTCACCTTTTTTGTACAGATTTCTTTACCTTATCAAATATCTGGTACACATACAAAAAACCTCCCAAGAAAATCCTGAGAGGTTTTGAAGCATTAAATTGCTTTGAAAAATTATCTTTTTGAGAACTGAGGCGCTCTTCTCGCTGCCTTTAGTCCATATTTCTTTCTTTCTTTCATTCTTGGATCTCTTGTTAAATATCCTGCTTTTTTAAGCACTGGTCTAAATTCACCATCTGCTTGTAATAAAGCCCTAGAAATACCATGTCTGATTGCTCCTGCTTGTCCTGTAAATCCACCACCGTGAACATTTACAAGCACGTCAAATTTGCCAAGAGTTTCTGTCGCTACTAATGGCTGACGAACTACAACTTTTAAAGTTTCTAATCCGAAATATTCATCCATCGTTCTCTTGTTTATTGTAATATTACCTTTTCCAGGCACTAAATATACTCTTGCTATTGATTTTTTTCTTCTTCCAGTTCCATAAAATCTTGCTTTAGCCAATGTTATTTACCTCCTATAGTTTCTATTTAAATGATAATACTTCTGGTTGCTGAGCTTCGTGTGGATGCTCTCCTCCAGCGTATACATGAAGTTTGTCAATCATTTGTCTTCCTAAAGGTCCTTTAGGAAGCATACCTTTTATAGCACGTTCAAGTACCATAGTTGGTTTTTTCTCTAACATTACTGACAATTTTGTTTCTCTCATTCCACCTACATAATCTGAGTGATCATAGTAGATTTTTTGATCCAATTTTTTACCTGTAACAGTAATCTTTTCTGCATTTACAATAATTACATAATCGCCTGTGTCGATGTGTGGTGTAAAGATTGGTTTGTTCTTTCCTCTCAATACCTTCGCTATCTCTGTTGCCAAACGACCTAATGTATGTCCTGTAGCGTCAACTACGTACCATTTTCTCTCAACTGTTGCTGGACTCGCCATATAACTTTTCATGGGTAACCTCCTTAAAATTTATCTGTTTTATATATAAAATATCTCACCGGGGCATTGGTGTTGATATTCTTTATACCTTTGCACATTGCTTAATTATAGTACACACCTTTATTCGTGTCAACCACTTTTAGATGTTTTTTTCTATTTTTTTGCTATTTATCATAGCCTATTTTCACTAAGGTTAATCCCTCCGGTTTTGCCGTTGGCCCTGCCATATTCCGATCTTTTGCTGCCAAAATTTCTTTTATGTACTCTGGTTCATATGCCTTCGCTCCGACTTCCATTAGGGTTCCAGCTATAATTCGAATCATGTTATACAAAAAACCGTTTCCCCTTATCTGAATCGTTATCATCTTATCTTCTTTTGTAATATCTATGTTATAGATTTTTCTCACTGTATCGGTCACATCTGTTTTTGCGGAACAAAAACTTTTAAAATCATGCTCGCCTATCAGATACTGCGCTGCTCTGTCCATTAATTCCACATCTAATGGAATAGAATGAAATAAGCTGTATAGCCTTTTCGTTGGCTCTGAAAATGTATGATTCCATATTTTATATTCATATATTTTGTATGATTTCGTGAATCTAGGATGAAAATCTAACGCCACCTCATGAGAGTCTTGAATTCTAATATCTCTTGGCAGCTTCGTATTCAAGGCAAAAGCCACCTTTTCGGCTTGAATTTTAGCTCTCGTATCAAACACTGCCACATTTCCCAGAGCATGCACGCCTGAATCAGTTCGACTCACACCAATCACTCTAATCGGCTCATCTAATAACTCTGATAACGCTTTATTTATCATCGCCTCAATGGTAACACCATTTGGCTGTATCTGCCAGCCGCAGTAATTGGTGCCATCATAAGCAATGACCATCATTATTCTTCTCATCTCATCCCTCTTCCTAACTACAAGTATTGGTTAATAAGTACTAGAATGACAAAATATGACAACACTACTAAAAATGAAATATAATCCATGCTTTTAAACACCAGTGGTTTCATCTTTGTTCTGCCCTCACCGCCTTGATAACATCTTGCTTCCATCGCCAATCCCAAATCATCCGCTCTTCTAAAAGCTGAAATAAAAAGTGGTACCAATAAGGGAACTAAACTCTTTGCTTTTTTTAACAAGCCTTTCTCTTCAAAGTCTGCTCCTCTAGCAATTTGCGCTTTCATAATTTTATCTGTTTCTTCTAATAATATAGGAATAAATCTAAGAGCCACAGACATCATCATTGCAATTTCATGAACTGGCACTTTTATTTTTTTTAAAGGATTCAATAGTCTTTCTAAGCCATCTGTCAAATCATTCGGCGTTGTTGTCAGTGTCATAAGGGAAGACCCACAAATCAAATATGTCATTCGTCCAACCGTAAATCCTGCCTTTTGCAAGCCTTGTTTTGTGATTTTAATAATCCAAAATTGAATCAAAGGCTCTCCCTTTTCAAAAAAAAGTGTGAATATTACAGAAAATAATAATAGTACTATAATGGCCTTTAATCCTTTTACAATAAACTTAAATGGTATTTTAGAGCATATAATTACACCGCCTAAAAAGATAGTCGCTATTAAAAACCCACTTATATTTTTTACCAAAAACATAGAAACCAAAAACACGAGGGTGCTAATTAGTTTCACTCTTGAATCCAATCGGTGAAGTACCGAGTCTGCTGGATAATATTGTCCTAATGTTATGTCTCTAATCATTTTCCCCTCCAACCTTTCGCATACTTCTACCTCCCCAATGCATTTAGAATCGCTACTTTCGCTTCTTCAACTGTTATCGCACCAGTATCTATATAAAATCCTTTTTCTTCTAATTTATGGAGTATATATGTTACCTCCGGTGCTGCTAAATTGATTTTTTCCAATTCCTTATAATTTTGAAATACTTCAACCGGACTGCCATCAAATTTTATTTGTCCGTCATTCATTACCATAATGCGCTCTACATATTTTGCAACATCTTCCATGCTATGGGATACCAAAATTATTGTGATTTTACTTTCTTGATGTAATATTTTTAACTGCTCTAGTATTTCATCTCTGCCTTTTGGGTCCAGTCCTGCTGTTGGCTCATCTAAAATTAACACTTCTGGCTCCATCGCTAATACACCCGCAATAGCCACTCTTCTTTTTTGACCACCTGAAAGGTCAAATGGTGACTGATCATACATATTTTCTGATACTCCTACCATCTGAAGTGCTTTTTTAGCCTTTTCCATCGCTATCTCTTCTGATAATCCTTGATTTTTTGGCCCAAAACAGACATCTTTTAATACTGTCAGCTCAAATAATTGGTGTTCTGGATATTGAAAAACCAAGCCTACTTTGCTTCTTAGCTTTTTTCTATCATAGTTATCTGCAAAAATATTTTCACCTTTAAAATAAACCGCACCTGATGTTGGTTTTATCAGTGCATTCAAATGCTGGATTAACGTTGATTTCCCTGAACCGGTATGCCCGATCAAACCAATAAACTGACCGCTTGGAATCACTAGATTAATCATCTTTAAAGCCTGCATTTCATAGGCTGTATCGGCACTATATGTATAATTTAGTTTTTCTATTTTAATTGACATATTTCATCCACCAATTCATCATTTGTCAATATTCCATCGGAAAGAGACAAACCTGCTTTTTTAAGTTTATACGCTAACATTGTTGCCTGTGGAACATCTAAGCCAAAATTCTTTAAAGCTTCCACCTGCGAAAATATCTTTTGGGGAGTTCCTTGCATTACAATTTTCCCCTGATCCATAACAATTACCTGATCCGCATAAATAACTTCTTCCATATTATGTGTAATCAAAATTACTGTCATTTCTTTTTCTTTGTTTAATTCCCTTAGGGTACTGATTACTTCTTTTCTTCCTTGTGGATCCAACATTGCCGTTGGTTCATCTAAAACAATACACTTTGGCTCCATTGCCAGCACCCCTGCAATGGCTACTCTTTGCTTTTGTCCGCCCGAAAGTTTGTTCGGCGAATGTTTGCGATATTTTAACATTCCTACCGCTTTTAGCCCTTTTTCCACCCGTGTCCATATTTCCCTTGTTGGCACTCCGATATTTTCAGGTCCAAATCCGACATCTTCCTCTACTATTGTTCCAATAATCTGATTATCGGGATTTTGAAATACCATGCCTGCACTTTGTCGCACTCGCCAAATTTGTTGTTCATTTTTTGTATCAATTTCGTCTACAAAAATAACACCCTCCGTTGGTATTAAAAGAGCATTTATATGCTTCGCCAAAGTGGATTTCCCAGAACCATTATGTCCTAAAATAGCTATAAATTGCCCTTTTTCCACATCTAGCTCCACCTCATTTATCGCTTTTACAGTGCTTTTTACTGCTCCATCATCACCATATTTTTTATATTCATATATTAACTGTCTTGCTTTTATAATTCCCATATAGCTCCAATCTGCTTTTCTAAATAATGGTTTTATGTTATATACTATTAAATCATTTGTCAAGCCCTATCACTCATCACTTTCTACGACTTTTCCAGTGCTTTAGCTTAATATTTTTTATTTAAACTAAATTTTTAACAATTTCGCTTCCCTTTCCCATCTCTCTGAGATAAAGCCGCTTTTTTTTGTTAAAATTTTATCTTCCTCTATTCTTTTTCAATTTCACTTTCATGCAATTTTTTTTCAGCCCTTGCCACTTACCATATTACATATTATAATAACTTTTAGTAAATAAAACAAATAAGGTTTAAACATGAAAGGAAGTATTTTTATTATGACACAGAATCCAATTATAACATTTGAATTAGAAAACGGTAAGGTGATGAAAGCCGAGCTTTATCCTAGCATCGCCCCCAACACAGTAAATAACTTTATAAGCCTTGTAAAAAGCGGATATTATAATAACCTTATTTTCCACCGCGTTATTAAAGGCTTTATGATTCAGGGCGGCTGCCCACAAGGCTCCGGTATGGGTGGTCCTGGTTATTCTATCAAGGGTGAATTTTCACAAAATAATTTTCCTAATGATTTGCATCACGAACCTGGGGTTCTTTCTATGGCAAGATCTAACAGTCCCAATTCTGGAGGCTCTCAATTCTTCATTATGCACAAGACTTCTCCACACTTAGATGGTTCTTATGCTGGATTTGGCAAAGTGATAGAAGGGCTTGAAGTGGTAAATGAAATAGCGGAAACAGCAACTGATTATAGCGACCGCCCAACAAAAGCACAGGTTTTAAAAAGCGTAACCGTTGATACTTTTGGACAAGAATATCCAGAACCTGAAAAGATGTAATCCACATCTATATTAGAAATCTTATTTCCATAATAAAAGGCTCCTCACCCATTCGGGCAGGAGCTTTTTTAATTTTTGAATATAACTTTTTATATCTTCCACTACCTCTTTATTGTGGTGGTTGATTATTTGTATTATTTGGTGGCGCTTGATTACCTGTTGGTGGTACATTACCAAATGGTTGTTGCTGATATTGCTGTGGTTGTGGTTGCTGTGGTGATTGCTGTTGATACTGCTGTTGTGGTTGCTGTGGTGATTGTTGTTGATACTGCTGTTGTTGTGGTGGTTGTTGATACTGCTGTTGTGGTTGATATACTGGTTTTGGTCTTACAATTCCAAACGCCCAATTCGCAATATTCCCAACAACTGGAATCCCTGCATCTCTTCCTGCTATTACATTGCTCAAACCAATAATTAAAAACACTAACAATACTAAACTGGTGATATTCCCAGTCCAGCTAATAATATTTCTCAAAACTGAAGGTACAGTTAGTGAAGAACTACTGCCTAATGATAACATGCCTCCCAAACTATAGTCATAAGAATTACTGCTATTAGCAAAACTGTCTATCGTTCTATTAAATCCCCCTAACACAACATTAACTGCACCTGCAATCAACTGTACAGAAAACGCTGCTATCGTTTGCTTTGTTAACCAATTATCTTTTTCTACTACCAGTGCATATCCTATTATAAGAATACCTGCTGTACTCCAACCTAAGATAGCAAAAATCATGGCTAATGCTGCAATAAAATACACATTAATTCCCATTTTTCCTATTTTCATACCTAACGTTACCTCTCTTTTCTTTTTATTATCTTTATTTAGTTAATATGATTCTACAACGTTTCTTCATTTCTGTCAATATTAGGACTGTTTTTTTGATATCTAACATCTTATTTTAAATTTTTATATTTATTTTTCTTTTCTATATTGACATTATTTTAACAATGTTTTATAATATATTTTGTTAAATAATTGTCAATTAAGCACAAAATATATTTATATAAATCTGAGGAGGATTAGTCATGGCAAAAAATGAAACAAAAATCAAAGTACCTGCAATCGTAGATACTGTAGAAACATTAGTAAACAAAATGGACGCAATGAGAGAAGCACAAAGAACCTTTGCCACTTATACACAAGAACAAGTAGATAAAATTTTCTTTGCAGCATCGGTTGCAGCCAATCAACAACGTATCCCTTTAGCAAAAATGGCAGTTTTAGAAACTGGAATGGGAATTGTTGAAGATAAGGTAATCAAAAATCATTATGCAGCAGAATATATTTACAACGCATATAAGGATACAAAAACATGCGGTGTTATTGAAGAGGACAGTACCTATGGCATCACAAAGATTGCTGAACCAATCGGTTTAGTGGCTGCTGTAATCCCTACCACTAACCCAACTTCTACCGCTATTTTCAAAACATTAATTTCATTAAAAACAAGAAATGCAATTATCATCAGTCCCCATCCACGAGCAAAGGAATCCACGATTGCAGCGGCAAAAGTGATTTTAGACGCGGCTGTTGCTGCTGGAGCTCCTGAGGGCATCATTGGTTGGATTGATGTTCCATCTCTTGAATTAACAAATGAAGTAATGAAAAATTCAGACATCATTCTCGCAACCGGCGGTCCAGGGATGGTAAAAGCAGCTTACTCTTCTGGAAAACCTGCTATCGGTGTTGGTGCTGGTAACACTCCTGTTGTGTTAGATGATACTGCTGATATTAAAGATGCCGTTAGTTCTATTATTCATTCAAAAACATTTGATAATGGTATGATTTGTGCTTCTGAACAATCTGTAACCGTTTTGAAGAATGTGTATGATGAAGTGAAAAAAGAATTTATTGCTCGCGGATGTTATTTCTTGAAAGCGAATGAAATTGAAAAAGTAAGAAAAACAATTCTTGTTAATGGTGCATTAAACGCTAAAATTGTAGGGCAATCTGCCTTTACCATTGCAGACCTTGCCGGCGTTAAAGTGCCAAAAGAAACGAAGATATTAATTGGTGAAGTAGATTCTGTCGACATTTCAGAAGAATTTGCTCATGAAAAATTATCACCTGTTCTAGCTATGTATAAAGCAAATACTTTTGACGAAGCGCTTCAAAAGGCCGAGGTATTGGTAGCCGATGGTGGATATGGACATACAGCTTCTCTGTTCATCAATACTTCTGAAAAAGAAAAAATGGCAAAACATGCTGCCGCAATGAAAACTTGTAGAATTCTTGTTAATACTCCAGCAGCTCACGGTGGTATTGGTGATATTTATAACTTTAAACTCGCACCATCTCTGACACTAGGTTGTGGTTCTTGGGGTGGAAACTCTGTTTCTGAAAATGTTGGCGTGAAACATTTATTAAATATTAAAACAGTGGCTGAAAGGAGAGAAAATATGCTTTGGTTTAGAGCACCTGAAAAAGTATACTTCAAAAAAGGCTGCTTACCAGTAGCACTTGATGAATTGAAAAATGTAATGAATAAAAAGAGAGCTTTCATCGTAACTGACTCTTTCTTATATAAAAATGGTTATACCAAAAATATCACTGATAAATTAGATGAAATGGGAATTACTCATGCTACATTCTTTGAAGTTGAGCCAGATCCTACTTTAGCTTCTGCAAAAGCAGGTGCAAAAGCAATGTTAGCATTTGAACCGGATACAATTATCGCTCTTGGTGGTGGTTCGGCAATGGATGCTGCCAAAATCATGTGGGTTCTATATGAACATCCAGAAATTGATTTCTTAGATATGGCAATGCGTTTTATGGATATTCGTAAGAGAGTATACACTTTCCCTAAAATGGGTTCTAAGGCAAACTTTATAGCTGTTCCAACTTCATCAGGTACTGGTTCAGAAGTAACACCTTTCGCAGTTATTACGGATGAGCGTACTGGAACGAAATATCCTTTAGCCGATTATGAAATCTTACCAAATATGGCAATCATTGATGTTGACAATATGATGTCTCAACCAAAAGGATTGACATGTGCATCTGGTATTGATGTATTAACTCATGCCTTAGAAGCATATGCATCTATTTTAGCAACTGATTATACTGATGGTATGGCACTAAAAGCGATGAAGAATGTTTTTGAATATTTGCCATCCGCTTACGAAAATGGCTCAAAAGATGTTACCGCAAGAAGTAAAATGGCTGATGCCTCTGCTATGGCTGGTATGGCATTTGCGAATGCATTCCTTGGAGTATGTCACTCTATGGCACACAAATTAGGAGCATTCCATCATATTCCACATGGTATTGCTAATGCCTTATTATTAGTACCTGTAATGAAATTTAATTCTTCTTCTGTTCCTACAAAGATGGGTACTTTTTCTCAATATAAATATCCACATGCAATGGACAGATATGTTGAATGTGCTAACTTCTGTGGTATTACTGGAAAAGATAATGAAGATACTTTCAACAAGTTCATTGCTGCGATTGAAAACTTAAAAGATACCATTGAAATCAAGAAAACCATTGCAGAATATGGCGTAGATGAAAAATATTTCTTAGAAACTTTGGATAACATGGTGGAGCAAGCATTCGATGATCAATGTACCGGTGCGAACCCAAGATACCCACTAATGAGCGAAATTAAAGAAATGTATTTAAAGGCTTATTACGGAAAATAATATAATAGTAAAAAAACTTCACTGGTGCAATTACGCATTAGTGAAGTTTTTTGTATTTTCAATAATACACATAGTATGATATAATATATGAAAAAACTTAGGAGGTATCAGATATGAAATATAAAATAGAAGGCGAACCATTACCAGTGGTTATCTGTGAAGTGGATAATGGTGAAGCTCTTATCGCCGAAAGCGGTTCGATGAGCTGGATGAGTCCTAATATGAAGATGGAAACAACCAGTAATGGCGGTGCCGGAAAGGCTATTGGACGAATGTTCTCCGGTGAGGCATTATTCCAAAATCGCTACACGGCAATAGGAGGCTCTGGCTACATTGCATTCGCTTCTAGTTTTCCTGGCTCTATTCGAGCATTTGACATTCAACCGGGTCGAAGCATGATTGTCCAAAAATCTGCTTTCCTAGCTTCTGAAGCTACTGTTGAGTTGTCCGTACATTTCCGCAAACAACTCGGTACTGGATTCTTTGGCGGAGAGGGTTTTATCATGCAAAAACTTTCAGGACAAGGACTCGCATTTGTTGAAATTGATGGGCATGCGATGGAATATACACTGGCTGCTGGACAATCAATGGTTATTGACACCGGATATTTGGCCGCTATGAGCGATACTTGCACGCTGGATATCCAAACAGTTCCAGGAATCAAAAACAAATTATTTGGTGGCGAGGGTATCTTCAATACTGTAGTCACTGGACCAGGACAAATCATTCTGCAGACAATGCCTATCAGTAATATTGCTGCTAGTCTAAGTGCTTTCACGACATCGGCGAGATAAACTATTAAGACATAAACAAAGAGTCAAGAAATTTTTTATATTTCTTGACTCTTTGCTTTATTTCATTGTCTGACTATTCGTTAATTGTTACCTTTAATTCTGCTTGTGCATATCCGGTCGGTTCCATATAAAGCATTTCCTCTGCATTTTCCTCCATTACGAGATATGTGAAGTATACTTTTAAATTATACACACCTGCTGGTGCCGCCTCTAACTCTTCATAGGTTTCTTGTAACTTTGACCATTCCATATCCGCAATATATGTCCCATCATCAGCATATAACATATGAGTATAGCCGCCAAAACCTTCATGGGATACTATCGCCCCTACTGGAAGCGTAAAAGTTAATTCTTCATCTGGTTCTAATATACCGACACGCATATCCATCGTTGCAGGAGCCAAACGATCCTCTGGTATTACAAACTGCAAACCGTTTGGATATAGCAATAAAGCCTCTGGTGTTTCATAAGTTCCAGAACCTTTTGAATAAGCAATGGTCTTACTTCCAGTGTTCTTAATCGTTACAGTGACAGGGAAAAAGCTACCGCCAATTATCGCTCTTCTGTCTAATATAACAGCGCTCATCTCAAGGCCTTTGTATTCATTTAAAGTGAGGTTTTTTAAGACCAACTCTTCTAAATAATTTTTTTCTAATGCACCATTTGCTGCTTCATTAGCATTTGTCACATCCTCTTCAGTGTCCGCCTCTGTTTCCGTTGCTGCTTCATTCTCAGTTCCTTTATTTCTAGCACAACCTGTCATAAATGCTAACAAGCCTACCAGTAATATTACTTTCCATTTTTTCATTATAATCATCCTTTCTCCATTTAAACCATATCGGAATTACAAATACATTATACCACCATATAGAACTTATACCAGTTTTTTTTCAAATTTTTCATTAAAAGTTCACATATATATTCTATTTATCCATTTGGTTTTTCCGCTACAATAAATTGCTACTCGATTATAAACGTCATCAATAAATCCTCTTGATTCACTCTTTGTCCAGACTTCACATGGATTTTATCAACGATACCACTCACTTTTGAGACTGCTGTTGTTTCCATTTTCATCGCTTCCACTGTTGCAAGGGGCATATTTACAGTTACTTTATCCCCTTCTTTTACAAATATTTGTCCTACTGTTCCTGGTATAGTTGAGCCTAGATGAGTCGGATTTGACTTGCTCGCTTTTAGCTTACGATCTGTTTTTAAGGATAGCTTATTGTCCAGCACTTTTATGTTTCGTATGGAGCCATTTACAACAAAGCTCAAACTTCTCATCCCCTCTTTATCCGGCTCAGACATTTCTACAAACTTAATGGTCAATACCTTGCCCTCACCGATACTCAGAGTTGTTTCTTCGCCCTTTCTAAGCCCATGAAAATATACATGACTCTCCAGTCTTGAAACATCATCATAGGTTTCTTTATGCTTGCAATAATCTTCATATACTTTTGGATATAAAGCATAACTAATCGTTCTACTCATATCAAACCCAAATGCAAATTTTTCTTCTAGCATTTTTGCAATTTCTTCAAAGTTCACCGGCTCTAATAAAGAACCCGGACGAACAGTTAATGGTTTTTGCCCTTTTAAAACTACTTTTTGTAAATCTTTTGGGAACCCACCGTCTGGCTGCCCCATCATTCCTTTAAAATAGTCCACTACGGAATCAGGATAAGCTAAATCCGCTCCCTCTTCTAATATATTTTCTTTATTCAAACCGTTTTTGAACATAAAGATCGCCAAATCACCCACTGCCTTTGAGGATGGTGTTACCTTTACGATATTCCCTAATAACTCATTTGCTTCTTTATATAATTGCTTGATTTCCTCGAAATTATCCCCCGCTCCCATTTCTTTTACTTGTGCTAGCAAATTAGAATATTGGCCTCCCGGAATCTCATATTTATAAATTTCTGCGTTGGGAGCATTCATTTCACTTTCAAATTCTTTGTATACTTTTCTCACTCTCCCATAGTATTGACTTAATTCTGTTAATTCTTCACTATCTAGTAGCGTATCTCTTGTTGTGCCTTTTAACGCTTCTGTCACTGCATTCATGGACGGCTGACTGGTCAATGAACTCATGGATTCGATTGCCAAATCCACAATATCCACTCCTGCTTCTGCCGCCATTAAGACAGTGCTAACTCCATTTCCAGTTGAATCATGAGTATGAAGATGTATCGGTATTTTTAATTCGGATTTTAAAGTGCTGATCAACTCTTTTGCCGCATATGGCTTTAGTAATCCCGCCATATCTTTAATCGCAAAGGTGTGACAGCCTAAGGCTTCCAATTCTAAGGCTTTTTTTACATAGTACTCCAAGGTATATTTGTTTTCCTTTGGATTTAAGATATCGCCAGTATAGCAAATCGTCCCCTCTACGATTTTATTCGTCTTCAAGGCCTCTTCTATTGGCATTTTCATATTCTCTATCCAGTTAAGGCTATCAAATATCCGGAATACATCAATTCCTTTTTCCGCCGCTATTTTGATAAATTCTTGTACTAGATTATCCGGATAGTTACTATATCCCACCGCATTTGATGCTCTTAATAACATTTGTATTAGGGTATTTGGCATTTTTTCTCTCAAGAATTTTAAGCGCAGCCAAGGAGACTCTTTTAGAAAACGATATGCAGTGTCATAGGTGGCTCCGCCCCATGCCTCCACTGAAAAAGCATTCTCTAAAATAATATTAGTCGCTTTCGCCGCACCGACAAGGTCTACTGTACGCATACGTGTTGCCATTAAAGACTGCTGTGCGTCCCGCATTGTCGTATCGGTCACATATAATCTATCTTCATGCAAAATTTTCTGCGTAAATTCTTTTGCTCCTAGCTTTAGAAACTCATCTCTAGCACCATAAACGGGTCTCTTGCTGTCATATTTCACTGTACCCTTTTCTTCATAATGCTGCTTTTCACCTTTGCTGACATTTACTATATTATTTCCTAAAAACTCTATAATCTTAGTCGCTCTATCCTGACTTTCTCTTAATTCAAATAATTCCGGAGTATCCTCGATAAATGTATTATAACACTGACCTGTACGAAATACTTCATGATTTAATACATTAATCAAGAATGGTAAATTCGTTTTGATGCCACGAATACGCATCTCTCGCAATGCACGGATCGATTTTTTTATCGCCCCTGCAAATGTTCTATCATAGGATATTATTTTTACCAATAGACTATCGTAATAAGGAAGTATTTCCGAACCAGTAAAGGCATTTCCACCATCCAGACGGATTCCATTTCCAGACGCCGAACGATATACGGTTAATCTTCCTGTATCTGGAAGAAAGTTGTTCGCCGGATCCTCGGAAGTAACGCGCGTTTGTATAGAATATCCGTTTATCACGACGGACTCTTGAGATGGGATGTTCACCTCTTCTGAAGCTAGTGTATAGCCCTCGGCAATCAGAATCTGTGACTGTACAATATCAATTCCGGTAATCGCTTCAGTCACTGTATGCTCTACTTGAATTCGCGGATTCATTTCTATAAAGTATGGTCTGTTATCTGCATCCACTAGAAATTCTAATGTTCCTGCATTACGATAACCAACTGCCTTTGAAAGTCGAATCGCACTCTCAAAAATGACTCTTCTTGTTTCTTCGGGAATATTAAACGCCGGTGCATATTCCACCACTTTTTGATAACGTCTTTGTACCGAACAATCCCTATCATATAGATGTACTATATTGCCATAATTATCTCCTAAAATTTGCACTTCTATGTGTTTAGGACTCTTTAAATATTTTTCAATAAATATCTTATCATCTCCAAATGCCTTTTGGGATTCTTCCTTTGCCTCTCTAAATTCTCTTAATAAATCCTCCGGAGCATGGACAATACGCATACCACGCCCACCACCGCCATTAGATGCTTTTAACATAACTGGGTAACCGATTTCTGCTGCTATTTTTACAATCTCCGTTTCTGACTTAATCGCATAATCTACTCCTGGAATAATCGGTACACCTGCTTGAATTGCAATTTGTTTTGATGAAATTTTATCACCCATCATTTCCATAATATTTTTAGATGGGCCTATAAAGGCGATGCCGTTTTTTTCACATGCTTCTACAAATAATGGATTTTCTGATAAAAATCCATATCCGGGGTGAATCGCGTCTACCCCTTTTGCTTTTGCTATTTTAATAATCTCTTTAATATCCAAATATGCATCGATTGGACCCTTTTCTGGATTTAATTCATAAGATGCATCAGCTTTTGTGCGAAATAAGGCATAGCGGTCTTCTTTTGAAAAAATTCCAACTGTCGTTATCCCAAGTTCATTTAAAGCACGAAATATGCGAATTGCAATTTCACCCCTATTCGCCACTAAAACTTTCTTAAATGGTCTTATTTGTTTTTCCATAACGCTCTCCTTTTTGCAAGTTTTTATTTTTTTCTTTCATTTTTCTTTATTTATTTTTTTCTTATTTAATCATTTTATCACTTTTTTGCGTTTTTTTCAAGTTTTTAATTTTCTTTTCCTTTTTAATTATGATTTTTTCATGTTTGTTTCTTGCATTTTTTGTTTTTCTTTTTTCAACCGTTTTATTAATAAGAACTGTTCTGTCATGAATTTATTTGGGGATGGAGGTACATATCAAAGAAATGGTTATATAGCAGAATTGATTACAAGACTGAAACTAGATAAATTACAAATATGAAAACGGCATAGCTCTTATGAACTATACCGTTTTTATTTTAATTTTTATACAAGCTCTAAAAGAACTTCCATCGCTGCATCACCTTTACGTTGTCCGATTTTAACGATTCTTGTATAACCACCGTTACGGTTCACATATTTAGGTGCAACTTCTGTAAACATTTTTTCTACCAAATCAACTTGTTTTGTGTTTCTTTTTCTTCCAGCAACTTCTGTTGGTACTTCTGTTACTGGGTAAAGAACCTTTAACATTTGTCTTCTAGCATGGCTTCTAGTTGCTTGATCTTTCTTGATTTCTTTTTCAACTTCGTCATATACAGTAACTCTTTTACCATCTACAACTTCTTTCACTCTTTTACCATCTTTATCTTTACGAGCTACTTTTGCTGTAACTGTAACTGTATCAAAGTTGTCTTTTTCCTTTACTGCTAATGCAATAAGTCCTTCTGCAACCTTACGAATTTCTTTCGCTTTTGATTCCGTTGTAACAATCTTTCCATGATATAAAAGATTGGTTACTTGGTTTCTGATTAAAGCTTTTCTTTGGCTTGAAGTTCTGCCAAGTTTTCTATATCCTGCCATTTTCATTTTCCTCCATTTGTGGAACATCTAATTATGCTTCTTTGGTCTTATTAATTAAATGCTTTCTTATCCATAAATTTTTAATATCTTAGTTTTCGCTTGGGTTTAGCTGTAAACCAAGTTCTTTCAACTTAGCCAATACTTCTTCCAATGACTTACGACCAAGATTACGAACTTTCATCATATCTTCTGAAGTTCTGTTTGTCAGCTCTTCTACAGTATTGATTCCAGCTCTCTTTAAACAATTATATGAACGAACCGATAATTCTAGTTCATCAATGTTCATTTCAAGCACTTTTTCTTTTTCGTTGTCTTCTTTTTCTATCATTACTTCTGCTGTTTTTGCATTTTCTGATAAATCAATGAACAAGCTTAAATGCTCACTTAATACTTTAGCTGCCAAACTTACCGCTTCATCTGGAACTAGTGTTCCATTGGTAAATACATCTAAAGTCAGTTTATCATAGTCAGTTATCTGACCAACACGGGTATTTTCTACAGTGAGATTCACACGCTCAACTGGTGTGTAAATTGCATCTATTGCAATTACACCGATTGGCATATCTTCTGTTTTTCCTTTATCCGCGCTTACATATCCTCTTCCTTTAGTGATAGTAAGCTCCATATACAACTTACTATCCACACCTCCATTTAGAGTTGCGATTACTAAATCCGGATTTAGGATTTCTATATCTGGATCAACTTGTATGTCCGCAGCCGTTATAATGCCCTCGCCTTCAAACTCAATGTAAGCAACTTTCACTTCATTCGTTTCGCTAGTATTATTAATAGCCAAGCTCTTAATGTTCATAATGACTTCAGTTACATCTTCTTTTACACCAGGAATAGAACTAAATTCATGTAAAATACCATCAATTTTAATTTGACTGACAGCAGCTCCTGGTAATGAAGAAAGCATAATTCTTCTTAATGAATTACCAAGCGTTGTACCATAACCTCTTTCCAGAGGTTCCACTACAAATTTTCCATATTTTTTATCATCTGAGATTTCAGCAATCTCAATTTTAGGTTTGTTAAAATCGAACACTATAAAGCCCCTCCTTTGGGTTATCAGATTTTTGAGGGCGACTATATCACTAATTATTCCTACCCTTAACAGCAGAAATTATTTAGAATATAATTCGACAATAAGCATCTCGTCAACTGGAACATCAATAACTTCTCTAGCTGGAATTTCTTTTATAACACCGCTTAGTCCCTCTGGATTTGCATCAAGCCATTCTGGTGCAATTCTTCCATTTGTTGCATCTAAGATATCTTTATATCTTTGAGAACCTTTGCATTTTTCTTTAATTTCAATTACATCACCAGCTTTTACTAAGTATGATGGTATGTTTACTTGCTTTCCATTAACCATAACATGCTTATGACCAACAATTTGTCTTGCTTCTCTTCTTGTTCTTGCAAGACCTAAACGATAAATAATATTATCAAGTCTTAACTCTAATAATATCATTAGGTTTGCACCTGTTTGGCCATTCATTTTTTCCGCTTTTTCATAATAGTTTCTGAAAGGTTTTTCAAGAACACCATATATGAATTTCGCTTTTTGTTTTTCTTTTAATTGTAGACCGTATTCACTGGTCTTTCTATTTGCTCTTCTGAGTTCTCTTGTAGATTTTTTATTTATTCCTAAATAAAGAGGATCTAAACCAAGAGATCTGCATCTTTTTAGAACCGGTACTCTATTAACTGCCATCTTCTTAACTCCTCCTATTAAACTCTTCTACGTTTTGGTGGACGGCATCCATTATGTGGAACTGGAGTTACGTCTCTGATACTAGTTACTTCCAAACCACAAGCTTGAAGTGCACGAATTGCCGCTTCTCTACCTGAACCTGGACCTTTAACCATTACCTCTACTGTTTTCAAACCGTGTATTAAAGCTGCTTTCGTAGCAGTTTCCGCTGCCATTTGAGCTGCATAAGGAGTCGATTTCTTTGAACCTCTAAAGCCAAGCCCGCCGGCACTTGCCCATGAAAGAGCATTTCCTGCTGTATCTGTTAATGTTACAATAGTATTGTTAAATGATGATTGAATGTGCGCTTGTCCCCGTTCAACGTTTTTCTTAACACGCTTTTTTGTCACTTTTTTGGTAACTTTTTTAGCCATTTTAAAACTAACCTCCCTTATGGGTTTCTATTTATTATTTTTTCTTATTTGCAACTGTTCTCTTAGGACCTTTTCTTGTTCTTGCATTGGTCTTTGTCTTTTGACCACGAACTGGAAGTCCTTTTCTATGACGGATACCTCTATAGCATCCAATCTCTTGTAGTCTTTTGATATTAAGAGCGATTTCTCTTCTTAAATCACCTTCTACAGTCTGTACTTCTTCAATAACATCACGAATTCTGCTTACTTCTTCGTCTGTCAAATCTCTGATACGTGTATCTGGGCTTACTTTTGCCTGCTCAAGAATCTTTCCTGAACTCACTCTACCTATTCCGTAGATATAAGTTAATCCGATTTCTACACGTTTTTCTCTTGGTAAATCTACACCAGCGATACGAGCCATGTGATTATTCCTCCATCTTCTTTTTCAGTGTTTTTCATTTTATACACATACATACTTGATATGTAAGGAAATGTTTGTATAAAATTACTGTTATTATATTGTCCTAAATTGAGGTATGTTCTTTGCAAAACGGAAATTCCTGTTCAATGACGTACAAAGAAAAATACCCAACTGCATATATATACAGTTTTTCCGATACTCTACATAATAAAGGCTTCTCGGTATTGAAGGCAATATCCGTGAATAATCTTCACGCATCTTTATATGATTAGTATCAACTCATCCTAGTGAATTATCATTGCAGCCGCGCAATATTCACTATTAAAAGACAAGCCTTTACATATTTAGCCTTGTCTTTGTTTGTGTCTAGGGTTCTCACAGATCACTCTGATACTCCCTTTTCTTCTAATGATTTTGCATTTTTCGCAAATCGGTTTTACTGATGATCTAACCTTCATGGGTAAATCCTCCTTCCACAAAAAGTTCGCAGTACATCAAATATTATACCACCACTTTTTACCTATTGCAAGGTATATTTTTCTTTTTTTAAGCGGTTTTTCTGTTGTTTTTTCAAGTAAAATGAGGAAACTAAGAGAACCTTTTCCCTCCTGCTTCCTCGTCTGTATATCGCTTATTTATCTCTCCAAATAATTCTGCCTTTGGTTAAATCATAAGGTGATAATTCAATGGTAACTTTATCTCCTGGTAGGATTTTAATGAAATTCATTCTTAATTTCCCACTAATATGTGCTAGTACTACATGTTTATTTTCTAATTCAACCTGAAACATTGCATTTGGCAATTTTTCTAATACAACACCTTCCACTTCAATAACATCAGCTTTTGACATTTTAAACCTCCTAAACATTCTGTTCAGTCTTTTGACTGCTTCTTAATTTCTATATTCATCATCTCTTTTATTATTTCATCATTCACGCTTTTTATATCGCAAGCCATATTTTCTAATTTTACAGGAATTCTTTGAATAATTTGAATATGCTTCTTGTTTTTCTTCTTGGGATTGTCTAAGGTACGCCTTTTTCCGTCCACTAAATATACATATTTCGCATCTTCTTTCAATATTACAAAAATTTTATTCTTATCACGCCCTGCTTTGGCTTTGGCTAACATACCAATTTTAAATGTCTGCATATGTTCTCCTTTAGACTGTTTGGAAATCCTTTGTCTTTTATTTTGTATAGGTAAAAAGCTCCGGCTCTCCTTTGGTGATTAATACGGTGTTCTCATAATGTGCTGAAAGGCTTCCATCCTCTGTTACCACTGTCCAATCATCGTCTAACCACTCCACATCTAGGCGTCCAATGTTGATCATTGGCTCTATGGCTAAAGTCATACCTGCCTGCAATTTGATACCACGACGTTTTTGTTCAAAGTTAGGGATTTGAGGATCCTCGTGGAGAGCGGTTCCAATACCGTGTCCAACTAAATCTCTAACGACACCATATCCAAAGGATTCTGCATAGGCGCCTATTGCTCGTGAAATATCATATAGATGATATCCCTCTTTTGCAAACTTCATTCCCTCAAAGAAACTCTGCCGCGTCACGTCAATCAACTGCCGCGCTTCTTTACTTATTTCGCCAACCGCCCAAGTTCTTGCCGCGTCAGAATGATAACCTTTATAAATAAGTCCGGCATCTAAACTAACAATGTCACCGTCTTGTAAAATTCTTTTCTTATTTGGTATGCCATGCACGACTTCTTCATTCACAGATACACAAATGGAGGCTGGAAAACCGTTATAATTCAGAAAATTAGGAATACAGCCAAAGCTTTTGATAATCTTCTCGCCTGTTTTATCGATTTCTAGGGTGCTGATGCCCGGTCGAATTAGCTGTGCCAGTTCATCATGAACAATTTCAAGCAATCGACCTGCCTCTCGCATAAACTCTATTTCTTTTTCTGACTTTATTGATACTGCCATATATTACTCTCCTAATTTTTGCACAATATCTTGAAAAACTTTTTCCATAGATTGTGTGCCATTCACTTCCACAAGATTCTTCTGCACTTTGTAATAGTCAATTAATGGTTGGGTTTGCTTATGATACACATGTAGCCTATCTTTTACTGTTTCGGGTTGATCATCATTTCTTAAGGTCAACTCTTTCCCGCATTTATCACAAATATTTTCTGTTTTGGCTGGTGCATTGACCACATGATATACTGCACCACATGCGATACACGCTCTTCTGCCGGAAATACGTTCCACGATATTTTCATCTGGAACTTCAACATTGATTACATAATTGATAACTTGGTTATTCTTTGTCAAATCTTTATCCAAGCATTCTGCTTGAAAGATTGTTCGTGGAAAGCCATCTAGTATGTATCCGTTTTTACAATCTTCTTGATGGATTCTATCTAGGGCAATATCCACTGTCAATTCATCCGGAACTAATAATCCCTGATCAATATATGATTTCGCTTTTAGTCCTAATGGAGTTTCATTTTTTATATTCGCTCTAAATATATCACCTGTTGAAATATGAGGAATATTATATTTTTGTGCTATCATCTTCGCCTGTGTGCCCTTACCAGCCCCTGGCGCGCCTAACATAATTATTTTCATAAAGCCTTTATACCCTGCCTCTCCAAATGTCTTTTTCACTGTTTTCTTCCATATAACAACTTAGTGTACCAGCCAATGAGAGGACGCAAAATAGCTTTGTACTATTTTACATCCGGTCCCATTACACAGGTACACTTAGTCATTAAGGAAACCTTTATAATAACGTACTAGCATTAATGATTCAACTTGTTTCATAGTCTCTAATATAACACCAACAATGATGATAATAGATGTACCGCCAAATGAAACCATTGCTCCAAACACTCCGTTAAAGAAAATTGGTATGATGGCTACTATTATTAATCCGGTCGCCCCGATAAATATGATATAATTTAATATTCTGGTTAAATGTTCAGTAGTTGGTTTACCCGGACGTATACCTGGTATAAATCCACCTTGCTTTTTCATATTATCAGCCACTTCAATCGGATTGAAAGTAATTGATGTATAGAAGTAAGCGAAGAAAACTACAAGTATAATATAAATCAACAAACCTATTGTACGTTTAGGATGGTTCATATTAAACCAGTTCTGTTGATTTAACACACGCATAACCCGATAGCCAAATGTTGTTCCCGCCTCAATATCTTTACCCAAAAATGCCGCAATTACGCTTGGAAATGACATAATGGAGGAAGTGAAAATAATCGGAATAACACCAGAGGTGTTGACTTTTAATGGAATATGGGTCGATTGCCCGCCAACCATTTTTCTTCCTTGCATTTTTTTTGCATACTGAACTGGAATTTTTCTTTCACCACCGTTTAAGGTTAAAACTAAAACTACTGTGAGAAGAATTACGATTGCAATAATTCCTATTGCTAAAGCTGCCATTGGAATTTTTTGTCCACTTATGAATTTCTCATAAAGGTTCATGAAATCAATCGGAATTCTTGAAACAATATTAACCATTAAGATTATGGAAATACCATTTCCAACACCTTTTTCGGTAATTCTTTCACCAAGCCACATTAGAAATGCTGAACCAGCAGTAAGAGCCGCTACTACAATCGTAACACTTACAAAGCCATAATCATAGATAAGACCTTGTTGCCCAAATCCAATCGCCATCGCTAATGCCTCAATCAAAGCTAATGCTACGGTTACATAGCGTGTCAATTTTTGAATTTTCTTTTTACCCTCTTCACCATCTTTTTGCATTTCTTCTAACTTAGGTATTGCAATCGTTAGAAGCTGCATGATAATGGATGAAGTAATGTAAGGTGAAATGCTCAAGGCAAATATTGACATTTGCTCAAAAGAGCCACCAGTGAAAGCATTAAAAAAGTTAAATGCTTCACCAGAACCTGCCATTGAGTTAAAAAAACTTGCCATGAAATCTCTATTCACTCCCGGTAATGGAAGTAATGAACCTAAACGAATAATAATAAGCATTAAGAATGTATATTTAAGTCTATCTCTAATTTCCTCTATTTTCAATGCGTTACGAAGAGTTTTAAGCATTAGATCACCTCTACATTTCCACCAAGTTCTTCAATTTTAGATTTTGCACTAGCGCTGTAGGCATTCACTTTAACTGTAAGCTTCTTAGTTAATTCCCCGTTTCCTAAGATTTTAACACCATCTCTTGGATTTTTAATAATACCGGTTTCCTTTAATAATTCTACTGTAATTTCTGTACCATTATCAAAACGATCAAGAACATCCAGATTAATAGTTTCTATTCTTAAAGAGTTTCTATTCTTAAATCCTCTTTTTGGAATTCTTCTATATAGCGGCATCTGACCACCTTCAAAACCTGGTCTTGTACCTCCTGAACGCGCCTTTTGACCTTTATGACCCTTACCAGCAGTCTTTCCATTACCTGAACCGTGTCCACGACCTCTTCTGAAATTATCACTATGTGTGGAACCTGCTGCAGGTTGTAAATTTGATAAGTCCATTCTGACACCTCCTTATCTATTATTAGATTTCTTCTACTTTTACTAAATGTCTAACTTGTTGAACCATACCTCTCATGGCATCATTATCTTGCATTTCAACTGTTTTATGAAGTTTTTTTAATCCAAGAGCCTCTACAGTTTTTCTATGCTTTGGTATTGCGCCAATGGTTGATTTTACAAGTGTTATTTTTAATTTTTTTGCCATTTTCTTATCCTCCTTAAGACAGAATCTCTTCTACAGATTTTCCGCGAAGTTTAGCTACTTCTTCTGGAGTTTTCAGTGATTTTAATCCTTCGATTGTAGCAAGTACAACGTTTTGTTTATTATTTGACCCTAAAGATTTTGTACGGATATTTTTAATACCAGCAAGCTCAAGCACACTACGTGCTGGTCCACCAGCGATAACACCAGTACCCTCTGGAGCTCTCTTTAATAATACCTGTGAGCCACCAAATTTACCAATAAAATCATGTGTAATACTAGCATTATCATCTCTTGCGATAGCAACTAATTTTTTGGTAGCATCTTCTTTTCCTTTACGGATTGCTTCTGGAATTTCTGTTGCTTTTCCTAAGCCAGCACCAACGTGACCATTGCCGTCACCGACAACTACTAAAGCTGTAAAACGGAAGTTACGACCACCTTTAACAACCTTGGTAACACGTTTGATTGATACTACTTTTTCATTTAGCTCTAATCCGCTAGCATCAATGATTGTATGTTTCATGTGTTCTTCCTCCTTGACTAGAATACTAGACCAGCTTCTCTAGCTGCATCTGCTAATGCTTTTACTTTACCTTGATATATGAAGCCGCCTCTATCAAAGACAACAGTTGTTATACCTTTTTCTAATGCTCTTTTGGCAATTATTGTACCTAGGTATTTCGCTGCCTCAACATTGTTTAATTTTTCTAATTCTGCTTTTACTTCTTTTTGAAGAGTAGATGCAGATACTAATGTATTTCCAACTGTATCATCAATAATTTGAGCATACATATGGTTATTACTTCTAAACACAGCTAAACGCGGTCTCTGGGTTGTACCACTGAAGCGATTACGCAATTTTCTATGTTTGTTTACACGAATTTTTGATTTTGATTTTTTAGTAATCATTTTCACACTCTCCTTAATTATTTTTTACCAGTCTTACCAACTTTACGTCTGATAACTTCATCAATATATTTAATTCCTTTACCTTTGTAAGGCTCTGGTCTTCTCTTATCTCTGATTTCCGCTGCGTATTGGCCAACTTTTTCTTTATCAATTCCTTTTACAGTGATCTTGTTACCCTCAACTATGGATTCAAGACCCTCTGGGTCTTCCATCTCAACTGGATGTGAATATCCAAGTGCTAACTGTAATTTCTTTCCTGCTTTAGATACTTTGTATCCCACACCATTTAGTTCTAATACTTTTTGATAACCTTCGTTTACGCCTGTTACCATGTTTGAAACCAATGTTCTGGTTAAACCATGAAGTGATTTCATTCTTTTTAAATCGCTTGGTCTGGTTACAACCACTTGAGCATCTTCTAATGCAATATTCATTTCGATTGGGAGAACTCTCTCAAGGGTTCCCTTTGGACCTTTTACAGTCACTTTATTATTTTCTGCAATTTCAACAGTTACTCCTGCTGGTATCGCGATAGGCATTCTTCCTATACGTGACATGCCGTTACCTCCTTAAATTTTCGGAGGGTTATTTGATAAACCCTCTGTTTTCAGTAGTTATTTATCTTACCATACAAATGCTAAAACTTCTCCACCCACATTTGCTTTTCTTGCTTCTTTGTCTGTAATAATACCAACATTAGTTGATACGATTGCAACTCCTAAACCACCAAGAACTCTTGGCAATTCTTCTTTGTTCGCATAAACGCGTAATCCTGGTTTTGATATTCTCTTAAGACCAGAGATGATTTTTTCATTTTTATCTTTACCATATTTTAATTCTATACGGATATTTTTAAAATTCCCATCTTCTACGATATCATATTTTTTAATATAACCCTCGTTTAAAAGAATGTCAGCAATTCCTAATTTAATTTTTGACGCAGGGATATCTACTGTATCATGTTTTGCAGTATTCGCATTACGAATTCTTGTAAGCATATCTGCTATTGGATCGCTCATTGTCATTTTAAGTTGCCTCCTCTCTAATTCGTTTTACCAGCTTGCTTTTTTCACACCTGGGATTTGTCCTTTATATGCTAATTCACGGAAGCAAATTCTGCAAATTCCGTATTTTCTAAGATAAGCATGTGGACGTCCGCAGATTCTACAACGGCTATATTCTCTTGTAGAGAATTTTTGTTTACGCTGTTGTTTCACTTTCATTGCTGTTTTAGCCATGAAATTGTCCTCCTAACTATTTTATAAATGGCATATTGAACTGTGTCAATAATTCACGGGCTTCTTCATCAGTCTTAGCGGTAGTAACAAATATAATGTCCATACCTCTAACTTTATCTACTTTATCATATTCGATTTCAGGGAAAATAAGTTGTTCTTTTATTCCAAGAGCATAGTTTCCTCTTCCGTCAAATGCGTTCGGATTTACACCTCTAAAGTCACGTACACGTGGTAAAGATAAATTAATAAGACGATCAACGAATTCATACATTCTCTTGCCTCTTAATGTTACTTTACAACCAATCGCCATTCCTTCTCTAAGTTTGAAATTCGCTACTGATTTTTTTGCTTTTGTTAATACTACTTTTTGTCCAGCAATGATTTCAAGATCTTTTACGGCAGCATCTAATACTTTTGCGTTGTCTTTTGCTTCACCAACACCCATATTGATTACTACTTTTTCAAGTTTAGGAACTTCCATCACATTTTTATATGAAAACTTTTTCATCATAGCATCTACGATTTCGTTTTTATATGTTTCTCTAAGTCTACTCAACTTTCTGGTCCTCCTTTCTCAAATTATTTAATCACGTCGCCTGTTGCTTTTGCCACACGAACTTTTTCTTTTCCTGCACCTTGGAAACCTATTCTAGTTACTTTTCCTTTGTGTAGGTACATTACATTCGATGCGTCAATATAGGATTCTTGATTAATAATTCCACCTTGTTGGTTTGCTGCGGATGGTTTAGTGTGTTTTGTAATCATCCCAACACCCTCAACTAATACTTTATGCTTCTTTACATCTACAGCAATAACTTTTCCTTCTTTGTTTTTATCTTTTCCTGCGATTACTTTAACGGTATCGCCTTTTTTTATTTTTATACTTGACATTTTGGCCCCTCCCCTATAATACTTCTGGCGCAAGAGAAAGAATTTTCATATATTGCTTTTCTCTAAGCTCTCTTGCTACTGGTCCAAAAATACGAGTTCCTCTTGGATTTTTGTCATCTTTTATGATAACTGCAGCATTTTCATCAAATTTTATATAAGAACCGTCTTTACGACGAGCGCCTTTTACAGTACGCACAACTACGGCTTTCACAACATCACCTTTTTTGACAACACCACCTGGCGTTGCATCTTTAACAGTTGCAACAATAACATCGCCGATACTTGCATATCTTCTAGTAGAACCACCTAATACTCTAATGCAAAGTAATTCTTTCGCACCAGTATTATCTGCAACTCTAAGTCTACTTTCCTGTTGTATCATGCTGGTTAACCTCCTTTTTAAATTTCCTGCAAAATTTATTTTGCTCTTTCAATAATTTCCACAAGTCTCCATCTTTTATTCTTTGATAAAGGTCTTGTCTCCATAACTTTTACTGTATCTCCAATGTTGCATTCATTGTTTTCATCATGTGCTTGCAATTTATATGTTCTCTTTACGATTTTCTTATATAAAGGATGCTTTACATGCGTTCCAACTGCTACAACTACTGTTTTGTCCATTTTATTGCTCACTACTTTGCCTGTACGTGTTTTTCTTAGATTTCTTTCCACAATCAATTCTCCTTTCTAAAGAGTTACACTTAATTTGTTCATTATAAGTCTTAGAATGTTTTGCTTATTCTGCAACCTTCGCATTTTCAGTGATGATTGTTTGAATTCTCGCAATATTTTTTCTAACTTCTTTAATTCTTGTTGTGTTATCTAATTGGTTTGTTGCGTTTTGGAATCTTAGGTTAAAGAGTTCCTTTTTAGCAGCTACTAATTCTTCATTTAATTCTGCAGCTGATTTTTTCTTTAAACCTTCTACATACTTATTAATTTTCACTGTTATCACCGCCTTCTAATTCTGCACGAGAAACAACTTTACATTTACATGGAAGCTTGTGCATAGCAAGGCGTAACGCTTCTCTAGCAGTTTCTTCTGGAACTCCTGAGATTTCAAACATTACACGACCTGGCTTAACAACAGCTACCCAGTATTCTAATGTTCCTTTACCGGAACCCATACGTGTTTCAGCTGGTTTTGTAGTTACTGGTTTATCTGGGAATATCTTAATCCAAACTTTACCTCCACGTTTGATATAACGTGTCATAGCAATACGGGCTGCTTCAATTTGGTTTGATCTTATCCAACATGGTTCCATCGCAACGATACCAAATTCACCATAAGAGATTACGTTACCTCTGGTAGCTTTTCCTCTCATTGAACCACGGAATTGTTTACGACGTTTAACTCTTTTTGGCATTAACATTATTTATCGCTCCCTTCCTTGTTTCCTTTAGTAGGAAGTACTTCGCCTTTGTAGATCCAAACTTTTACGCCTAATTTTCCGTAAGTTGTATCTGCTTCTGCGAATCCATAATCGATATCTGCTCGAAGTGTCTGCAGTGGAATTGTTCCTTCACTATAGAATTCTGTACGAGCCATATCCGCTCCACCAAGACGACCAGCAACAGCAGTTTTGATACCTTTTGCTCCCGCTTTCATCGTTCTTGCCATTGTTGATTTCATCGCACGTCTGAAAGAAATACGATTTTCCAACTGTAACGCGATGTTTTCTGCAACTAATTGTGCATCTACATCAGGTCTTTTTACTTCTTTGATATCAACAAGTAATTTTTTACTTGTGTAGTTTTGAAGCTCTGCTTTTACTTTTTCAATTTCAGTTCCACCTTTTCCTATAACCAAACCTGGTTTCGCGGTGAAAAGTATCACTTTTACTCTGTCAGATGCTCTTTCGATTTCGATTTTAGAAACACCAGCAGTATATAATCTCTTTTTCAAGTATGTTCTGATATTGTAATCTTCTACTAAGAAGTCAGCAAAATCAGCTTCTGCATACCACTTTGAGTCCCAGTCTTTAATTATACCGACTCTTAAGCCGTGAGGATTTACTTTCTGTCCCATTATTGCCCTCCTTATCTTTCATTAAGCACTACAGTAATGTGGCTCATTCTCTTTTCGATTCTATAAGCTCTACCCTGTGCTCGTGGTTTGATTCTTTTCATTGTAGGTCCTTTATCTGCATAACATTCTTCAATATAAAGGCTCTCTACATTCATTCCATTGTTATTTTCTGCATTGGCTATCGCCGATTCTAATACTTTTTTGATTAAACTAGAAGCATATCTTGGATTATATGTCAAAATACCAAGAGCAGTCTGCACATCTTTTCCTCTAATCGCATCTAGTACGAAACACGCTTTTTGTACGGAAACTCTCGCATATGATAATTTTGCTGATGGTCGAGTATCTTTATTGGCATTTCTTTCTCTTTTTATCTGGGATCTATGTCCTTTTGCCATGGATGAAACCTCCTTTCAATTACTAGTTTATTTATCTGGATCTTTTTTCGTCTTTTCCATGTCCTCTATAAGTTCTAGTTGCCACAAACTCTCCAAGCTTATGTCCAACCATATCTTCTGTTATATACACAGGTACATGTCTTCTTCCATCATGAAGTGCTATTGTATGCCCAACCATTTGTGGAAAGATTGTGGAACGACGAGACCAGCTTTTTATTACAGTTTTTTGTCCTGCTGCATTTTGAGCATCTACTTTTTTAAGTAAGCTTTTATCTGCAAAAGGTCCTTTTTTAAGTGATCGTGACATCGATTCTAACCTCCTTATACTCTCTTATTTACTGCCTCTTTTTCTTACTATCATTTTATTTGACTTTTTATTTTTCTTTCTTGTCTTTAATCCAAGTGCTGGTTTACCCCATGGTGTACTTGGACCTGGACGACCGATACCGGTTCTACCCTCACCACCACCGTGTGGATGGTCATTTGGATTCATAACAGAACCACGAACTGTTGGTCTGATACCCATGTTACGTTTTCTTCCGGCTTTACCGATATTAACAAGGTTATGCTCTGGATTTCCAACGCTTCCGATTGTCGCTCTACAGTTAATTGGCACCATTCTCATTTCGGAAGATGGAAGTCTAAGTGTTGCATATTTTCCCTCTTTCGCCATTAACTGTGCGCCATTTCCAGCTGAACGCACTAATTGTCCGCCTGCTCCTGGATATAACTCGATATTATGAACAACTGTACCTACTGGGATATCAGCAAGCGCTAAACAGTTACCTACTGAAACTTCAGCAGTTGGTCCGTTCATAACTTTCATGCCATCTGTCAGACCTTGTGGTGCAAGAATATATGCTTTTTCACCATCCGCATAACAGATTAAAGCGATATTTGCTGTTCTGTTTGGATCATATTCAATACCAATTACAGTTGCCGGTATACCATCTTTTTTTCTTTTAAAATCGATAAGTCTATATTTTCTTCGAGAACCGCCTCCGCGGTGTCTTACAGTAATTTTACCTTGATTATTACGTCCAGCGTTTTTACTCAATGATACTACTAAGGATTTTTCTGGCTCTGATTTTGTAATCTCTGCGAAATCCAAACTAGTCATATGTCTTCTGGAAGGTGTATATGGGCGAAATGTTTTAATTCCCACTTTAGTCACTCCTTTCAATTTAACAACGCATCCTAGCGTTTGTGCCAAACAGTTGAATATTGGATTATTTTTTCTCAACTGTATTAAGTTATTTTTTTCTTATAGTCCTTCAAAAAGTTCTATATCTGCGCTCTGGGCAGTTAATTGAACGATTGCTTTTTTGGTTTTTGCCGTTCTACCAACTGTGTTTCCACGTCTTTTTTTCTTACCATCTAAATTCATTGTGTTTACGCTTTTTACCTTTGCACCTGCAAACATTTTTTCCACTGCTTCTTTTATCTGGGTTTTGTTTGCTTCTGTGTGAACTAAGAAAGTGTATTTCTTATCTCCCATAGCGTCCATACTCTTTTCAGTAATGACAGGTTTAAGGATTACATCATAATATTGGATATTAGCCATTATGCGTACACCTCCTCGATTGTTGCAACAGCAGCTTTTGTTAATATTACTGTGTTGTATTTTAAAATGTCATATACATTTATTGTTCCAGTGGAAGCTGTAATTACGTTTGGTACGTTTCTTCCTGATAATACTATGTTTTGATCATTATCGTTGATTACTACCAATGCTTTTGATACTTTTAAGTTATCTAATACAGCCACAAAATCTTTTGTTTTAACACTATCAAGTTTTAATTCATCAACAACAATCAATTTGTTTTCTTGTACTCTTGATGTTAGTGCTGATTGAAGAGCAATTCTTTTTTCTTTTTTATTCATTTTCATTGAATAATCTCTTGGTGTTGGGGCAAATACTACACCACCACCTGTCCATTGTGGAGATCTTGTTGAACCTTGTCTTGCATGACCTGTTCCTTTTTGTCTCCATGGTTTTCTACCACCGCCACGAACTTCTGCACGTGTTTTTGCTTTTTGTGTTCCTTGACGTTTGTTCGCAAGTTGGGAAACAACTGCTCTGTGTACTAGATGTGAATTTACATCTACACCGAATACAGCATCGTTTAATTCGATTTTTCCAACTTCCTTACCTTCCATATTATAAACAGATACGTTTGCCATCTGTGTGTTCCTCCTTTCCTACAAAAGCTTATTTGCCAGCTTTCACTGTTTCTTTAATTGTTACCAAAGATTTTCTTGGTCCTGGTACTGCACCTTTTACTAATAAAAGATTGTTTTCCACATCTACTTTTACAATTTCAAGATTTTGAATTGTAATCTTTTTCGCTCCCATGTGTCCTGGCATCTTTTTCCCTTTGAATACTCTACTCGGATTAGAAGCCGCACCATTTGAACCATGATGACGATGGAATTTGGAACCATGAGCCATCGGTCCTCTTGAGTGACCATGTCTTTTAATAGCACCTTGGAAACCTTTACCTTTTGAAACAGCAGTAGCGTCTACTTTATCGCCCTCTTTAAAGATATCAGCTTTGATTTCTTGTGCAAGCGCGTATTCTTCTGCATTTTCAAATCTGAATTCTCTTATAAATCTTTTGTAAGAAACTCCAGCTTTGTCAAATTGACCTTTTAATGGCTTGTTCACTAATTTTTCTCTTTTGTCAACAAAACCTACTTGTACAGAACTGTATCCATCATTTTCTACTGTTTTAACCTGTGTCACTACACATGGTCCTGCTTGAAGCACAGTAACTGGAATTAAAAGTCCATTTTCGTTGAAGATTTGAGTCATTCCGACTTTTGTAGCTAAGATTGCTTTCTTCATCTTAATTTCCTCCTGTTTAATCTACAGCGGATTACACATAAGCGATTGTGCTTTGTGCAATCATCCTAGAACAGTCCTCTATAGCTAATTGCTACCTATATATATGAGACCCTTTAGGATATTCTTGTTCGTTCTTATTTTTTTTGTTTCATTTTAATATCGATATATACACCAGCTGGCATTTCTAATCTGGATAATGCATCTACTACTTTTTGTGTAGGTGCTAGAATATCGATAAGTCTCTTATGAGTTCTTTGTTCGAACTGCTCTCTTGAGTCTTTGTACTTGTGTACCGCTCTAAGAATTGTAACTACCTCTTTTTTCGTTGGTAGTGGTACTGGTCCACTCACCTGTAGTCCATTTTTCTTTACAGTTTCGATGATTTTCTTTGATGATGCATCAACTAATTGATGATCATACGCCTTTAATGTTATTCTCATTACTTGACTTGCCATAAAAAAAGTCGCCTCCTTTTCGCACTTAATTTCAGTACGACAAGCGGTGACTGTACACTCTCCCGTGTGTATCTTTAAAATCTCACACGTTGTTTCCATTCTTTGATGGACGTTATATGTTTGTACAGTGACTTGTCGCCAGTTTCATAACTTGACATTCGCTCCACGGAATACCTACAAATCTTGTAGCAACCTCACGCTTCTACGCTATCAATATCACAACATTACTAAGTATATCGTATGTCTTTGGTATTTGCAAGACTTAAATATAAAAAATTTTATTTTTACCTATTTTAGATTTTACTACAAAACTCCTGCATTTGAAAAATATAATTATTCATGGGGACTATATATCATGCATTTATCGGCACTCCGCAATACTCACATTCTGAAACTTTACCGACTACGACAACATTGTTTGCACCACACCCAGAACAACGAAGCGCTACTGTTTGTGACGGAACTTGCTCGACAACTGGTACTTGTGCATACATTGCCGGCATAGGTGTATGTTGTTTTAAAGAAATTTCACGATTACCGTGATGTATATAACCATCCTTTAAATAATCAATATTTATCATCTTTTGCAAATCTTTTACCGCTTCTTCATATGATAGTCCCATGGCAGCCGCAACATTGTCTATACTTCTAATCTTTTGATTGACTACCATATCTATGTATCTTTTGTACTTCACTACACTTTTCTTTATTTTGGAAGCCTTAACCAATAGTACGATACCACCAACAAACATGATAATGCCTATCACTAGTACACTAATCATTCCCACCTCACCAGCAGAACCTATAACAAGCATTCCACCCATGATGATGTTGAACCAGCCAATCACTAAAAAGATGCCTCTCTTCCCTTTCATTATTGCTGATTTGTTAGGCTTTTTAATCACAAAAAACAAAACTACGATCAAAATAATAATTAACCACAAAACAATCCCCCCCAGCTTCTACTCTTCTTTTCCATCGTTAAAATCCCCCTCTTTTCGGCTTGTTATATTTACCATCTTGTATATTTTCGGAAATTTCCACATTGTTATCGTGCATACGACCCGATACACTAATGATAATCGCAACACAGATGAAGAATAGGGCATTTATAGCAATCTGAAGAAATATAAAACTATTCAACCGCTCCACAAACGCCTTTGTGAATAAAAGGCTTATAACAACCGCCATTTCATAAATAAATCCTGCACCACTCAACCCCACTGTATAAAATATACTATCTTTATTTTTCTTTGGAGCAACAAATGTAATCGTTGTCAACAAAGAAACCACAAGAGAAAACAACAATGAGCCAAATGCCCAAAAATGAAGTGCTGTCTTTTCAATATCTAACAAGAAAAAACCTGCAACAACAACCAAGATACTAATAACAAAAATACTGATAGTTGTTAAAATACTTTTACTCATTTTTATCACCGTCCACTTTCTTTCCGCACTCTGAGCAGAATTTCAAATTGTCGCTCAATGCACTGCCACAAGAAGAACATGCCTTTAATAAAGAATCACCACAATGAGGACAGAATTTTTGTTTGTCATCAACTATTTCGCCACATTTAAAACAGGTTTTAACCATACTGTTTCCACATTGACCACAGAACTTTAAGCCTGCATTATTTTTTGCACCACATCTCAAACAGGTATTTTGACTCTCTACAAGAGCAACATTTGCATCTTTACCACAAAACGGACAGAAGCTATATTCCATACCGATTTGTTTATTACAATTACGACACTCTTTATTTTGATTTGTGTTTATGCTTTTTCCCATCTCACTAAATGCTCCACCCATTGCACCACCTACGCCAAGCCCCATTCCGACTCCCATTCCTGCCCCCATAAGTCCTGCTTGTCCTGCTCCCTGATTGGTCGCTGCACCTTCAAGTGTATTAAATGAACGTTCTTGTGCATAAGAATATCCGATAATATCCATTTCAGCTTTCTTTGCAAGAGCTTCTTTTAGTTTAATTACAGCGGAATCTTCTTCTGGAATACTAATATCATTGACATAGAAATTCACCAATTCAATTCCAAAATCAGCAAAGGCTGGCAAAATACTTTCCTTCAATGACGCTGATATTTCATCAATATATGCATTTATCTCTAATACAGATATTTTTTTCTTAATAAGATATTCAGATATGTTATCTTTCACTTTTGTTAAATATGCACCTCTAAAGTATTTTATAATATCAATGGACGTAAAAGTAGGCAATGTTCCTACAAGCTTTGTTAAAAACAACTTGGAATCTGAAATTTTTATTCCAAACTGTCCAAAAGCTCTTAGTGGTACGAACACATTGTATTTTGGATCTTGTAATTGAATAGGTGTTGGTGTTCCCCATTTGACATCAAGGGCATTCACTTTGTTTACATACCAAATCTCCGCTGTAAACGGGGAATGTCCCCCAAAGGGTAAGTTTATAATTTTATTTAATATGGGAATGTTCGCTGTTTCTAAAGTATGACGACCAGGACCAAACCAATCTAAGGCCTGTCCACCTTTATATAACACTGCCTCTTGTGATTCATTTACGATTAGCTGAGTCCATGTACCAAGTTCTCTGTTTGGAAACTTCCAAGCAAACACATCTGGATTCCCATCATATTTGACTACTTCTATAATTGCCATTATTATCCCCCTTGTACTTTGACTATCAAATCGTAAATCTTTTAATAGTCTGTTTGATAACGATATTGTAGCAAATTTTTCTGCTGATTACAATTTTTTTCTGATGGTATTTTTACACAGCAACTTTATGATTTGTATATTTAGTCTTTTGCAGAAAATATCTGGCGGCATTTATCATAAAGTACAAATCGAACTGACTTATAGTTCTAATCATATTGAGGGCAACAAATTAACCCATGATCAAACACAATATATTTTTGAAACAAATACCATTGGCTTTGATGAGAGTGTTATAAATGTAGATGATATCGTAGAAACTGCAAACCATTTTAAGTGCATTGATATGGTGATTGATAGCGCAGGTCATATTTTATATAAAACTTTTATAAAACAGTTACATGCTGTACTAGAAAATGGTACTTCCAGCAGTCGTAAGGACTGGTTTATAGTCGGCAATTACAAAAGGCTTCCCAATGAAGTCGGAGGTAATGAAACCACTGCACCTGAACATGTTACCGCAAAAATGAAAGAGTTGTTGGCTAAATATAATGAAAAAAAAGAAAAGACGCTGGAGGATATCATTGACTTCCATTATCACTTTGAATTTATCCATCCTTTTCAAGATGGTAACGGACGTGTGGGCAGATTAATTGCCTTTAAAGAATGTCTGAAAAATAATATTGTGCCATTTATTATTGATGATAATCTCAAAATGTTCTATTATCGAGGATTAAAAGAATGGCGAAATGAAAGAGGATATCTTCTTGACACCTGCCTGATGGCGCAAGATAATTTTAAAAAATACTTGGATTATTTTAAAATACCTTATGAAAATTAGGACTGCAACTAGAAAAACTAACAAAGGGGAGTTCAGTCATAATATGTTGAAACCATAATTTATTATTCATTTCGGTAAATATTCACTCAAAAATGCAAGTTTTTCTTCATTTCAAGAAATACTTGCATTTTTTTGCAAATATTTGTTATAATGAAATAAAATAATATTTTTGAAGGGAGCGAGGTATAAAATGAACAGACTGATTGAGCGTAAAGCGTATTTAGAGCAACTTACTATGTGGCGTGAAGAAGAAATGATAAAAGTAGTTACAGGTGTCCGACGTTGCGGCAAGTCCACGCTATTTGAATTATATATCAATAGATTAAAAACTGATGGTGTGAGCGATGAGCAGATTATTTTCATCAATCTGGAAGATGAGGATTTTGCTGAGTTGCTTGATTATAAAAAACTGCACGAATATGTTAAATCTCGCATTGTGTTTGGAAAATGGACTTATGTTTTTATTGATGAAATCCAAAACTGCAAGGATTATGAAAAAGCAGTATCAAGCCTTTATCTTAAAAAACAACTTGATATTTATATCACTGGTTCAAATGCTTATATGCTTTCTGGTGAATTGACGACCAAACTAACTGCTCGTTATATCGAAATTGATATGCTCCCCCTTTCCTTTGCGGAATATGGCGAAGCAGTACACACAGCAGATAAACGCGAACGTTTCTATCAATATATGAATCTTGGTGCTTTTCCTTATTCGACACGTTTCGTAGATAATTCTCTTGCTCATAGCCAATATTTGGAGGGGATTTATAATACTGTTTTGGTGAAAGATATAATGACACGCAAAAAGTTGAACGACATCACGCTGGTAAAATCTATTGCAAGTTTTCTTAGTAGCAATATTGGCAGTCCAGTTTCGGCAAAGAAGATTGCTAACACACTCAATTCAAATGGGCGGCCAACGGGTATTGCTACCATTGAAACATATTTAGAGGCGTTGACAGACAGCTATTTATTCTATAAGGTTCAAAGATATGATATTAAAGGCAAAATGCACTTGAAATCTGAACACAAGTATTATATCTGTGATACCGGATTACGTAATATGATACTCGGAACACAAGGCAAGGATATTGGACATCAAATTGAAAATATTGTTTATTTAGAACTTTTGCGACGTGGTTATACAATAAATATCGGCAAGTCTGGGCGCGGTACAGAAATTGACTTTGTTGCTGTTCAAGATAAGAAAACTGAATATTATCAAGTTTCTGCAACTGTTTTAGAGGAAAGCACTTTAAAACGTGAACTTACACCACTACTACAAATTAAAGATAACTATCCTAAGTTTTTGCTAACATTGGACGATTATAATGGCGACCATGATGGTATACAGCAGTTGAATTTAATTGATTGGTTGGTTGGATAAATGGCTTTGTTATCTGAGATAATTGAAATCATAAATTGCTTTTTTACTATATCATAAAAAATTCTACAGAATTTTATGCCTATGGCATCATGCACAGAAACAAAAGGGATACCGTTCTTTTGATAAAATGATATCCCTTGTATCTGTCAATATTTCATTTTTACAACTGTCTATACTTCTATACCATTGAAAATATTAACTTCGCTTGCTTTTTCTTCATTTTCAATAGATCAAGCTGAAAAAACTCTTCTCAATTACATTCTATTGATTATTTTTTATTTGCTTCTTTTTTCTTTTACCAATTACAAACATTATCCCGAATGAACTCATTAACATTCCATACAAGCCAACTAAACCGCTTGCATCACCTGTCTTTGGTACTGAGCCATTTCCCGCATTGCTAACATCAGTTAGACTTTCACCTTTGACAGTTTCCCCTGATTCTGCGATTATTTTTGACTCACTTTGACTTTCTGATTCCGCTTTTATTTCTACTGGTGCTTCTGTCTCTACTGGTGCTTCTGTCTCTACTGGTGCTTCTGTCTCTACTGGTGCTTCTGTCTCTACTGGTGCTTCTGTCTCTACTGGTGCTTCTGTCTCTACTGGTGCTTCTGTCTCTACTGGTGCTTCTGTCTCTACTGGTGCTTCTGTCTCTACTGGTGCTTCTATTTCTCCTAATGGTGGCATAAGCATGTTTTCTCTAACAAAAGCACTTTCACCATAGTTACGTAGTAACGGAATAGGCACTTTATACCCATCTTCTATTCTTAAAATATATAAACCTAGCCCCCCTATTTGAATAGCCCACCCTTGTAATCCGCTAAACATGACTGCTTCAGATATATCTGCCGAAAATATCATATCACCATTTTCCTCTGCTTTAATGAAATATTCTCCCGCCTCATTTACAATAGTGCAAACATTTTCAAACTCCATCAGAGGAACATATTCCCCTTCCCAAATGTTTATATTCACTGTTCTTGCTTGCCAATGTCCTATCAGAGGAACATGCTCTCCTATCTCTGATTCTCCTTCTACTCTTAATGCCTCCACCTGTGTTTCCATTGCATTAGACATCATTGACCCCACTAACATAAAGTTCACTAACACTGTTACTACAAACTTCCTAACTCTCTTTCTTAACATCTTACTTCCTCCTTAAATGGTAGATTAAACTTTATAAGTAACAAAATATAGTAGTGTTACTTATAAAGATGTAAAAAAGCTGTATATCTGTCATATTTTAGCCTTCTGCATCAAGATAAAAACTGCATCTCTCTTGTTTATTCTTTTGACTTAATATAAAAATCCTTTACTACATCACTTGTCTATGCTATACTGACAAAGAAAACCAAGAGTAACACAACTATATTGTGTTACCTCTTTTTGTTTTCTTTTCTCTTTTGTTTTGCTATACTAAAACAAAAAACATAAGGAGATAAAATTTTATGATAGCAGTAGAACCAATTCGAGATAAAAAAGATATTCAGGCAATTTCAAAGTATTATCTAAAACAGGGGCAATTTCGTAATCACTTACTCATTATCATAGGACTGCATACCGCTCTTCGTATCAGCGATATTTTGCGTTTAACATGGCATGATGTCTATGATTTCAATTCTAATACCTATAAAAAACATATTACCATTATAGAAAAAAAGACTAAAAAATCAAAAACCATTGCCTTAAATAAACAGGTGATAAAAGCTCTTTGTCTATGCTTAGAAATGCAGAAACCGACACCAAAAACACCGCTTTTTTTATCCAAACGAGGGACTGGAAAAGCGATTTCTCGTATTCAAGCCTATCGTATTATTCGTAGTGCTTCTGAAGCCATCAAACTATGTATCCGTGTCAGTTGTCATTCTCTTAGAAAAACCTTTGGCTATCATGCTTGGAAAAATAAAGAATCTCTAGCAGTCATTATGGATATATTTAATCATTCTTCCCTCGCCATTACTAGAAGATATCTTGGTATTTCTCAAGATGACCAAGACAAACTCTATTTAAAACAGTGGTGTTAAGCGAAAACAAACTTTCTATGTATCATCCTTTGATAGTAGTGTTGTTATTTTCCAATAATTTGTCTCTCTTTTTAAGTAAGATGATTTTGAAAATTTACACTACTCTTATTTGTCTGCCCTAAACCAAATGTTTAAAAATAATATTGTACCATTTATCATTCATGATAATTTCAAAATGTCTGTTATCAAGAATTAAAAAACGGAGAAATGAAAAAGGATATCCTTGTGGACACCTGCCTTGTGGCACAAGATAATTTTAAAAAATACTTGGATTATTTTAGAATACCCTATGAAAATTAGAACTATAATTAAAAAAACTAACAGAGGAGAATGAAGTGCACCCCACCTGTTAGTTTTTCTGATAGTATTTTTACATATTTTCTAAAAATGCTTTATAACCAAGATACCCCTCATATAAATCTACCTTGCTAATAATCTCCCATGGAGAATGCATATTCAATACTGGTATTCCGCTATCAATGACTTCCATGTTATATTGTGCCAAGATATATGCAATGGTGCCGCCGCCACCTTGGTCTACTTTACCGAGTTCTGATGTTTGATAATAAACATTGTTATCCTCCATAACTTTGCGTATCTCAGCCATAAATTCGGCATTCGCATCATTACAACCTGATTTTCCTCTGGCACCGGTATATTTTGCATAGCACAACCCTTTTCCTAGATATGATGTATTTTTCCTCTCCATCACTCCCGGAAAATTGGGGTCAAATGCTGCTGTTACATCGGAAGAAAGCATTTTGGAATTTTGGAATGCTCGGCGTAATAGGATATCACTGTAAGATGCTACTGTCACATTCAATAATTCTGCCACCGCATTTTCAAAGAAACGTGAATGCATGCCTGTTGCTCCTACACTACCGATTTCTTCTTTATCAACGAGGATACACACACAGGTTTTTTCTGCTTTCTCCAAATCAAATAATGCTTTGTAGGATGGATAAGCACAAACTCTATCGTCATGTCCATAGCCCATTACCATACTTCTATCCAGTCCATAGTCTCTCGCTTTTCCTGCTGGTACAACTTCTATTTCGGCTGATATAAAGTCCTCTTCTTCTATATTATACTTTTCTTTTAAGATATTAAGTATATATGCTTTGACTGGTTCTTTTTCTTCTCCATCTAAAGGAATACTTCCCACAAGAATATCTAGGTTCTCGCCCTCAATTACTTTATTCGCTTTCTTTTCCATTTGCTCACCTGACAAGTGAATAAGTAAATCGCTGATACCTACAACTGGGTCGGTTTCATCTTCGCCGATTACGATATTCACTATGGTTCCGTCTTTTTTCGCAACGATACCATGAAGAGCCAAAGGAACAGTCACCCATTGATATTTTTTTATCCCACCATAGTAATGGGTATCTAGTAATGCCAAATCGCTATCTTCAAATAATGGATTTTGTTTTAAATCCAGTCTTGGAGAGTCTACATGAGCCCCCAAAATATTCATACCCTCTTCCAGTGGTTTTTCGCCTATGTGAAAAAGAGCCATCGCTTTTCCCATGTTGCTTAAATATACTTTATCGCCCGGCTTCACTGTTTCTTTGTTCTTTATGATGGCTTTTAAATCTCTATAACCCTTTGCTATTGCTTCTTTTTCTACGCTATCAATACATTCTCTCTCTGGGGGGGTGATTACTTGACGCTGTTCTTTTTTATATTTATTCCATGCATTTTTTCTAACCATTCTTTTACCTCTTTCTATCTTTAATTTTTCTTTATTTTCATTATAAAACATCTGTTTTGGATGTCAATGCGTTTCTTCTTTGGGTTTTCGTTGTTTTATCCACAAATACTCGATTTATTCAGCTTCGTTATAAACATTTTTCAAAAAATAAGGAGGAGACCATCGGCTTAATTTGCTACTCCACCTTGCGAGCCATTCCGTTTCATTTGCTATCGCCTCAAACACTGGTTCAAGAAAAATTTGAATTTCTGTTATAACAGTTGGTAACTCAAGTATTTCATTGTTAATATTCTTTAAGAAATATTTCCATCGTTTTTGTATTTCAGCATCATTTGCAAGCCCAACAATGCGTTCAAAGCTATCTCTAGCATAATATGTTCCGCGTTTCTGTAATGTTTCAAATATCGCTGTTTGTAATGTATAACCATCAAAATCAAACATTCTTGCCAGATAGTAAATGTCATAAAAATCTTTCATTCTTCCTGTAAGTTCAAACCGTTGTAAAATGGCATCAAACTTTTCAGCGATTGTACTTTCAATAGAATATGTTTGAATCACAGGGGATTCAAAATTGGGGAGCTGTGTTTGAATTGTTCGCATCTCGGCCTTAGGAATGATGATATCACCGACACCTATATCAATATTGAAAGGTACACGAACGTTTTTTATTTGACCAATAATCTGAGCGCTTATTCCGTGATATTTCCGTTGTGGAGATATTTCTTCAAACCCTTTTGCTGTCATAACAATATAATTATTCCCAGTAGGGGTTAGTATAATTTTATTTATTAATTCTTGAATATCTTCAATGGAACTTGAAAAACCACGTAAAAGAAAATCAACATCAATCGTTGCTCGGCTTTCAAAATTGGTGAGTGTATATATAAACAATCCCCCCTTTAGCACAAGTGCATCACTAAATCCTGATTTAGATAGCTTCCGCAAAAATTCCTCTTGAACAAATAGTTGCAAACATTGTTGATAGCTAATATTTGCATCTTTTGCCCTGCTTCTTAGTTTCGCTAAAACTGATGCTGCGATGTCCGACATCATAACCACACTCCAATCAAATCTCTCACTCGTTTTTGAATTTTCAGCCTTTTAGCATATAGCATAAGGTTCGGTACATTTTTTCTGGGATCCTTTACATAATTTTGAATTGCTTTATTAAATAATTCCTTGTCCATCTTATTCATATTCCTCAATACATCACAAATGGTACGATCACGATCATAAATACGCACTTCAAGAAAATCAATTTCTCCGATTGTTTCCCCAATAGTCAGTAAGACTGACTCCATTCTATAGGCCTTGATAAATGGATAATCAATTTTAGTGCGTTTTCGCGAAGCATTTTTATCAATGCTAATATGCCATGCTGTTGGATTCCTATCACTGTACTTATAATAGAAAAGAGCAGTGTCCATGCATAGTACAGCATCTGGAAATAAGCGATTGATAATTTTGATTTCACTACCATCAAGCTCCTCTATCCACTGGTAATATCCTCTTCTGATTTTTTCAATCAATCCTTCTTCTAATAAATTTTGGATATCAGCATAATATATTTTTTCTGCCATGAGTTCAGAAGTTCTCATCACAAATTTGTATCTTGAAAATGTATTTTTTAGTTTTGTTTTTACTTCTGTTCGGAGCATATTATCACCTCTATTAAAACGCACCATTATTTTTCAACACCAGTGTACTTTAATATAACTATAAAGAATTTGTACGAGAATGTCAATACATTAAACCCTTGAGCTTCCATAATTTTATCCACAAATACTCAATTTATTCAGCTTCGTTATCATCAACTATTTTTAAGATTGTTTTATTCCCAGCTTTGTTTCTGATATCAACACTGCCGTCATAATAAGAATACAACCCATTACCATACGACCAGTTATCACTTCGCCTATTATGAGAACCGAAAAAATTGTCCCAAAAAGTGATTCTGTTGAAAGTATCACGGCCGCCTGTGTCTCTGTTGTGTATCTTTGTGAAAAGGCTTGAATGAAAAAAGCTACTGTAGTACACATGATGCCTGAATATAAAACGCTTATTGTCTCATTTCTTCCCAACTGTATCTGAATCCCCTCGGTAAATAATAGAACAAAAAAGGATAACAAAAAGGCTGTTATCATTTGTAATGTCACCAAGGTAAACATATCATGTTTCTTTACGGATTGACCTGTCAAAAAAATATGTATCGCAAAGCATACTGCACATAACAAGGTCAACCAATCACCGAATGACAGCGTGAAATCTATGTTCAAGGATAGTACTCCGATACCTACTACTGCCAGCACTGCACCTATAATACTATATTTATCCACTTTGATTTTCAACACCAAAAAAGCGATAAAGGGAACAATGATGACATTTACTGCTGTTAGAAAGGCATTTTTAGACGGTGTCGTATTCGCCAGCCCTACGGTTTGTAGAATAAATGCTAGATATAGCCAAATGCCTAAGGAAATTCCTGCTAGTATTGTTTTCTTTGATGCTTTTATTATTTTTTTGAAGCTTATTATTGTCATAAGCACTGCTGCAATTAGAAATCTGAGGAACATAAATTCTGATGGTGAAAGTCCCCTTAATGCTACACTACTCGCAACAAAACCTGTTCCCCAAACAATGGCTATTGATAGCAGGCCTATTGTACCAAGATGTTTTTTCATTTTCTCTCTTCCTCTTCTGTGGTTGCCTCGCACATATAATGTCTTAATTTCCACTTATATTACTGTACTATTTTTCTACTTTTTATTCAACTAAAATCCATATTTTCATTTTAAGAAAATCTTAATTAATAAGAATACTAAATATTCAATCTTTCTTTTATCCGCTGTGATATAATTTCTTCAAGAAGGGATAGGAGGTATATTTATTATGGAAATTTTAAAAGTTGAGCATTTATCAAAAATTTATGGAACAGGTGAGACTGCCATTACGGCTTTGGATGATGTTTCATTTTCTATAAACAAGGGGGAGTTTGTGGCTATTATTGGAGCATCTGGATCAGGGAAATCAACACTGCTGCATATGCTCGGTGGTGTCGATAAGCCTACAAAGGGGTCTGTTTGGATTCATAATACTGATATTTATTCTTTGAACGAAACAAATCTTGCGATATTTCGCCGACAACAAATAGGACTTATTTATCAGTTTTATAATTTAATACCTGTACTGGATGTTAAGGAAAATATTACACTTCCAGTATTATTGGACGGAAAGGTCGTATCTGATGAACATTTAGAGGATATTTTGACCACTTTGAATTTGAACAATCGTCTTTCTCACTTGCCAAATCAATTATCAGGAGGGCAGCAGCAACGTGTTTCAATCGGACGTGCTTTGATTAATAAGCCTGCTCTTGTGTTGGCGGACGAACCTACTGGAAATCTCGATAGTGAAAACAGTGCGGAAATTATTCAGCTTTTAAAAGCGTCCAATAAGAAATATGAACAAACCTTACTTGTTATTACACATGATGAGAATATTGCCAATCAGGCGGATCGAATTATCACAATTCATGATGGGCGTATTGTTGATGATCAAGTTGTGAATAAACGAAAAGATTAGGAGATTGCCATGAATATTATTAAAAAACTTACTTTGAAGTATATAAAATTGAATACTAAAAGGACTTTGGTGACAATTTTAGGGATTGTAATTTCGGTGGCTATGTTCACCTCAATATCGCTTATTCTTTTTTCTTTTCAAGATTTGTTTCTTCGTTATTTTTATGAAGATACCGGAAAGTATCATGGCCATTTCCGAGATGTTCCTTATGAAAATCAAGAAATGATTGATACTGATCCAAAAATTGAGTTTTTTATGCAAAGGTTATATAAGGGTATCGGCATTGTTGAAGGAATGGAGCAAAATACATTCCCTTATTCTTATATTCAAGCCTATGATGAAAAGGCTATGGAGAATCTCCCTGTTAATCTTTTAAAGGGAAGTCTTCCAGCTAATTCTTCTGAAATATTAATTTCCCAATATATGCTTTCGTCTACGGATGTAAATTTTGATATTGGAGATACGATTACATTTCATATGGGGGATTTTGTCGAACTAGAAGAGACAGACGTTTTTATTCCCAATGATCTGACACTCACTTATACCATCTCAGGTATCGCCGATCTTTTTTCATCAAGTGTTACCTATCCTTTTATCACATATCTTTCACAAAGCGAATTGACTGCGGAGGATACGATTGATATTTATGTGTTTCTTCATAATTTGGATAGTACATCTACTGATTATTTAAGAGATTTGGCCACAAGTGTTGGAATTGATTCTTATTCTGATTTGGATTTGCATACAAATGTATTTGTTATCTCTGGTACCACTTATGATACCGCCTTTAATCTTATGCTTTTTATGTTGGTGGGTATTTTATTTGTTATTATTATGATTGGTTCGGTTTCACTGATTTACAATTCCTTTTCTATTTCGTTAGCTGAACGCCGTAAGCAACTAGGTATGTTAGCCAGTATTGGCTCAACAAAGGCTCAAAATCGTTCTTCAGTGTTTTTTGAAGGTTTTCTTGTGGGAAGTGTTAGTATTCCGCTTGGAATTATTTTTGGATTTTTAGGCATGTATATCACATTTGCTGTTCTTAATCCTTTATTAGAGAATGTTTTTGAGATTTCACAATCATTGAGACTTGTTTTTTCTCCTTATATTTTTATCCTCACAATACTGTTTTCGATTATCACTATTTTTATTTCGGCATATATCCCCGCCAGAAGAGCTGCTAAAATAACACCGATTGACGCAATTCGCCAATCTGCTGATATTCGTTTAAGTAAACGCCAGATAAAAACATCACCTCTGGTAAATCTTTTATTTGGTTTTGAGGGTGAGATTGCTTTGAAAAATTTGAAAAGATATCGAAAACGCTATCGTACGGTGGTATTTTCTCTTGCTATTAGTATTATTTTATTTCTTACAGTTTCCGCTTATGGCTTTTATTTAAAACAATCCTTTAATTTGACGACGACCAATGCAACACACCATATGGAACTCCATCTATCTGATACTCGCAATACTAAGCAAATTACGCAAGCACTTAAGGGTGTTGATAGCTTGACTGATAGCACTGTCCTCACTCAATTATTGGGGAATACTGCGGTTAAAAAAAATACTAATGATGTTCTTTTATCTGAACGATATATTGAGCTAATTACAGACTCACTCGGCGAAGTGGACGAAGATCCTCACGAATATTTTTCAATTTCCAGTGCCTCGATTATAGCTGTTGATAATGAGAGTTTCATAATTTTGGCTCAGGAACTAGAATTGGATGCTAATGCTTTAATGAATTCCAATGAATTAAACTGTATCGTTATAAATAAAGCGATTATAAAGACACAATTTGCTTCTACGGAACTCGTTCCATGGAATTTGAATGTGAATGATGAGTTGTGGCTTTCTTGCACGGAATATATATATGGAGATGATGAAACCTACACAAGTATCGAATCTGATTCATTTCCATTGAAAGTCGCTGCTATTTCCCAAACAGCACCCTCTTTTTTACCTTATATGTATTACCTCGGAGCTCCTATGCAAATAATCGTAACTGAAAATACTTTACTTAATCTTGTAAATATGACGAATAATTCTTTTGAAGATTCAGAAACGGATGGAGTGTACTCTATCCAAACAATCTTATTGACCTCCGATTCTCCTAAGACTTTAAAAGCTGATTTGATTGCCGTATTAGGAGAAGATACAATAAAGCAAATGTTTATTTATGATATTCAAGAGGAGATTACTAGAGATCACCAAGTGCTGCTTATTCTTTCTATTTTCACTCATGGCTTTATTGGACTGATTACAATTATCTGTATTGCTAATATTTTTAATAATGTTTCTACCAGTACCGCTTTAAGACGAAAGGAATTTGCTGTATTGAAATCGGTTGGAATGACTCCCCAATCGTTTCATAAGATGATTTATTTTGAAAGTATTTTTTATGGCATTAAGGCTCTTTTATTGGGATTGCCAATCAGCTTTTTTATCATGTATTTAATTTATAAGAATCTAACTTCTTATTTTTATACTCCTTTCACTCTTCCTTGGGTGAACATTGGCATTGTTATACTGTCTGTTTTTATAGTTGTTGTTTCTACTATGTTGTATTCCTTCTCGAAAATAAGGAATGAAAATATTGTGGATGGCTTGAAAACGGATAATATATAGTTCTTAAAATAGCTTGATTACAAGCGGCTATTGCTTGACGAAATCAGGGTATCTATGTATAATTTTATTATTGTATTTATGATGATTTCTAGGGAATAGGAAAGGTGATATATATTATGTGGATTGCTGATAAATGGAAAGATTATGAGGTAATGGATACTTCTAATGGCGAAAAGTTAGAACGATGGGGGAAATATATTTTAGTCAGACCAGACCCTCAGGTTATTTGGGATACTCCTAAAACTCTTTTAGGTTGGAAGAAAATGAACGGCCATTACCACCGCAGCCAAAAAGGGGGCGGCGAATGGGAATTTTTTGACCTGCCTGAACAATGGAGTATTCAGTATAAAAATTTGGTTTTTAATCTAAAACCTTTTAATTTTAAACATACAGGGTTATTTCCAGAACAAGCTACTAATTGGGATTGGTTTTCAGAAAAAATCAAACAGGCAGGCAGACCTATTAAGGTTTTGAATTTGTTCGCCTATACTGGCGGTGCCACTTTGGCAGCAGCAGCGGCTTCGGCTTCTGTTACTCATGTAGATGCCTCAAAAGGCATGGTCACTTGGGCTAAGGAAAATGCTCGTTCCTCCGGACTTGAAAATGCCCCTATTCGTTGGATTGTTGATGATTGTATTAAATTTGTGGAAAAAGAAATTCGCCGAGGAAATAAATATGATGCAATTATCATGGACCCACCGTCTTATGGACGTGGCCCTAAAGGTGAAATATGGAAGATTGAAGATGCTATTCATCCGTTTATTAGACTTTGTACGCAAGTGTTAAGCGATAAACCACTATTTTTCTTGGTAAATTCTTATACAACCGGACTGGCACCAGCAGTACTCACTTATATGTTAGCCACTGAATTGAAAAAATTCAATGGGTCTGTTGCTTCAAAAGAAGTGGGATTGCCTGTTTCTTCAAATGGTTTGGCTTTACCTTGTGGAGCTTCTGGACGTTGGGAAAGTGATTTTTCATAATAATGAATAAAACGAGTCAACTTTATCAGCAACTATTTTTGATTGCGGATAGAGGAGGCTCGTTTTTTAATCTTGTCCATTTTATAAATCACTCTGTATTTGATGGCTCTATATTTATTTTCTCAAAAGGAGAATCAGCTCTTCTTTCTCCCTTTTCTAAATAAATTTCTTGCATTTCTTTTTGAGCTTTTTCTAATTCTACTTTTAATCCTGCCGCAGACAAACGTAAACCGCCCATCCCCCAAATAATTCTTTGTTCCAAGGCATCAGATGTCGCTACTGTAACTTGGTATTTTCTGTTCATTTCTTGCACCGCAGCCTCTATATACTGATCGGCAGTTTCTGCTTTTTTTGTATATACGATATAAATATTTTGATATTTTTCAATGTTATTTTTTATGTTTTCCGTTTGGTGAGCATCAAAAACTACAATAATGACTATTTTTTTGTAACCTTGATAATTGCATAATAGTTCACAAAGTTTATTTCTAGCTCCAGTTAGATTGGCTTTGGCCATCTCTTTTAGCTCTGCCCAATCAAAAATAATATTATAACCATCTACCAGTAAATATTCATCTAGTTTTGGTTTTGGCTTATATACATAGGCTTTTTCCGGCTTCGTATACACTCTGGTTCTTTCCTCAAAAACGGTTCTTTTTTTAGGTGTCCCATAGGTGCGTCTGAAAATTTCTTCTAACTCTTCTTCGCTATAAGTTGGAGTGGCATTAGTGGTGCCATGGCTATGTTCTATTGTTTCTGCCTCTAGTTTGGCTTCTTTTGCTGATACTGGTTTTAAATAACTCTCTATGTGCATATATCGCTCAACCTCATTCCACGGAACGGGAAAACCAGCACCGTGAGAGCAAAAAACAGAACCGGTTGGGTTTTTAACATCCGTGTCCGCTGAATATCCCTTTTCAAGTATGACCTCTTCGGCGTTGTGACAAGGTTCATAACCACCTGGAACACAGGATAACCGTCCCTCTCCTCTGGTGTAGGCAATCACTTCTTGATGATAACTACACATTGTAGAAACCGGAGCTGTTCCAGTGATTAGTGTAAAGTTCCCTTTTGCCAGCGGGGGCGAAAATGTACCATGCATTTTTTGAATGTCAGACATTGCTCGTCCCACTTTATCAGATGGAACTTCTAAGCTAAACTCATATATTGGCTCTAAAAGAGTGCTTTTCGCCTTTCTTAATCCCTGTCGCACTGCACGATAGGTGGCTTCCCTAAAATCTCCTCCCTCTGTGTGTTTCTGATGAGCTCTTCCAGCTACTAATGTTACTTTTATATCTGTAATCTCACTGCCGGTTAATACACCCCGATGCTTTTTTTCTTCTAAATGAGTTAATACCAAGCGTTGCCAATTTTTCTCTAATATATCTTCACTGCAATTCGTTTCGTAAATCATTCCACTGCCACAAGGAAGAGGTTCTAAGAGCAAATGGACTTCTGCATAATGCCGCAATGGTTCAAAATGTCCAACACCCTCTACGATTTCTTGAATGGTTTCTTTATATACGATGCTCCCTGATTTAAATTCTATGGGTATTTGAAAACGCTCTAAAATTATACTTTTTAGAATTTCAATTTGTATATCCCCCATAACTTGTATCTGAATTTCACCAGCCTCTTCTTTCCACAAAATATGAAGTGATGGGTCTTCTTCTTCAAGTATCAATAACTTTTTGTAAACGGCATATAAGTCATGTTCTGGCGGTAATTGAATTCCATAACTTAGCACTGGTTCTAAATATGGTTTTTCTGAGGATAGTTCTTCGCCCAGACCCTCACCAGCATAGGTATAATTTAATCCTGTTACAGCACAAATCTTTCCCGCCGACACACTGGACACCGACTCGTATTGTTCGCCTGAATAAATACGAATTTGATCTATTTTTTCCTCCCAAATATCACCGTTTGGGGTTGTTCCTTTTAATGGCATCTTTACACGTAGCTCATTCCCTGTTACTTTTAAATAGGTGAGTCGATTCCCTTGCCCATCCCTAGAAATTTTATATACTTTGGCAGCAAAATTTCCGCTGTAATTCGGTATTTTGATATGATTTTTTATACCATCTAAAAACGCCTCCACTCCTGTTATTTTTAAGGCGGAACCAAAATAGCATGGGAAAATAGTACGTTGTTGTATTGCTTCTATCATTTCTGCTTTTGGGATATCACCAGTATCAAGGAAACAGTTCATAAGGCTCTCATCGCACATTGCCAATGATTCTAAAAAAACTTCTTGATTTTGTTCTAAGAAGGAAATGCACCTATGATCTAATTTTTCTTGTAACTCTTGCAATAATATGGATTGCTCGGTTCCATCTTGATCCATTTTATTAATGAATAAAAATACTGGAACTCTATATTGCTTCAATAATTTCCAAAGAGTCATAACATGGCCTTGTACACCGTCCATACCATTAATGACTAGAATCGCATAATCCAGAACTTGCAATGTTCGTTCCATTTCCGCTGAAAAATCAACATGGCCAGGGGTATCCAATAATGTGATATCCAAATCTTTCCATGTTAATTCTGCTTGCTTGGAGAATATCGTAATGCCTCTTGCCCTTTCTAGTTCATAGGTATCTAAAAAAGCGTTTTTATGATCCACGCGTCCAATCGTTCTAATGGCACCGCTTAAATATAAAAAACTCTCTGCTAATGTTGTTTTTCCTGCATCTACATGTGCCAGAATACCAACTACAATTTTATTTGATTTCATATTTTTTTCCTAATTTTATTTATCGGTTTCTTGTTGATTTTTATTATATCTTATCCGGCATAGTTATGCAAATAGGGGCTAGTTTTTGACATAAAAAAATCTATAGAGTTATTCATTCTTTCATGACTTCTTCTCTATAGATTCTTTTTAATTTTTACTATTTTTTATTTGTAATTTGTTGAACTGTGTTGTGTTGATTTTGCTTTTTTTAATTCGTTTTTGCTTTTTTTCTCTTCATCGCATAGATGGTAATGATTGTAGACATACCCAATAATGCAATTAATAACTCTACATTATTTCCATCTCCCGTTGACGGTGGTCTTGAGGTCGTCGTTGGTGGATTTGGTGTAGCTGGTGTGGCTGGTGTATTTTTTTCTTGTGTATGTTTTACTTCGTTTGTATCTGTATATCCGTCTTTATCTCTTGCTACTTCCTCTGGATTTTCTCCTGGAAGTGGTATCTTGATTTGGGCTGTGTTTTTAATTTCTCTGGTTCCGTCTTGCTGCATATTGTCTACTGTTACTTGGAAGCTTACTGTTACGGTTTCTCCTGACTCTAGTGTTTCCACTATCCAAATAAGTGTTTCTTGATTGTCGACTAAACCGAATGTATTTGTAGTATTCGTTTTACTGCTTCTTGCTGAACCTGTAACATAGGTTGTAAACTCTGGAATGATGTCTTTTATAATTACATTTTCGGCTGTTCCTTGTCCAATATTCTTTAACTGAATACTGTAAGTAATTACATCTCCTTGTTCTACTTTCGCTCCTACTTGTAGATTGCTTGTTTTTAATGCTTCTAATACTGGTGCTTGTATTTGATGATAGGTTGTTTCTGAATCGGTCGTATTATCAAATTCTTCATCAACTAATTTCGCTGTATTTGTATATACTCTACCGCTTTCATACTCTGGTGTACTTGGGTTATCTGTCTCGGTAGGAGCCGTTACACGGAATGTTAATTCTGCTTTTTCTCCATTTGCCAAGCCGCTAACAACGTACACAACTGCTGGCTTCTCTTTACCGTCTGTATCTGTTACTGTTGTATATTCCATAGATTTTATTGTCGCTTCAGAATTGGAAATAGGATTTAGGATTTCACCTTTTATTGAATTAGGTATAAAGATGGTTCCGTCTGGAATTATATCTGTCACCCTAATATCACCACTTCTATTTTCTTCGTCTGCTGTTCTATCTATGGTAAGTTTGTATTCTACAATCTGTCCTTTGGCTGTTACTATTGGACTCGTTGCAGTTCCTGCTCCCGCTACATCAACTGTTTCATTTCCATTTTTATCTACTAAAATGGTGGCTGCAGTTTTATGAAGTGATGACTCACCAAAATTGGTTTTATGAGTTACTTCATTTGATTCTGTCGGTTCTTTTGTTCCATCAGTATATTCTAATACGGCTTTATTAGTGAATAGTCTTGCATATACATCTTGTGGAAGATTATCTATTACTGCGCTAAATTCAAACTTAGTAATCCCTGCCTGTACATCTATTGTTGGCCATGTAATTGTGTTAGTTGCACTGTTAAAGGCACTGTCTGGCACTTGAACTACCGTTCCATCTGCCATTGTATAAGTAATACTTCCTGTTGCTAATGATAAACCTATTGGCAATGTATCGCTTACTATAACACCTTGTTGGGTTGCTTCACTATTTAACTGAAGTGTATAGCTAATTGCTTCTCCTATCTTTATAATAGGTGCATTTTCTGCTGTACTTCCACCTGCTGGATCAGAATACTTGATGAATGATGATACTTGATGCTCCACTGGATTACTTGGATCAAATGGTCCATCTGGATTGTTCGGATCTTCTG
>JGI994J12354_10000211_pt1 | contig 57092 bp, 47 predicted proteins | sample IntmicLarv3ML3BL_FD_12354 | JGI IMG/M metagenome (IMG submission 12354) | reverse complement strand
TAACACGTTTCGTTGGAAAAGTCAAGAGAAAAATGGTTAAAAATATTATTTTTACAAGGTTTGCGTCATAGCATGTTACAATTTATTCGGGAATGTAGGATATAACTCAAGAAAAACGTGATTTTACAGAATTGTATTGGAAATCTGCTGATGATAGTGGAAATTCTGATTGCCAATACAAGCTCAGTCTGCTTTATCTAGTACAAAGGAAATATGAATTAGCTGAGAAATATTTTGTTCCATCTGCTAATAATTATAGTTCTTACTTTTTGCATGAGTTTGGACGACGTTATGAGGGACAAAAAAAATTGATTTGGCTAGAAAAATACTTTAAACTAGCCGCTGATAATGGGGGCTGTGATTATCAATACGCTCTTGGAATGTTTTATGAGACCCAAAAGAAATATGATTTAGCAGAGAAATATTTTGTTTTGGCAGCAGATAGCGAGAGAGCGTATTTACAGATTGAACTTGCTGAGTTTTATGCGAGACGAGAAAAATTCAATCTGGCTGATAAATATTTAAAACTAGCTTATGATTCTGGAGATTCTTTCTATCAAAATGTGATTATAAAGTTCTATGAGAAACATGAAAAACATGACTTAGTCCAACACTATAAGAAACTACAAGAAAAATAACCGTCTTTTATTGAAGAATTTCTAGAAAAACTATTTTAATATTTTATTTAATATTAACTCTTATTTTAGAATTTTCCAATATCCCAAACGATTATTACCAACTCTTTCAATATATTTTTTCTCTTTTAAAAGAGACATAATTCTTTCAGTAGTTCTCCTGCTTAAATTCAAATTTTCCATAATGCTTTTCTGTGTTGCATCTGGATGATTTTTTAAATATTCAAATACAACCAAAATATTTTCTTCTGCTTTGTTTTTAGAGTCAGTGGCGGTATTCTTGGCGGTATTCTTGGCGGTATTCTTGGCGGTATTTAAATCCTCAAATTTTATCATTATATCTTCTGGATAAATTGTATATTCAGGAATAGCTATTCCATACTCTTTACAGGCTTCACATATTTTTTCAATACCTCTTCCCCAAGTTTCTATAAATCCTACTCTAAAAAATCCATTAGCAATATTTGGGTTAAATGGTTTTGAACGATGTTTTCCCATTAGAGTTTCAACTGTCCAACCAGATGGCAAGATACAGTCATTGGAAATATATAATTTATCTTTATAGACGCTTATTTGGATAGGAATTTGTGTGGCATAATTTTTATGTACAATAGCATTATAGACAGCTTCTCTTATAGCTGCTTTTGGAAAAGGATAGGTTTCTATTCTTGTTACCCCTTCATAAGTTATATCTGCCTTTAAATATTTAGTAAAAATTAAATCTATTACTTTATCAGCCTGCAAAATTAGTGAACCATGTATTTCGTCCATATAACTTATCTCAGAGTCACTTTCAAAATATCCAACTTTAATATAACTACCATTAACCCATTTCTCAGGATTTTGATAAAATAACATCATCCCTGCTCTCAAAATTTTCCCATCTTTTATAAGTCCCAAACTGTCTAAGAGCTGTTCATTTGTCATATTCAAATCTTTTTTCTCCATTCTTTTACTTAGAATAGCCTGTTTTCTGAAAATATCAAAGCTTTCTCTCCAAAAATCATCAATTGAAATATTATCAAGAGGTACGCTGTCCCAAGTTATTCCTGTTTTTTCAAAAATGAATTGAGTCAATGCAGCTCCCTTTAAAAGTTGCTTTGTACTTCCACTTCTGTAATGGTATTCTCCCTTGTAACTAACAGGATATGAACTCGGTAAAATTACAATTTCAAGATAGTTTTTATTTTCTTCAGTAAATAAATTTACATCAACAATTATTCCAAGCACATCTCTCACTTTATTAGGAATGTCTTCTAGGAGTTTTTTTGCATTTGAAATTCCTATTATAGTTCCGTCATCATTTTTTCCTAAATATATTTTTCCATCTTGAGCATTGGCAAAACCGCATATCCATTTTAAGTAATCTTCTTTCCAGCCCTCTTTCCATTCAATATTTTGTTTTTCTTTATTGTTCATAATTTTCCTCATATTAAAAAATATTGGACTAAAGTCAATACTTAATTTTCCCAGATTATATCATGCTTCACATATTTTTTCAATGCCTCTTCCCCAAGTTTCTATAAATCCTACTCTAAAAAATCCATTAGCAATATTTGGATTAAATGGTTTTGAACGATGTTTTCTCATTAGAGTTTCGACTTTGAAAAAAACAGTCATTGGATGCTCTTTACTATATTCAATATCAATAAAAAGACCATCTTCAGATTGTTTAAGTGTCTCTAATTCTCCATTCAAATCATCTGCAAGTCCTAAATCCACAAAATATAAATGAAAATATTACTAATATTTTTTTCATAAAATTTCCCTCATAATTTATTTTAACTACAGTTTATACTCTTTGAGGCACATATTATTTCTAAGAAGAATTCTCATCATTAGTTTAATGGGTTTGCATAATTCTTTAATGTGGTTGTATCAATATTTGTAAACTAGTGCTAAGCCAATATAACCCCCAAAAAAAACTTAACCTATTAAAAGCCCCAGAAACCCTGCTAATAAAATTGTCTTGGGAATACTAATTTTCATTTTAAGTAAGAAAAATCCCGAAATAATTCCTATTAGCACGAGATTCCAATGTATCGCACTATCAGTGGAATAAGTGGTCTTTCCTAAGGTAAGCATTACTGATAATATAATTCCAAAGCATACTGGTCTTATGGCAGACATGACGCTCTCTAGTACTGGATTTTCTCTGAGTCTCATTATAAAATAACTAGCTAACATACATAAAGTAAGAGATGGAACCATTGAGCCTATACTGGCACATATGGCACCTGGTATCCCACCTATTCGCAACCCCACAAAGGTTGCACAATTTATTCCCAAAGAACCAGGAGTCATTTCTGCAATGGCTACAATATCTGCTACTTCTCTTTCAGTCATCCAACCATATCTTAATACTTCGTCATTGATTACTGAAACCATAGTTAATCCACCAAAGCTAAAAAAGCTTATTTTAGTGAAAGATAAAAATAAACTAAGATATAGTACTTTTCTTCACCTTCCAGTAGATTAATCCCACTATTATTCCAAATAGTACAACTAATATTTTATTTATATTTGTAAAGGTACAAAGTAAAAGTGAAATTATCATTAAAACATAGCCTAATTTACTCACTAGAGATTTTTCTCTAAGCTTGACTGCTGCGCTTATAATAATTGGTATTACTGCACTTCTTATTCCATTTAGTATTTTTTCTGCATAGACATTGTTTCTTAAACTGTTGTAAAAATATGTAACAATTCCTATTGATACAATGGCAGGTAATGCTAGACCAAAGGCTGCTGCTATAGCACCAAAAAAGCCGGCTACTGAATAGCCGAACATTACTGCTATATTGATAACCATTATTCCAGGAAAAGACCTAGAGAGAGAGGTAAAATCAAGCAACTGCTCTTCTGTAATCCATTTTCTTTTTTCAACAAATTCCACTTGCATTTGAGCTATGATACTCCAGCCTCCACCAAAGGTGAAGCATCCCAACTTGAACATTACAGCAAATATAGTCCAAATCCTTTGGAATTTTCTTTCTTTTTCCTCTATCTCATCCATGTTAACCCTCCGCTGAAGTCTAAATCATTACTTCGCTTGCATTATGACATACATTACTTTTTTACTGTTTTTTTTCTACATTTTTTGATTTTTATATGTTTTTAAGTGTCTCTAAAAAAACTATATAAATTTTTTTCTAAAGAAAAGTAAAATCTATCACTACTGTTTATTCTGGGTGGCATGCTAGTTGCTTTGCAGCTAGCATGCCAGAGAGGGGGAGAACCTGCGGTGCTTTGTGGGGGAGATCCCCACTCCCCCTTATTGAGTAAGAAAGTGGTAAATATTTATATTTTAATTTTTTATTTTGCAAAATTTTATTTTTTTGATATACCTATTTCATATGCTTTATTGTTAAATAACGTCTTATAAGTTTTCATATTAGGGTCAGTCGCTGCCACTGTAGTTTTTGGTGCTGTAGGAGTTTTTGAAACTGAAGTCTTCGCTGGTTTTTTAGTTTCAAAGGCTTCAGGATTTTCTCTATATTCCAAAAATTTTATAGCATTTTCTGGAAATATTGCATACATTAATACATCCTCATCACTTTTTGCCAGATTTGCTATTTCTGCTCTCACCTTTGTATATTCTGGAGTCAAAAACTTGCTTGGCTTTTCTGTGCTTGGGATTTCATCACCTATTATTTTCTTTTGGATATCTACATTTATTGGTGCAGGTGATTTTCCATATTTGCCCTTTACATAATCTTTAATCTCATTGGGAACGACCTTGTATCTTTCTCCCAACACTACATTGAACACTGCTTGAGTTCCTACCATTTGTGATAATGGAGTTACCAATGGAGGATAACCCAAATCTTCTCTAACTCTTGGAATCTCCTTTAGAACTTCTTCATATTTACCAAAGTTCCCTTGAGCTTCCAATTGAGACATAAGATTGGATAACATTCCTCCTGGTACTTGATATAAAAGAGTCTTAGGTTCTGTTATCATCACTTTAGGGTTAAATGTTCCATCTTTTCTATATTCTTCCATAATTGGTTTAAAATAGTCTGCTATTTCTTCCAGTACATCTATGTCCAAATTAGGATCTCTATCTGTTCCACCAAAAACTTGTGCAAATACTTCTGTGGCAGGTTGTGAAGTCCCTCCAGACAGTGGGGAAATTGCAGTATCTATAATATCTGCACCAGCTTCTATTGCTTTCATGTATGTCATTTGAGCCGCTCCACTAGTGCAATGGGTATGCATTTCAATAGGAAGCTTTGTAATCTCCTTCAATCTTTTGACCATAGTATAGGCATCATTTGGAAGTAAAATTCCTGCCATGTCCTTTATGCAAATGGAATCTGCACCCATTTGTTCCAACTCTTTGACCTTTTCCACGTAATATTCCAATGTATGAACATTACTTGTGGCATAGGCTATAGCACCTTGACAATGACCATTGTATTTTTTTATGGATTTAATAGTAGTCTCCAAATTTCTAAAATCATTTAGAGCATCAAAAGCTCTTATTATATCAATACCATTTTCTAGAGATTTTTTTATGAATAAATCCACTATATCATCTGCATAATGTCTATACCCTACTAGATTCTGACCTCTAACTAACATTTGCAACTTTGTTTTTTTCACTCTTTTTTTGATTTCTCTCAGTCTTACCCATGGGTCTTCATTTAAGAATCGAATACAAGAATCAAAAGTGGCTCCTCCCCACATTTCCATTGAGTAAAACCCAGCTTGGTCCATCTTTTCTACAATTGGTAATATTTCATCTGTTTTTAGCCTTGTAGCTATTAGTGATTGAGAACCGTCACGTAAACTTGTTTCTGTTATTTTTAAAGGTGTCATAACCCCTCCTAAAGTTTAAACTGATAAATCATTAAGAACACACAGTTTATGTGTGATATCAATAGTATTAATTTTCAGTCCGTTTTTACTATAATATTAATCTATTTAATATTACCATATTTTTTTATGTATATACAACAAATAAAATAAAAAAATTCAATCAAAATATCTCTGTTGAAAAACTATATAGTTTTTTTTACTAAAAGAAGGCAAGATTTATCATTACTGTTTATTTTGGGTGCTGGCTAGCTGCAAAGCAGCTAACCAGCCAGATGGGAGGAATCTGGGGTGCTTTGTGGGGGAGACCCCCACTCCCCCTAATGAGTAAGAAAGCATATAAATATTTGCTTTTTTTGATTTTCATAAACATTTCTAGTTTTTCCGCAGTCTATATAAAAATTTATTTTTCACTAAATAAATTCAACACGAAATCCATAGATCTGGTAAGATGTTCTTTATTTTTCTTCAATAAATTTTCCAAATCCTTTTCTTTAATTAATTTTACCATTATGGTATGGTCTTCAAAGGCTTCTTCCTTACGATTTTTGGTTTCAATTGCCAATTTTCTAATTTTTTCCAAATATAAATTCATATTTTGAACCATTTCACTCACTTTTTTCAGTCTAGAAATTTTGTATAATTCCAAATTGAACTTTGAGAACAGTTTAAACACTTCTTCCTCATTTTTATTGTCCATTTCTTTTCTTGTATCACCTAATATTTTTTCCAAAGCCATTATATCCTCTTTAGTAGCTATTTCTAGGACCTCTTCTAGAACTATGTTTTCTAAGGCCATTCTTATACGATATATTTCATAAAATTCATTTTTGGGTATCTGCCTTACTACAACACCCCCTGTCTGGTTCCCTTCTACTAGCCCCTCAAGCTCTAGCATTCTTATGGCCTCTCTTATGGGAGTCCTACTAATTTGAAATATTTGAGAATACTCCACTTCTTTTATTCTTTCACCAGGATTAATATCTCCTGTGATAATCATTTTTTTTAGCTTTTCATAGACTTGTTCTCTCATTGATTTCGCTCTTTCAATTACCATACATATCTCCATTATATTATAGTTCATAGTTAATTTTAAATTATATTAAAGTCAAATTTTAAAAATTTTCTCTAGCATTTTATTGTTAAAATATTCTTTTAAAATAAATTTTTTTTAATTCTTCAAAATTGCGTCTATTAATAAGATAAGTACAATTTTGAGGTAAATCACGATATTTTAGGAGTTGTTGAAAAACTATCCAGAAAATCTATTTTACTAAAAAGAAGACATAATTTATCACAACTGTTCGTTTTTAGTGCTGGGGAGATGCTTCGCTTCTCCCCAGACAGGGGGGCCTGCGGCGCTTTGTGGGGCTATGCCCCACACCCCAAGTAAATAAGAACTTTATGAATACTTGTATTTTTCCCTCCATTTTAGTAAAAATTTTTAGTTTTACTTTTTTAGCAGTCACTATATTTTATATACTTTTTATTTCACTCACTACTTTTTCTATTGCTTTTAGTGCATCTTCTGGCAATTTGTCATACCCATCTTTAAAGGTATCTCTAGATTTAACAAATTCCAATCTATCTTCCATTCTAGATTTCAGCTGTTCTTTGTAATGTTCGTCATTTAAATCTGGGATAAACCCTTCCCAATTCAATATTTCTAAATCTGAAAATGGACCCCACGGGACAAAATTAGCTCTTCCCTCTACTACAGATTCCAAAATCCCTATAGTATCCTTAGGAGTAACCTTTTTACCCATAAATTCTCCAGTGTTTAGAATGTAACAATCTACATTTTTGTTTTCAACTAAATTCTTAAACTTTTCATAATCAGTTCCCAAAGGATAAGTTCTAAAAGGGTTTGCATAAGGTTCTAAAACTAAAGCATTTGGGTCTACATGTTTTGGTAGTCTTTCTGCACTACTTCTCTTGGTAGCCAAAGTAGCGCCCATTACAGAAGCCAAAGAGGCTCCTTTTAATTTCACAATTGGTGGCATTGTAGAATCTTTCATCAACCAGAAAATACCATTTACTGGAGAATCTATTCTATCCACGCGATTAGGTGACCATAATCTTGATTTGATTGCCCGTCCATTTCCGTTTCTTATATCCTCAGTGACTATTACCACTTCTCCCTTATCATTCATGGTAGCAGAACAATTTTGCACAGAAATCAAATATTTGTTGTCTGGGGAGCTAGTAGGATAATCTGCTGTCTTATCAAAATACGAAGGTTCCAAAGCAATACTAGAACATGTATCACTATCGATAATAAAGGCATCATCATGAAGCACAGTTATATCATACTTTCCATCATGTTTTGCATGAGTTAGAGTAGATTTTCCTGTTCCGGATAAGCCAAATACTGAGGCTACATATTTTTTTCCATCTTTTAATTTGTATTCTTTTTGACCACCATGACAAGAGGCATAACCATTTCTACTGGCAATGGCCCAAGCAAGGGTCAATGTTCCTTTTTTTAATTCTCCAAAGTATCTCATTCCAAGAATCGCTGCACAATTTGTCATTGGATTAAAGTATGCTAGATATCTTGGATCAGAAATATCTGACCTTGATGTCCCTCTCCACTGGGGATCTGCAAATACATATATATCAGGTTCTGTTCCTATTGCTTTTGAGCTTTGATACATTGACTCGTATTCTTTAGACAAGTATTGAAAATTCAGCATCCATGAATATAATAGCGTCTCTTCTCCCTCTGGGATTAATAAATGAGCTTTGACCATAAATTCTGGATCCAATCCAATTATTACTTCTGCATGATATAATTTTTTTACTCTAGCATAATATACAGCATCCATCACTATTTTATCTAAACCATCACAATCTACATCTGGCTCCCCAGCTATTCTTCTAGCTGGAGCATATCTTCCTGTAATTCCACCATCATTAAAAAGTATTACTCTGGCATCCTTTGGAACACCAAATTTTTCTCCTTCAAACACTGGCATATCAGTAACTATAGTTCCTGGAGAACTTTTAGCTAAATTATAAGCTTCTTCTAGGTTTTTTATTTTTATTACATTATTACCATAAAATGCTGCCTCAATCACTGACCTAGTTTTGGCAAAGCCTGGTTTTCCTGCACCTATTTCTTCCATCTTATAATAAGCTTTACTTGACATAAACAACTCCTCCTTTTTTAATTTTAGACAATTGAAAACTTCATTAAAGATTTAGTTCGTTCTTTTTTAATTTTCTTGCTAGCTTGTTGACCCATCACAAACTGTAAAAGAAAACTCTGGCTATTATTATGGCCTTATTATAAAACAATCATATCTCTAATAATTTTAAATTTTAGCAAAATTAACAATTCTCTATTATAATGATATTATACCACTTTATGATATTTTTTCTAGTATCTATTTTAAAAGTATATAGTATACATATATTTTTTTTTGAAGGAAAATGATTTTTATATTACTTCACTCTTTCAACTACCACATTAACCACCTATGCACCACCTATAATAAATTTATGATTTTTTTGATATTATTTTTATCAATATTTTTTCTATTAATAATATAAAAGTTATATTATTTTTCCCTATATACGGCATCTGCAACCATTGCAGCCCTTTTATTCTCCAAAACATTATGAACTCTTACTATATCTACACCCTTTGATATACCTATTATGGTGGTGGCTATGGTTCCCTCTACTCTTTCATCTGGTAATAAATCCCCCAAAATTTCACCAATAAATCTCTTTTTGGATGTCCCTAAAAGTAATCTTCCCATTGTATTTAATTCTTCTAGTCTTCCTATTACTTCAATATTTTGTTTACCATTCTTTCCAAATCCAATACCTGGATCCAAAATAATTTTTTCCTGTGGAATATTGTACCTACTGGATATTTCATAGGACTTATGAAAAAATTTCTTTATTGAAATCATAATGTCCTCGTCATAATCTGTATTTTTTTTGTTATGCATGACAATAACAGGTGACTTATAATGTGCTGCTAATTCTGCCATTTCTCCATTATCATATTGTAATCCCCAAATATCATTTATTATATGTGCACCTGCTTCCAGAGCTTCTTTGGCAACTTTATATTTATAAGTGTCTATGGAAATAAAAATCTCCAATTCTTTGGAGATTTTTTCTATTATTGGAAATATCCTCTCAATTTCTTCATCATCTGATATTTGCGTGTGACCTGGTCTTGTGGACTCTCCTCCAATATCAAGAATATCTGCTCCTTCTTCCATCAATCTCTTGGCATGGGAAAAGGCTCTATCAATATTATTGTATTTTCCCCCATCACTAAAAGAATCTTGGGTGAGATTTAGTATCCCCATTATCTTGGTCTTTTTTCCTAATTCAATTTTTTTTCCTCTACATTCTAAAATCATCGTATTTCCTCTTTTTTAGTAATAATTTTTAATTTTTTTGTTTATATTCCCTTATATTTTCATAAATATTTTCACCAATGTCAATTATTTACCATCAAAAAAAATCTATATATTTTTATCTAATTCTCTTTTTAATTGAAATATACTCTTATTAAGCAATGGATGAATCACATTAGGTGCTATCTCACTCAATGGATCCAATACAAATGATCTTTCACTCATCCACTGATGGGGAATGGAGAGGTTATCTTTCTCCACAATTTCCTTTCCATACAAGATTATATCAATATCTATTGTGCGAGGTCCCCATTTTATTTCTTTAGTTCTTTCTCGCCCCATTTCTTTTTCAATAATACTTATTATATCCAAAAATTCCGTTGGCAAAAGTATTGTTTCCACTTCAATGCAACAATTTAGAAAATCCTCTTGTTTTATTGGACCAAAAGGTTTTGTTTCAATTATAGTACTTTTTTTATTCACATTAATATCTGGATAATTTTGCAATTTTTCTATGGCTTTTCCGATATTTTCGCTCTTATTGCCGATATTTGACCCCAAAGAAAGATATACCAAGTATCTTTTCCGGATTATTTCCACTGCTACTTCTTTAAAGTGCATTTGAATTGGAGCCCATGGTTTTTTTACCAATACTTTTATTTCTTGGACAAGTTCATATTTTCTCAATATTCCCATAGCTATCTTTTCTGCACAAGTTTCTATGAGATTATAGCTTTTCTTGGAAAAAATCTTTTCTATATCTGCTGCCACATGACCATAATGTATCGACTTCTCAAGATTTCCAGTTATTCCAGCTTCCCTGACATCTGCTAGGATTTCCACAGAAACTAGAAATTTTTGGCCAAGTTTTTTTTCCTCAGGGAAAACCCCATGATATCCTACAAATTCCAAATCATTAATATAAATCTTATCCATAAATAATCCTCTTTTAATTTATTTTAAAATATAATGAAGTAAGTACTTCAAGACGTTTTTCGTCACTTTTTTCTAAGATTCCTTTGGATACTGTTGTTATTATTTGGCTATTCTCCATTTTTTCTCCACGCATTGTCATACAGAGATGCTTTGCTATCACCACAACTAATACTCCCTGACATTCTAAGTTTTCATACACTACTTGAGCTATTTCTTCCGCAAAACGCTCTTGCAACTGTGGTCTTTTGGCTAAAGTGCTTATTACCCTTAATAATGACCCAAAGCCAACTATTTTTTCATTGGGGATATATGCCAAATGAATTTTTCCAAAGAATGGCAAAAAATGATGCTCGCACATGGAGTAAAAATCAATGTCCTTTTCTATTATTATATTGGTGGATGGAGCCTTATAAGTTTTTTTTAGATAATTGGCTGGGTTATCATAGATTCCAGAAAATAACTCCAAATAACTCTCTGCAATTCTTTTGGGAGTCCCCTTCAAATTTTCGTCAGATGAAATCTTACTTCCCATCGCCTTTAAAATATTTTTATAAGCCCCTTCTATTTTTTTTACATCCATTTCTTCTTTTTCTATTTTAATCTCTTTTTCTATTTTATCAGTTTTATTAGCTTTATTAGTTTTTTTCATTTTTTCTCCTTGATTTTTACCCTTTGTAGCTGATTTTTGAGGATATTTGGATGCCTTAATATTTACAAATCTAGTTTTAGATCCCCATCTTTTATCCAATTTTTCTTTCTCATGAATTCTGCAACTACTAAAGTAATTATTGCTGGCAAAATAAAATGAAGTAACAATATCCCAATATATAATTTAGTTCCACTTATTCCCAATTTTTCCATTGCTGTAATAGTTCCTATTTGTCCTACCAATCCACAAGTCCCCATTCCAGAACTAATGGGGATATTCTCAAATTTCAAAACCATTGTGGAAACTGGTCCCAATACAGCACTAGCAATAGTTGGAGGTATCCATATTTTCCAATTTTTTATTATATTTCCAATTTGCAACATGGAAGTTCCTAACCCTTGAGCTACAAAACCACCCCAGCCATTTTCCTTAAAACTCATCACTGCAAAACCTATCATTTGAGCCGAACATCCAACTGTGGCTGCTCCTCCAGCTAGTCCACCAAGACCTATGGCCATACAAAGAGCTGCACTACTGATAGGAAGAGTCAATGCCACTCCAACAGTGACAGAAACTATTATTCCCATGAAAAATGGACGAAGTTGGGTGGCATGAATCAAAAAATCCCCAAGAGCTGTCATAATTTTGTCTATGGAAGGACCTACAAAATAAACTACCAAAATCCCAGTAAGTAAGGTCACTGCTGGAGTCACCAATATATCTACTTTAGTTTCTTTGGAAACTAATTTTCCAAATTCTGCTCCTATTAACCCTCCTATAAAGGCTCCTACAGGTCCTCCATAGAGAGCCCCTGCTCCCCCTGTAATGGTAGATGAAAACAAAACTAAAGGTGGCGCCTTTAATCCATAGGCCACTGAAACTCCTATGGCAGGTCCCATCATGCTTCTTGATATATCCCAGACCACTTTACTTAAAAATTCAATATGTAGTTTATCTCCTATGGTTTTCAATATTGTTCCTATTAATAGAGTGGAAAATAATCCAAGAGCCATGTTGCCTGATGCTTCAACTACATATTTTTTGAAATTAATTTCAATATTCTTTCTCTTTAAAAAAGGACTAATATTCATTTCACACCATTTCCTTTTTCTCAAAATCCTCTTCTTTTTCATCTGTAGAGGAGGATTCTTTTTATTTTTCTTCAATTAAATTCAAATTTCCAACCATACTAAACACAACAGTCAATTTTTTCAATTGAGATAATCTATTATTTTTTATTGCTTCATTTTCTGCGTTAATCATTACTTCTTCAAAATAATGATTTATTATATCTTTGGATTTAATTATTTCATTAAAATAACTGATATACTCTTTATTATTGATATAATTTGCTGCTTTTACAGCCAAATCCTTAGTGTAGCTCCATAGTTCTCTTTCTATTTCCTTTTCAAAATAGTTTTCTACTATTTCTCCATAATAAGAATCCTTTGAAATATTTTCTACTCTCTTTAAAACTGGCAAAAAATCTTTAAAATCATCACTTCTTGCAAATATTTCCAAAGTGTTTACCATTTCTTTTTCTTCAACTATATAATCACAAGATACATCCAATACAGAATTAATCACGTCTCTACTATATTTGGAATCTGTGAAAATATTAACTGCTCTTTGATATAAAAATTCCATTACTTCTTCTAATACTGTCTCTCTATCTCTTTTTAGTACATGGCTCTCAGAAAGAGTATCCAAAGATTTATTTACCAAATCTTTCAATGATAAATCAAGTTTGGAGTTTAATATAATGTTGGCAATTCCTAATGCTGCTCTTCTTAGTGCAAAGGGATCTTTAGAGCCACTTGGAATTACTCCAACTCCAAAACATCCTACCAAAGTATCAATTCTATCGGCTATTCCAGTTACTATTCCCTCTATATTGGCTGGATATTGGTCCCCCTGAAATCTTGGATAGTAATGTTCTTCTATTCCCTTGGCTACTTTTTCAGATTCGTTGGACCTCAATGCATAATCTGCTCCCATAAATCCTTGAAGCTTGGTAAATTCCTTTTCCCCTACCATGTTGGATACCAAATCTGCCTTGGATAGATAAATAGTTCTCAATATATCTTCTTTGGAATCCTCATATGCCAGCTTAGAAATTAAATACTCTCCTATTTTTGACATTCTTTCTATCTTTTGATAAATTGTTCCCAAATCTTTTTGAAAAACTACAGTTTTTAATTTTTCCACATTATTTTCCAATGGGTTTTTCAAATCTTCTTGATAGAAAAATCTGGCATCTGCAAGTCTTGCTGACAATACTTTTTCATTTCCAAGTCTTACTTCATCAGAATCGCTTATTCCATTTCTAATGACTACAAACTTAGGCAATAATTTTCCTTTACTATCTAAAATTGGAAAATATCTTTGATGAACTTCCATTGAAATAATCAACACCTCTTGAGGAACATCCAAAAAATCAGAGTTAAAAGACCCAACAATTGGATACGGGTACTCCACTAAATTTGTAACTTCATCTAACAAGTCGTTTTCTATCAAAACTCTTTCATTTTCACATTGACAAAGAGAAATAATAGATTTGTTTATCATATCCTTTCTCTCATCAATATCAATTATTACATTGTTTTCTCTCATTTTGACAAAATATTCCTCTATTGAGGTTACATTAAACTCACTTCCAAAGAATCTATGACCCTTTGTACTATTACTACTTTTTATTCCCTCTATTTCAAAATCTATAGTTTTGTCATCACACAGTGACAAAAACCATTGGATTGGCCTTGCAAATTTTATTTTTTTGTCTGACCATCTCATTGACTTTGGAAAAGATGATTCTAATATAATATTTTTTAAGATTTCAGGAAGTAATTCTTTAGTTGCCTTCCCTGCTATGAATTTTCTAAATCCTATATACTCTCCCTTGGGAGTAGAAATAATCTCAAGGTCTGCCACTTCCAAACCATTGGATTTGGCAAATCCCAGACCTGCTTTGGATATTTCTCCACTTTCACTATACGCTACTTGTTTTGCTGGCCCAAAATTAAGCGAGTCTAAGTCCTCTTGTTTTTCTGCTATCCCATCTACATCTAGTATAAGTCGTCTTGGAGTTCCATAAGTTTTTATTTTTGCAAATTTTATTCTTTCTTCTTTAAATTTTTCTGTCAAATTGCTCTCTATATCTATAAGCGCCTGTTTTAAGAACCTTGCAGGTATTTCTTCCATACCAATTTCCAATAATAATCTCACTTTTGCCTCCTAACTATTTTTCATTAAGGGATATCCCAAATCCTTCCTGTTTTTTACATAGACTTCAGCACAACCTCTTGCCAAATTTCTGACTCTTAGGATATAAGCCATCCTTTCTGTAGTCGATATGGCTCCTCTGGAATCCAATATATTAAACACATGGGAGCATTTTAGGACATAATCATAGGCTGGCAATACCAATCCTGCTTCAAGCACTCTTTTGGCCTCAGCTTCATAATCATCAAACCATCTAAAATGACATTCTAAATTGGCCATTTCAAATGCGTATTTTGAATTTTCATATTCAAATTGAAATCTCATGTCTCCGTATTTCACACCAGAAGCCCACTCTAAATCATAGACACTTTCTTTATTTTGTATATAAAGAGCCAATCTTTCCAATCCATAGGTAATTTCCACTGGGACGATGTCCAATTCCAACCCCCCCACTTGTTGAAAATAAGTAAATTGAGTTATCTCCATTCCATCAAGCCAAACTTCCCAACCTAATCCCCAAGCTCCTAAAGTTGGTGATTCCCAGTCATCTTCTACAAATCTAATATCATGTTTTTGTGGGTCAATTCCAAGATTTTTTAGACTCTCAATATATAAATCCTGAATATCTAGGGGAGATGGTTTCATTATTACCTGAAATTGGTGATGTTGATATACTCTATTGGGATTTTCTCCATATCTACCATCTTTAGGTCTTCTTGAAGGTTCAACATATGCAACATTCCAAGGTTCTGGTCCTAATGACATTAAAAATGTATTTGGATTAAAGGTTCCTGCTCCAGTCTCTATATCATAGGGATTACTCAGCACACAACCTTTAGAACCCCAATATTTTTGCAATGCAAAAATAATTTCTTGAAAAGTCATTTTTCCTCCTTAAATTCTTGTGAGTTTAACTAATTGCAAGAGATTACTGAAAAACTAAAAATTTTTATGAGAAATAAAATAAAAACATAAATATTCACTGCTTTTTTATTCATTGGTGGAGTGGAGGAACCCACACAAAGCTGCCGCAAGCTCCACCCTCTGTCTTTTAGTAAAAAATTAGTAAAAAAATTTAGATAGTTTTTCAGCAGCCCCAATTGCAACTATTCCTTCTTTGGTCTATGGGGATTCCTTCCCCTAAACACTTTTAATAAAATTTTATAAATCATATAAATTATGTATATTAAAAAATTTTTGCAGATTAAATAAGTATAATTTTAAAATTAAGATTAGAGTATTGTGTATAAAAATCATCCACAACTTAATTCTAATATTAAATTTTATTTGCTTTTGTTTTTTTTGGAAATAACTAATTGGTCGACTATAATTAAAAAAACGCCTATATTTATCCAAGTATCAGCAAAATTAAAAATGTATTGCCAAATTCCCCTAAAATCCAACATATCTATGACAAATCCTCTATAAATTCTATCGATAATATTTCCACATGCCCCAGAACTTATTAATAAAAACCCTATTTTCTCTAACTTTGTAATGGTATTCCTATTTTTTACTATGTGGTATATCATAAATCCAACAACAAATATTGTAACTATATTAATTATATTTAGCTTTCCTTGAAACATTCCAAAGGCTATTCCATAATTTTTCACATATGTAATATGAAAGAAATTTTCTATTAAAGGAATAGTTTCTCCCTCAAAAAAATTATTATTCACTAATATCTTTGTTATCTGATCTATTAGTACCAGTACAATAAAACTTGCAACATATAGCATAATTTAACCTCTATTCCAATATACTTTTGCATCTAGGGCAAAGTTCCGCAGTGGTCTCTTCATGAGAAAGGTCTGGGGAGTACTTCCAACACCTACTACATTTTTCTCCATCTGCATGTTCTATTTTTATGTAAATATCTGTTTTTTCTTCTCCTTGAGTATATTTATCATCTTTTGATTCACTAACTTCCACTTTAGAAACTATAAAGGACATTTCAAACAAATCTTTGTTTTTTAATAAGAATTCTTTCGATGAAGCATCTTCTGTATAAAGATAGACCTTAGCATCCAAGGAATTTCCAATTATTTTATTTTCTCCCTGTCTTGCTTTTTCTAGAGATTTATTCACTTCTTTTCTGATTTTTACTATTTCATTCCATTTTTCTTCCAATGGATAGTTAATTTGTTCTTCGTTTTGGTCAAACCAAGTGGTAAGGAGTACAGATTCTTCTGTCTTAAAATTTTCTGGTAATTCTGCCCAAATTTCTTCTGCTGTAAATGACAAAACTGGTGCAATCATCTTGGTAAGAGCTAACAATACCTCGCACATTACAGTTTGAGCTGAGCTTCTCTCCACAGAAACTGCTTTTTCTGTGTATAATCTATCTTTTATTATATCCAAATAGAAGGCTGACATATCTATTCCTGCAAAATAATGAATTGCTTGGAATAAATTATAAAACTCATATTTCTCATAACTTTCAGTGACGATTTTCTTTAATACTGCCAATTTATGTAATGCAAGTCTATCAATTTCTGGCAATTTATCATAACTAACTCTATCTTTATTATAGTCGAAATCATTGATATTTCCCAAGATATATCTTGCTGTATTTCTTATTCTTCTATATGCCTCAGCCATTTGTTTGATTATATTATTGGAAATTCTTACATCATCCCTATAATCCACTGATGCACACCACAATCTTAGAATATCTGCTCCATATTCTTTGATCACTTCTTGAGGAACCACAGTATTTCCAAGAGATTTAGACATTTTTTTGCCTTCACCATCCATTACAAATCCATGAGTTAAGACTTTTTGGTAAGGAGCATCAAAGGTAGAACCTATTGAAGTAAGAAGTGAACTTTGGAACCAACCTCTATGTTGGTCTGAACCTTCTAGATACATTTCTGCAGGTCTTCTCAAATAGTCACCTCTAGTCTCTAGTACAGCTCTGTGAGATACACCTGAATCCAACCACACGTCCATTATATTTCCATCTTTTCTGATTTTTTTTCCAATTAAATTATATTTTTTTAGTAATTCTTCACCTATTAATTCTTCACTACTTTTCTTGTACCAAGCTATGGTTCCTTCTTCTTTTACTATTTCTATTATTCTTTGCAATATTTCTGTATTAAATATTTCTTCTCCACTTTCTTCATCAAAGAATACTGGTATTGGCACTCCCCAAGTTCTTTGTCTAGAGATACACCAATCAGGTCTTGTCTCCACCATTGAGCTTATTCTATTTCTACCCCAAGATGGTATAAATTCTACATTATCTAAGGCTTTTAATGCTCTTTCTCTTATGTCAGAACCTTCTATTTTTATGAACCATTGTTCAGTGGCTCTGAATAGCACTGGTTTTTTGGCTCTCCAATCATGGGGATATGAATGGACTATTTCCTTTAATTTTAGAACATGTCCTGTTTTTGTTAAATGCTCTACAATAGCTTCATTGGCCTTATTATATCTTAGTCCTCCAAAAATTCCTGCTTCTTCAGTAAGAACCCCTCTATTATCTATTGGAGAAATAATCTCTAGTCCATATCTTACTCCTACTACATAGTCATCTTGTCCATGTCCTGGAGCTGTGTGTACTGCTCCTGTACCTGCATCAGCTGTAACATGGTTACCTAATATTACAAGACCTGTTCTGTCTAGATATGGATGTTTATAAGTTGTATTTTCAATATCTTTTCCTACAAATTCTTTGACTAATAGAGGGTTTTCTATTCCCATTTCCTCAAAGGCTTTTTCTGCCAATTCCTTTCCCAAGATCAAGTTTCCCTTGTCAGTCTTATACACTCCATAAGTAAAGTCTGGATTTAATGAAATCCCCATATTTGCTGGTAATGTCCAAGGAGTAGTTGTCCATATTACTATATATAAGTCTTCTTTTATATTAAGTCTTTCTTGAAGGTCTTTGTTTCCCTCCATTCTAACATAGATAGAAGGAGATCTTACCTCTGCATATTCTATTTCTGCCTCTGCAAGGGCTGTCTCTGTCACTGGTGACCAATATACTGGCTTTAGACCTTTGAATATATATCCGTTACTATATAATTCTCCAAATACCTCCAATTGCTTTGCTTCATATGAAGCATTTAAAGTCAAATAAGGATTTTCCCAATCTCCGATTATTCCCATTCTTATAAATTGTTCTTTTTGAATAGCAACAGACTGCTTAGCATAATCACTACATCTAGTTATTATTTCCTCTTTACTCATTTCTTTCCCTTTAGAACCAAGCTTTTCCATTACTTTGAATTCAATTGGCAATCCATGAGTATCCCAACCTGGTACATAAGGAGTGTAAAATCCTCTGAGTCTTTTGTACTTCATGATTATATCTTTTAATATTTTATTTAATGCATGACCTATATGTAATTCTCCATTGGCGTAGGGTGGTCCATCATGCAATATAAACATTTCTTTTCCCTTACTTTTATTTACACCTTTACTATGTATTTCCTTTTTAGTCCAAAATTCTATAAATTTGGGTTCCTTTGTAGGCAAATTGGCTTTCATTTGAAATGATGTCTTTGGCAAATTAAGTGTACCACTATAATCTTTTGTTTCCATTATGTTATATCCTCCTTATATAAATTCAAAGTTATCTTTACTTCAGTTCCTTCCCCTTCTACAGATTTAATCTTAATGACTCCCATATGATTTTTTACTATTCTTGCCACTATGGCTAGTCCTAATCCTGGTGAATTTGTATAACTCACGAAGGGTTCAAAAATATTTTTCATATATTCTTCTCGTATTCCTATTCCATTGTCTTTTATATTTATTCGTATCTTATCAATATGTTTATCTTCTTTGACCTCTATATTAATTTTTTTATCGCTATTATTTTTGTAATTCAGAGCATCTTGAGAATTTTTAATTAACTCTGATAATAGTTTTTCTATTTTTTTTCTATCTCCAAGAATTTTTTCTTTATGCTTTAAAAATACTGATAGAGTTATTCCATCTGAGGCTAAACTTTCGTTTAGCTTTTTACTTACATTTTTTATTGGTTCTTCTAAGGAGAATATCTCAAACTCTGTCTTAGAAACTTCACTATAATCTCTCAGGGAGGCAACCTCTCTATTTAACATGGATAATTCAGTTTTTAGGTCTAATATTCTTTCCTGAAGTGCATTATCTTGAATATTATATTCATCAAATTTTTCTACCATGGAAAACAATTTCTCTATGGCCATTTCCCGCCTATCAAGAAATTTTTCAGACAATTTTTCCACTGTTAATATCCGTTCTCTATCGATTTTTTCCTCTTCCAAATCTTTATTGGTAATTTTCATAGAAATATTCATGAATAATAGAGTAATTAATTCCAAATCTTCTTTTTGAATTTTTTTATTACGGACAAAATAATCTACTAATACACAGCCGTAATTTCTATTTTCTGTAAAAATAGGAAAAATCATAAAGTTATTTATTCCCATACTATGAAACAATTCATTTCCTAGATCATACTTATAAACTTTGTCATTGAAGTATATTCCTCTTCTTTCCTTGAGACTTCGTTTGAATAAACTATCATTTTTGTGCGGAATTTTTATCAAGCTGACTAATTTATCTATTTCATTGATTTGAAATTGAAACCCTCTTAGTTTTTCGTCTTCAATCATATCTTTATGTTTTAGATTGCTATTTACTGCAGTCATTTCCCCTACAAAGGTATCAATTTCACGACTATATCTAAAATACATTGCTCTACTATATCCCAGACCAATCTCAGAGGTAATAGCTGTCAAAATTCCCTTTACAGTCACATTTATATCATCTTCTATATTTATTCCCATTATTATTTTTTCTATAGTGTTTAATTTGTGCAATGTCTCTTGCAAAGTTTTATTTTTAGCAGTCAGATCCTCTTCATTTTCCTCAATAACTGCTACCATTTTTTCAAAGGAATCACTCAGTTTTCTGACCTCTCCCACTTCACTTCTCTCAAGATTTAATTTATAATTTCCCTCTGTTACATTTTCTGATGCTTCTACAATTTTTGATAAGGGTTTTAGTAAATTATAAAAAACTTTTTTACATATAGTATTACTTATGTATACTATAGTACTTATTATTATTAGCAAATATAAAAATATAACAAATTTTTCCATGAGATGAGGATTTCTATCAAGAGCTAAAACAGTAGAGCCTATGTACTTTTCCTCAAAATCATTGATTCTAATATTTTTTAGATAATAAAATTTTCTCGTATTTTCTCTAGTATTTCCACGGCCTGTATATAGTATATCATCTCTTATCATCTGTTGTTTTCCTATTTTTATTGAGGTCTCTTTATTTTCTAATACTAAATCATTGGGAAAAGTTTCCAAAGAATCATTTACGATAAACAATTGGTCTACATCGCTAGGTCTCATAAATTTTTTTATTTCTTCACTTTCAACAATATTATCTATTGGAATGGTCAATAAAACAAAGGTTCTTTCTCTTTCACTCATCCAAAGCAATGGAGATATAAGATTAACATAGATGCGATTATTTAGTTTTATCATATAATAATCTTTTAGTCCTATTTTGGCAGCATCTATTTTTTCTGATAATATCTCTTCGTGGGAAAAGTTAAAACGACTAATCCCTTTGCTATCAGTATTTGCTCCGTGTCCTCCCAGCAATTTACCACTTTCTGAAAGTATAGTTATATGAATATTCCTACCTAGTGATGAGTTTTCATCTTCCAAATTTTCGTGAATTACTTCGGAAAATTTTTGATAATTTATATAACCATTATTGTTTATAATAGAAGAATATTCTATATCCTGCAATTTCTTATGAAGTTTCTCTTTCATCACTACTAGAGTGTCGTTGTTGGCATCATTTAGAGAAAAAACCTTTTCTCTAATGGCACCTATCATTTTTTCATCCATGTTTTGAAAGGTTCGAATAACCAAAAAAAACGTAACACAAATAGTGGTTATGATTATTGCCAATGCATTATATTCTATTATTTTTTTTACCAAAGAATCTTTTCCAATTTTCATTCTAGCCTCAATTTTAGCCTTATCATATTATAATATTATTACATGGTTTCAAATTTTTACTCTTATATTTTATTTCATGGCTGCTCAAAAAACTATTCCCAAAATTTCTTTTAATAAAAGTTTGACATAAGTTATCACTTTTAGAAAGTTATCAATATTTATATATTTTTCTAATTCTCTAAAAGTTTTTATTTTTTCAGCAGTCTATCTATTTTGAACTTTTATTTTAATCCTTTTCTTGTTAATCCCACTCTTTCTCTTGCTTTATCTATCTCTTTTATTTTTGATTTGATTATTTGACCTACGGCCAATTCTTTGCTTGGGTCTTCTATAAATTTGTCAGATATTTCTGATATATGTAACAGTGCATCATTATGCAATCCTATATCCACAAAGGCTCCAAATTTTACTACATTTCTCACTGTCCCTTGCAATTCCATTCCAATCTCCAAATTATCAATATCCAAAATATCAGATTTTAGTATAGGTTTTTCAAAATTGTCTCTAGGGTCTCGTCTATCTCTTATTAGAGCTTGATAAATATCCTTTACAGTCTCTATCCCATATTCGTTTTCCTTTGCAAATTTTGAATAATCAAAATTCTTTAGTTTTTCCCTTGCCTCTGACAAGTTTTCTTTGTAATTCTTTAGGGAAAAATCAATTTTTTTGAGGATTTCTGTGGCTATATGATAAGATTCTGGGTGAATTATAGTATTATCTAGTGGGTTTTCTCCTTCGGGAATCACTAAAAATCCTGCCATTTGCTCATAAGCTTTTGCTCCTACACCTTTTACTTTCATCAATTGTTTTCTATCTTTGAAGTTTCCATTTTCCATTCTATGGTCAACAATACTTTTTGCCACATTTTTCTTTATTCCAGAAATATGTGAAAGCAATGCCCAAGATGCTGTATTTAAATTGGCTCCAACGTTATTCACCACACTTGCAATGACAGAATCCAATGATTCATCAAGTCTCTTTTGATTGACATCGTGTTGATACATTCCCACACCTATGGATTTAGGGTCTATTTTGACCAATTCAGCCATAGGGTCTTGAATTCTTCGTCCTATGGAAATGGCTCCTCTTACAGTGACATCTAAGTTGGGAAATTCTTCTGCTGCCAATTTGGATGCTGAATACACAGATGCACCTGCTTCATTTACTATAAGATATTTAGTGTCAAGCTTGTTTTCTTTTATTACACTGGCTGCAAAGCTCTCAGTTTCCCTTGAGGCTGTACCGTTTCCTATGACAATAATATCTATTTCATATTTTTTTATATATTCTAACATTTTTTTTCTAGATAATTCCAATTGTTTTGGAGAATGCATTTCTCCCACCAAAAAGAATACATCATTTTCTTTATAAAATCCATTTTTATCAATTACTGCAACCTTACATCCCGTACGATATCCAGGGTCTAAAGCCAGTATAGCTTTTTCCATAAGAGGAGGTTGCATAAGTAAGTTTTTTAAATTTTCTTTAAAGACTGCAATTGAGTCTTCTTCTGCTTTATCTGTTAATATATTTCTGACTTCCCTCTCTATGGATGGAAGTATCAATCTATCCAATGAATCTTCTATTATTTCTATATAAACATTCTTTAGGGGAGCATTTGGAAAATCATTTAATATCAAAGCTACTACCTTTTCATGGGTTGCATCATCTAAAGAGACTGATACACTCAAGACATCTTCATTTTCTCCACGATTTACTGCCAATATCCTATGAGAAGGTATCTTTGCCACTGGCTCTGTATATTCATAATAATCTCCGTAGACCCTTTTGGTATCTAGTTCTTTTGCCTTTTTGCTTTCTTTGGTTGAAAGTATCCCATACTTGAGAGCGATTTCTCTAATTCTCTCACGATATTTGGCTTCTTCAGAGATGTTTTGAGCAATTATTAACTTAGCACCATCCACTGCTTCTTCCTTGGTTGGCACTTCTTCTGTTATATATTTTTCACTCTCTACCAATATTTTGTCCAAAGACGGTAATAGCATCATTGCAATAGATAAAGGCTCTAGCCCTCTTTCTTTAGCAACATCTGCCTTGGTCTTTCTTTTCTTTCTATATGGGAAATAAATATCTTCGACTTCTTGAAGTTTTTTGGCAGCTATTATGTTTTTACTTAGTTCTTCTGTTAATTTTCCTTGTTCTTCTATTGATCTTATTACTTCTTCCTTTCTTTTTTCAAGATTTCTCAGATAAGTAACCGTATCTAAAATCTTTCCAATTTCTACTTCATCAAGATTTTCTGTTACTTCTTTTCTATACCTAGCAATAAAAGGAATAGTCGCGCCCTCATCTAATAAGGCCACTGTATTGGCTACTTGTGATTCTTTTACTCCAAGTTCTTTGGAAACAGCAATAAATATATTTTCCATATTTCTCCTTACATCAAAAAATTTATATATTAAATTAACTTAATTATTATATCAAAATTTTACTTCTTTGTCTAACTTCTTAGTCTAATTTCTTGGATTAATATTAAAGGAGCCTTATATATACCTTTTTGCATATACAAAGCCCCCCATTCAGCTATTTCTTATTTTTTCTTTTTGCTATCTTCAAACTTTGCCCATAATCCAGCAGTTGTTAAGATAGATTTTACTGTTCTAGTTGGTTGAGCTCCATTGGAAAGGAATTTTAATATTTCCTCTTCTTTCAATATAACTTTATTGTCTTCCAGTGGAAAATAATTTCCTAAATAAGCAACAGCTTTCCCATCTCTCTTTGTTAGTGCTTCCATAGCAACAATTCTATAAGATGGTCTCTTTTTATCTCCCAATCTAGTAAGTCTTAATTTTAACATTTAATCACTTCTCCTTAAAAAATTTATATTAATATTTTAAATATACTTTAATTACAGATAATCCAAATATGTAATTTAACAGTGAAACAATTTCCTTATCACTATTCGTATTTATATAATTTCTTTATCTAAATGGAAATTTTCCACCCATTCCTGGAATATTTGGCATTTTTCCACTTCCAAAGATTTTCATTACACCTTTTAAACTTTCAAATTGCTTTAGAAGAGCATTTACATCAGATACTTCTGTTCCACTTCCTTTGGCAATTCTTTGTTTTCGACTAGCTTTTAAAATTTCTACTTTTTTTCTTTCCTCTTTAGTCATAGATTGAATTATCGCTTCTATTTTCTTCATTTCCTTTTCTGCTGGAGCAATATCATCTATTTTTGGCATTCCTGGGATCATTTTCATTATTCCTGCCAATGGTCCCATTCTTTTTATCATTCTCAACATCTTTAAGAAATCTTCCAAATTAAATTTTTGACTTTTGATTCTTTCTTCAAAAGATTTGGCATCATCTTCATCAATGGCATCTTGTGCTTTTTCCACAAAGGAAACCACATCTCCCATTCCTAATATTCTTGAAGCCAATCTATCTGGATGAAATAGCTCAATATCTTCTATTTTCTCCCCTACCCCTGCAAATTTAATTGGTTTTCCAACTACTGATTTTATCGATAATGCTGCTCCACCTCTAGTATCCCCATCTAGTTTTGTAAGTACTACCCCATCAATACTAAGAGCTTCATTAAATGATTTGGCAAGATTTACAGCATCTTGTCCTATCATTGAATCCACTACCAATAATATTTCCTGAGGTCTCACTGACTTTTTGACATTTTTTAACTCATCCATCAATGCTTCGTCCACATGCAATCTTCCTGCAGTATCTATTATTAGATAACTAATATTTTCTTCCTTGGCTTTGGCAAGTCCCCTTTGACAAATCCCTACCACATCTTTTTCATTATTTTCTGCATAAACAGGGATTTTTATCTGCTCTCCCAGTATCTGCAATTGCTTGATGGCGGCTGGTCTATAGACGTCTGCTCCTATCATCATTACCCTCTCATTTTGCTTTTGAAGATAATTGGCTAATTTGGCAGCAAAGGTGGTCTTCCCTGCACCTTGCAGTCCAGCAAGCATTAAAACTGTAGGATTTTTGATACCTTTAGTCAGTCTTGAGTTGGTCCCTCCCAATAATTCGACCAATTCATCATGGACTACCTTTACAAATTGTTGGCCTGGATTTACTCCTTTTAATACATCTGTTCCTACAGATTTTTCCAATATTTTGTTAGTAAAATCTTTTACCACTTTGTAGTTAACATCTGCTTCCAAAAGGGACATCTTCACTTCTTTTAACGCCTCTTGTACATTGGATTCACTAAGTTTTCCATGACCTCTTACTTTTTTAAAAATATCTTGAAACCTTGAACCTAAATTCTCTAACATATTCACCTCAAATATTTAAATATAAATTTATTTAAAATATTTTTTTATTATTTTATCAAGTTTTTCTGTCTTTAAATCTTTTTTTAGTAGATTTAATTCCTCATAAAGTTCCTTTTCTTTTTTGTAAAAACCTAATTTTTCTTCGTAATCTCTTAGGATACTAATTCCCCTTTTTATATTATCATAGACTGCTTGTCTACTAACATTGTTACTCTTTGCTATCTCAGACAAAGAAAAATCATCTTCAAAATGGTCTATCAAATACTCTCTTTGTTTCCCACTTAAAAGATTTTTGTAATATATTAATAAATTTGACACTTCCACAAATTCTTTCAATTCCATAACAAAAGCTATTTTATAACATTTTATATTTTTTGTCAAGGTTTTTTTATTGACAGAAAAATCTAAATGTAAATCTAAATAACAAACAATATCACCATTACTACAAAGATAATGATACTTCCAATAACCTTTGAATTACTATCACTAAATCTTTTGGAAATCAGAAAATAAAAAGGATTCTCTTGTGATTTGAGTTTTGATGGGGTCAACTCCTCTTCTTGTGGATAACTACTCAAAAATATTTGACCCAAAATATCAGTTTTAGTTACATAATAGAAAACTTTGTTTTTTTCTTCTGAAATGGAAATTACCATATTTTTATCTCTTATAATATATTGGTTAGTGTCATTCTTAAATGTAACATCAACACCAGGTTTTTTGTATATAACAATGGAACTTCCCTCCATGACAACTCTTTTTGTCGGTTGTGTATGTGTAATAATCTCCTTCACTCTTTCCCCATGATATTCTTCCTTAATAACTAAAAGTGGACTTATCAAACATATTATTGCACAGTGGCATGATAAAGAACCAAATATAACTATTGGAAGTATACTTCCAGCAAAATCATCCATATCAATAAAAGTAAGGACTCTTAGTAGAATTAACATAACTATAATAATCGTGAAGTACCATTCATTTAATTGCAAATTACCACTTTCTTTTTCAATTAATATTTCCCTTGCAGATAATATAAGGGACATTTCTCCCTGATGATAATGAGTATATTCATAGACTTTAATCCCATAAAAATAATTACATAACAGTATTAAATAGAAAAATCCCATTTTAAATAGAGGAACTGTATAGTCTACTTCTGGGGAAAATTCTAACCAGCAAAAAAAAATTAAATATACAAAAAATTGGTACAAAAAAAACAAAAACCTTTATGAAATAGTCAGATAGTCCTATCAAGAGCAATATACCAACAAGACCCAAATAATAATATCCATAAATTTCTAAAACATCCATATTTCCTCCATAGTTGTTTTTCCTTAATTTTTTTGTAAATTTGTTATTTTTTATATAAATATCCCAATTATAATCATTGATTTTTTATTCCATAAGTTTTCTCTATCTCACTCAATTTTGGTCTAACTATTAATCCATTCTCTTCATTATGAGTGTAAACTTTTTTTAATCCCTCAAAAATACTATACTTGTTTTCAAAACCAAGCCCTTTAATTTTAGAAATATCTCCAAACAAATTAACATCTCTAAAGGGAAACCAATCCCTAGCTTTTATATCATTGATATTGATATTGGTATCTATGTATCTCTTAATAATCTTTTTATCCATGACAGTTTCTGCAATTTCTATTAACTTATTAAATGTAATAGCTTCATCTCCAGAAATATTTAAAATATTGTCATAAAACATGGGATTTTCTGTAGACATTTCTATAGCAGAAACCAGATCATCAATATATCCAAACTGAACAATTTCTTCGCCTTTATTAGGTAGAAAAATCGGTAAGCCATATTTTATCCTTGAAAATATATAATTTTCTCTGTCTAAATTATTTCCTATTCCATAAATATAAAATGGTCTAAAAATAATATATTTAAAATCAAAATTTTTTGAATTTTCTATTGTTATTTTTTCAGCTAGATATTTATTTTTGGCATAATCTCCCCATATGGGATTTTCATCAATAGAATCTTCTTCAACTGCAGGATATTGACCAATATTATTATAGACAGAAGCACTACTTATTAAAATATAGTGTTTAAATTTGTTTTTCATCACTGCTTGAATAAGATTTGCTTGCACATCAGTATATGCAGAAATATCAATAATAACATCCACAAAAACATCTTTCAATATTCTTTTAAGTTCATCAAAATTGTTTCTATCGCATTCTAAATGAATTGCTTCTTTGATATTTTCATGAGTTCCTCTGTTGAGAACATATACTGTATTTTCTTTTTTGCAGAAATTTTTTGCAACTTCTTTTCCAACAAATTGATTTCCACCCATAATTAATATTCTTTTCATTGTTACCTCCACATTTTTATAAAATATTACAGGTCTTTTGGGGGTTTTGATAATTTTAAATTAACTAAATTGCTATACTTATTTCTTTAAAGCTTCTTTCCAATCTCCTTCTTTAAATCCTAACAAAACACCTTTATCATAGACAACCAAAGGTCTTTTCACAAGCATTCCATTGGTGGCTAGTATCCCTAACAATGTATCTTCGCTTTCCTTATCTATTTTATCTTTAACATTCATTTCTCTGTATAAAATTCCACTGGTATTAAAAAATTTTTTAATTGGAAATCCACTTAAGTCTAAATATTTCTTCAATTCGCTTTTGGTTGGGTTATTTTTTACGATGTCTCTATCTTCAAAGTCTATCTCATTTTTTTCTAACCATTTTTTGGCATTTCTACAAGTACTGCATTTTGGATAATTTATAAATAAAATTTTCATAGCACACTCCTCATATTTGTTTTGTTATTATTTTATAATGTCTGACAATTCTTCTCTATATTTTCTCAACTGGCTAAGCACAAATGGACAGGTAGCCAAGACTTTAATGGAATTTGTTCTGGCATAACTTACCAATTCATCAAATAATCTTTTACCCAGATTTTTTCCTTTTTGACTATCATCTATCCAAGTGTGATCTGCTATAAGTGTTTCATTTCCCGCAAATACAAAGGTTATTTTAGCAACTCTCTCATCTGACTCATTAATAAAAAATTCTCCTCCAGTATCTGTAATTTTATTTAAAATTTCCATAATAGGCTCCTCCTTATGAATTTATTGTGCTTCCAATTATTATTTACTGATTATTAAGCTGCTAATTATAAAAAGTTAGAATAGCTTATTTGTGATTACTTATGATTTAACATATAGAAATATTAAATTTCATTGTTCCTGTTTCTCATCTCAATTACTGATGTTATTATATCATATTTCAAATTAATTGTTATGCTAATTTTTATTTAAAAAAATTTTAAACTGAATAGAAGTAATATACGTCAAATAAAATATTGATAAGAAAAACTCAAGTAGAGTTATCCATTATCAAAATCAACTAAAACAGGAGGTGATTAATAAAGAGAGAAACACTTATTGTTAAAGTCCCTTTAACACTTGGAGCTATTGGAATAAAAGTTGCCTTGGTTAATATTGCTTGTAATAATATAAAAAATGCATTATCTTATACTTAAATTTAGCAGTAACAATTTACAAACTGATCTTTATACTTCATACTTTGTCAAATGAGTTTATATAAAGAAAAAAGTCAGAATTTCAATTTTTTATATAAGAATCTTGAATTTTCTGACTTTTATTTATTTTTAAAAATTATATTATCAAAACTAGGAGTTGACACCATGTACCTATTATTAGACGTTGGAAACACCAATATTTGCGTTGCTTTATACAAAGAAGATAAAATAGTTAAGACTTGGCGATTACAGACTGATAAAAATAAAACTGCTGACGAATATGCTATTTTACTTAGTAACTTAACACAAAGCCAACAGACTAATTTAGTCGACATAAGAAGAATCATTGTTAGTTCTGTTGTCCCTGTCATCACTGACAAATTCATACAATTATGCGAAAACTACGGCTTTAATCCCCCATTTATAATTAAGGCCAACCTAAAATCAAATCTTACTGTTGCCATTGGAAGTCCTGACTCTTTAGGTTCTGATTTGTTTGCAAGTGCAGTTACAGCTCGTTCTCTCTACCCTGACAAGACAACAATTATTTTGGATATGGGAACAACAACAACAGTTAGTGTTCTAAGTTCTGAAGGAAAATTTATGGGTGGTGCTATTACTACAGGATTTGAAGCTATGGCAAATGCTCTTTTTTCCAATGCAGCATTACTTTCCCAGACGACTTTATCATCAAAGAAAAAGGTAAATGCCATTGGCTTTAATACAACTGACTGCATTTCCTCTGGATTATTGTATGGTTATGCTGGAATGGTCGACAACATTATTTATAACACCATAAAAGAGCTAGCTCCCCTTAAAAGAGAGGACATTGAAGTCATAACCACTGGAGGCCAAGCACAGTATATTTACGAATATAGTAACTATATTGATAAAATTTCCTCTGACTTTATTTTTATTGGAATGATGCTTTTGTATCAAATGAATAAATAATCCCATTATTTTTCTCCAAAGCAAAGTTGTACTTAAATTCAACCACAAAAAAGAGGGAAAGCTTTTTAAGTTTTCTCTCTTTTCAGTCAATTTTCACTAATAGACTTTTCCTACATAATTTACTGATACTTTATAATATAATTTTAATCTTCATAAAAATTCTTATTCATTATAATAAAGATTTTCTGTTGGAAATACCGGATCACAGGTAATATCTATTCCCAATTTTCTTAGGGTTTGTTCATCATTTTTACCTATCATGTGAGTAGCATGAGCTTGAGCCCCTTTTAATAATGAGAGTTTTTCCATAGCAACTTGAGCTACTGGATTAGTAGCTGCACAAATACTCAGTGCCAAGAGGATCTCCTCACAATCTAGTGCTAAAGTCTTACTTTCTAAGATATTGGCCTTCAACTTTAATATTGGCTTTAGTATTAACGGAGAAATGAGTAAAATCTCTTCATTAATATTTGCAAGATACTTCACTGCATTTAGTATCGCTGCTGCTGGTGCATTCATAATATCAGAATGTTTTCCTGTAATGACAGTTTCATCAATGGACAAGGCAATGGCTGAGGATAATTCATTTTTATTCTGAGTTTCTTTTTTTATTTTCTCCAATTTTTTTCTGGCTGCTATTACCACTGACCGATTTTCTTCTTTGAGCTCCAGGGATTTCATCAAAAAAATTGCACTTTGAAAAGTATCATAATCAATATGACCCTTTTTATATTCACAGGCATTCTTAAAATATCTTCTTATTATTTCCTGTTCCGAGGCTCTTCTTATTACATCATCATCAGTAATTCCAAAGGCTACTCTATTTACTCCCATATCTGTAGGAGATTTATATTCTGATTCTTTTCCAGTTATTTTTTCTATGATTCTCTTTAAAAGTGGAAAGGCTTCTATATCTCGATTGTAATTGATAGTTGCTTCTCCATAAGCTTCCAAATGAAAGGGATCTATCATATTTACATCTTTCAAGTCCACAGTAGCCGCTTCGTAAGCGATATTAAGCGGATGTTTTAGAGGTATATTCCATACTGGAAAAGTTTCAAATTTTGAATACCACGAATTTTTACCTTGCCTATAATCATGGTATAATTGACTTAGACAAGTGGCCAATTTCCCGCTTCCAGGACCTGGAGCTGTGACTACTACTATTGGTTTGGTTGTCTCTATATAGGGATTCTTACCATAGCCCTCATCACTTACTATAGTGTCAATATCCATTGGATACCCTTTAGTAAATCTGTGTTTGTATACTTTAATACCTCTTCTTTCCAATTTGGTAATAAATAAAGAAGCAGATGCTTGTTTTTCATATCTTGTGATGACAACACTGTTCACTTCTAGATTATATTTCCTGAGATTATCAATCATTCTAAATACTTCCATATCATATGTAATACCGAAATCCCCTTGAATTTTATTTCTGGTAATATCTCCAGCATGGATACAAATTATTACTTCCACTTTATCACTTAATTGCTGTAATAACTTTATTTTGGAATTCTCATCAAAACCTGGCAAAACCCTCTTTGCATGTAGATCGAACATTAGTTTACCGCCAAATTCCAAGTATAACTTATGATAACTTCTAACTTTTTCTAAAATATATTTTGATTGTTCTTCCAAGTATTTTTCACTATCAAATCCAATTTGCATTTCATCTTCTCCATTTAATTTTTAATTAATTTAATCTTAATTTTATCTATAAATTTATGATTGAATATAAATATTAGTTTTTTAATATCAATGGGAAATTTTATCTAGACAAGAATTCTACCATATTAATTATTTAAATTTCAATTTTTTTTCAAAGAAGAATCTTTCTAACTCTTCTTAATAAATTTGGGTTGTATAATATTTGGTGTTGGCCTTTGCGCAACACCAAATAAAATCACCCTTCAAAGAAAAATCCCTCAAAAAAGGTAAACCCCTTTGCAAAGAACACAAAGGGGCCATTTATATAAAATATCTCGGGGAAAGATTTATACATCATTATAATATCATGATATTGTGTCAAAAATGTTATCCCAAAATGTAAAAAATTCTATATATCATTTTTTCTCTTATTATGCTATAATTTCCATGAAAATAAATCTTTAGGAGGTAGAAATGAAAAAAAAAATTTTTATTATGATCGTTATTTTAACTTTAAATTTAACTGCCTTTGGAAATGAAAATATAGAGAATAGAGAGCAACGTGAACAAAGGCAATATGGTCAAAACCACATGGTAGTTGGTACTCTCTCCAATATCAGAGGAGTAGGAGAAATCAAAGTAAAGCCTGATATTCTTATTAATATTTTTGAGCTAAGAACTGAAAACGAGTCTTTGGAGAAAGCTTCTGATGAAAATGCCAAGATCATGAATGAATTTAGAGAATACCTTCTATCCATTGGAGTGAAGGAAAATGATATTGAAACCAGTAGATATTCTAAAAATACAGAAACTGTTGAAAAACCAGAAAATGAAATAGAAAAATTTTATGAAACATCCTTTTCTATCTCCTTAATTATGCCCAACGACAAATATGCAGATGTAACAAATATATTGAACAGAGAAAATATAAATGAATTAAGGCATACTAGTACTTACACTGTTTCGAATCAAGAATCAATAAGGGAATTCCAATTTGTAATAGAGAGCTTGGATAGAGATAGAGAAACTTCCCAAAAATTAGCCACAGATAAATATAATAGAATAGCTACAGAGATAAAAAAGCTAGGTTTGGATGAGCCAGCTATTCTAAATTACTCAAATTCTGAGGAAAATAGAGATGAAACCAAGACAGTATACTCCATAACTCATGCTTATAAAGTCAGAATTCCTGCTACTGTAGATGTTGGACAGTTACTCCAAAAATGTGAATCTTTGCAAATTAAAAATCCTAGCACTATGACCTATGATATTTCAGATGATTTGCAAGAAAAAGCTACTTTGGAAGCTTATGAAAAGGCCATGGAAAGCATCTATTCCAAATCTCGTGTTATCCTTAAAGCTAATGGTTACACTTTAGGGGATGCCTCTTCAATCACAGATCAAACTAATATCTTTTCCTCTTCAAATAATCTAGGAAGAGAATATGGTGTTCAAATGAATCAGAGTTTTCGTGGACAAATATTGCCAATGAATATGGAAGTTGAAATTGACGAAGAGTTTAGCACAGATATTCCATTTTCTGCAGTACAAGAAATAAAAGTCTCTGTAAATCTCTTGGCTAATTTTGAAATCATAAAAGAACTCCAGTAAAATAAACCAGTCCAGCCTTCTAACTGGACTTTTTTATTTTGGACTAAAAGTTTCTGTCGCAGTTCTTTATCGCAAATATTGATTGGATAAATAATAGAAAGTTGTAAAAAACTTTTATTAAGATAATAAGAAACATCTTTTTATATTAAAATTTTGTCTCTATACATCTATTTATACAAAAGACGATTATACAAATGAATAATATAACTTCCCACCTAATATTCTATCTAAAGTCCCACAAGCAGAAATAGGAGTATAAGCCCCTGTTACTCCCCCTGTGGAGAAGCTGCTTATATTTAATTGGAAAGAAATCCCATCTCCCTCAATACTTATCAAATGAGTATTGGTACTAACTGCTGGATCAGAAATAATCTTAGATTGAGTTTTGTCAAAGCCAATTCCTGCCAAGGCTACAGCAGCATGAACATTTACATTTCGTGGAAACAATTGACAAACTTCCCTTGTGGAACCCTCATAGACCACTGTTCTCTCTTCATCTGTACGCCCTAGACTTTGTGGACTTTTGATAGTCTCTATAACCACACTTGTTATTATTTTACGTCCATCAAAAATTCCATCTAACCCAAGTATTGCTCCATGTGGAAAATAAATATGCCTATTATATTTTTTGCACAATTCCTCTGCCTTTAAAACAAAATTATCGTCACTAAAGGCCGTTACTGAAAATACAATAAGATTAGAATATTTTAGTATATTCTCAATATTTTCTTTTAATACATCTGCTGTGGCTGATTCCACTACTATATCTGCATTTTTACAGACTTCTTCGCTGTGGTTATCAATGATTTTTTCTTTAAATTTTTCTTTTTCTTGCAAAAATGGATCCTGTATAAAAGCGATACTATGATTTTTATTATTTCTCATGTGTTCTACCATACTTTTTCCAATCTTGCCGCATCCCAAAAACCCTATATTAGCCATTTTATGCCTCCTTTAAATAAAATACTTTTTCTCGTATAATCAAATTATAACAGCATATTTTTCAATGTCAATAAAAGTATTTTTTTCTAAAATATTTTTCAGCTAATTATAATAAAAAACAATTAACCCCCACTGATTCAAAGGCATTTATCCTATCGAGTGTCTTGGGAGAGCTGTTAATATTAGTTTTATAGAAGTCAAAAAAATAAAAAGAGACTGCGGAATCAATCTCTTTTTTGCCTTTTATTCTTGCGAATCGTTTTTTATTTTGTATAAGTATTATATCACACCTTTTTAAGAGCGTCAATAAGATTTTAAAGAGTTAGAGCAGACTAATAAATTAATCTGTTTCCGTCCCTAACCCTCTTGTTCACTAGTAGGCTCTTTGACTAATTAATAAGAAAAAAATAACTAGTAAACATAAATAAAAAAACGACTCACTTTATCACCCCCTTTGAAGGAAGTAAAAAAGTAAAAAGGCAAGTACATTATACCATAGTTTTATTATAATCTAGCATATATTTTTAAACAGATTCCCTATTTTTCTGTTGTTAAGGTAGTTTTTTAATTATCACCCCATCATACAATTTTTTCAGTTTTCAGCAGTCCCCTATTAAATCATCTATATGTGAGTTTGGCATTTGATATTATAGTAAAGTTATTCAAAACTAGAAATAGCTTTTTTCAGCCAAAATATTTTCCAAAAATAATTTTTCTATTACCCCTTTACAAATAAAAATTAAAAGCTATAATATATGTAAGTTTTTTATTATTATATTTTGTTGTTTAAGGGGGGAATCATGTTTTCAATAAAAGATATTATTAAGGCCCAAGAAAAAATATCCAAATATATCCTAAAAACACCACTTATTAGGCTGGAAATACTAGATTCATTATTGGGATGCCAAGTTTTCATTAAAGCTGAAACTGTGCAAAAGACCAATTCCTTTAAAATAAGAGGAGCTTTAAACAAGATGATTTCTATGGACAGAAGTGAATTAGAAAACGGAGTGGTTGCTGCATCTTCTGGTAATCATGGAAAGGGTGTTGCTTATGTTGCCAAGCTTTTGAATGTTAAAGCAACTATTGTGGTTCCTGATTCCACTCCACAAATAAAAATAGACGGGATAGAATCATATGGTGCTAGTGTAGTCAAGTGTCCCTATGAAGACAGGCACAAAGTAGCTCAAACTCTTAGCAAAGACCATGGATATTCTATCATACATCCTTATGATGACTATGACATTATGGCTGGTCAAGGTACCATTGGATTGGAGATAATTGAAGATTGTCCAGACATGGATTATGTTATTGTTCCAATTGGAGGAGGTGGACTTATTAGTGGTGTCTCCACTGCAATTAAAGAAAGTAAGTCAAACACTAAAATCGTAGGTATTGAACCTAAACGTATGTGCCGTTATACCAAAAGCTTTGAAAAGGGAGAACCTGTAATTTTACCTCCACAAAAATCCATTGCAGATGCCATTCTTACCTTAACTCCCGGAGATAGACCCTTTCCTGTGGTTAAAAAATATGTGGATAATATTGTTACAGTAGATGAAGATAAAATTGCTCAGGGAAGTATTACCCTACTTTCTGTAGGTAAATTAATGGCTGAGTTTTCTTCCGCAATAGGAATTGCTGCTGCTATGGAAAGAAGTCACCCAGTTGGTAAAAATTCTAAAGTCTGTTTTGTTATTTCAGGTGGAAACGTTTCCCTTGAAGACATTCTTTTACAAATCTAACAAATAAAATTAATTTGTTTTTTTAAAAGGACTTGCTACCTGTAAAAGTCATTGTAATTAACAGGTAACATTAAAAAAACTCATAAATATCAGAATTAGAAATTTTTTTTAAAATATGAGAAAAAATGGAGGTATTATATGGATTATCAAACATATCTAGAGCAAGTAAAAAAGAACTTTTCCGATATAAAAGAAATTGATATTAATGGCTGTGAGACAACAAGGGTATATGAGGAATTCTTCAAGGCCAAGTGGCTTTTTACAAAGTTAAAGATTTTCTCCTTTGTTTCTTATGCAGATACAATTTCTTCCTCAGAAATAGAAAACTATTCATTAGCTTGTTTAACATATTCCAAAAAGAACAAACCTGGATTGCCAATTGGCATTCAAAATGGAGTAGTATGTAATAATATTCTTGTTTCCCAATCTGTTGATAATAGTGCAATTGAATTTGCAACTTCAAGACCAAAAAAGCATTTTAGTGTTTTTGAAATGCCCATTATTTTTGATTTGTCCCAAAACAAACTATACTACTATAATGGCCAAATCACATGGGGAAAATTGTATCAGAATTTTATCAAAAGTTATATAGCCAGTAAATTTCTGGTTGGATAATTTTTAAAGAAAATATAGGTTAATAAAGTTATCAAGAAATATGGTGTTTCAATTGAAAATTTTTTAAACTAGATATAAAAGGTGCGATTTATTGTACCTTTTTTTATAATTTGATTTTATTTAATATTTATTCTTTTGAAGTATATATTTAAAATTGTGATTTCAAATCCAATAATGAAGAAGATAACAAATCTCCATTTGTCTAATATTAAGTCAGATACTGTGATAGTTTTAGTTTTTGATACTGATAATGATGAAAATCTGAAACTAAATAGCAAGAGTAAGTCGAACTATTGTTAAACCATTATTTTAGAATTGATTTTGTATAAAAAATGTGGTAAAATGTAATTGATAATATACTAACTCTGAAAACCAAAAGAATTTGATCAGAATAAAAAGCTTTTATAAAAAATTTGAAATTATTTAAATCAAAGTAAAAGAAATTTTTGAATGAAATAAAAATTAGCTATAAAATCGCACCCTAATTAAAAGAAAATACCAGTGAAGATTTTAGTAGATTGAGCAGGGAATGTATAAAATTTGAATATTTTTATACTAACCTGATAGTTTTTGAAGAAGATAAGCGATATATTAAAAGGAGGTCGATAAATATGGCAACATCATCATTTGATAGAAAAATAATAGTAACAGGTAAGGAAGCAACAGATATGATTATTGATGCTATTACTTCTGATACCAAAATTGAAAAAGATGAAAAAGATGAAAAAGATGATCTCAAAATAGAAAAATCGATAGTTAGCAATCATAAAAGGAGGAGAGCGTTATTAAAAAAACTTGTGTCTCATTACAAGAAATAATGGAAGAACTTCCCCAAGAGAAAGATGTAGAAAAATTTATCGATAATTTTTCGTGCCCTCGTGATTATGATGTTGAAACTTTTCTTAAAAAGAAAGCTCTGTTGTTTCAAAGTAAAAATAAAGCTAAAACTTATTTTATACTGACTGATGATAGCAATATGGAAGATAGAACTGACATTCTGGCATACTTTGCTTTATCAATGAAAGTTTTACATATTCCAGAGAAACTATCAAAGAACCAAAGAAAGAAAATAGACGGACTTTATAATAGCATCTCTGAGATTCCTGTATATTTAATAGGCCAAATAGCGAAAAATGAATCTAGTAAAGATAAAATTTCAGGAAAAGAAATAATAGAGTTTGCTTATAGTTATGTAAGAGAAGCTTCCACAATTGTAGGTGGTAGAATCATTCTTATTGAACTCAAAAATAATGATAAGCTAATAAAATTTTATGAAAATAACGGCTTCGTTTTACTTCCTAATAAAACTGAAAATGAAGAGGATTTACTACAAATGGTTAGGGTCATATAAATCAAGTACAGAGTGATTCAAAGCACCTAAATTTATCCCTCATCCAATATTAAATATTATGCAACCAATATAAATGGCCTCCACATCTTTGGGAGACCATTTTTTATTATTTCACATCAAAGCAATATTCTTTTATTGCGTGAATTACTCCATTATCTATATTACTTTTTGCCTGAAAATTGGCTACTTCTTTCAACTTAGGATGTGCATTTTCCATTGCAAAACTATATTTCCCCGAAGACATCATTTCCAAATCATTCAGATAATCCCCAAATATCATTGTTTCATCATAGGAAATTTTAAATTTCTCTTGTATTTTTTTTATTGCTATTCCTTTATTAACATTATTTTGAGAAATATCTACCCAAGAATCTCCCGATACCACCACTTGATAATTTTCTTTTATATCCTTCAAATATGGAAAAATATGACTTTCACTTCCACTAAAGCTACAGAGTGCAATCTTAAATATTTCATCCTCTACTTCTCTTACATCTGGCACCACTTTCAATGCCAAATAATATTTTGCCAATTCATCAGAAAAGGCTTTGTTTTTCCCAGAAACATAAGCAGATTTTTTCCCACAAAGTACTATTTCTGTCTTCTCTATATCATGGATTTCATCCAAGATTTTTTTGGCTTCTGCCAAAGGCATGGTATCAGTATAAATTTCTTTTCCTTGATACATTACATTGCAGCCATTTTCTGCAATAAATATTGTCCTTTCCTTTATTCTATCAAATTGCTCCAACAAAGTATTGTACTGTCTACCACTTGCCACTGCGAAATAAATACCATTTTTATTTAATTTTTCTTCTAATTCCCAAAATTCAGCATTAATCTTTCCATATTCATTTAAAAGTGTCCCATCCATATCAGTTGCAATTAATTTTATCATTATTATACTTTCCCCTTTCTTATTTGCAAATTTCTTATTTTATAGTACCATTTTATATATATTATGTCTAGTCTTATTCATTTGAGTACTATGTTTTTGGTGTTTTTAGTAACTTTGGTATCAATTTAAAAGACCTTTCAGAAAGGTTTTTTAAATGATAATTCATATAACAAAATTGAACTAATAAAAAAATATTTCATAAAATGTAGCTTTTAAAAACTATCTAAAATTTTTTTAGATTATCATCCTTTTAAATTAATTAATCTTGATAAACCATCAAACTCTCCTATGATAGTTTTTCCTCTGTCTTTACCAATCAAAATATTATCTCGCTCCTCAACTTCATATCCTTTAGCCTTTAAATAATTAAAAAAAGCATTTCTGTGATTCAATTCAAATAATGAAATCAATTGGGGGAATACTGTCAAAATAGAGTAATGCTCATTCTTAGAATTGCATATTTCATCTGATTTGATAGTAACGCACATTGTTCCTTGTCCATAATCAGCAAGATAATAACCGTTTTTGTCAAACATTCCCAAAGCAATTGAGCCAATAAGGTGCAAGTCCGTTTTATCTATTTCAAATTTATTATTATACAGGAATTCTATTTTTTTATCTTCCCCATATTTTTTCATTTCAATAGCATCTTTCATGATATTTTCTGGTATTCTTGATTGTTCATTTGACCATATCCATAGCCAAGTTTCATCAGAATAGGAAAATGTTCCTAATATTTGGATAGGAAAAGTGAGCTTATCTCCAAATTTGATTATTCCCTTTTGGATGTCAATTTCCCAGGAAAGACTTCCAACAATTTCTCCAAAGTATAATTGCTTTTCAAGAGCAATACCACCATATTGTTCCATCAATTCTTGTTTTGAACTCATGTTAATTCCTCCATTTTATCATATTATAAATTATATCATTTTATATTATTTCCATTGGTCATTTCAGGACTTTCACCTACTCGCCGCTTATGGCTAGGTACAAAGATAAAAAGAGACTGCGGCAATACAATCTCTTTTCCTGTCATTCTTTCAAATTAACATTTCTCGATGTTATAATTAATTATATCATTTTTTTTAAAAAAGTCAATGGATTTAAGAGCTAAGGCAGATTAATAAATTAATCCGTTGCCTCCTCAGCCTTTTAAATTACTAATAAACTCTTTCGCCAATAAGCAAGAAGAGAATTATCAGCAATACCAAACGAGAAACATTAATTTTTATCACCTCCTTTTTACAAAGTGGGGAAAGATGACTTTTATATTATATCATACTTATTAAAATTAGAAAACTTCACCAATAGTGCTGAACAACTATCTCACTCTTAACACTTGACAAAAAGCCAAAATAATAAAAAAAGGTTGCCCATGAAATGAAATTAGACAACCTTTTATAAATTTTATCTATTACGATTATAATTAATTAAAGAACCTGATTTTATTATTTTTTTCTCATCATCTGTAAGTGGTGAAATATGCAATTTTATTTCTACGATTGAATCTCCAATGATATAACCCTTTATATCTTTCATATCCCCATCAAGCAAGGTTTTTATATGAGGAATATATATGTAATCTCCCACTTGAAAATTAGGCTCTTCATCCATCACAAAAGGAATCATTCCCCAATTGATAACATTAGATCTATAACGTTTTGTTGCATACTCCTTCGCAATATTAGCAAGACCTCCAATCACTCTTTGGCAACTAGCTGCTTGTTCTCTTGCAGAGCCATCTCCAGGTTTTATTGCATAAATCATGCTTCCTATTTCTGTATCTTCTATTTTTATATTTTCATTTCCTTTGATTGTATTGATTTTCTCAAAGACATCTTTTAATTTAGGTTCTATTTCAAATGGAGATTTATTATTTATACGAGCTTTTTCTAATTTATCCACTTCTTTTGTTCTTGGGACATAATTTGGATCTCTACGAAATAATGTAAATTCTGCCAACCCTAAAGGATTTGACCTAAAAGAAGCTGTTTCTCCAGATGGAATTAATTCATCAGTTGTGGTAACAGGATCCATTATTTTGGAACATACTTTCAAAATAATATTTTCTGTAAGGTGGCTCATTTCAGGCCAATCTATAATATTAGGCCCATAAATCAATTCTTCTTTATCATTTCCAGCATTGTATCCATTATATATTCTATTTTCATAGACTGTTTCATCAAAGTTGTATTTAGGGACGATATAGTCGTCTATAACATCAGTTGCTGGTGTTAAAATCCCACCATTGGCAGCTGTAGCTGCAATGGATCTAGCATCCATTAAAGCTACTGATGATATTTGACCATCTGTCGGTTTGGAACCCTCCCTATTTGGGAAATTTCTGGTGTTATGTCTTATACTTAATGCACTATTGGCCGGAGTATCTCCAGCTCCAAAGCATGGTCCACAAAAAGCGGTTTTTATAATTGCTCCAGAAGTCATTAAATCAGTGATAGCATTTTTCTTCATTAAATCCACAAATACTGGTTGAGAAGCTGGATACACAGAAAGAGAAAATTCTCCATTACCACAAGATTTTCCTTTCAGAATATGAGCAGCTTCCATTACATTGATGTAGTTACCACTAGCACAACCTGCAATAATACCTTGTTCTACATGCAATTTCCCATTTTTGATTTTATTTCTTAGGGAAAATTCAATATCTGAATTTTCTATGATTTTTTTAGCTTCTACTTCTACGCTATGTAATATATCATCTAAATTTCCATTTAATTCTTCTATGGAATAAACATTACTTGGATGAAATGGAAGAGCTATCATAGGTTTAATTGCGCTCAAATCCACATGGATCATTCCATCATAGTATGCTACATCTTTTGGGTTTAATTCCTTATAATCACTGGCTCTTCCATGAATTGTTAAAAATTCTTTGGTATCTTCATCTGTTTTCCAAATGGAAGATAAACAAGTAGTCTCTGTAGTCATGACATCCACACTGTTTCTAAAATCTGTGGTCATGCTATCTATACCAGGTCCCACAAATTCCATTATTTTATTTTTTACATAACCATTTTCGAAGACTTTTCCTATTATGGACAGAGCTATATCTTGGGGACCTACTCCAGGAGCTGGTTTTCCTTCCAAATAAACACCTATTACTTCTGGACAATCAACATCATAGGTATCACACAAAAGTTGTTTTACCAACTCCCCGCCCCCTTCACCAATAGCCATAGTTCCCAAGGCTCCATATCTAGTGTGGCTATCAGAACCAATGATCATTTTCCCACATCCAGCCATCATTTCACGCATATATTGATGAATTACAGCTATGTGTGGAGGAACATAAATACCTCCATATTTTTTACAAGCTGAAAGCCCAAAAATATGATCATCCCCATTTATTGTGCCTCCTACAGCACACAGTGAGTTATGGCAGTTGGTCAAGACATAAGGGATAGGAAACTTATCCATTCCAGATGCTTTGGCAGTCTGGACTATTCCAACAAATGTAATATCATGGGAAGTCATGCTGTCAAATTTTATTTTTAATTTTTCCATGTTACCAGAAGTATTATGATTTTTTAAGATATCATAGGCAATAGTACCTTTTTTACCTTCTTCGATACTTACATCTTTTCCTGTGAGAGATTTGATTTTTTCTCTTTCATTTTCCAAATAAATATCTTTCCCATTTAATAGATAAACACCAGAATCATATAATTTAACCATAATTTTTCCTCCTCTAAATATTAATAAAGTTTGCATATTGTTTTTTTTGTTTCATTATAGTATACTTTATTAAAAATCATATTACAAATATTAAAAAAGTGATATAAGTCATAACCAAAAACTTATAAGGAGCTTATTATGACCACCAAAGAACTGTTATATATAAAAACAATAATAGAAGAAGAAAGTGTCTCAGGAGCAGCTAAGAAACTTTTTGTGGCTCAGCCTGCCTTGAGTCAATTGATAAAAAGAATAGAAGATAATTATGAAATAAGGTTATTCAATCGTGTAGGTAATAAAATATCCTCCACAGCAGATGGAGAAAAATATTATAGTATGGCCAATCAAATATTAAATATAACAGAGAATTTTTTATTGGAAATTAGCAATGATAACAGACTAAATAAAGGAAAAGTACGTCTAGGAACCACTAATTTCTTGGGAGCATCAATTCTACCCAAGATACTGCCCAGATTTTATGATAGTTATCCAAAAGTAGAGCTTAAAATAGTGGAGACCAACACAACAGAATTGGAAGAGGGATTGTTGAATGGAGAATTGGATTTGGTGGTGATGCATTCTTTGACAGAAAATATAAATAACAAAATAAATTATAATCTCATATCAAGGGATGAATTTTTGATACTTACCAACAAACAAAATCCTATTAATAGACATTCGGTGGAAGTGAAAGGAAGGAAATTTCCTCAACTGGATTTGAATTTATTGGAATCTGAAAATTTTATAATGGTTCATAAAGATCAAAGAATAAGACAAGTAACAGATACCATCTTGAGAAAAGCAGAGATTTTTAATCCAAAGATTCTTTATACATTGAAAAACTTTTCCACTGTACAACTTATCATTTCCAATGGGGTGGGGGTAACATTTATGCCCCAGAGATATTTGAGCATTTTAAGTAATACAGATATTTTAGCTTGCTTTTCTATTGAAGAAAAATATAATGCATATTGGGATTTATGTATTGCTACAAATAAAAACCTTGGACTTTCTCTAGCTGCTACTACCTTTATGGATATGTTAAAAATAGTTTTGATTGAAGATAGAGTTTTTTAGGATTAATATTAGATTAATAAAAAAATATAAAAATTTAAGGAAATCCTTTGTGAGATTTCCTTCTTTATTAAAAATTTTATTATGAAAAACTTTATTATTTAGTAAGAAACTTGATTTAAAAGAACTTTTAGCATTTCTATAAAAGTTTTGGTAGCAAGGGACAAAACCATATTTTTATTAGTAGCAATACAAAGATTTTGATAAGCTTTGTAGTATTCATCTATGGCATAACATGAAAGAATCTTATCTGCTCCTTCATTTAGATATCTTTCAGGCATGAGTGTGACTCCAATACCATTGGCTATTATAGATTGAATGGTAGAAAAATTCTTTAAAGTATAGAGAATTTTGGGATTAGTTATGTTAGCCTTTTTCAAAATAACATCCGTTACTTGTCGGGTTCTTTGGTTTTTGTGAACCATAATAAAGCTTTCATTGGCAAGTAATTTTAGATTGAGTATGGGATATTTGCTACCATCAGATTTGATTCCATGCTTGTTTAATGGGTTATTTTCGTTTAAAAGTATTAAAAAATTATCTTTAGATATAATATCATAATAGATATTATCATTGATATAATCATCCAAAGCGGGCATTAAAACCATATCGAGATCTCCATTGAGTATTCCATTTTCTAATTCTATGGAATTTGTTTCTCCAATGATAATCTCAACATTGGGATATTCATTATTAAAAATAGGAAGAATTTTGGGTAGTATAGATGCTCCTATGAAATTTGTTGTACCCAGTTTTATTTTTCCAGTACTAAGTTTATTGATATTGGTAATTCCCATTTGAAAATTATCTGTGATGTTTAAAACCTGAGTTGCCATTTTATAGTATTCAATACCAGCCTCTGTGGTAATAATTCTATTTCCTATGCGATTGAATAATTTTATCTCATAGGTATCTTCAATTCTTTTTATTATTCTACTAAGAGCTGGTTGCGCAACAAATAATTTTGTTGAGGCCTTGGAAACGCTTTTTTCATCCATAATAGTTTTAATATATAAGAAGTCCTTTATTGTCATGATTCCCCCATACTATAACAAATTTGTAATAGGTTCTATTGCTTTTTTTATATTTGAAATATGACTTTTGTGATAGTATACTATATTTGAACGAAAAAAACAATATAAAAACGTAACAAACTTTTTACGTAAATAATTTGTTAGGTTCAAATTATAAAAAATAAGGAGATAAAAATGAATAATGTTAAGACAGCTCAAGAAACTTTTGGAAAATTGATAGAAAGTGAATACAAAAGAATTGAAAAAATGAAGTTAGATAAAGAAATGATAGATTTTTCAACAATTGATGAAATAACCATCGGGATTTTACCAGGGGATGGAATAGGACCGATTATTATGGAACAAGCAATGCGAGTATTGAAATTATTATTAACGAAAGAAATAGATTCGAGTAAAATTCTTTTGAAAGAAATAGAAGGAATGACCATAGAAAATAGAGTGGCCAAAATGGAAAGTTTGCCTCCTGAGGTCCTAGAAGAAATAAAAAAATGTCACGTTTTATTAAAAGGACCTATGGTAACCCCTAGAGCTGGTGAGGGTCTTCCCAATTTAATAAGTGCTAATAGTCTACTTAGAAGAGAGTTGGAACTTTATGCGGCTGTGAGGCCAATAAAAATTCCAGAAAGAAATATTGATTGGACATTTTTTAGGGAAAACATAGAAGGAGAATATATTTGGGGAAATAAAGGAATACAGGTAAATGAGGATTTAGCAATAGATTTTAAGATTCAAACTAAGGAAGGCACAGAAAGAATAGCAAGATCAGCCTTTGAATTTGCTAGGAAAAATGGAAAGAAAAATGTAACCATAGTAACTAAAGCAAATATTGTGAAATTAGTAGATGGAAATTTTATTAAGGGAGTAAGAAAAGTAGGAGAAGAGTATCCTGAGATTTCCATACAAGAAAGGTTGGTAGATGCCATGAGTGCCAAAATGCTTGATGATGAATTTAGGGAAGGAATAGAGGTTATAGTATTGCCTAATCTTTATGGGGATATAGTCACAGATGTAGCAGCAGAGCACCAAGGTGGCTTAGGAACTGCTTCTTCTTCCAATTTGGGAAATAAATATGCAATGTTTGAAGCCATACATGGTACAGCTCCCTTTCTGATGAATAATGATAGGGGCGATTATGCAGATCCTTGTAGTCTTATAAGGGCAGTTGGAATGCTAGTTGCACACATTGGCTACAAAGAGAAAAAAGAAATATTAGATAAGGCTTTGGATATTTGTACAATTACTGAAAAAAAAGTTGTAGTGACCACTTTCAAAGAAGATGCTTCAGCTAAAGAATTTACTGACTATTTGATTGAAACCATGAAAAAAATTTAAGTTAGGTGATTTATGGTAACTTTAAATGAAAAGGGAGAAAACAACTTTATTGAAAACAACTTTATTCTATGAGGAAACATCATTTGTCACAACTGTTCACTTTCAGTGCTAGCTAGGCTGGAGGAGCTGCGGCGCTTTGTGAGACTATCTCCCAGTACACCACCAAATGAATAAGAAAGTTATGAATATTTGTATTTTCTTTCAATTTTTTTAAAAATTTTTAGTTTTCAGAACCCCAATAAAGTCAAGTCTTGTGCTGAATGAACAAAAACAGAAGTTTTGTAGTAAAGAAATTTTGTAGGGTGGAAAAGAGTCGACCTTTACCAATACCTTACTAAAATAATTATAGCATTGGGATATCCAGAAATAATAGATAAAAAATTAAAGAAACAAGAAAGTTTAGTATAAAAAATTTAATATGTTTACTGGAAAATTTTTACCTATAAAATATTGTAGGGAAAATATTGTAGGAGGAGGAAAGAATAATGAATTTATCAAAAAAAATTATTAAAAACCACCTTTTGGAAAAATCTAATATGAAAATTGGTGAAGAAATCAATCTAGTAATGGACCATACCCTCACCCATGATATTACAGCAGTAATGGCCTATCTTGCTTTTGAAGCTCTTGATATAGCGAAAGTTCGTACAGAATGTAGTGTAAGTTACTTGGATCATAATTTGTTATATGTGGATAATAAAACTCCAGATGATCATATATTTTTGCAATCAATAGCTAAAAAATATGGATTATATCTATCGAGGCCTGGAAATGGAATATGTCATTCTGTTCATTATGCTCGATTGGGAATACCTGGAAAAACACTAATGGGTTCTGATAGTCATACCACCACGGCTGGTGCAATAGGAATGCTTAGTTTTGGTGCTGGGGGAATGGATGTGGCCAGTGCAATGGCAGGATTACCAATGAGGTTTCGTATGCCATCAATAGTAAAGGTAAACTTAATAGGAAGATTAAACTCAGGGGTTTCAGCTAAAGATGTGGTATTGGAAATGTTGAGAATATACAGTGTAAAGGGCGGTTTGGGAAGAATATTTGAATATGTGGGAGAAGGAATAAAAACATTGGAAGTACCAGAAAGGGTTACTATTGCTAATATGGGTGCAGAAATGGGAGCTACTTCTTCTATATTTCCTGCAGATGATATAGTAAAAGAATTCTTTAAATCGCAAGGACGTGAAAGTGATTTTGTGGAAATGCTCCCTGATGAAGATTGCCAGTATGATGAGGAAATAACAATAAACCTCTCTGAATTGGAACCATTGATTGCTTGTCCAAGTCAACCAGATCAAGTAAAAAAAGTATCAGAAGTGGAAAAAAGAAAGGTACAACAAGTTTATATTGGTAGTTGTACCAATGCATCTTATGCTGATATAAAAAAGGCAGCCATAATATTAAAAGGAAAGACTGTTCATGAGGATGTGAGCCTTACAGTCTCTCCTAGCACAAGACAAATATTTAGAAAATTGTCAGACGAAGGGGTAATAACTGATCTAATAGAGGCAGGAGCGAGAATTACTGAAATAGCCTGCGGAGCTTGTTGTGGTATTGGCCAAGCTCCTCCTACAAATGGAGTATCTGTGAGGACATCCAACAGAAATTTTCCAGGAAGAGGAGGTACTGCAGATGCAGATTTGTATTTGGTAAGTCCAGAGGTGGCAGCAGCTACAGCTCTAATGGGATATATAGCTGAACCACAGGAAGCGATGGAAGATTTAACATCATTATCTTTGGTTAGGGAACCAACATCTTATGTAATAAATGACAATATGATTATTAAACCTCTATTGGATGGGAGCAATGTGGAAATAATAAGGGGACCTAATATAAAACCATTGCCTATTAATAATCCTCCACAAGAGAAATTAGTAGCCAAAGTAAGTTTAAAGGCTGGCGACAATATATCCACAGATGATATTACACCAGCAGGTGCAGAGTTCTCTTCTATGAGATCTAATATACCTTTGATAGCTCAATATGCCTATTCAAGATATGATAAGGATTTTGTTTCCAGAGCCAAAGAAATGGGGACAAGTATTATTATAGGGGGAGAAAATTATGGACAGGGTTCTAGTAGAGAACATGCAGCAATTACGCCTATGTTTTTGGGAGTAAAAGCAATAGTTGCCAAGAGTATGGCTAGAATTCATAAAAATAATTTGATAAATCATGGGGTGATTCCATTATTGTTTGAAAATCCAGAAGATTATAATAAAATAGATTTGGGTGACGATGTACAAATAGACAATTTTGTGGAATCTCTTAAAAATAAACAGGTTAAATTTGTAAATAAGAGTAAAGAAACAGAATTTTATGCAAAGTTGGATGTTTCAGATGCTGAACTAGATATACTTTTATGTGGGGGGCAATTATCATATATCAAATCACAGATAAAATAATTTATTGCATTTTGAGATAATTAAATTAAGGTTCCATTCCATTCTTTAGAGTTAGGCTATGGCACTCTTCCCAGATATCGTAGCCTACCCATTAAAATTATGGTTTAAAAATAAATAAAGTGAAAGAAAAATAAAAGGTAAAAAGTTAATAAAAATCTAAGAATATCAGCATCATAAATATTAATAAAAAATGGAGGTAAGATATGACTTATGCATATGTAGGATGTAGAACTACAAGAGAAAGGAATGCTAGAGGAAAAGGACTTAAAACATATAGAATAGATGATATTAATGGAGAATGGGAAGAAATACAATGTCTATCAGAGGAAAATCCATCTTATCAATGTTTTGATAACAATAAAGAATATCTTTATACAGTCCATGGAGATATAACAAAAGTCAGCAGTTATAAAATATTAGTAGATGGTACATTGGAAAAAATAAATACTATAGATATAGGTGGAAAAAATCCAGTTTTCATAACTAGCGATAAGAGTAACAAATATCTAGTAGTAGCAACATTGCAAGGTGGAGCAGTACAAGTAATAGAAAGAAAGTCAGATGGTTCATTAGGAAATATTGTAGAGAAAGTTAGTTATGAAGGAAAGACAGAAGGCAGTATATCTTTTGTACATCAGTGTATTTGGGATAAAAATAAAGAATATATATTTGCACCAGCACAAGGTAGGATACAAGGCTATGGACAAATAAGAGTATTTAGATTTAATACAGAAAATGGTACTTTCAAAGAAACATGTGCAATAAGGGCACGAGAGTACGCAGAACCTCGCCATATAGCGATACATCCTAATAATAGATTTGCTTATATGATAAATGAAAAAGATAATACAATGACTTATTTTTCTTTCAATGATAAAGATGGAATATTAAAACCATTACAGATAGTACCAACTTTGCCAGAATATTATACAGGAGAAGGTCAAGCAAGTGCATCTGTAATGGATCCAACAGGTAAAATATTAGTTGGTTCCAACAGAATACATGAAACACTGGCTGTTTTCCGTATAGACCAAAATACAGGATATATGACATTAGTAAACTATGTAGATGTGCTAGGAAAAACACCAAGATTTATTACTTTTAATAATGATGGAAGCAAATTTTATGTAGCTAATGAAGATAGTGACACTATTGTAGAAATGGTGCTAAATATAGAAAACAGTAATTTTAAACCAACAGGTAATGTAATCCATACTGAAAGTCCAGTATGTATCATATTTAGATAGGAGGAAAGGATGAATTTAAGCATAGTTTCTGTAATTGCATTGTTTCTTGCAATAGTATTAGGATTTTTTAAGAAAAGTAATGTTGGAATAATGTGTATTTCTTTTGCATTTATAATCAGTGTAATATTTGGAATAAAAGCTTCAGATGTCATAAGAGGATTTAGCTCATCATTGGCACTTACAATGATAGGGGTAACATATCTATTCTCCATAATAAATGCAAATAAAACTTTAGAAATTTTTGCAAATAAATTGGTAAGATTAGTAGGAAAAAAAACATATCTAATTTATATAGCTATGTATGTGGTTGGATTCCTAATCTGTGCTGTAGGTCCAGGTGCAATACCTACACTTGCAATAATACCAGTATTAGCAGTACCTGTGGCTCTTTCATCAGGGATCAATCCAATATTATTGTCTGTAATAGGCCAAATAGGAGTACAGAGTGGAAGAATGACAAAGATAAATCCTGAAGGAATATTGGTAATAGATTTGTTAGAAAAACAAGGACTTAGTGATAATTTAATGCCAATGATGTATAGTTTAATAATATGTGAATTAGCATTGTTAGTTTTTGTTTTCTTCTACTTCAAAGGTTGGAAATTTAATAAAATATCTGTTAAATCAGAAAATGAAGATATAGTATCTCAAAATTTTAATACAAATCAAATTATCTCGTTGGTGGGTCTTGTAGTATTAATAATATGTGCCACAGTATTTAATCTTAATGTAGGATTGACAGCATTTGCAATAGGATCATTTTTAATAATATTAGGAGTCGGTAAAGAACAGCAAAGTATCAAATCAATTCCTTGGAATATAATATTACTTGTATTGGGTGTTGGGGTATTGATGAATATAATTACTATATCTGGTGGAATAACATTATTGTCTAATGGACTACAGTCTGTAATGGGTCCAAAAACAGCTTCTGCAATTATGACTTTAGTAGCTGGTATAATGTCTTTTTTCAGCTCAGGTTTAGGTGTAGTATTTCCTACTCTTATTCCAACTGCTACAACTATTGCAGGTAATTTAGGTGGTGCTAGTGCAGTAGAATTAGTAGCATCAGTGGTAGTTGGTGGAACCATAGCAGGGTATAGTCCTATATCTACAGGTGGTTCTTTAATAATGGCGGCAGTATCACAAGAAGAAGAATATAAAGAATTATATCCTGAGAATAAAATTTTTATTCAATTATTTGCAGTGGCCATTGCAGGAGTGCTAATATCAACAATAATAGCATTGATAGGTGGATATAAATTGTTTTGCTAAATATCAGTTATTTATGATCTAAATATGAATGGAACTTCCTGTATGTCGGAAATGTCAGGAATAGAAAAGATGGTATTTGCAAAGAACAGGAAGAAAAATAATGGAAGGTACAGTTTATATGAAAAATTAACAAATTTAATTGGTCGTATAATATTTCACTGAAGATAACATCTTTGGTAAAATTATTATAGATAATTTACACTCTTACCCAGGGCTGTCTATATAGACAGCCCTTTTATAATGAATAATTAATTATTCATTGTTAATGGATAGAAAAGAGCAATATATACTATTGAAATTATTACAGAAATTATTGTAAGAGGCAATCCTGGTTTCAAATAATCTATAAATTTATATCCCCCAGGTTCTACTGCCATTGAATTTGCAGGCATTGCCACAGGTGTTGCCACTGCTATGGATGCTGCAAATCTCACTGCTACTAATATCGCCTTGGGATTAATATTCAAGCTATCAGCCACAATAATAGCAATAGGAGTAAATAATATTATTGTTGCTGCATTGGACATAAAATTTGTAATAGGAGTAATAATTAGGAAAATTATTACTAAGATTAGGACAGGGCTTTGAATACTTCCTAATATTTTTAAAGAAGTATCTGCTATTAATTGGGCTGCTCCAGAATGAGTCATAGCTCTCGCCACTGGAACCATAGCAGCATATATAGTCAATCCACTAATAGGTACAGCGTTAGCTGCTGATTTCATTGTAATACATCTAGCAGATACCACTAACCAAGCTCCTATAATTGCTGTAAAGTGTATAGGGATTCCTATTCTTTTTTCAAATATCATTCCTAAAAATGCTCCTACCATTACCCCAATACTCATCGTTCTTTTCCATTGTGGTACATGTGAAAAATCCTTTTTTCCAGTATTTGAATTATTAGTAATATCTTCGTTTCTAGGCTCATTTGGTAGCAATTTATAGCCAATTGTGGCCATATAAAAAGCTGCCACCACCAATAATAACAACGATAATGGAGTGAATTCAAAGAATGACATAGTTTCTCCAATATTTAAGTTTTCTACAGCTTCTCTCAAAAATGGCCCTGAAGTGGTCCCAACGATTGTTAATCCACCTCCAAAACAGCATCCAACTATCACTGGATACATAAGCTTTGAACGTTTCATTCCAGTAGTAGAACTAACACCCAGTATCAAGGCTATTAATAAGGCTGCTGCACCTGTATTAGATAAAAAACCTGACATTGTCCCAGAAAACATTACTATTGCAAATATGAAATATTTTTCATCTTTAGCAAATTTTGTCAAAATATTACCTATTTTGGCTGCTCCACCTGTTTGAAAAACAGCCTCTCCTATTATGGCCATTGCAGCAATAATCATAGCAGTTCCACTTGAAAAAGACTCTAAAGCTGTACGTGCATCTACTGCCCCTACCAAATAAAAACTTACTGCCACTCCCATGGCTGTTGCTGCCAAAGGTATCCACTCTGTGATAAATAAAAAAAGTGCTATTCCAATTATTAATAATACAATTGTACTTTGCTCTAGCCCAAACATGATTTTCCTCCTCAAAAGAATTTATTTTAATACTTAAATCTATATAATCAGATTATACCCAATTTAATTTGAAATAGATAATTTAAAAAAGTTTTATAGGGTATAACTGTTTATCATCAATTAAAAGTTATATATAATAAAACTTTTTGTTATTATACAAAACAAATATTTCATAATATAATTAAATTAAAACTATTTTAAGGAGATTTTATTATGAAAGAATTGTTAGAATTAGCAAGTTTTATTGAAAATTTTAACCTAGAAAAAATAGGAAAAGATGTTGTGGATGCAACAAAATTATGTATATTGGATAGTGTGGGAGTAACTTTAGGAGCCAGTGATGACAAAATGCTTCAGAGCATCAAGAAAATTTATAATACCTATGATGAAAATCCAAAAGGAGAAATCACCCTTTGGGGAACTGATGAGAAAAATAATCTTCGTAATGCAGTTTTTTTTAATTCTATGATGGGTCATGTTCTGGAGTTGGATGATGTTCACACTAATTCTAAAACACATATTGGAATTATAGTTGTTCCAGCTGCTTGGGCCTTAAGTGAATATTTAAATAAAAGTGGAAAAGAATTTATGGAAGCTGTTATTTGCGGATATGAGGCTATGTCTAGAATTGGAATGGGATTTGGAGTGTCAAGTCATAGAAATAGAGGATGGCATGTTACTGGTACTGCAGGCACTTTTGGTGCCGCGGCTGCTTGTGCAAAACTACTAGGGTTTGATTCTAATCAGATAATGGATGCCTTTGGAATAGCTGGCACTCTGTCTTCTTCTACATGGGCATTTATCACAGATGGAGCAACAAACAAAATATTACATCCTGGTAAGGCTGCCACCAATGGCTTAGAATCTTGTATGTTGGTTCTAGGAGGGATGAAAGGATCCCATAATATTCTTGATGCCAAAGACGGTGGAATTTTTCCAATGATGTCTGATGAGTATGATTATTTGGCTGTATCAAAAGATTTGGGAAGAATATACGAAATTTTAAATGTAGATAAAAAACCTTATCCATGTTGTAGAAGCACTCATTGTGCTATAGATGCAGCATTATATCTTAAAACAAAGAACCATATAGATGACAAAAATATAAATAAAATAATTGTGAAAACTTATTTAGTTGGATTAAAACAGTGTGGTGAAAGTGAAACTAGTAAAAATCCTATACTTCCTAGTGATGCAAAGTTTTCTACACCATATACTGTAGCCACAGCAATGATAAACAATAATGTGGGTTTAGATGATTTTGACCCCAATGCCATCGCAAGAGAGGATGTAAAGGATTTATTAAAAAAAATAGTGGTATTAGAAGACAAAAAGTTTACAGATAGATATCCCAACAATTGGGGATGTGAAATGGAAGTTACTACCAAAGATGGAGTCGTATACAGTGCCGAAATTGTAGATGCCTCTGGAAGTGTAAGTTCTCCATTGTCAAAAGAGCAGGTACTGAATAAAATTTATTCTTGTTGTAATCAATATGATAAAATTTGGCTTGAAGATATTGCAAACAAAATTATGAATTTGGAAAATATGAAATCTATGATTTCTTTGGGCTATCCAATGAAATCTTGATTTATATCTTTATGGTGTGTTATAATCTAACAAGGGTAGCATACGGAGGTATAAAATGAATAAAAGTGATATGGAAAAAATTGTTGCCATTGCGGAAGAAGGAAGTATGGCCAAGGCCTCTCAAAAATTGTATGTCACCCAACCTGCATTGAGTAAAAGTCTTACTAAAGTAGAAGAAGAATTGGGTGAAGCCTTGTTCATAAGACGACCTAATGGCCTTATACTTACCTATGCTGGTGAATGTTTTGTTAAAAAAGCTTATCAAATTATGAAACTCTATGATGATATAGACATCGAATTTTGTGAATTAAATCAAATGAGAAAAGGAGTTTTAAAATTGGGAGCTGCAGAAAGAGTAGGTGCTCTCGTATTGCCAAATTTATTAAAACGTTTCAAAGAATTATACCCTAATATAAAAATTGATATAATAGAAGAAAATAGTATCGTTTTAGAAGAAAAATTATTAATTGGTGCTTTGGATATAGCAATACTTTGTTTACCTTTAAAAAATAATAATATAAATTATAATGTATTTTATGAGGAGCCTTTATATATAGCAATTCCTAAGGAGCATCAATTAAACGAAAAATCTTATAAAAAATCTGATGAAGAAATGCCCTATTTAGATTTAAATATGCTAAGAGGAGAGGACTTTATTTTGACCAAAAAATTCTTCAAAAAAACTCGAATGGCAGCTGACAGAATTCTTTCATATATTGCTGATGATTATAATATTGTACTGGAGTCTCAAAATATAGAAACTGTAATTAGATTAGTTGCCAATGGACTTGGTGTTTCTCTAATTCCTAAGATTTATTCAAAGGCTTATGGAACTGGAGATAAAATAAATTACTATGCAATAGATGATAAATACTCACCTTATTGGCAATGGGCTCTTATTTATAATGAGAATATAAACAATCTTACCAGACCTTCCAGAGAATTATATAATATTTTATCTGAAGAAGGTTGCAAACTACCTAATTATCTTGAATAATATAAAGTAATTCTTATTTTAATAAAATTTTAAAAATTAATAAATGATATATTATGCTGTTTGTAAAAACTCAACTACGTGACACATTTTCCTTGGCTGGTAAAAATGATTTCAGAACAATAATAATATTATAATGCCACTACATAAGTTCTGTTGGAAAAGTATGAGATTAAAATTACTCAATAATAAAATATAAAAGAAAGGAGATTTTATTATGAAAGAATTGTTAGAATTGGCAAATTTTATTGAAAATTTCAACTTAGAAAAAGTGGGAAAAGATGTTGTAGAAGCAACTAAATTATGCACATTAGATAGTGTAGGAGTAACTTTGGGAGCAAAGGATGACAAAATGCTTCAAAGCATCAAGAAAGTCTATGATACCTATGATGAAAATAATAATGGAAGAATCACTCTTTGGGGAACTGATGACAAGAATAATCTTCGTAGTGCAGTTTTTTTTAATTCCATGATGGGACATATTCTGGATTTTGATGATGTTCACACTAATTCTAAGACACATATTGGGATTGTAGTTGTTCCAGCTGCTTGGGCCTTGTGTGAATATTTAAATAAAAGTGGAAAAGAATTTATGGAAGCTGTTATTTGCGGATATGAAGCCATGTCTCGAATTGGAATGGGATTTGGAGTGTCAAGTCATAGAAACAGAGGATGGCACGTTACTGGTACTGCAGGCATTTTTGGAGCAGCGGCAGCTTGTGCAAAATTATTTGAGTTTGATTCAAATAAGATAATGGATGTATTTGGAATAGCCGGCACCCAGTCTTCTTCTACATGGGCTTTTAGCTCAGATGGAGCTACAAACAAGATATTACATCCTGGGAAGGCCGCAGCCAACGGTTTAGAATCCTGTATGTTGGCTTTAGGTGGGATGAAAGGATCTCATAATATTCTTGATGCCAAAGATGGTGGAATTTTTCCAATGATGTCCGATGAGTATGATTATTTTGCTGTATCAAAAGATTTGGGAAAAATATATGAAATTTTAAATGTAGATAAAAGACCATATCCATGTTCTAGAAGTACTCATTGTGCTATAGATGCAGCATTGTATCTTAAAAAAAATAACCATATCGACAACAAAAATATAGATAAAATCATTGTAAAAACTTATTCAGTTGGAGTAAAACAATGCGGTGAAAGTGAGGCTAGTAAAAATCCTACACTTCCTAGTGATGCAAAGTTTTCCATACCATACACTGTGGCTACAGCAATGATAAATAATAATGTTGGTTTAGATGATTTTAGTTCAAATGCCATTACAGGAGAAAATGTAAAGGATTTATTAAAGAAAGTCGAGGTATTAGAAGGCAAAAAATTTACAGATAGATATCCCAGCAATTGGGGATGTGAAATGGAAGTTACTACCAAAGATGGAGTTGTCTACAGTACAGAAATTGTAGATGCCTCTGGAAGTTTAAGTTCTCCATTGTCAAAAGAACAAGTACTAAATAAAGTTTATTCTTGTTGTAACCAATATGATAAAATTTGGCTTGAAGATATTGCAAATAAAATTATGAATTTGGAAAATATGAAATCTATGATTTCTTTGAGCTATCCGATTAAATCGGTTGTATAATATTTGGTGTTGGTCGTAGACTAACACCAAATTTTTTTCAAAAAAAATTGAAACAAATAAATAATCGCATTATAATTTAGTTCTCACACAAAA
>JGI994J12354_10000210_pt1 | contig 57152 bp, 44 predicted proteins | sample IntmicLarv3ML3BL_FD_12354 | JGI IMG/M metagenome (IMG submission 12354) | reverse complement strand
ATCGAGGACTATTTCAGGCCGCTCTACCCAATGGGGAGAGTATAGGTCATCGCAGGAGGTTCCCCTGTGGCCGTGCCTTTTAATGAAGCTATCAAATTCGTTTTTGAAATTCTCTGCTTCTGTATCGTTACATTTGGAAATCTTCTCATCTATATCTGTAACCGGACATGTTAAAAACATCATATGGATTTTTGATGACGATTTCGCCAATTGTGTCAAACGGAACAGCTCATGATTGGATTCTATGGTCATGTTTTTTGAAGCACCTGATTCAATAAGCCCTGCAAGTATCTCTTTTGGTTTTTCTATTCCGTTAAGTTTTTCCGAAAGCAGATTATATCCAACCTGCGCAAGGCCAAGAAAGCGGTAATGATCTATACCTATATATTTACAAAAAACGTCTATAACAGCTTTTAGCGTGTTCCATGTGGCTTTTAAATCCGGCGTTCGTGTATGTCTTTCATTAAGATTAAGTAATAGTTTTTCATACTTGCTTATTCTCCGATACCAACTTCCGCTTCCGGTAAGCATTAAAAAAAGCAGCTTCACTTTTTTTGTGAAGCGCTTATCGTTTGATTTACCGAACGGAATATCGTCAAAGTATTCCTTTTGATATGCTTGATTCCAATAGACCCTATTAAAAAAGAAGAGAAGTGGTTTTTCGGTATAATGGCTGCCTGACTTTTTATTATAAAAACTTAGGTATACAACTTCCTGCCATGATTTGAGCAACGATAGATAACAAACGCATGCCGGCTCAGCATATCGGTCCAACAGGCTACATTCTATTTCTTCTGATATACTACAATCAAATGGAATGTCAATGTTTGTTGATGCGGCTTTTTTCAAAACAATTGGCCTGCATTGCAAAATATAGACTTTTCCTTCCGCAATCGTCCATTCAATATCACAAGGAAAGCCAAAGATGCCTTCTATCTGTCTGCCAGTTTCCGCAAGTTTGCATACCTCATCATCAGAAAGACACGGAATCTGTTGTATGTGGCTCTCGACATTTTCTATTTGGAGTTCAAAAGATTTTTGTCCCAACGAATATTTCATTTTTTTCTGAGCTATAGTTTTCGAAGTGATTTCACCATTATTGTTTACAATGTGCCGATCTGCGGATACTACACCATCAACAACGCCAATATTTAACCCATAACTCGATTCTATGACTATTTCTTTATCATTGCCGGTTACAGGGTTTGCTGTGAACATCACCCCGGATTTATCTCCGAAAATCATCTTTTGTACGATGACGCCCATGCCTTTTAATTCAATTCCATTGCGTGATCTATATTTTACTGCTTGTTCGGAATAATATGAAGCCCAGCACTTCTTAATAGCTGTTTTCATGTCCTCAAAAGACCGGATATTAAGGATACTTTCATATATACCTGCGAATGAATGCTCCAAACTATCTTCCCCTATGGCTGAAGAACGAACAATTAATGGTTCTGCTTTAATATTCTCTGACATTTGTGTCCACAAATCATGAAGCAATGTATCTTGATTTAGTTTTCCGACCAATATATCAGTTCTAATGTTTTTTTGAAAAACATTGTTCGTCAGACTATTTTCTACGCAATAATCCTCAAATATATCACGAGAAATAACATATCCATTAGGAACATCTATCCCTTTATTCATTATAATTGAAATATTATGTGCTTTGTCGCCAAAATTCAAAATATGATTGCTTTTTATTCTGCAAAGTTTTTGTATGTATTGCAATGTATCATCCCACCTACAAAAAATTATCTCAAAACTATGGAGCCATCGCTTTTGACCTACTCTCTTTTCTCATTCAAATTATCAGCGGTTTTGCTGTGTAAACTTTTTCATGTTTTTCTAAGAACAGAATAATTTCGGCAGCACCTGCCTTTCCGCCATCTTCGCGTCTCACTTCATTTCTAAATTTTCTACAACTTTTTTCTATATCTTTATTTGTTTCTAACTCATTATATAAATCAATCAGTTTTTCTTTCGATACATGAATGTCTGATTGTAATCCTATTAGGTTTTCTTCTGCTACCTTTGCTGTTATAAACTGATCCCCATTGTGGGGTATTATAATCATTTTAACGCCAAAGTATAATGCTTCTTGAAAACTTCCCATGCCCCCATGTGTGATAAATAATTTTGATTTTTCTAATATTTTTATTTGAGGCGCGTGTGATAATAATTTGATGTTTTCCGGAATGTTATCTATCTTGCTGAGAATTGTTTTTTTATTTTCAGTCCCTACATTTATAATTACTTGGTGCGATAAATTTTTAAAAGCCTCGACACATGTCAAATAAAAATCAAGATAATATTTTCTCATTGACAATACTGATCCCATGGATATATAAATATTATCATTCGCGATATCACTGTCATTCGTTAATTCATCACCCCAAAAATCTCTTCTTTGAGCAACAGTTGAACCTACAAATTTATACGAATCATCAAAATAGTTGTAGAAAGGTTGTAATAATTTATTGAAAAATAAAATGTGTATGATCTTATCATATTTACTTTTATTTTTTTTTATCCCATGATAATCTTCCAAAAACTCATCCGTATAATAATCATCTAAATTATAAAAATATTTCATTGCGAAATCTGTTTCACGAGTAATGATCTCATCGCAATACGCAAAATTACAATGAATATATATAACTGCTAAATCATATTCTTCAGCCAACGAGACAACAAACTCATTAAAATAATTCGTAATAATATAATCAATTTCTTTATAATCAATTTCATTTTTATACTTAGAATACATACGTTCATTAATTTTCTTCTTTAGCACTTCAATATCTTTTTTTTCTTTATATGTAAGGTAACGTTTGTTATTTTGTTCTATTAACATCGTACATAAAGCTATTAATGCTTTATCATTATAGGCATTATAATCTCTAAAAATTGCTCCTGATCTTTCAATCAATGGCTGATATTCACTTGTGCAATAACAAACAATATCATGTTTTTGCTTTATCAATTCTTCAACCATTCTTAGAGGGGGGATCAACTCCCCATAACCGAATGTACAAAAAAATACTCCTTTATACATAGTTCCACCCTTTCCATCATCATTAATTCACCAATTTTCGAAATCAGTTGCTAGTTTTTTTAGTTCTTCATTTTTAAATATTTTTTCCATGCTGCTTTTAATAATGCATTTTTAAACTCGTCTTTGAATTCATCGGGTTGTTGAGACTTACATTCTTCCGCTATTTCACTATATTTAATAATATTATCAATATTTAAATGAGAATATTTTGTCATAATACCATTGGGTGTAATTATAAACGATTCAATCAAGGTTTCCTGTTCGTTTTCAATAGAAAATGACCTTTTACTAAAATGACAATATGCATATTCCCGTCTAAAGATCTGCGCATTCAAAATGTAGTTATCGTATAGATTTCCGTTTTCCCATAAGAGCACTCTATTTTCCACGACTTCTTTATCACAAACAAGATGTATTTTTTTTGAGTTAATGCCAATTGTTGCTGCGTGTTCCAATGTACGATAATAGGAAATATTCATTTTTTTTAAATATTTCATGTATATCAAATAACCCATTTTCTTCATCGAAAACCAAACTCTCTTGAGAAGAAAATATATCTCTATACGAAATGCTTATTTGATGTTTTTCATCAACAAAATTATATCTATAAGCTTTATTTATATAATGATCGTTTTTATAGATAGAAAGGCTGCCAAAGGAAAATATTTTGTTGTAATTAATCAATAAATCTTCTGTTATAAATTTTCTTATATCACCAAAAATAACATCAAAATCGCAATGTCCCCAAAAATCATAACCTGAAATTTCTTCTTCGAATATTTCGCCATAAGCAGGTCTAAAATCGCATAGTTTATATGGCCTCTCTAATGCTATTTTGAAATCAAAGACGTTTTGTATTCTTTGTTTCATATTTTCAAATTCAATATTTTTTATGCTCACATTTTTTGGGGCCGCATAATTATAACTAACATCATCAGTATAAATTAACCAATTTATACTTTCGTTATATTCACATGACTTTAAAAAAATAAGAAATGATTAGGCAGCTTTCCGAAATATGGACATATTAATAATATTCTCATATATAACTCCTAAAATCTGATAGTTTCTGTTTTGTCAGCAAAATATGGTTACACCGCTTACATATTTCAGGAACTTTTTCTAAATTTAACAGACGTTGCTTTGTTACATTAAGAACTGTTTCATAATGAGGGGATTCTATTATTTCTCTTAATGATTTTTCATTTATGTTTCCAATATAATGTTGATTGTCCCAATCATAGCAACATAAATGAATGTTTCCGTAATAGTCTATTGGTAATTCTAATAATGGTCTTTTGCATCCAAGTATATTATTATAATCACTTTTATAGATATTAAGTCGATCGTCTAAATCAGCACTATTTATTATTACATTCGAATAATAACTTTTAATTTTATTTAAAAAGTCCATAGATTTTTTGTCATAACAAGTTATGACTTTTATATCAAATAAATTCAAGATGGAATTATTTTCAACTTTCTCATTCAAAAGTGTACCATTTGTAAATAATACAAATTTTTGATTTCTGGTTTTAACAATTATTTTCTCTATTTTTTCCTTATATAGCAATGGTTCGTTATAATAATGAAAAGCAACATATCCATTAAATCCAATTAATTGAGCTTCTTTTATACATTCTAATATTTTCCTGGATGATAATTTATTTTTATTATTTACATATTTACGTTGATTAATTGGGGATCTATCGTGTTTTTCCGCTAAATTGCAACCGTTACCAATTTCAAATGAAAGTATTTCTAGGTATTCAAGAAGATTGCTTTCCCGAATCATCTTTTGACTCCTTTTTAACAAAACATTAAAAAATGTTTATACTATAAAATCCATTATTATGAGGATCCTATAGCATAAACGCTTTCAGTAATAATAGCGTAATTTTTTAACTTAGTATTTCCTTCATTATTTTTTCAATTAATAATACACGCTCGAAATCATTTTCTGTAAATTCATAAATAAAGTATCCTAGATCCTTGCAGATATACCGATCCTGTCCTTCATATTGAATATGTATCCTTGCACTACACTCCGAAGGAGATGATGCACCATAACCTGGAACACAATCAGTTTTACATGATGATATGTTTTCAAATAACATCTGACTGGTTGTATGCGATTCTTGGTGTATCCGTTTTAAAAAAAGTGATGATAATGGTTGTGATAGTAACCATCTTATTTGCATATTTAATGAATCAGCATAAACATTAATACGTAGAGCTTTTTTATTTTCAAGATAATAAAGTATTGTATTTTCATTCTCAAATGATGTTTTATATCCCATAAGTTTCATAGTAGCATCAAAATTTATTAATTTTTTATAAGTATCAGTAGGTAGATTTCTAATCAAATCGTGCAGTGAGCACTTGAATTTAGGATCTAAGGCGCGAAAATCACACCGAAAAAATAAATGCTGATTTTTTTTCTTACATGATTTCGCTAAATACGAATATGCATAAAACATATCAGAAAATAAACCGTTAGATAACAATACCATATCATCATGAATTTCAAAATAGAAACCTAATTCTTCAAGTGCAGGGATACAATTGCACTTATCGTAAAGTGAACGCTCTATTTGCAATGATTTTCCTCTATATTCACCTTGCTCACCTGATAAAAACATAAAATCCATTATCTGGTCAATCGCTTTAATCGCTTGTTTCTTTTTCTTGCTATGTAATATTAAATAATTAAATTGAGGATCTTTTATTTTTGACAATGCTATATATTCTCCGATTTTCCGCTCATATTCTATGCCTTCTTTCGGATATATATCAATTGGTAAAAAATATTTTTGGGGATTATAAAACATATCTGTATAGCAATGTGCAAAAAAGTGATGACAATCATCGGCAGATATCTTCCACAATTCAATTTCTTCTGGCTGGTTAAAATGCAAAAAGCACTCAGCTCCAAACAAAGGGGAGAGTTGAATTCTATATGCTCGAATAATATTTTGACAATAGAAATTACAATTGTCTGTTTCACGAAACGAAGCCATACTTAAATCCTTTCAATTATAAATTAGTTAACCGATTGTGAAACTCGAAACACGCCTGATATCGCGAATTGTTATAAAAGCTGTTACAGGAACATCTCACAAAAACCACACTATCACTTTGTGCCATTTTGTTTTTATCGAAATAACAGGGTAATAGAGCGATTTTATTTAGCATGTGAAGAACATGGGATAAAATCCTCTTTACCTGCTATATAATATAGCTCTACAATAGTTTATACTGCAAAATCTCATGTTTTCTTAAGAATCGGAACATATATAGAGGCAGAATGCCCCTGATGAAAACGTTCTATTTCGCACCTGCTGCTATCTCTCTGATACGATGGATTGGCTTTAAAAAACACATTATCTATAACGCGATACAATGCTGATGGATTGTCATTGTTAATTTCCAGTTGCGTTATATGTGCATATAATCCGCTTTTCAGTGTTACATTACTTATCCCTTCCGGAAGATTTTTGAAATCCAGCACTTGGGCGCCAAAGCAACCATACTTTACCTCACCTTCATCTAATACAAATCCAAGATAGTCTTGAATATATGGCCTTCTATTCGGTAATTGATCTACAATGTCAGTATATTTATTGAAATATTCGCTTATTTCATCTACGCCATGTATTAAATTCGCTTTTATCCCAGTAAAGTTAATTGCCGGTAATACCATAATCTCATAATTTATTGAATCGTATTTTTCTTCCTCGGTCATAGGTATTTTTTCCGGCTCATATGCATATATCAACTCAGCATTTTTATTGAAAACTTGGTATGGTAAATTGTTTTTCTCAAACACATAGTTGGTTTCATCTCTAAAACCTTCTATGAAATAGTCCCAAAGTTTGTATTTCCCTACTCCCGCAGGCTTGTTCATTTTCACAAAGGTTCCACTATTACAAATACATTTTCCTGTGTTTTCCGGCAACACTTCAGGTAGTTTATCAAAATCATCAACGTCAAATCCGATTGTATATTCGAAGTTTCCACATCCTCTGATATTGGTCATAATCCCTATAATACGTCTAGGGTTTTTATCTTTTAATAATTTTTCTAGCAGTTCAATCGTTCCATCCTTAATGTATTTCTCAGCGATGCCAAGAAATCCAATAGTTGAGTCAGAAGTTAACGCTATTTTTATTCCCACAACGTTCATTTCATTTCTTTTTACTATGGAACAATTATTATTAACTCTTCTTATCATTGCTTCATTTTCCGCTTCGTCAATCGCAAGCAATCTTTCATATCTAGGCTTGGTTGGAATTTCCGAATTGCTTTTGCTTTTCATTGATATACCTCCTAAAATTTGTTTTTGTGTTGCAAAATATATGAGAAGATTTCTCATTTTCAACTTTTGAGTCAATACCTCTGTAGTAGAATATAGTATCATTTCTATTATAAAGCATTAAATAAAAAAGCAAGATCTTTCAGAATATAGCTCGCGCCAAACGCATAAATGAAAAATCCGCAAACACGGGTGCTAAAATATTCGTGTACATGGAAAAAATACAAAGTATTTTCTGATTTCTTATAAAGACTATATCATAATCAAGCAATGAAATCTACATTTTCCCGAATTATTCACATATTGTTTACTCATGCATTTATCATATAATATAGCTCTTGTTTCTTTATTACACTTTACAATACCTATAAAAAACTTTCATTAGATCTTTACGCATATGGCAATTTATCTAAAAAAGCACATAACAAACTCTTCTCATCTTTCACGATACAATCAAGTATCGATACAATATCTTGTGAAAATTTTTCTTTTCTCCCTGGATTATTACATACTAAATATTTTAAATAAATATTCAACATATGTTTTGCTTTATTTGTAATATCTTCATAATAATTAATAAGCCCTTCCAAGTCAATTCTATACAAATTTTGAATATATTTTAAACGGTTTTGGAAATTCTTCTTATGTTCATATATCATATAGAACATCGGGTGGTTTGTTAGACTATACTCAGGTCTTATCAAAAATGATTTTATAACCTCGTATACTTTTAAACCAAAACTGAATTCTTTTTGATAATGATACTGCGCTACTTCAGGGCAATATGTATTTTGGGAACTTAAATATTCTTCCGTTTCTTTCACTAATTGCTGTAAATTAAAATCAATTAATTTCTTCTCTTCTTTTAATCCCATCGCCAAAATAACATCTTGACATTGATCAACAGTCTGATATCGATAAAATGATTGTTCCAAAACATCCATTTTAATTGTATCGCATGTAAAAGCATAATTTGCGTTATAACCAAGAATATGGTATATACTTTTCTGGGTATCGTATCCAAAAACCATAATTTGATGCCTCTTATGCTCTTTTTCGTATCTTAGCCTGTTTGGAATATAGAATTCATCAACAAAAAAAGAGGCTGTATAGCCATTGGAAATCAAATTTTTCAATAAAACTGTAAAGTCTTTGATATAACCTTTTTCAAAAATACTTTGACTTATAGAATGACAATCATAAAATTCGCATAATTCATACCGTGGCTGAATATACCTTAAATCCATGAATTCATAATCAACTTTTCTATGAACACAAATTTTCATATTAATAAAATTACTGAAGAACCAAGGAATTGCCTTCTCGCTTTCTCTCCATATCACACTTAATGGGTACGCATACATTTGATAACACCGAACGGGTGGTGCTTCATGAATACCAATTTTCACATCCTTCATATCAACAATCCTCTGTTTTTTTGTTAATGTTTCCTTCTATATGCTCAATTGCTTTTAGGGTTCCAGTCCCTCCAGCTTGCTCAAATATATCTGCCATATTTTTGCAATTTTCTATTATCTCTTTTTTACAATATGTATCTTCACATATTTCTTTCAACTTATTTTTGGTAATGTTTATTGATCGTATACAGACACCAAGTTTATGCTTTTCAACTTGATCTGCGACGGTAAATTGATCCATAAAAAATGGAATCACCAACAATGGGACATGATATGACAACGCCTCTCGGATTGAACTGAGCCCTCCACTCGTAATAAATAAACCAGTTCTTTGCAATATTTCAAGTTGAGGAACATATTTTTTTATAATGATATGAGGTGGGATGTATCTACTTTTAAGTTCTTTGTATATATTATCGTAGCAAACAGATATGACTACAATTTTATTGATATCACATAACGATTTTATGCACATTTCATAGAGTGTTACACAAAGTATTTCAGGCGCATTCCCCAAAGAAATATAAATAATAGGGTTCGCGTTAATCTTGGAAAATGGAAATTTTACATTTTGTCTTCTATTATATGGCGTAAAACCAATAAACTTATAATGATAATCATCCAACATTTCGTAGTATGGCTGAAATTGTTTTGGAATATATACAATATTCAAATAATCTGAATAAAATAAATCTAACAAACTATATTGCTTACCAACTGATATTTCCATATCAAATATCTTCAAAAATTTCGACTGATATTTGAATAAGGAACGTTCATCAATATCCTTTATATTCTTCTTTATTATGCTTTTTATATCCAATTCTCTAAGCTTTCGCGTGTAAATAAAATCAACATGCGAGGCTATGCTGGGTACATTAAGCTTTTTAGCGAATATTCCCCCCCAAATACTTAATGTATCATAAATAATCACATCGGGATTCAGGGCAGTCACTTCCGCGTTGTGGCATTTCAATACCTTTTCGCAAATTTTACCAATTCCTAATAGATTATCTTTCTGTTCTGTTAACTTTTGCCAAAAACTGTTTTGTGCAGAAAATTCATTTTTTGTCTTATTTTTCGGTTGCGAAAATCCAACTTTATATCGATAAAAAGTTGCGCCAGTTTCTTCAAGCACCTTTTTATATCGGCATTGAGCATAATAAATAACATGATTATTTCTCTCAATCAGTCTTTTGACTATTTCCAACGTAGGGAAAATATGCCCATCATGTGGATAACCAAAGAAAACAATTGTAGTCATTCTTTTTCCTGCATACCGCGCCGAGTTTTTAACACGGTACATGGTACGCATTTTCCTTTCTCCATTTTTATTTATATTACTAAAATATCATAAATTTCTTCTACTTCACGTATGGGATAAAATTGACTAGATTTAGTATATGGTTCATAAAAATAAATTCCTGCATTAAATAGAATTGTTTTTTTTAACGCAAATAGCTCTTTCGTAATATGCCTTGGCGAGCTTTGGCCTATATAAAGAGTGTATCCATCAAAATCAAGCCCCCTCAGTAGCCCATTATATTCACACAATATTTGCGAATCGCAAAAGACCCTTCCATTCCCCGTTTCACAATAAAGCATACATTCATTTAAGCAAAATATGGTATGTGGAAACAACATATCCTTTTTCAAGACACGATTTATTTTATTTTTATTCATATCAATTTCAAGTATTGCTCCATCATTAAACCAAGATATAGAATTTAAACCTCCATTTATTGACATTAGCGAAACATACAAATACTTGTCGTTGATTACAATGTCGTTGATATGAAAATGATCCACAAAATCATCATAATTAGATTTAAAAATACTTCTAATTTCTATTTGGTCGATTTTCTTCCCAGAATGAATTTCATAAATACCCAATCTATCATATCTAGTTTCAGAGGTGATAATAATATTATCATCTTGTGGATGAATAATAATATCATGGAAGTCTAAATCGGGTGCCTCTATTGAAAAATTAAACGAAAAAGCCTCATCAAAAAAATCAATTCCATTATTATTTTCCAAAGCAATATACCCGTTTTTATATTTGGTTAACCCTCTATAATCACCTTTTCGGACAACCTGATATGTATTATCAGGTCTTGAAAATTTATAGATTCCTTCTTGCTTTGAACCGTAACCTGAGAAATAAAAATTCTTATTATATTTATGCAATGTAACGTCAATATCTTCTTCTAATACCTTGCTGTAAATATAATAACCATCGAATATTTGCGTAAATGGGTTTAACCCAATACCAACCAATATTTTGTAATCCTCATCACTTTCTGTAAAGACAATAACTCGAATATTTTTCCTATTTTCACTATTTATTATACCATTAAATTCATTTAATGGTATAAATTTTATTTTTACCAATTCCTCTGCTGCTTTCGATTTTCCTATATAACCTATAACGCTATGGTGAGTTACATAAGAGAATATTCTCCCAAATTCCAATGAGGTTTTATTAATACCAAAAATATAGCAATCGGCTTCACTTTGACCATATGTATTCATAAAATGCGCAATATTATTTCCTTTGATAATTCTTTTAAGATCAGTCTCTACAAGAATAGTATTTTTTTTATTCATTATTTGTCTCCATGTTTATTATTTAAGTTATTTGAACACTGGAATATATTTCGTGTGCAAGGTTTTCTTCATAATCTGCTGCACCAATAATACCATTATACATTGCTCTTAATACATGTTCACTATAGCCAGATACCCAATATTTAATCATTAAATTCTTGATTGATAGCCATTTGGAACAAGCCATTTCTAGTTTTTCGCCATATGTTTCAATACCATTTCTATGATATTTCTCGTGTAGCCAAAATAATACACTCGCGTTTTTCTTCCTTGCCAACGCGATACTGTTAACACACATTAGTAGAGGGGAAACATTTATATCATAATGGACTTCAAACTCTTTTTTTGCACTTTCTTCATATCGTATTTCATTCGCAAATTCCCGGATATTATCAAAATCACTTTTCCCATTAGAGCCGGTTAACGTCCTAAATGCACAATTTTCAAGTATTTCCAGCCAGTTTTCATCATCATATTCTTCAAGAAATCTAAACTTTAATATTACACCAAGACCTTGCTGATAATTACCCAAAGGAAGCATAACATTTTTCAAATTGTAAAATGGATCGATGCATATGATTTCATCTTCATTTATATCAACAGCCAAGCAAAAATGTGTAACCCTATGCTTCTTATAGGATGTATTCCAAGGACACCAATATGAATTTATATATATGGCAACAGGATATCCATTTTTGCATTCCTGCTTAATCATATCAATGGATTTATCAATGCTCATCTTTTTATGCTCTGATAATTCAATCCCTATATATTTTCGTAATATATACTCTTTTTCTAAATAGGCTAACCCGCTTCTGCTCGTGCTCATTCTATACCCAATTAAATCATTGCTTACTTTAGAAGATATATAACCAAAATCCCACGAGTACGAATGCATTAAAATATATTCTCTTTTTTTCCAAATGGCAAGCGTGGCAAATATATCTTCTAAACAATTTCGATATTCATCATGATGAGGTGTAATTTTTTCTATCATATGTTTTCAATTCTCTTCCACATTATAATATGATTTGTAACCATATTGTGTATATGTTGCTCGCGTTGGACATCCCGCGATGCTGAGGTTGGTCTGAGATGCCATATTCATTACATATTAAAAGTTAAAGTCCGCATCGCAAAGATTTATTTCCTGTAAATGAAATTGAGACTTTTTTCTCATAATATCGATATATTGTTTGTTTCCCTTGTTTCTTATGGTTTTTAGTAATTCCAAATAGGATACAAATAGATTTTCAATTGTCTTGTTTTTATATAGTTTCTTATTGTAGTTTACATTAATAGTTAAGCTTGATGAATCGCTCAAAATATCCCACACAATATCATTTTGAATCGTTCTCTGGTTGATATAATACGGCTTAAATTCAATGATTGATTGATCCACAGTTGGTTTTTCAATGTGAATCATGTTGAATGCTATTTTTATAGCAGAACCAAAATATATTCCAGCTTTTTGTGCGAGCAACTCAATCGGATAGGTTTGATTATCATAGGAGAGTTGCAAATTCTCTTTTATTATTCTAATGATTTCAAAATACGTTTGGCCTTCATTGATTATATTTCTGAAGGGAATAATATTTGATAATAACCCCACTGTATTTCTTAAATTTATATCATGACGACCAGAAATATTAAGGCCGATAACAATATCATTTTGGTTTGTTTCTGTATGCACTAATATATTGAAACAAGAAAATAAAGTATCAAATATAGTAATTTTCTCTTCTTTTGAAAAGTTTTCGATTTCCTTGCACAAGTTTTCATCGATTTTTTTAGAAATTACTGCTCTTTCATAATCTTCTTTCAACGAAGATATACAATCATATGGTATATTTGTTCTCGTAAACCCGTCTCCCATAACGCCTTTCCAATACACTTCCATCTTCTCAGTTCCATGATTGTTCAACTCTTCTTGGATATAATCACTATATTTCATTTTTATTTCAGAAAGCTTTTTTTCATCATACAATTTTGAAAACTCGTTCACAATAATATTGGTTGAAATACCATCGCATATGATATGGTGTATATCTAATAAAAATAAGTATTTATTTTTATCGGATTTAATAAGCCGGTAGCGGAGTAGTGGATATTCCAAGACATCAAATGTTCTCACAAAGCTTTCAATACTTTCATCAATGTTTTTATCACACGATTCATTGTATTCAAAATTTAATATGATTTCTTCGTTCACTTTTTGCATTGGTTTGCCATTTATAAAATGAAACGATGTTCTTAACGCTTCATGCCTTTTGCTTATTTCTATAAGTACTTTTTTAAGCTTCGTAATATCCAAGTCTCCGATCAATTCAACCACATACGGCATATTATAATCAATTTTTCTTTTACTTACTTTACTTGATAGGAATATCCGTTTCTGTTGAAATGTAAGCGGAAAATATCCATTCATATCTCCGCATTCGTTTCCCGCTGCCTTTATTTTTTCAGCTTTGGCATGATTGATAATATAAGAAATAAAATCATTTAAAGAATTTTCTTTTAATATTTGCATTGGGTCAATATGAATATTATATTTACTATTAATTTCATCCGCAATATTCATTGCATGAATGGAATCACCTCCCACCTCAGAAAATGCTAAGGATAAATCAATTGAATCAAATTCCAGTACATTGTTAATGATTGAAACTATTCCTTCTTTGTTCACTGTCTCTATAGGAATTGTTTTGTTGTCTATAATCTGCACCTTCACTGCAGACTCTGATTTTTCATTTTTCGTTTGCGACCATGTTATCCAGTGCCTTGTTTTTGTAAACGGATAAGGAATGAGGCTCACTTTTTTATAGGTTCCGTTTTCAAAAAACAAGCGCCAATCAATAGTTTTGTTATTTAAGTAATTGTCAATAGCGATTATTCTTTTTTTTAGTTGCTGCTGTGAACAGACATTTTCAAATAATATTTCATCCTGCCGCAGCATATTATGGCAATCCAAACCTGCGCAATACTCTTTCAGTTTCGCAGTCAACTGGTTTTTATCACAAACCAATGCGGCAAATCTGTACGTAAAGTGGTTGCGCGCTTCAACAGATGAATAACATATATTTGTAAAACAGTCATCGCTATTTTCCAAGAATTCTATATACATTTGCGCCATCGCTTTTAATGTTGCTTCTGTTTTTGCCGAGAATGTAAACACCAATAAAATCGGTGAGCATATTGACTCTTTTTCTATTTCAGCAAGACTTTCTTCCAATGCAATGTGACAATTAGTACCACTGAAGCTAAAGGCACTTACTCCACATACCCTTTTTTCCTCCTCCGCTTCCCATACTTGTAATCTGTCATTCACATATATAGCGGAATTGCAAAAGTCTATATAGCGATTCGGACGGTTGAAATTGATAGTGGGTACGAGCGTTTTGTTATGTAGGCATAAAACAGCTTTAATAAAGCCAACAACACCTGCAGCTCCATCCAAATGGCCTATATTAGATTTCACACTGCCCACAGCGCAGAATTGCTTTTTTTCATTTCCTTTTGACAAAACATTATTTAATGCAGCGATTTCAATGGGATCACCCAATTTTGTTCCTGTTCCATGAGCTTCAACATAAGATATTCTCTTGACGGGGATACCAGCTTGCCTCCATGCTTTTGTTATCACGTTCTCCTGAGCTGCACGATTAGGTGCAGAGACTCCTACCGATCGCCCATCATGGTTCACTGCACTTCCTTTAATAATAGCATAAATATTATCTTTATCTTTCTTTGCCTGTGTAAGGGATTTTAACAAAACCGCACCTACCCCTTCGCCTGTTCCGGTTCCATCAGACGCATCATCAAATGTCATTGTTTTTCCGTTTGATGATTCTACCCCAACCCTTACTTTACGATAAGGGAAAATATGCAACTGGATTCCACCTGCAATGGCCATATCACATTCTCCATTTTTTATCGCTTCACATGCCAAATGAACTGCTACTAAAGACGATGAACAAACTGTATTCACAAGCATATTAGGACCTGATAAATTCAATATATGTGATATTCTTCCTGCAATAAGCGGTGGGCAATTACCTGGAACTGCAATCGAAATATGCGCCAAATTACTTTCTATTATTATATTCCTGTAATCGCTTTCACTCACGTATCCAACATAAACACCCACATTAGCACCATTTATTTTTTCTATGCTATATCCAGCGTCTTCTATGGTATGCCACGCTGTCTCCAGAAATAAACGCTGATTAGGATCCATGTACTTTGCATCTTTGGGCGGAATACCAAAAAACTCATTATCAAAATAATCAATATGTTCTAAATATGCAGCTTTTTCAAACACTGGTTTTGTAGATTTCCCCGTATATTGTAAATAGTCTTCTATGTCTTTTTTTCTTTTATCAGGAATTTCCCTAATAAAATCTTCACCTTTTTTTAAGGCTTCCCAAAAGTCATTTTTATTCTTAGCTTTAGGAAGATTAACAGCTATTCCTATTACAGCGATATCCATATTGTTTATATGATTCATATTTCAATATCCTTTCCTTGTTAGTGACGGCTCTCAATGGGTTAGCGCGTCTTTAGCACCTATTATCAATCGGTCTCTTTGGCAATAAGCTCTACTATTCTTTTATAAAATGTTATATCTTCTTTCACACAATCCATAATTTCATTCAATCTAATAGCTTGCTCATCATATGGAACTTCTTTAATTTTAAATATTTTTTTAAGATTCATTAACGCTTGTATCACATCTTCTTGAAGATATATATAGCCATTATTTTCAAGCGAAATTAATTTGTTTTCAATTTCTTTATATTGTTCTTCTATTCCCTCACTATTATTATTTCTGTTCCGTGTACAAACAGCGTTTTTTAAGCAGTGTATCAATATGTATTTATACTTATCTTCACTCATATATCCACCAACGCTTCCTGTATTGAATCCATAACATCAACAATATCTGATATTAAATTCTTTTGCTTGTCCAGCAGTATAAATCCACTGTTCATAATCTTATCAATCACTTTTTTATCAGGTAAGTAAGAACCTATCAACATTCTCATTAAAAAGTGGTTCCAATCTTTAATCTGGATTTTGATATTTTTGATCATGGCTTCTTTAGCTGCTTTTTCGATTATTGTATAGTCATTGAAAAATTTCAGAAGATATTCGTTAATAAAAGAAAACTGGATTTTAAAAAGATAGAAGAGTTCATTAAACTCTTTTCTGCTATCTTCAATTTTTTGATCCTTCAGAAATTCCATATCTCTAACACAACTTTCAAATACAATAATTCCGCTTGTTTCTTTGTTACCACAGTTCCCTTTAATAAATTTTCTCAAAACGTCTTTTGTTTTATAAAATATATATCTTTCATTGATTGCTTTTGGCTCATCACATTCAAAGTAAGAATATAAATATATATTTTCTAACGCTGCCTTGAACGATATTTCTGCTTGGTAATAAGAAGTCGTTTTTTGCAAATTATCATAAACATAGGAATCATAAAGAAATAGTTTTTCAGCTTCATCATCAAATCCATATATAATTACTGCATGAAATGCTTCAACTTCTTTTAAATGTGGTGGTGGAGTTTGATAATCTAAGCATTTTGAATTTATAATGATAATAACAGGAACATCATTTTGAATAGTTTGCATTAACTTCTTCATGAAATCTGGAGTTTTCTCATTCTTTACTATACTATCCGTTACACATATTTCACTTGACAGATTCTTTAATATTGTTTCATAATCATTCATGACAATATTTTTATGAATTTCTTTCGTATTCTTTCCTTTCTCTAAATATTTACAAGCAAGGCCATCGCTCAAAATGAATAATTCATATTCTTTTAAATGATAAGAATACACCTTCAATAAATTGTGTAAATTGCCAAACAAGCAATTATTCCCTATTTCTATTTGTATGTCTTTTTTAACTATATATTTCATGATTAATTTCCTTATCATATTTGTAATATAAAAAAACAAAGAATAAGAACACCTCAATCTATGCAACTATGTTTCTATGAAGAAACTATTACTTAGAGAGATGTTCACATTTTCATGTTAATATTTGAAAATCGCAGTTTTATATTCTCTTCTGCTTAAAAGTTACACAAATAATCTAGTTCTATCACAGCAAAATAAGAATACTCTTTCCCGCTTAATAATGAGTAGAGTTTTCATTATAAATTTTGCTTTCAAATTCATCTGCTTGATTTGCAAATAGTTTTTCTAGTTTAAAATCCACTCCGGAGATTTCACAAATCTTTGATATGACTAAAGCTAAATCAATCGAATTATCTATATAATTCAATATGTCTTCATTGATTAGATCATATATATTCTCATTCACAACTCCACCATTAAGTTCAATCAGTTCACTTATTTTATTCAGTAATATTTTTTCTTGATCTGCATATTTATAACTTTGGATACCAATATAAGACTCCTCAGAATAAAAATCCTCATGATGCCTATCGACCTCTGACAACTTAATTTTGGGATTACCTAAAAAAACACCCAAACAATGCTCCATTTCATTCCAAAAAGAATTAATAAACCGCTCTGATTTTTGTTCGTTATCATAGTCTATGCAACACCTTAGATTACTATCAATTAAAATAAAATGAAAAATAAGTTGCTTTGTCCTTTTTTCTGGTTTGTTATGAATTCTTCCAAAAGATATTAAAATTTCATCTAACAACGTTTTTTTATATTTTCCTTCTAATACACTCTCAATAGGGTACCCCATGTGCTTATACGCCTCACTCATCAAGCGGCTCACACCCAATACAAATTCCTGAAATGATATGTTCGTATCAACATGAATCAGTAAGGGCAAAATATTATTCAATGGATCTCCCTCCAATGCTGGAATGAAAACTGTAAAATCAGCACATTTCAACCTCTTAAAAAAAATAATGCTTATTGTTGAAACTATAATTGTGAATATTGCATTCTCGGTTTTTGCAATTCTTAAAAGGTTTTTATTCAACATTTCCGGTAATTTAAAAGATACGCTCTTTTTCACATGGTCAATTTTAGTATTAGAAAGCAATGAAATAATATGTATGTTTTCCGGCAATGTTCGTATCCAGTATTCTTTAGATTGTTCGCAATCATTTGTTTTGTAAACTCTATCTGAGCTCATATCAATTATCCACCTTATACTTCATTAAAGCAAAGTAATCGCATAAACAGAAACCACATGTTCATTAAGAAGCAAGTTCTAAATAAATTCTTGCGGACCGTAGTTAATTCACAATATCGTATCACTTTTTTCATAAGCTAAATCATTGATTAAATCTCCAATTTGTTTTTTTGAACCTTCTATCAAATTGATACCAACAAATCGTCCTTGAACACCACTATTCAGATTGATATGAAACTCATGAATCAGTCTATCAACTAGGCGCATTTTTTCAGAATACCCTTTTGCCCGAGGCCAATCCTCAATAAATGCGTTAAAGATAGCAGTTGCCGCACCAGATGGCATGTTATTTTTTCGAAAAGAACGCATATAATCTCGTAATAAATATTGATACCCACAAGAACATGAAACCAACGCATCCATGCCAATAAATTCTAATGTTTTACCACAATGATGGCATTTAATTTTGCCATTCCTAATGAGTAATGTCTCATCCCGTCCTTGTAAGCATCGGGTATATAAAGTATACCCTACATCATCAACAAGTTCCTCATCCGCAAAGCCTTGTGTATCGCTCTTATATAAATTCTTTAGTTTTTGTCGGGAAATTTTTGGCGACCATCGGTATTGGTTAAATCGTTCCTTATCAATCATACCAGCTAGCGCTTCACGCTCACTGCGTTCGTGTTCCAGCCGCCTTTTGCTATTCTGTTTTTGTTTTTCTTTTTTTACAGCTATAATACTTTTCAAACGTACCTGATAATCATTATACAAAGAATCAACCACTTTAATAGCCCTTTGGAGGCTTTCTTTATTGTTGATTGGTATGCCCTGCACGGAAAAAGCATCATCTTCTATTGATATATGGTTCAAAAGGTAAACATTGTAGCGTCCAAAAGAATAAACCCAACCATCGGTTTTGGTGAAAATCGGCGGACTGCACGCTATATCATACTCTTGAAACAAATATCGTGAAAATTCTTGAAATAATATGCTCACATCCCCCGGTAAAAAAGACATAATTTCATTTATTCCTGGTCGATTTTTCAACTCTTTCCCATATAACATTTTCCATTTCGCAGAACTCATACTATCACTCCATAACTTTATTAATATTACTCCAGAATTATATCCCGATTTTATGAATAATTCAACCATTCCTTTATTTAGAGTTACCCCATTTTTTTGCTGTTAATATTATTCAGTCCCAACATCCCAATATTACTTTGTTTTTAGATAAACAATTGGTAAAGATTAGGAGGTACAAAATTTCAATTTTCCAGAGCCCCAATTATTAATAACAGCAAGGGTTTCACGTTTTGACGCTTGAAAAATGAGGTAACTCAAATTCCTTATGATTAATTGGGAATTATTTTTAAGAATTAAATTGTAAAAAACTTCTTTTTATATCGGCTAAAAGCTTTGAATGAGTCCATGGTATTGTTGCATTCAATCTTCTTGATGCGGCACTAATTTGACATTAGCAACGCAGGATCAACTCTCGTACGCATCCCCAAGTTTCCAGTCAGCGACATATACATTTTACAACAACAAACAAAATAATTATTTCAATTGCGAGTGCTACTATAAATAAGGAATTTAATTTTTTATATAATCTGAGATATTTATAGCGAAGATTATGTTGCAACGTGGTCTATATTTCTATGGCTTCATATTTATTTTCTAAAATAACTATTGCCATAATAATAAATCATTGCTTTTTATAATATATCGAATAATATATATCACGTATTGTTTCTATTTGGGCTTCATAATTTAACTTTCGGCTCCATTCCCTGCAATTAATTTGATAATCCGTATAAACATTCTTGTTTGTAAAAAGTAAATCTATTGCACTTGCTAATGCGTGAACATTAAAATTAGGTACAGAAATACCAGTATACCCATCTATCATCCAATTATTAATGCCTTGGATATCAAATGTTACTAATGGCAATCCATACGATACCGCTTCCGCTCCGCTAAATCCATATGTTTCACGGCAAGTAGAAGGGAAAGCCATTATTTTTGCATCTAAAAAAAACGGCTCTAATTTTTCATTTGATATATACCCTGAAAATTTAATTCTATTATTAATTTTTAGATCATTCGCTAGTTTAATTAAATATTTTAAATATTGAACATTATCAGCACCCACAATATAAAGCTGCCAATTATCCGTTTTAAGCAATGCTACTGCCTGTAGTAAATATGATAGGCCTTTCTCGCTGGAAATTCTACCGATAAATAAGATGTTGTTTGTCTTTCCCTCAGCGAATTGTGGCGGTTCTTTAATCAGTGGAGGAATATTATAAATTTTATCATTATTAAACCCGACGATTTGCATGACCTTCTTAACATTTTCTGAAAAATAAAAAGCACCATCGTAGCTCTTTTGTTCTTCTATATAACTTTGGTACTCATTAAATAATTTTTCACTTATACAATTTTTCCTGACACAATTTTCAGTAACTGGCTTTTCACAGAATATACCTTCTTGATATTTTAAATAATTGGGACATACTATTGAGCTATAATCATGAAAGGTTCTAACCCGAACTTTCTTTTTGCTAAGTTCATAAAATTTTTTATACTTCATATCATTATTAATTAGATAATGACTGAATACGTCATGGAAGTGAATGATGTCGGGATTTTCGGTTTTCATATATTCTTCAATATCAATTTGATTTAATGATGGAACGCGTTGACTAAATAAATTCTTTTTATTTTGATCAAAAGTTTCATAACATAAATAAGATTGAGAAATATCAAACTTGTTCATCCCATCTTTCATCTTTTGCAAATAGGTGTATGTACCGTATATTTCTGAAACTGACCTGATAAAATGTAAAATTTTCATACTTTACTCCTCATTTAATTTTAAGATGCTTCTTCGGTTATTATATTCAGAGTGATTGATACAATTACCACAAGGATAATTCCAATGTTCTTTTTCGTTTCCAAACGGTTCTATCATTTCACCTGCAAACGATATTCCATCACATTTTACCATAAACAAGTCTTCATTATTTATATAATACATGTATCCATTTCTTATCATATCACAGATAAAATTCCTTTTATTGTGTTTCACAATATATTCCCATTTCTCAAAAAATTCCTCTGGAGGAAGGAAAATTGCTTTTTCTAGTTCGTTGTAGTGAAATGAAAGCCCCGTGATTTTACCATCTAAGCTGCATGGAAATATGTGTAATAACCCATCATAATTTCGTTCTTTTAAATAAGAGATAAAATTATTCATTTCCTCTTTTTTTTGATAGTAGTAAACGCATTGTATTTCTGATTTATATAGAAATACATTATCAAGAATATTGTTCACTTGGTCTTGTTTAAGCCTTCTAAAACGGTTCATTTTAACAGTGTGACCATCCAAAGATATAACCGTTTTTAATCTAGTGTTTTGTGCCATAACTTGATTTAACAACAATCCGTTTGTAAGTATTTCAACAGTATAGCCTTTTTTACATTGTTCTTCTAGATATTCTATAATTTTTTTATATAAAGTAATTTCTCCTCTGCATTCGGCTCTAAAACAAGTAGTATTCATATCGAATTTATCAAAAACTTTACCAATATTGACAATTACTTTCTCTTGGTCAATATCATATGGTTGATTTTTGCAATAACTACAATTCAGATTGCATTTTGCCATAATGTTAATAACCCGAAAATCTTTTATCTGTTTCACTCTTTATCGCTCCATTTTGTATTATCACATTTATTTATCTCATTGAATCTTGATATAGCAGTTTTTTTTATAATTAAAGCCTGGTGAGGACATAATTCTGTACAGCAAAAACAATATGTACACTTTTTTGGGTCAATCACCGGCATGTTATCTACTATTTGAATTGCTTTAAAAGGGCAATTGTAGAAACATTCCTGACAGCCTGCGCATTTTTCTTCGATTAATACTGGACTACCAAGGATCAATCTTATAAAACGTTCTCTAGACTGTCCATTATAATTCGGTAATAAAATAAAATCATGATTAAAAGATTTTAAATCATCTCCAAATAGAACAACCTCACTTGGCAGACAGTTAACAAGATTTCTTTCAAAAGCAGAATTAATCATACTAATTTCCATTGGATTGTATTTCATGAGTGTGCATGCATAATAATCAAGAATAACTGCATCATTAGATGAAAGCAATAGTCCTGTATTCTTTGCATAACCTTGTGTCGGCCCCGCACCATCCATGCTAGTTATTCCATCCATGATTGCTAACGTCGGTAGTTTTATTGAAAAAATATCAACCAATATATTTGCAAAATTATTTTGGTCATTATTCCGATGGAATGCGATCCTTTGCTTTTTTGTTATGGCTCCATACATAAGCTTAATTGTACCAGTATAATTAGTTAGTAAATGCGTTTTTAACTTTGGAACTAATATTAAATGATCTGCATCTATAATTTCACGGTAATATTGGTAAATATAATCTCTTACTTTTATTTCTTCATATAGATGGTTTTTTAAATTTATAAATTCTACTTGTTCTTCATCCGCCATTCTCTGGATACCTGAAATAATTGGCGCTTTCAAGTCAAAACAATCTTCTACAATTATTGTTTTTGTTCCAATCTCTTTTAGCTCCTTTACCAGCATTCTTACAACCTCGGGATGTGTACAAGCAGCTTTTTCAGGCTCAAATGGGCCAACAATATTTACTTTTATGATTACTGTTTCGCTTTTCTTTATGGGTCGTCCATAGATATTTTGTTTTTTTATTGTGTCTCCTATAAAACTTTTTATATCGTCACTCATCGTATAGGTTAAATTTGTTTTTGCGTTTAAATACACCATTTTTTCATCTCCAGATTCTATAATTAAATATTTATATAATATTTAATTATTTGAATGAGTGAACAATTTATTTTTGCTTCACGGCTATACCATCAAATTCAAACAATAGATCTGTTCGACAGATATCCCCAACCATATGATTGCATGGAATATTTTCTATTTTTAATTTCTTTTTCAATTCTTTGTAGAATGCATAATATTGAGGTTCCTTAAAAAAACAAGTAGAAACACACAAATCTTCAAAATCCATATTTGCTTTCTTTAAAATATTCTCTATATTTTTAAGTGTATATTCAATTTGTTTGTATGGGTCATTTACATGTATTGTTTCTCCGCTTTTATTTATACTCGCCGTGCCAGATATTTGTAATTCAACTACATTTTTTCGTTCTAAAATTAATCCTCTAGAAAATGTAGACTTAAACTTGTATTGATCCCCTTCGGCTTCATTCTGTAAATCATTATATACCCTTGTAACTGCTAAATTATCATCTTTTTTGTTGACACACAGAATTTGCATGCAACTTGAACTGTTATTGCCCCTCCCACCAACACAAGTGCTTGCCGGCAATGCACTGGAATTTACGGAATAATCGATTTCAACATAATTAAAAAAATCCCTTCTGGCTTGGTTAAAGTTTTCATAATAGTTATTGATATTATTTAAATAAATCCACGTTCTCGCTATATCCGTAACCAAATAATTATTGTTCGAAATTGCATGTTTTACATTTTTAAATAAATCCCTATACTCAATATCCTTATCTACGACGGGCTCAGTATTGAGTAAAATATGTAACGCATCTGTTGCACCAGTAATTAAAGTAATTCCAACCGAATCAGACATATTTATGTAAGCTATGTTAATTAGATCATTGGGTTGCAGTGCAAATATTTGAATACCAGACATAGGTGCGTCATATATTGGAAGACCTTCTAAATATAACGCTGGCGCATTTTTAATTCTATATTTTGTTGTAGTATTTTTTCGTATAAGAAACATTATGTCTTCAAAATCACTTCTTCCAAATATTTTTTCATATACTATTTGCATTTTATTTTCTTGAAGAAGTTTGTACACGCTATCATATATTTTGCTTATTTCTTCTTCATCGGCTACGTCCATTAGGTTAACGGTAATGTAACAACTTTTATACTCTTTTTCGTCTAAATACTTTACCTTGATTTTAGATTCATAAAACATGATAATCTCCATTCTTCCGCATTCGATCAATACAAATCGAATAACGGTATGTATAATATTTTGCTTGAGAAAAACATAGATATATTGACGTTCAGCGGAAAAAGATAAATTGTTTATAACAATCTCTATAATCCTCAAAATTCAATCCATCGGTGGCGTCACAGTAAACAAATTATTGCCAAACAGACGTGCCTCATTGAACTCAATACAATGTAAATACTAAGTTTTTATAGCTTATTTTGTATAAACTCAACTAGATTTTTAACTGTTTCAAAGTTATCTGTCTCTAAATCATCATCCGTGAATTCAATATTATACTCAGTTTCTACGGCAACAACAACTTTAATAAAGTCTATTGAGTTGTTTATGTACGCTGAAAGACTTTCCTCCATCACTAATTCTTTGTCCAGGTTAATGTTTTCTTTGCAAATTTCGGTCAGTTTGCTCAAGATTTCTAAATGGTTGTTCATAATGCCCTCCAAAATTAATATTTTTATTTTTTGATCGCCTTAAACTGCTGATATGCCATTTATTCACGCATAAACAGCACCGAGTGACCTAAAACGGAAATAGGATCTTTTCTTAAATTATGCATGATAATACATTCCGTTGCATTTGTTTCATAATTGAAAAGCTTGATCGACTTGCCCCCAACAAAATACATATATGATGATTCGTTTATCGGATGTACTGAAAATGGAGTTTTATCCACTCGCGGGAATTTAAAAACACCATCAGAAAAATCAACAAGTTGAACATCATTATCTAACTTGATCTTTTTATATATAGTCATCGTATCATAATCAATAATATGAATTTGCTGTGGGAAAACTGTCACGGCAATAAGGTTTTTCCCATTATATGAAAACAGTTTGTGGGACGGTATTCTCAAAAAATCCTGCTCGCCATATGATTGAACGATTTGACTTTCCTCGCTTAAATGCAGTTTGTGGATATTGGAATGCCCAACGCTATATACAAATCCATCAATTATATTTACTCCAAGAGCATGAGATGAAATATAACATATATTAGGATTATGCGGATCATGTTCAATGTGGGCAGGGCAATCATGTAAATCAACAATTTTAAATGCACCTTTCTCCATGTCATATATGTGTAGTTGCGACTTCATTAAACCATCGTCAAGCATCTTGCGCATATAATTTTTATCCTGGTACATTTTCTTTGAATCTTCAACAAATGGATAATTAGGATCTGCCGTAGTTGAAACAGAAATAATGTATTGCTTGTTTGAGGTCATAGATACACTATGAATAATATTAACGCATTCATATGTATTTATGATTTTATAAGTCTTATCAACTAAACTATAATCAATTGTTTCTGCCGGTATTGGTGTTTTATTTTTAACGTTATTCACTCTGTCTTTTGTGTTGTATCGGCAGTAGATAATATGATCATCGATAATTACATTCGTTGACGATATCATTTTCATTTCGTTATCAAAAATAAAATCATATGTGTTAGTTTTTATATCTAAAACGATAATATAAAAACTATTTACTGAACATACATAGATTTTCTCTTTGTAATAAATCGATGAGTGGGGGACAAAAGCGAAATTCAATTCATCCAACACTCTGTTTTCCCAGCAATAATCATAGTTTTCTTTCATATATTGCCTTAGCTTAGCTTTCGCTTCCTGAATGTCAATTACCCATCTGATGGTTTCCTTTGTTTGTGTATCAATAAGATAATAGTAATGCTTTTCATTCCAACTATATGCTGGTATGAATATAAAGGCACCACATTCGGTTGGAACACCCCCATTGTGCTCAGACTTGTAACTACTTCGGGTAATCTTAATTAAAGTTTCCATTGCGTTCACTCCTTAAAATTATTGTTTTTTTATTTTATAATCGTGGATATATAAATAATCCATGTCACAATTTAAATAACATTCTATAGCATCGCGTGGCGTCTCAACAATGGGTTTTCCTTTAATATTAAAGGAGGTATTCAGTATTACTGGTACATTTGTTAAGTCGTAGAATTTTTTTATAAGGCAATAATACATTTCATTGCATTCACTATTTACTGTTTGTAAGCGAGCTGAACCATCAACATGTGTAACAGCAGGTATTATCTCTTTTTTTTCTTCTTCGACATCTCCAACATAAAGCATAAATGGATTTTTTGGGAAATCCGTATTGAAATATTCATATACTTTCTCTTCCAAAATAACCGGAGCAAAAGGCCTGAAACTTTCTCGAAATTTCACCCTATGATTTAAAATATCTTTCATGTTGTTTATTCTTGGATCTGCGAGTATGCTCCTATTACCTAACGCTCTCGGTCCAATTTCAGATTTACCTTGAAACCAGCCGATAATTTTACCTTGTTTAAGCGATTCCGCAGCGGCACTTATTATGTCATTTCTGCTTAACTTCTCATATGAAATTTGATTTTTAAAACTTTTTAAAGCATTAAGCACATCATCATCTGTATACTTTTTCCCTGTATATGCACATTCCATTTGTCCTTTATTTTTGTATGTATTTTTAAATATATTATAATAACCATACATTGCAGCACCAATTGCAGTTCCTGAATCTCCTGCCGCTGGAGGGATAAATACTTCTTCAAAAGGTGTCTTTTTTTTAATTTTTCCATTTAAAACACTATTATATGCCACACCACCTGAGTAACAAAGCCTTTTACATTTAGTTTTTTCATATAACCGATTCATAATCAAAAAGATAAACTCTTCTAATATGTATTGTGCGGAATAAGCAATATCTGCTTTTACTTGGAACTTATCTTCATCTGTCTTTTTTGCTTGTATATATTTTAAAAACTCTATTAATTCCTTATTTTCTAGATCTATAACCATTTGTAGACTATTGGTTGTATCAATTTCAATTTTTGCATATTTACGTATTTCGTTTATGTATGTGCCTTTTCCATATGATGCTAATCCCATCAATTTTCCAGACTCCAGAAAACCAAATCCACACACGGTATTGAAAAATGCATAAAACCGTCCTAGTGAATTTTCAGGAGTCACTCTATGTTGAATGTTACCAACGCCTGCAGCGCCATATATCTTTTCAATAGTATCAAATACTCCATTTGATACATAGCCTAATGTCACAGTTTCAGATGAATCAAGTGAAAAGATGCTGCCATTACCATCTACCACTAATAACGCAGCATCATCAAATCCGGATAAATAATATGAACACGCATTATGGGCTAAGTGATGATTGATTTTTATCATCTTTTCCAAAAACGGTTTTCTACTATTCAACCTGGGGAAAAACAGGTCGCTCGTAATAATCATATCCATATCCTTATAATTATATTGAAACTCGTTTAAGCAATAATCAACGGATTTCAAAATGCAAGAACGTACTCCATTGCCATGTTTTTCTTTTGAAATTCGTTCTTCTTCAATCGCAATAAGTAATTTACCATCTTCAATAAGACAACTTGACAAATCGTGATCAGAACCACCGATACCCAATACTCTCATTTTATTTACTCCCATCTTTAGATTCTTTTATAAATAGTTGCGTGCCCCATATTGCCGCCTGCACATATTGTACTTAAGCCAATATTTGCTTTTCTTCTCAGCATTTCATATATTAGAGTTATGCCCATTCTTATTCCGGTACATCCGATTGGATAGCCAATGGCAAGATTTCCTCCGTTTACGTTTATTTTTTCCGGGTTAATATTAAGCGCTTTTTGACATAGTATAGCTTGTACTGCAAATGATTCATTCAATTCAAAGAGATCAATATCGTCTATTTTCAATCCTGTTTTATTTAGTATGCATTTAATTGCTTCAACCATTCCTATCCCTCTAAAATCGTTGTTATCTATACCAATAGAACATGTTGATTGTATTTCCGCTAGTGGTGTAATGTTCATATGAATTGCGGTTTCGTAATCCATCAAAATCATAGAAGCGGCACAATCACACATAAGAGAAGTATTAAATTGTGTTAATGTACCGTCTGATATGAATACGGGCATTGCAGAATAAATTTGTTCTTTACTTTTTTCTGTTTGTAAGAGCTCATCCATATTCAGCTTATGATGATTATCCCCAGATAAATACTCTACTTCAAATATTTCGTCATTGAACTTTCCTGTTTTTAAAGCACTCAAGGCTTTAGAAATACTGTTAAATGCGAATTGATCTTGTTCTTCCCTTCTGATATCGAACTTTCTTGATAACATTTCGCATATAAATGTCATGTCATTTTCTTCAATGCCTTGACTAATTTCATCAAATTTAAGAAGATTGTTTTTCATCATATTTTTTACATTCTTTTTTAAATAGTGTAAAGCATATGATGAATTACTGATTTTTTCTATGCCTCCTATAAGAATTATTTTAGCCTCACCGCATAAAATTTTATAAACGCCATTCATAATTGCTTCATCAGATGAGGCACACGTTTTACTTATCGTGGCGCCGTTTATTTTTTCACTTAATCCTGCTTCGAGTATTGCCTTCCTGCATAAATTATCTCGTTCAACCGGAAAACTACATCCTGTATATGCTCCATCAATGTGTTGGTCCGATATTCCACATCTATTAATTACTTCTTTAAAAGATAGTGCTAATAGTTTTGTGTCACTAATAAAATTTATTTCACCAGGAATTCTTCCAATTGGTGTTCTACATGCAGAAGCAATAACAACTTTTTTCATTTTATCTCCTAATCTAATCTTCCGTCAATGTACTTTGATAATTTCGAAATGGTTGTGTATGAAAATAGATCTGTTATGGTTATTTTCAAAGGATATAAACGCTCAAGCTCCATAAACAGATCCATTAAAAGTAATGAGTTCCCTCCAATATCAAAAAAACTATCATTCATATCGATGTTATCAGTAGATAATATTTTTTCCCATAACTCAATTATTGTTTTTTCAGTTTGTCCTACTATTTCTTCATTTTCATCAATGGGATTGTATTCGTGTTGATAATTTTGCAATTCACTATAGTTTATTTTACCAGTCGATGTTTTGGGTAACTGCTCCAATACCACTATCTTATTGGGGATCAAGTATCCAGGAAGTTTTTTACTGAGTGATTCTTTTAAATCTTCTATATTGAACTGAGGAGCAGCTTTAATATAGGCACAAATATAATTTCCCAACCGCGGATCGTCTTTACAAACAACCGCGCATTCATCAACAAAATAACAATTGAATATATTCTTTTCTATATCATCAAGTTCAACCCGATAACCCCTAGTTTTTATTTGCCTGTCAGACCTACCTAAAAAACGAATGTTACCATCTTCACGCCATTCACCGATATCCCCACTCTTGTAAAGCATACTTTCATAGTTGAAAGGATTCGCAACAAATCTTTGTGCATTTAATTCTGGTTCATTTATATATCCATTAGATAATCCTATTCCTGAAATACATATTTCACCCGGTATCCCAATTGGCATCATTTGATTTTCAGGATTTAATATATATACGTTTACATTTGATATAGGTTTTCCAATTATGTTTGGATCCTCATCTAAAACATTTAAATACATAGTTGTTGCAATGGTGTTTTCTGTTGGACCATACTCATTAGTCAGCATAATGTGAGGATATTGTTTTTTGCTGATGTGTATTGTGTTTTTATTAATTTTATCACCTGCCAACACAACAAATCTCAAAGAGTCAAGTTTACTATTTGATTCTTTCAACAAGAGATTATACATTCCTGAAATTAAGCTTGTATTGGAAATCCTTTTCTCTTTGATTATTTGTTGGATAACGGTATATTCTTTCATGTGCGTTAGTGCCGGCATAATAAGAAGGGTCGATGTTAATAAACTCATATAAAAGTTAGCCGCGAACCCATCAAATGACTCGGAAAGCAATTGCAAAGTAATATCTTTATTTGAAATTGAATATGCTCCTATCCGCCATTTTACATAATTGATAAGACTTTTTTGCTTTATTGGCACTCCTTTGGGGACGCCGGTTGAGCCGGATGTGTAAATAATGTAAATTAAATCATCGAGCTCTGATTCATCTGCCGAAATAAATTCATGATACTCATTTATATTTTTAACATTAAGAGTGTTCTCAAACGAGAATTCATCATGAGTTATATCAGTAATGACAACCTTTGCATTACTGTTATATATTATATTTTTTGCTCTATCTTTTGGAGTATCATGATCCAATGGTATATACGCTATTCCAGATTTTATAGAAGCAAGGATTGCAGCAGCTAATAAAATTCTGTCTTTAATCAGAATGACAAGCGAATCGCCTTTTTTCATATTACTTTTCATCATACTATATGAAATAGAATCAGAAATGTTATCGAGATTACTATAGCTTATAGTCCCATATTTTAATTCTTTAAGTTTTTTAATTTGTTTTCCTTTGACTACTTCATTATGCATCTCAATAAAATGTTGCATAACATCAAAGTTCAGTTTATTATCTTTATAATTAATTTGCGGATAATTATAATGCATAAGTGAAGGATAAGATTCTTTTTTATACATGTTAATTTTACTAAATTTAAGAAAATCATCATATGTTATTGCATCTGACGTCATTTCATGTTTTTCAATATTTTCCAATATTGTTGCACCTGGTTGAGCGTGCAAATGCCCCCACTGCAAATCATTAAAGCATATATGTTTACTCAATATATTATTTAAAAAAGTTTTATCTGAGTTAATGTCCTCATAACCGTAAAAGGGCATTCCAGAGATTGAATAAATATCAACGCTGCAATTTGGGTATTTATCACATTCACTTAAGAAATCAAAAATTTCTGTATCTGTTGGCTGTGGCTTTACAAGGCCGTTGGCCGCAAGTCTTTTTCTGTGATCTTGTGACAGGCTACATATATCAATGTTTAATCTAACATATTTAAATGTACTGCAAAGAAAATGTATCAATTCTTTTGAAACTAATTCCAAGCTAAAAAAAGCACAAAAATGCTTTGATAAATTAATTTCATCTAAAATATTTTTACAATAATCAAAAAGACATTCTCTGGAATAATCCATACTAAACATAAAAGTAGAAACAAAATCTTTTAAAAATAGAATGTCTTTCTTCACTTTACTGCCATCTCGCCAAAATGATGTTTGAGACCGACAAAAAACATTTTGTTGTACTTTTTTTGAACCTCCACACTGTATGCATTGAAAACTGCACCCTTTATGTGTCGGTATATATAAAGTAGTGAATAATAATTGTTCTGCTGATAAAACAATTTCGTCAATCGGGTATAATTCCATGTCTGTATTTATATTTTCATTGTTTTGTACATATGTAATAGGATTTTTTATTACTTTACCATCTCGTTTGTATAAGCAATTCGGGATATATTTTTGTTCTTGACATAAATAAAGCAATGGAATTTCTCCATCGCCACATATTACATAATCAATGTATTGATTTGAAATAACTTCATCACAGAAATAGGAAGCTGTATCTCCACCAACACATATATTAATATTTGAATCAATATCTTTAATAACCCTGGCCAACTCATAAACTCTTTCTATATGAGGAAACCATTTCATGCTTATGCCAACAAATTTAGGAGTGGTAGCATCCAGTATTTTGTTTAATTCCTGATATAACATTTTATTATCCCAGGCTACGTCAATGAAATGACATTTGGCTGTTATATCATTCCTTTTTAAAAAAGATGCAAGATATAATATCCCAATTCCTGCTGTTCCAGGTTTGTCCCCTAATAATATAATATCTGTATTTTGTCTAGTAATATGAGTTTCTTTTCCTACACTAAATGCTGTTTTTTTGTTCTGGGAATACTCTTCATTATTTAATTCAGAAGCAGATAAACAAATTATCTCATAGTTTAATCCAGCAAAATTCAACACCTCATATTTATAGAGTAATTTTACAATAGCAATAAACCCATTAATAGTAGTGCAGTTAAACTCTAACATGATGTTCGCATTATTGTTATCCGTAAATGATTCTTCAATATCTACTATACTTATTTGAGCGTTTTTATATTGTGAACGCGCATTTTTATATGCTCTATATACTGATTCACAGATTCTAAAATTATCAAATAATTCGCTCGCTTCTCTATTCAATAATAAGCAAGTGTTTGAAGGTGTTTTCAAAAATATTAAATCATTTTTAAATAAGCTTCTAAAACAATATTCGTTCTGCTCAAAATAATAATTTAAAATCTCTCTTTTTTCAGACTGTGAATTTTCTTTTTTATATAATATCCTATAAACATTTTCAATATCAATAGTTGTTAGAATAGCATTATCATTAGGCGTTAATTCAACTGATTTTTTAAACGCATCTAAGATAGTATTACTGTTTGTTTCTTTAACACAAGGTCCATGCGAAAACGCGATAAGGCTCTCTCTTTGTTCGTTGTTAATTAACTCGATATCGCATATTTTAATATTAATATTTTCCAGAACTTGATCACAAATATAATCAAACACTGAAAAAAAAGCTTTTATATATTCCCTTGCGGTATGACTCTCATCATATTTACAAATAATATTTATGCTGTCATTTTCATTAACGATAAGAATGCTTGCGATATATTGCTCCAAACTCACTTCATATGTATGGTGTAGGGTTCCCATCTGAATAAATATATCCTTCAGAGAACATGAATTTAAATCTGTCTCTTCTTCAAAATTCCTCCCCATATTTTTATTATATGTTTCTATAATAATATTTTTGGTATGGTCAAGAAAATTCTTAAACGATGATATGTCTTTTATATTACAAAAAGAGAACCTACGTATTGTATTTGTGTTTTCACTGCCAGTCAGCACCGGAGAAGCAACAGACACCGTCTCTGATGCTTCTATCTTATAAATCATACATATTATTATCGAAGTAAAGAAGCAATACTGCAAAAATTCATTGTCATTACTAATGCTTTTTATTCTTTTAACTATATGATCCTGTAAATAATGCTTATCCATACAAACACTTTTTAATGAATTTGGTTTTTTATTTAACATATTATTCACCTTTATTTAACTCCAGTATACTTAATTTATACTGGTCAAAATTCTCATAAAACAATTTCGCTTTATGATTTGTCTGTTCTATTTCTGAAACATTGGCACAGCGGGTAATGGTTTGATCGCAATAATTGCATGCATTACAATTGTTTTTGCAAAACCCTTTTTGTTTAATAAATGGTATTATGAAGTTTTCAAGTTTTTTATTATCTATATAATGACTAAATGAATTTGTCGTAGTAAAACAGTTTAGTAAATCCAATAGATTTCCATCATATTCTTCCGAAAAATAACTTTTTACACATTTATAAATATCCCCATTCATTGCGGCTTGGCGTCCCTGTATTTTAAAATAATGAATTCCAATGCCAACATAATGCTTTATATCTTCAGGTCTTATAAAATTCATTCTAATTAAATTAGACGGTAATTCGCTTCTTTTCATCATGCATCTATGTGAATAGTAAGTAGTACTTGCTTGTCCGGGAATATTATCATGAGACATTTGATTATGGTGAAACATGCGATAGATACAATTCTTAAGACATATTACATTTACAATCAGCTCTACCTTCTCTCCAAATGCTATTCTTATTCCTTCTAAGGTCTCAAAATCTCTATTAATACTTTCATCAACAACGATCCTTTCAACTCCAATATTTTTATATGACAAAGCCTTATCCGGGTTAATAATATTACATACCGTCGAAGCTTTTATATTAAATTTATATTTTGATAACATTACTAATTCCATCATCGATGGGAGCGCTATTGTTAAATTTTTTACGCCAATCTCATATAGTTCTTCTAAAAATATTAATAGCTGCTTGATTCCTTTTTCTGTAAATTCGTTATTGCTAAAACATGTTGTATTCAAGGTATAGTTGAAATCTATTTTTTTCAATGTCGAATACTCTATGTATTTTTGCAAATCACTCTTACTTATAGTTGGTATATGATCCGCAGCGCGGCCTGAACCAAACTCTGTGCCTGATTCGGTTAATTGACCATATGTCTCAATTATTTTGCTTTCTTCATATTCATCATTTAAGCTATAATATTTATCAATGGATGCTTGCTTAAAATCAGCTGGTATACTGAAATATTTCATTTATTACCTCGCATAAATTACAGTTAAAAAGTGAAGTCTAATTTGCGTAAATTCATTTCAACTTTTTGTTTTTGGCTTACAGATACTTCTTTTATTGTGCTGTTTGGTTTTTCTGTGATTTGCTTCAATATTTGCGGATAGTCTTGCAAAAAATCTTTTATAAAATCACATATTGTTTGCTTATAAGATATTTCAACATCAATAGTCGATCCAAAAGCTTTAACCCCTATAACAATATCTGAATCTATCTCGTAAAATGATGACTGTAACTGTATGGATACCGACGAATCTTTGCTTAATAAAAGTTCAGATACAGGATAATTTTGAATAACAAGTACCACGTTCAATGTAGCTTTGAAACTATCGGGGGATATACTCATTAAATCGGAATTTTCGATATTTTTATGTGTTTCAAGTTCAACAAGTAATTTATTTGCTTCTTGAAGAATACTAATTATTTTTGATGTTTCCTCAAAAGACATTCTTAATGGTAGTGTCTTAATAAAAACACCAACCGTTTCATGAACCCCATTTAAATTAATATTTCTGCCCGAAACAGTGACTCCAAACATTACATCAAAGGAGTTTTGATACTTTGAGCAAAGCATGGCTAATGCCGAACAAATTAGGGCGGCCAAGGTAATATTGTTTTCTCTGCAATACTCATTAAGCGAATTTACACTACTTTCATTCAAATGAATTTTATCAATATTTGTATGAGAGTGTTTCTTTATAGAATCATCTATATTTATTAACGGCCGATATCTATATCCGGCTAAATATTTTCTCCAATAATCAATGCTTTCCTGAGTGTTGATCTTCTTTTGGTATTTAAGATATTCTTTATATTTACTTTTATTGCATAAATATATTGGTTCTTTTTTGCATATTAAAAGGTAATACTTAAATAATTCATTTAAAATAATTGCATTGCTCCAACCGTCTAATATGATATGGTGCGAGGTTATAATCATTTCATATTCATCATTTAACAGTGCAACAAAAACAATCCTTATTGGGTTTTCCTGTAAGTCTACTTTTTGCTCCCATTCTTTCAAAGCGATTTTGTCTGCCGCGGGCTGCAAATCGTCATTCTTTTTGCTTTTTAAGTCAATCTTCTGTATTTCTAATTCTCGCTTTTTTAAAATTATCATTAATGGCTCATGTAGCCCGTGCCATCTAAATACACAGCGTAATAACTCATTATTCTCTACGACATAATTCCAAGCTTTAACAAAACTCTCAAACTTTATTAATCCTTTTATTTTATATCTCCATTGTTCAAAATATTTATTTGAGGTTTCGTCAATTAAAAATGAATAGATCATACTTTTTTGTAATTGTGTCAGCGGCAATATATCTTCGATATTATTTGGCGATAATCGCTCATACTCAATATTCATTCGTCCTCACCAGTTCATCATTATATTTAATATGCCGTTTAATTCTTGAACTTCAAAATAAACACTTGGGGAGCAGTCTTCCATAGTTCTTTTTTCCCGATTTATCCATATTACAGGAATACCTTGCTTACTGGCTCCATATATGTCATCAATTTGTGAATCGCCTATCATAAGCATTTCATTATATGATACCTTCAACTTTTTTCTTGCAAAATCATATATTTCGACACCGGGTTTATTACATTGCGCATCTTCAGAGCTTACCATAAAATCAAATGAAAAGTTTTGTTTTCTTATTGATTCATAGAGAATATAGTTGTCTGCGTTTGTTATTAACCCTACCCTGTATCTTTTCTTCAACTCATTTATTACAAAATGGGCATCGTTATATGCATTAACATCCATAAACAAAAACTCAATATATTCTATAAATTCTTGTTTATAGCAATCAATCTCGTAACGATCACAAATATGTATATAGCTGCTGAGAAGAATAACATTTCCATTTTGGAAACTTTGAGTTGATAATACTGCTACCTTTTTCATGAAGGTTGAAAATAACTTATTACTACCAATTTCTATTCCAATATATTTTAGCTCAAACCATTTTTTTATCTTTTCAAAAGGTTTATCCATATCAACAAGAGTTCCGTAATAATCAAAACATATAACTTTTATTTTATTTAAATTATTACACATTTCAAAACACCACTTTACTATTTAAGATATTGATCGTATTTTTGATAAAAATTTGTAGCTTTATTGTTAATTAAAATAGATTCCTGAACATTTATACTCTTAGATAAAAACTCTGAACAATAATTGCATTTTTGGCAGACCTCACTACATAAATTATGGTTGGAATAAAATCCATCTATATAGCCATCAAGTTTTTTGTTATCCATTTTTATTTGAAACGAATTATAAGGTGCAAATAGAGTAATTAATTCCAATAAGTCGCCGTCATAATTCTCATTAAAATAATATTTTAATGTTCTTAGCAAATTGTCTCCGTTTGTATTATGGCGTCCCTGCAATTTAAAATATTTTATTCCCTTATCATAATAATAATGCAAATCTTCAGGACGAATCCAATTTATTTTTAGCATATTGTTAATATCTCTGGCTTTTTGCATTGCACATCTATGAAAATAATAATTCATTTCATTTTGATTAGTATTTTTATTACAATGCGCTTCATGATTATAGTGGAACATCTTATATGCGCAATTTCGTATACATACATTATTGACGATAATTTCAACTTCAGATCCAAAAGTATCACATATGTTTTCAATAATATCAAATTTCCTTGTAATATCAGGATCCAGAACGATTCTATCAGATATATTTTTATAAAAAGCAGCCTTATTTACAGAATTTATCTCGCATATCGCAGAGGCTTTTATTTCTATGTTTAAATCTAAGCTTCTGATCAATTCCATAATTGACGGCAAGGCCACAGTGATTGAATTCACACCTAATTCATGAAGTGAAAGAATAAAACTTTTTATTTTTTCTATTCCATCTTTATTAAATTCAATATTGCCCATACAAGAAGGATTGAAAACATAGTTAAAGCTAATGTTTTCTTTTTTACAATAACACAAATATGTTTCTAAATCTTTTATATCTGTACTGGGCAATATGGATGTCATTCTTCCTGAACCAGTAAACTCTCCTTCAGTGATTTGTCCATACACTTCATATACAACAAATTTTTCTGCTTTCTCATTTATTTGTCTAATCATGTCAAGCGTTTCTAATTTAAAATCACATGGAACACAAAAATAATACATTTTTTCTCCCTTGTTTTTTGATTGTTAATGAAATAATTTATTTAACTCTTCTTGCGTTAAATCCACCATATCATAGTCTATTGGTGATAATTCTATCACCTTTTTTTCGCAGCAATAATTTATAATTGTGATTAAATTACTTTTTAATTCTTTTAGAAATCGTTTCATCGTGCTGTCAGAAAATTTGTTTTTACTGTAAGTTAAAGTAAATATCAACTTGTTTTTTAATATGTAACAATTAATCTCTATCAAACAAGTTAAATTATTTTTTATATGACTTTCATTTTTCAATCGTTGCTCTATGATCGTACAGTTATCATATTTTGCAGTAAAATCACCCAAATAATTAAACCTAATGTATTGATGTGCTTTATCCATTATTTTCTTGGATATCTCTCTTAACAATCCATATCCGATACCTTTATTGGGTATAGCTCTGATAGCCCTCTTTACTTCTTTAATTTGCTCAGACAAGTCTTCACCTTTCAAGCAAATATAAAATGGGAAAATACTTGTAAACCACCCAACAGTGTTTGTTACGTTGATTTTTTCAAATATATCTTCTCTACCATGCCCTTCAAGTTCTATGACAATATCTTCTTTTCCTGTCGTTTCTTTTATTGTTCTTAGCAGAGAAATTATCAACAAATCTTTTACTTCTGTATTGTGTGAAATATTGGCTTTTGTCACTAACGCATCAGTTCTTTTAGCATCTAATTGTTCTGATATTATAAAACAAGAGCCAACAGTATTTTCGCCTAATTCATGATCTGATGGGAAATAGAAAGTTTTTTCTAAGGTATTTATCCAATAGTCTTCTTCTGGTAGATGCTGATTGGTATAATCAATTAATTCGTTAGCCCATTTTTGATATGAGCTTGTTTTGTGAGATAAAATGAGTTCGTTGGTTTGCTTGGTTTGTTGTAACATTGTGTCAATTTCACTAATAATAATTCGCCATGAAATCCCATCAACAATTAAATGGTGTGCTGATATTAGTACTCTGTTTTTCCCTTGACCGAGATGAAAATAGCATGTCTTAATTAAAATATCCTTTTCTATATTAAATTCGGATTTAATTTTCTCAGTTATGAAGACTATTTGTTCTTCCTGTTCCGCATCATTTAATTCAGCAAGATTGTATTCTTCTATAACGTATTTTTCTTTTAAATATCGATTATTATAAAATAATGTTCCTGTTTTACAATCATAATTCATTCTTAAAGAATCGTGTTGTTCGATTAACTTACTCATGATTACTGTTAATTTATCTTTTGAGATATCATCATTTATTTCTAACAGAACGCTCTGGCAGAAGTAATTAACGTCATAAAAATTTTGTGCAAAAAACCATGAAATTATCGGTGTATTTTCGATATGCCCTTGGCATATACTTTGATTCATTTCATTCTCATTATTTTCTTCAATATATGATAATAACTCATGAAATACTGGATGCGATAGAATATCTTGTACCGTTAATTTGCACCCAATATCCTTAAGCTTTGAAACTATCTGTATGGCTTTAATTGAGTCTCCTCCAATACGATAAAAGTTGTTCTTTATATTGGCATTTTGAATATTCAAAACATCACTAACGACAGCTAATAATTTCTTCTCTTTTAAACTTTTGCATTGCGTGTCCTCCGTATTCTCAATTACTTCATTCTTAGGTTGGGGTAGTTGTTTTTTGTCTATTTTCCCTCCTGCTGTAAATGGAATTCTATCTATTTCAATAAAATGCAAAGGAATCATGTAATGAGGAAGATATATGGAGAGATGATTTTTTATCTCTTCATGTGTAACATCAGCTAATTTAATATAATAAGCACAAAGGCACTTGCTTTTATTTGTGTCTTCAGTGTCAATAACAATCGAATCTTTTATGGCTTTATGGCTGTTTATATGGGCTTCTATCTCATTTAATTCTACCCGGTATCCATGAATTTTTACTTGTTGATCTTTTCTCCCTGTATATTCGATTGTACCGTCATATAGAAATCGTGCTAAATCACCTGTTTTATACATTCGGCTTCCATTAATATATGGATTCTCAAGAAATTTTTCGGATGTCAGTTCGGGCTTGTTAAAATATCCACGAGCAACACCATCCCCTGATATATATATATCCCCTAATGTATTATGCGGTATAGGTTCATAATTATCATCTAATACATATATTTGTACATTATCAATTGGATACCCAATTGGAACCGAAATCCTTGTATCATAATCATATCGGTATTTGTAAATCATACATCCAACAACTGTTTCAGTAGGACCGTATTCGTTAAATATTTCTATGTTTCCCTTAAATATTTCATGAATTTTTTTTGCAAGTTCAACTTTTAAATCTTCTCCGCCAACAATGAACTTTTTAATTGATGTGTTTTCATTATCAAAATCTTTCAAAAGCATCAAATGAGAAGGGGTAGCTTTAATAATGGTTGCCTTATTATCTCTAATTATTTTATAAAGCGAATATTCACCGTCATAATAATCATTATATATAATGATTTTACACCCACTTATTAATGGAGTAAAAACAGATGTAACAGTTAAATCAAAAGCTAATGATGAATAAAGAGCAAAAATATCGTCTTTATCATCAACATACATTTTCTTGGCCCACCAAATATAATTTACAAGTCCTTTATGCTCAATCATCGTCCCCTTCGGATTCCCTGTGGATCCAGATGTATAAATAATATATACCAAACTTCTATTTGAGATTTTTCTATTTAGATTTTTATGATCTCCTTTATAAATGTTTGCATCATTCAAGTTAATTATTGTACCTTTAAATTTAAAATCAGTTATGTGATCGATATTCGTGAGCATTATATTAGCGTTCGAATTTTCCAACATATAACAAGCTCGGTCTACAGGAATGTTTGTGTCAATGGGTAAATATGTTCCACCTGCTTTTATAATTCCAAGAATGCCAACAATTGTTTCAATCGACCTGCTTGTTAATATTCCGACAATGCTTTCTTGCTTTATCCCAATTTGTATTAGGTATCTGGCTAGCTGGTTAGCTTTCATATTAAGCTCATAATAAGTTATTTCATTACCATTGCATTCAATTGCGATTTTTTCCGGTGTTCTTTCAACTTGATCTTCGAATAATTCGAAGATTGTTCTTTCTTGCGGATATTCAACTCTTGTTTTATTAAACTCATATAATAAATAGTTCTTTTCCTCATCAGAAAGCAAGCTGACCCTTTTTGTTTTTTCATATGGATTTATAATAATGTAGTTTATAAGATTTAATAAGTTCTTAAATGCTTGCTCAATATCTTCATCAGAATAATCATTAACTTTATAATCCAGTTCTATTAATAAACTACCCGAGTCATTCCAATCTTTAATGATCATTTGTAAAGAATGGAATTGATGGCCATTATAAAATTCTATATTCTCAATTGGATATTCGTTTATTTCCAAATTCGGTCTTGTGTTGTAATAATTTACACTGGAAGTAAATAAACTATCGTATCCTTTTTTGTGCAGCTCTAAGTCTTTTATTAGCAAATCATATGGATATCTTTGTTTGCGATAACAACTCATTAACTCACTATTTATTAGCGTTATGTTATCAATAATATTAATATCATCATTGATTACATATCTAAATGGCATGGTACTCGTAAACATGCCAAACATGTTTCTTTCTTTTTTACCTAACCTGTTTATCACAGGAGTACCAATAATAATTTCTTTTTGATAATTCGTTTTATATTGGTAGATTATATATAAAGATATGAAAAATGTGTTTAATGAAAATTTATGATGAATAGAAAACTCTTTTATTCGCTTGGAGACATCAATTCCCAGATTAAATGTTTTTCTTTTTCCTTTTGTTTCATCTTTATTTGTGCGTTGAATGACGTGCATTACGTTTGTGAACTTTTCGATCCAAAACGCTTTATTCTCTGAAAACTTGTCTGACAGCACATATTTTTTTTCATTTTCTATGTACTCAATATATGAATCTTTTTGTTCATTAGTTATTTCTGCACCATCAATAAGGTTTGTATAGTAATCACATATCTGTTCAGTCATCAGATTAATTGACCAGCCATCGCAAATAATATGATGAAATTTTGCTATATATCCATTATTATCATTTGAGATTTTAAACAATGTAAAACTAAACAACCATTCATTTTCTTTAAAAAACGGTTTGCAAAATTCTTCATCCATCCATTTATTAAATTCTTTTTCAGGTGTGTCGTACACTGAAAAATCCAAATACTGGAGATGAATATTTTCATATCGATCAACATATTGCTGTGGTTCATTATCATATTCCACAATTTTCAATCTCAAGCCGTCATTTTTCTCAATTAGTGAATTAATTGATTTTTCAAGTATTTTAAAATTAATAGCTCCCCTTATTTTTACGCATCCACCTATATTATTTATTGATGTATTGGGATATATTTTTTCTATATACCAAACTCTTTTTTGCGGATGAGTTAAGGATAAATATTTATTCAAATGTCACTACCTCCTTGCGAATCGTATTTTCTATCATCTTTTAATCTGGTCTACAAGAGTTCCGCGTTCAAGTTTAATCATTTTGTCTGCGAGATTAAAAAATCGATCATCGTGTGTAATAACAATTATTCCTTTACCTTGTTTTTTTAGCCCGGGTAATAGTTCATCATAAAAATAAGCTCGGAACTCAGGATCCTGCTCAGCCGCCCATTCATCAAATAATACAAAAGGCTTATCATCAAGACAACATACAATGTATGCAAGCCTTTTCTTCTGTCCTGTTGAAAGATTTAATGATTTGAATTCTCCATTTTCGTCAAATTCAATCTTCTTATCAAGCTTCATCAATTTAATCAAATCTGTAATATCTCCTTTTCGAGATATTATGTCTACGCCATAAAACTTTTTAAACAGATAGAAATCACTATAAACAGCCGTAAAACACTGATTAAGATCGATCATATTACATTCAGTATTGTTTAAAAGTATTTTCCCTGCTTCCGGAGCGTATAGTCCCGTGATTATTTTTCCTAATGTTGATTTGCCACTTCCGTTTCCACCTGTTATATAAGTAATCTCACCAGTGTTTATTTCAGTGTTAATCGGTCCTAAAGTAAACTCAATGTTATTTTCATTTGTATCCTTGATTTTCATTATATAGCTGAAAATCACATCGTTTAATTCTAACTTCATATTTTTTGAACTGAAAGTTATTGATGATTCTAGTCCGTTGTACCCCGTGGAGATTTCATCTAAATCATCGATCAAATTTTTTATACGCCTTAAACTTACCCTAACTCCTGTTAATGTGGGTATTATTCTAACGACCGCTCCGAATGGCCCTAAGAGATAAAATACCATAAATAATGTTTGTCTAAGATCATTAACGTTTATTCCGATCATAATAAGTGGCAGAACAAATACTACGACTCCAAAAATGGCATTATACATTATATGGTTATACATTCCATAATTTAGGAACTTTATTGCCGATTCTTTATTTAATTCTGTAGAAAGCCTTGAATATTTTTTCATGTCATTTAAGAAAGCGTTCTTTCGAAGCTTACTTATAACTAGTTCTTTAAATCCATAGATTAAATCGTTCATTTGGCCATAATAAATATCCAATACATCCCTGTTTTTTTCTTGATATTTACGGCTGATTTGACCTACTAAATAGCCCACATAACAATTTAAAGACAAAACACAAATTGTTGTAATAAATGCAGCGATGCTGATAGTACAGAGATACCCTAAACAAAATAATAATGTCAATATGCTTTGAACAAAATTTATAACCATACCTGGAAATTGCGCATACACAGCCACATCATTATGTAGTCCAGTATATAGCCGGGGCCCGCCTATTTTTTCAATTGCTTGGAATGAAGAATTAATTATTTTGTCTATCATTTTTATACGTTTTTCATATGTTATCTCATTTGTAATTACAATCATCTTACTTTGGAATAGTCTATTTGAATAAGTAATAAATGCTATTGAGAAAACAAAGTATATGAGTAGTTCCATTGAGTATTCCAAATTTCTGTTGAAAGTTTCGTTTATAACAAAAATCGTTAATGCTCCGGAAAATCCGTTTATAAGTGATAGAATAATTAATGCAAAATAATTTCTTTCTTTAGGTTTAGGAAAATTAAAGATATATATTGCATATATAAAAAATAAAACACCCGCAAAAAAGGCTGCGATACCTGCGCTCATTATACTTTTTGGACCCCACACATTTACAGCTTGCCATGGCAATCTTGAAAACAAAATATTTGGCAAATAATATATACAGAAACCATAAAACAAAATTACCGGAATGGCAAATAATATCCCTACTATTTTTATCCCTCTAAGCTTTTCGCGATTTCTTTTTCTTGAAATCATTTCAATTATAGCGATAATAAATAAAACAAAAGTAGTTGTGCCTAATATTATTGATCCTGCAAAAACAAGTGTAAAGGTTGTATCCATTGTTTTATAGCTATCTGTACTATACTTTGAAATTTCTTTTTCATCAAGAATATTTAATATATTCTCTGCTATATACCCTGCCGCATTAGAATCCATATTAGACAACACACAAATCCCAGTATTAACTTCCGATTTCATATATATCATAGAAGAATAATTGGGATTACCACCCCCGTGCTCGATAATTTTGCTCTTTATGTTTGTTCTCCATCCTACCGCATAGTAAAAATTCCCCTGTGATGCTACGGTCATGTCGCCAACATGAGATTTTGCAACGATTCTGTTAAATTGTTCTGATATTTCAACTAATCCCATTTGAATTCTTATCCAGCGTCCCATATCTTCAGTGTTGGAAATAACATAACCAGCTGGTGTATTTCCCCTATATCTTGGCGCATCGTAGGGTTTTGCGTCGAAGAAAGACATTTTGTATCCTTGCGCCAATAATCCGGTTTCTTTTGCTTTATCCGCAAAAAGATATGTATTATTTAGGCATAATGGAGTTAATATGTTTTCATAGATAAATTCTTCATATGTCTGCCCTGAAACAATTTGAATTATATATCCGAGAACATCATAATTAAGAGTTGCATATTGAAATTTATCGCCCGGATAAAAATCAAGGTTTGTCCCAATTAATGTTCTTACTGTGTTTTCGAGTATACTGTCTGAAATACCTTCTGGGATATAACCTATCGTTTTAAAGGGAACTCCGCTAGTTTGATAAAGAAAATTTGCAATTGTAAGTTCTACATTATCGTTTACGGTTTTTCCGTCATGCATTCCCGAATACTTAAACTCAAGCCATGGTATGTGTTTAGTGACTGGATCATCCAAAGATAATTTTCCTTGATCCTCTAATAGAAGGATACCTAATCCCGTAAACGCTTTGCTCATTGAACCTAATTCAAATAGAGTATTATTGGTAATCTCGGTCTTTTGCTCCTTATTTGCATATCCATATGATAAGTATTTTGTTTGATCTCCGCTTACAAGAACAATTGAAGCACCGGGTACATTGGATTTCTTTAAAATATCTTCCACTAGATTATCAATTGATTTTTGATCAATATTATCTAAATCAATATTAATACTATTTTCGTCAAATACGGCCGCAATTACATTGGAAAAAAAGCAACAAACTATTAAAGAAGTAAAAATAACATAAATGATTTTTTTCATTTCAATCATTCCTTTCCGTATAGACTTATTTTTTATTTAGCATTTTCATCATTGCCGTAAATTCGCAATGATTTAATTGCTGTGGTTGATCCGACAATGCTTTTGTGGGCTCGGGGTGCAGTTCCAACATCGCTCCATCTGCACCTACAGCTTCAACTGATTTAAGCACTGGCAAAACAATATCTGTTCTTCCCAATGAGTGACTTAGATCGGCAATAACAGGCAGGGAAGTTTCGTGTTTAATAATTGCTATACATGAAATATCCAAGGTATTTCTTGTGCTATTTTCAAATGTTCTTATTCCCCTTTCACATAAGATAATGTTTTTGTTCCCGTTAGAAACAATGTACTCTGCAGCGTTTAGAAATTCTTCAACTGTTGCCATCATCCCACGTTTTAATAGCACAGGATGATTTGTTTTTCCAACTTCTTTTAGTAAAGAATAACTATGCATATTGCGTGATCCAATTTGGATTACATCGATGTAATTAATAGCTACTTCTATATCGCGAGGATCTACTATTTCCGAAATGGTTAATAATTTATATTTTCTTCTTACATGATCTAATATCTTTAGTCCCTCAAATCCCAACCCCTGAAAATCGTAGGGTGATGTTCGTGGTTTGTAGGCACCTCCGCGTATAAAGTGTAAATTATTCTTTATTAATAGTTGAGCTGTAAGTTCCATCTGTTCAATACTTTCAACCGAACAAGGGCCCGATATTATGTGAAATTTCGAATCAAGATTGAATATTTCATTTATTGTCTTGTATTTATTTTTATATACTAACATCTCATTCTTATTCATATGAACTCCTCATGACAAAAGAATTTTCTAATAAATGTCTTTTTCCTATGTTTGTGTATTTACTAATTCTCTTCTTAACCATTTTTTTTGCTGAAGTTTTCATGCAATACTTTATTTCGTGTTTTAACAATTCATCGATTGTTTTGACTATTACATCCGGTGCTATATGCGTTCCCCCCCTGGGTTCCAAAACGACTTTATTTATAATACCTAATTCTAATAAATCTTTTGATTTCATTTTTAACAAAGAAACCGCTTCAATTTCTCTGGACGAATCCTTCCAAAGTATGTTCGCGCATGCTTTTGGTGCGATTACGCTTAATGTGGCATATTCTAAAGCAACGACTACATCTGCTATACAAAGCGCTAATGCGCCGCCGCTTCCGCCGTCGCCAAGCAATATGCTTATTATTGGTGTTTGCAAATACATACTTTCCATTAAGCAATTGGCTATTGCATTTCCTTGTCCGCGTTCTTCCGCTTCTTTTCCTGGATACGCTCCCAATGTGTCGACAAAAAAAATAACAGGCCGCTTGAATTTTTCGGCCTGCTTTATTAATCTGAGTATTTTCCGGTATCCCTCTGGTTTGCTCATTGAAAAGTTATATTTGATATTTTCTTCCGTATTCCGGCCTTTTAACTGACCTATGACTGTAACCGGTATTCCATCCAAGGTTGCTATTCCTCCAACTACCGATGGATCATCACCATATGACCTGTCTCCACTTAACCCTATAAAATCAGGGAAAATATTTTCTATATAATATTTCGTATTAGGGCGTTCGTTATGGTGAGCTATTTGCAAATAATCTACGATTTCCAATACGAACCCCTCTCTTTGTGTGTACGGATATAAGCTGCCTTAATACATCCTTTTCCTCGTTTTTATCAACTACAATATCGACCATCCCACAATATTTCGCGTATTCAACCGTTTGAAAATCATCCGGTAGCTTTTCATGTGTACTTTCTTCTATAATCCGCTTTCCTGTGAAACCAAATCTTGCTCCTTTTTCTCCGATGATGATATCCGCAAGTGAAGCAAAACTGGCGGTAACGCCACCTAACGTGGGATCACATATAACTGAAATATATAATAAGTTTTTCTTCGCGTGCTCATGTACGGCCGCTGATGTTTTCGCCATCTGGATTAAAGAAACAACGCCTTCCTGCATTCTGGCGCCGCCAGAAGCCGAAAAGGTTATAACCGGCAGTTTTTTCTTTGCTGCAAAACGGAAAGCACGCGTAATTTTTTCTCCGGCGACCAACCCCATGCTTCCCATCATAAACAGCGGTTCAAATGCGGCAACAACACATTTACATCCGGCTATCATACCGATTCCTGTTATTACCGAATCCATTTCACCGCTTTTTTCTCGCGCTATTTTTAGCTTTTCGTCATAGTCAGTAAACTCAAGGAAGTTGTATGTATACATATCAGACCAAAGTTCTTTGAAACTACCTTGATCTAAAATATCATCCAATTTATTTCGAACAGAACTCATATATTTACACCACAAGACTATATTAAAATTAATTGCATCATGTCAATTTCTTTATTATCTCCAACCCGACTTTTACATCCGTCAAGCGGCCCATCATCTCAATCGCTACAACCGCTTCCATTTTAGAAGCTCGTACTTTAGTGATCCGGCTCTCGAATCCTTTTAAGGGACCGTCAGCTATATAAACCAAGTCGCCTTCAACAAACCCCTTTGACATCTCAATACAATACTCTTCGTTATAAAGCTGTAAGAAGGTTACATACTCTTCGCGCTTCATTTCATATGACTTATTTTCAAAACTATCGTTTTTCCCATATCTTAACAGTTTGAGCGATTTTTCAGAGCGTATTATATGCGGACGAGCCGCTTTGTAAAAATCCAAGCCATTCAATTCAGAATCAATAAATACATATCCGGGGCACATTCTCCGCTTTTCCGGATAAACCCTTCCGGCTCTCTTGAAGTGAGCTTCATACATCGGTACAAAGGGCTTTGAATCGCCAATTCTCCACACTCGGGATATTTCATTCGCTATTTTTTGCTCATATCCTGTTTTGACAAACAACACATACCAAGCCATTTTATTTTTTCTCCTTCATGCGGGTATAGCTCCGCCCTTTCGCCTGTCCTACTGCTTTCGCAATCGGACACGCTACCGTCACACCGATGTATGATCCTTGCCTCTGTCGCCGCGCCCCACCATGTACGACTTCAAACAAGTGCTTTTGAGTGAGCTTGCTTACCGTAGTGCAAAAACAAAAACGACGTGAGTATGGTGTTTAGCTATCAACTCATGTCGTTTTTCATATAAAAACCCAATAAAGAGAGCATACTGATAGAGGCTATGGAGCAAAAGCCTGCCCCACCGCCATATTTGTTACGATCAGCTATATGTAATTGCCGCGTTGACATAATTTAACTCCCCTTATCATATTTTAATACCAAAAGAATTGGGTAAAATATATTTTGAGCGCCTATAATCATAAAATATGCCGCTCTCTTTCGCAAAGTAATCTCCTTTGAGAAAAGATACTGCGAAAACACTCATGTTTACAGCCTCTACCATACCCCTCTTAAAATGCTTTTTTGATTTGCTTTTTAGCGCATTCCCGGAATTCATATGATACCCTGTATAAATACAGTGGTATCCATCGTCCTCACAAGTGGCGTTTCTTGCTTTGTTGAGCAAACGTGGCAGATAGCCTCATCGTTTTGAAATACATTTTGATAGACAACCTGCTCCTACTCGTCAGGAGCAAATACACTGAAAGAAGACATGGATTTATTTAATCCTACGCCTTCCCATTTGATTCTGCTTTCTTTCATTGTCCAAGTCTCGTAAAAGCGAAGTGTCTGCTCATCAGCCATTATATATGCTGTCTCATCTGGCGCAAAGAATCGTTCAGCGATTCTTAAATCGGCAGACTTAATAAGTTCCATGTCTATACCAACAGGCTCGTCAGTCACAACGCAAGCAACATAATTGCCGGCGTGGGAAATATTGAAATGCGTATGGTAGTTGTTGAGCAAGAACGGTTTACCATATAAGTTAGTTGAGAATTCAAGCTGCTTATTACTAAGTCCTGTAGCACGGCAAATTTCAACGCGGGCTAAAACGTCACCCAACAAACAATTCCGCATATCCCGGAAGAAGCGGAATTGCCTAATTCTCTCTCGTTTCTCTGGGGATATTAGTGGGAGCAGAGCGGCAAATTCATCTTGCGTAAGTTCCGGTATTACGGTTAGAATAACTACTTCGAACATACATTGCTCCTAATGAATCGACGTCAGAATCGGAATTTCATGTATCCATATAATACTCATCGTGCGTTTGCATATTTTTACTCGACTGTAGCACAAGACGTCTAATTATTTTCACATAATTCTTTCGTATGTGAGGGTAACTGCATTTCTCGCAATTCTTTAGTCCCTTTTCTGTTATAAACGAATCTCCGCCGCATTCTGTGGAGTATAGCGGACAAAAGCAAAACAGGCAATTGAAGTCGTCACAAGGTACATTTTCATGGCAAGGGAAATATTCGCATTCTCTGTTGCAAAAGAATGAATATTTCCCATCTTGCCATGTATTATAATTCATAACAACCTCTGTTTTCCAGTTTATTCAGCAATGTGTATAAAGGCACAACAAGCGTTGCCGACGCAAAATTACCAATGCCATGTAAAACATCAAAAGGAAATCCCGAAATAATCCATGCTATCATAGCCTAAAAGCTTAGACCGAATATTATGGCTTGTGCGGGAGTGTACAATACACCAAAAGCCAAGCCATGGAGTCCACATAAGACCATATAAAGAGGCGACTGTATCTTTTTCGGAATCTTAATTCTTCCAACAAGCATAAAGGCAAGCCACAGCGGAAGCCATACATATAAATATGGTATCCACCGCATAGCGAAACCCACAAAAACACCGTCAAGCAAAATGTAGACATAGAGGGGAATTAACGCCCGAGTCCGATACGTCAATGTAAACGCCGCAATAAACAGACCAAGGAAATGGATATTAGGAAACCATTGCATAGCGATTTTTGACAGGAACATCAACGTGCCGAACGAGGCGAACTTTGTTAGCTCCCGGACGGAGATTTTAGTCTTTTGTGTAAACAAACGAGTATGTTTTGTCTGGTTCTATATTTGTTGCGTCAACCCCCGCCATGCCATATTCGCCGTCAATATAAAACGCCCAATAAGATTTATCGACATTGTAGTCGGCAACAACGCCATTAACTTCATTAATATATAACCCATATTCTGATTCATCGCCATTAATCAATCCGACTACAAGTAACGCCGCTCCGACTGTTTGTTCATCCGTGTGAACATTCCATACGGCAACGGCATTTTCACTTTCTGTCATCTCAAATCTGAATTTTGTGTTTCCCTGTCCAATATCTGTTATCGCATTCGGTAAAATGTCAGGCGACTGGTTAAGTGTCTGCGTTTGAGATGCACTTTGTTCCTGAGATTGTGATAGGGCGTCGGCGCTACTGATGTTACAGCCCGCGAGTGTACTAACTCCAAGTAGCGTAATCAATTTCCATGTGCTTTAACTGCTAACACATTCGTTGATATAATATCTGATATTTTCATCATATGTCTATAATTTTTGAATATATTTCTCTATTTCTGCATCACAATAACCCGACCATTTAAATAACTCTTGTGTAGTTTATAAAAAATTATTTTCATCGAATTTATATATTTTTCTTTTCTGTAAGAAATCCCCGAATGACATCATTCACAAAAATAGTTTTTATCTCTCTTTCCAAAACTTCTAGTATCGTTATAGATGATTTCAAAAACAATCGTGTTAAGCCAATCATACTTGCATCTTTACAATAGTATTCAAGCCATCTTTTATTCTCTCTCGCACTTCTCTTTTGGCTATTAGGAGTCCTTGTGAAACACCAACAGAAGATAGCTTCATTGTATTATATATATGTTTTTTACTTGTTCTTCCCTGCCTGTCTCAACGAATAATTCATACCATTTCATAACATTTTCTCCTCATTTATACTTTGGAGAACTCCGGAGGCTTACACTGTTTGCTTGCGTGATTTTCGCCTCTTAGCTTATGCAACGGCGCACTGCCGTCCGCTTTGTTATGCCTTTGTGGAACCATCATACCTTCTTACAATCTTACACATTTTGTACTTGACTTTTCCTTTCTGTCGCCAGCACTAGCGTTTCATATCATCCAAAACTACAATCTATTCAAATTGTCTAATATGTGAAAACGGTATCTCTTTCCTGTCTATTTCATTCAATTTTTCAATAAAATTAACAGATAAATCCATATAATGGGTTTTGCCATTAAACTTAAATTCCGCTTTTACGCGACGTTTTCTACGATCAATCTTATTGATAAGCCCATCATAATTTTTTAACGGTCCTTTGGTGACGATAATTCTATCGTTTTCAACAAAAATATCCGAGCTCCCGATCACTCCGTCTGAGTCAGTCATATAAACAACATTGGATATTTCTTCTAATTCAATCTCCTTAAAATAACCGTCCCGCCGAAGAACCCCATACAAATATTCGCTTCGCTCTGCCCGTAACATCAGATAAAATTCCAATATATTTTCTGTTTCAAGCAAAATATATCCTGGAAACATTCTTTTTACAATAATCTGTACTTTCCCGCCTTTTTTCTCCCTAACTTCTCTCTTTGCAATCAATAGTTCATACGATACACTGGCATCATAGAAGCTCATCATATGATGGATATACTTCTTAACTTGTTCTTCTCTTCCCGTCTCTACAAATAATGCATACCAGCTCATAGCATGTTTCCCCTATTTAAAAATTGACAAAGCTTCGCCATTAGGCAACTTCGTTTTAAGAAGTGCCAATATCCTTGTGTATGTGAAGATTGCAGCAATTCAACCAGCCGAAACATGGATTGACGCATATAATCTTTTTAGAATTATTGGTTATTAGAATAATGTGCTCAATAATAATTTGCTGTCTGCTCAAGAAATGCGTTTTCTATAACCAGATAATACCTATCGGCATAAAACAGCTATTCTTTCTGTTTCATTGTCTTCGAATAAGATCTGCACATTTCTTTTTAGCTAGCACAAGAACTTGATTTCGTAAATATTAACGCCCACATGAAAAATGGTGCAAAGATACGTCAGCCGAATCGGCACCATTTTTCACATGTTGTTTTCAACTCATAGTTTATTTATAAAGAAGTCGTTAAGTTGGTCAACTAGATCAATGTTTTCCCATGAAACATTCAGATCTTCACGCCCCATATGTCCATATGACGCAAGCGCCTTGTATATCGGTTTTTTTAAATCCAACTTGCGTATAATCGCTGACGGCCTAAAATCAAATATATCCTGTACTGCTTTTGCAATTTCCTCATCCGGACATTTTCCGGTTCCAAACGTATCTATCATTATGGAAACAGGGTGTGCTATACCGATAGCATACGCAATTTGTAGTTCACATCTTTTCGCTAGCTTGGCCGCAATAATATTTTTTGCAACATACCTTGCCGCATAAGCTGCACTTCTATCTACTTTTGACGGATCTTTACCTGAAAAACCTCCACCGCCGTGTCGCGCATACCCCCCATAAGTGTCTACAATAATTTTCCGCCCAGTGAGACCTGTATCTCCTTGCGGGCCACCAACCACAAACCGGCCCGTTGGGTTTATATGTATCTTTGTACATGAATCCATCATGCCCTCTGGAATTATTGGAGAAATTACTTGTTTAATTATTTCTATGTGTAATTCGGGTATGTCCGCTGATTCCATGTGCTGCGCGGCAATAATTATAGAATCTACACGTTTTGGCACGTCGTTCTCATATTCTATAGTTACCTGCGTTTTCCCATCAGGGCGAAGATACGGCACCCCCCCAGATTTACGTACACTTGTCAATCGTTTTGCGAGTTTATGCGCCAGCGAAATTGGCAATGGCATAAGTTCCGGAGTCTCGTCACAAGCATACCCGAACATCATACCTTGGTCTCCGGCGCCATATGCATCTTCTTCAAATACCGAACCAGACTTATTTTCTAATGAGTTGTTTACACCTAGTGCAATATCAGGTGATTGCTCATCGATAGACGTTAATATCGCACAGGTATTCCCATCAAATCCTTGTTCCGCGTTGCTATAGCCGATTTCATTGAGTACTTTACGTACAGCCAATGGTATATTTATATTGCATACTGTGCTGATTTCGCCCATTACGTGGATCTGACCGGTAGAACAAAATGTTTCGCATGCTACCCGTCCATTCGGATCTTTCGCAATAATAGCATCGAGTATTGCGTCTGAAATCTGGTCGCAAACCTTATCGGGATGCCCCTCTGTTACAGATTCTGAAGTAAACAACTGCTTATTCATTTATGACCATACCTTCCTGCGAAGAGTGCCAGCAAGGATGAACTGCGGACACCGAACGCGATAAAAATAAGATTCGTTATACGTTGTTGTGAGCGGCCCAAAATTTGTCAAAATCATCAATGGTCGTTTGTTTCAAACTCGGCCGTCGATATTTTTTATTCCAGCAAATTGTTAGATTTCTCTCCAAATTTTTAAGTAAACTCATTAAATTCCCCCAATCATAGAAGCCATGTTTCATACTATAAAATTTACTATCTAGCGGGATATCAGGAGGTTTTTCATGTGAACGATTTTATCCATCTAGCAGCCAATCCGCCGAAACACCGAGTGCTCTCTTTATTTTCCGCAATGTTTCCGCAGATAGACCCTTTTTTCCTGATTCTATATCATACAGAAATTTATCACTTATACTAGCCATATACGCAAGTTTTTCTCTCGTTAATTTCAATGCGAGTCTTTGTTCTTTGATCCGGCTGCCAACATCAATATAAAAATCATTCATATAGTACCTCGCGTGTAATTATAAAACAGTTTCCAGTAATAAAACACCATCTATTGTTCATGTTAGCAACTAATTTTATACAAAATACATTTCACAAAATTATTTTTTTCTCTTTTACTACCTCCAATGCGTCAAGAAATGCTTGTTTATAAATTACATTAAGTTCATATGATGTTTGTTCATATACTGCATCGGAATACTCTTCATAAATGGCATTGTCATTTACCTTCTCCAACAATGCCATACTTGCCTCAGCACGTTCACTTCTTAAATCTGCATATTTGAAATCAATTTTCACCATTAGCGACAGTATCTCATCACATCTAGTTTTAAGGAGTTTTTCAAATCGCTCTGCTAATTCTGGGTTCTTATTAATGATATCCATATTTATACACCTTCCGCAATGTATTTGCAGTGACATTTAGCACAAATAGTGCCTATATATTTTTCGTTTATTTTATGTTATTATACTTGCCCTGCTTGGATGAGTAAATGTGCTAATGTTCCTTCACGTCATGCAAAAACCAGAGGGCCATGTTAGACATATTCGGTTTTGTAGTTGTTTGGCAATTCATTTAGCACTGTTTGTTTCAAGAACCAAAGATACCTGAACCTATATAGGCTCAGATATCTTTGGCTTACAGCTATTTTTTTAACATCTGTACGACAGGTGTACTGCATTTTTGTCAGGTTAGCGTAAAGAAATCGAAAACTTCCCTACTCAATTCTCTACCGAATTCCACTTAATCTCATATCCTATTATTTTCGCAATCTCACGAACCCCGCTGTACTTAATTGTTCCGCGCGAAAGCTTATTTGAAATGTTTTGAGTCGTGGTTCGATCTTCTTCCGCGCGAATTCTGTTCATCTCTTTAACAATATCGGTCAATATCCAACCACTACGCGCAATATATGCCTTTATCTCATTCCGTATTTGCTCTTGGTTTTTTCGCCCGTATCAACATTCTCTTTCTGTTCATATAACTATACTTCACCACAACGATATAATAATCTCGAAAATAATATTGCATTATATCGTTGACGCTCGTTTCGTTATAGTGCATAGCAAAACTTAAATGAAACATTGCCACCCATCAAAGAGGATTCAATACCAATTACCAATAACATCAACGTCGCAAAATATATGCGTCATCACAGCGGTCTCACAATCGGGGAAGTTGGTAGCAAAACTGCGCTTTCAGATATGTGCATATCTCGTATTAAAAGTGACAACTTCAGAAGCACCGTGGACAAACTCATCTCGCTTTCAAATTTCTACCATATCTCTATTGACCCCTTTGTGCGGAATAGCTTTGTGGATGCGCTTCCTCTTCCCTCTGTTCTAACACACTCGCTTTCGCGGAACTGCATCAACATCAATGAAATTAAACTCGCCCTGATGGATTATTGCGCTTGATTGACGGTTATCGTTGAAGCAACCAGGCGTTACCATAAACCTGTAATTTCGTGATGCTGGAATCTATGTGAGCGTCATAAATCCCAAGCTCATCAAGGGTTTCGTAAAGAATTTATTCTGAAAGGTCAAGATCAACAAAGCCGATGCGGCGAAGATTGCGCGGTCCGGTATTGAGTATTGGGAAGATATACGAGAATACACATAAACCTATACCGTATGACAACAGCTCAAGCTGATACCGCTACAGTGTCAATGTCAGGATAAAAATGCACAAAAAGGGTGAGGAAAAAATGTACAGGAGTGGCATTAGGCATCGGCCCTAATTCGCCCCGGAGCATTGAGCATCGGTCCGATTTTGAATCCAATGTCCTGCTCGCTCACCATAGTTAGCTCCAATACTGACAACAGTGCTTTCAAGCCTACAGATAGCTTTTTTCTTTCATTTATAATCGTAAGACCATTTCGGACAATCACGCGATTGTCTCCGACAAGAGGCATAACATCTGCAACTGTGCCAATCGCTGCAAGTGCCACTAAGCTTGGCAATACTTCGCTCTCACCAAAGAGCATATGCTGTGCCATTTTTAATGCTAGTCCTGCTCCACAATAATCTACAAAACCATTTCTATTCGGCTCAACATGAGGACACACAATAATGTCCGCATTTGGTAATGTCTCTTTGGGTAAATGGTGGTCTACAATTATAACATCGACACCCTTTTATCGAACAGCGTCAATCGCTTCATTTGCTGCAATGCCATTGTCAACAGTGATAAGTAGCCCTTCATTGATTTTATCCACTGCCTTTAGTGACAGCCCGTATCCCTCAGAAAATCGCTTTGGCAACATCACATTTGGGTTTCCTCCGAGTTCTTCAATCAACTTTTTAAGTATCAGACTTGAAGTAATGCCATCAGCGTCATAGTCTCCAAATATCGTAATCTCTTCTCTGCCATTAATAGCTTTTAGTAGCCTGATTGCTGCCTTGGATAGATTCTGTATTTCAGTCGGCTCTGTGCTCTTAGGATTAATAAGCTCATCAGCACTTAATCCTGAGTTCGTTTCAACAACCTCTTGCAAAGTCGTGTGTGAGCCTTTTTTTCCCAATTAATCACTTCACTTCTCCTTTCTTGTATTCCATTTATATTTAACCTTCAAATTGAACACTCCTTTTGTCATTATAATAATCCAATGATAGTATGTATGAATCTTTAGAACCTAAAAAACACCCTAAGTTAGTTTAACTAACTTAGGGCTACAAGCTTCTTACATACTCTTTCTGGAGTGGTCAATTCAACGCGCTCAAATCGTATCAATCTGCTTAACATCTTTTTTGTGTCAATATGCAAAAATGAGCGAAGTCGTTCATAGACTATGTTGGAGACCTGCTAAAAGTCAATAGGCAAAATAAAAAGATATATTGACATCAGAAAAGAGTATAGCAAATAAAGCCGATGCATCGAAAATTATGNNNC
>JGI994J12354_10000209_pt1 | contig 57280 bp, 46 predicted proteins | sample IntmicLarv3ML3BL_FD_12354 | JGI IMG/M metagenome (IMG submission 12354) | reverse complement strand
TGCGAATTGAAATTAGCGCACGCTTCAAGCGCAATTTCGGTTCACAAATAGCTTATGTCAAATGGAAATGCTATAGAGGTAGCCTTTCGAAGAAAAATGGCTTGGCGCGAATGTTTTGCTTTCGTAAGTTTTTCGTAAGGTTACCCTAATCAGTGTTTACTTAGCAACCGATGATTAATTGAATTACGTGCTGAAAAACAAAAAGGAATTACTCATCGCTTACCTTATAACATCATTTTATACCAGAAACCGGTGAAAAGCAATATGGAAAATTTCATTGACAAGTGCAACTTTTATATTTACGATATATAATTATCGGTGAAAAGGGCGTGAGAAATTGAGTTTTTTATTGGGAATAGACATCGGCGGAACGAAATGCGCGGTGGTTTTGGGGAAAAGAACGGCGGAGGACGAACTTCATATAATTGATAAAATCGCGTTTTCGACAGAACTTGACGGCGGGTTTGATGCAAACTTTGAAAAATTGTGCGCGTCGGCAAACGCAATTTTCGAGAGAAACGGCATAGTTAAAAGTGACATATCACGAATCGGCATAAGCTGCGGAGGACCTTTGGACAGCAAAAAGGGGGTCATCTTATCGCCGCCGAATTTGCCGGGCTGGGACAATGTGCCGATTACGAAAATGTTTAAGGAACGGTTCGGAATTGACGCAGTGCTTCAAAACGACGCAAACGCGGGTGCTTTGGCGGAATGGAAATTCGGTGCGGGAAAAGGTAGCTCCGATTTCATTTTTCTCACGTTCGGGACAGGCATGGGCGCGGGATTGATTTTAAACGGAAAATTATACAGTGGAGCAAACGACATGGCGGGCGAAATCGGACACATCCGAATGGAAGATGATGGACCTGTCGGCTATGGCAAGGAAGGTTCTTTCGAGGGTTTTTGCAGTGGCGGAGGAATCGCGCGGCTCGCTAAAACCATGGACTTGGAACATTTGGGCGAAATCACGGCGAAAACAGTCGCTGAAGCGGCAGAAGCAGGCGATAAAGCTGCACAAGAAGTTTACAAAATTTGCGGACGTTATCTTGGAAGAGGGCTGGCGGTTCTTGTTGATTTACTTAATCCGGAAATGATTGCAGTGGGAAGTATTTACAAAAGAAGCGAGACGTTGCTGAAAAATTCGATTATGGAGGAACTGGAGAAAGAGGCGTTGAGCCGCTCGTTGAACGTTTGTAAGATTGTTCCTGCGGCATTGGGCGAAGAAATCGGGGATTATTCCGCGCTGGCGACGGCTTTTTATTGACCTTTGGCGCGAAATGTAGTATATTGTATTAATTGAAGAAACAATTATCGGAAGGATTGAGCATATGGATTCTGAAAAAAGCAAATTTGTGTTGTCAACAGAAACGGCAGGATTTATTCATTCTTATGTCAAGGAAGATTTGAAGGATGAATTGTCACGAATTAAAACGCGTTTTCCGCCCGAACCGAGCGGTTATTTGCACATTGGACACGCAAAGGCGATTTATATAAGCAGCGGACTGGCATCGCTTTACGGCGGAACTTTCAATTTGCGTTTCGACGACACAAACCCGGCTAAGGAAAGCTCGGAATTTGAAAAGTCGATTATGGACGATGTAAAGTGGCTGGGCTGTGATGTTGAAGACAGAATTTTTTATGCTTCCGATTATTTTGAAAAATTTTATGATTGTGCTGTTACGCTTATTAAAAAAGGATTGGCTTTTGTTTGCGAGCTTTCGGCAGACGAAATGCGCGAATATAGAGGAACGCTTAAAGAAGCGGGTAAGGAAAGTCCTTTTAGAAACAGAAGTGTTGAAGAAAATTTGGATTTGTTTGAAAGAATGAAAAACGGCGAATTTCCTGATGGTTCACTAACATTGAGAGCGAAAATAGACATGGCTTCGCCCAATATGAATATGCGCGATCCCGTTATTTTCAGAATTGCGAGACTTCACCACCACAGACTCGGCGATGAATGGTGCATTTATGCGATGTATGATTTTGCTCATCCCTTAGAGGATGCGATTGAGGGAATTACTCATTCGCTTTGCTCAATTGAATTTGAGGATCACCGCCCGTTTTATGACTGGACGGTTAATAACGCGTTTGAAGTGGGAGCAGGGGCTGTTCTTCCCAGACAAATTGAGTTTGCCAAGTTTTATTTGGCGGACACAATCTCGGGCAAGCGGCACATTAAAAAGCTCGTTGAGGACGGTGTTGTCGACGGGTGGGACGACCCAAGGCTAATCACAATTGCGGGAATGCGCCGCCGCGGTTATTTGCCGTCGGCAATAATAAATTTCTGTGAAATGACCGGCGTTTCAAAGGCGAGCAGCCGCGTTGATTTTTCACAGCTTGAGTTTTGCGTTCGTGACGATTTGAAAATAAAATCCAAGGTCGTCATGGCGATTCTTGACCCTGTTAAAGTGGTTATTACAAATTATCCCGAGAATCAAACAGAAATGTGCGAGATTGAAAACAATCAGGAAGTTCCCGAAATGGGCAAAAGAGAAATGCCCTTTTCCCGGGAAATATATATCGAAAAATCAGATTTTATGGAGGAAGCGCCGCCGAAGTTTTTCAGGCTTGCACCCGGGAAAGAGGTTCGGCTTAAAGGTGCTTATTTCATTACTTGCACGGATTTTATCAAGGATGAAAACGGAAACATCACCGAAATTCACGCGACTTATGACCCCGAAACGAAGAGTGGCTCGGGCTTTGAGGGGCGCAAGGTTAAAGGAACGATTCATTGGGTAAGCTGCGCTCATGCTATTAAGGTTAAAGCGATGCTTTATGACAGGCTTGTAATTGACGATGAAACGAGCGAAACAGGGTTTGTTTTTAATCCCAACAGCTTATTTGAAATGGAAAATTGCTATGTTGAGCCGTCTGTTAAGGGCGCGGGAATTGATGAAAGATTCCAGTTTATGCGCAACGGATATTTCTGCGTTGACAGCAAAAATTCTACGGACGAGAACATGGTTTTCAACAGGATTGTTTCGTTAAAAAGTTCGTACAAATAGAAAAAAACGGGGAGGGTTTCAAATGATCAGAAGCATGACCGGCTACGGCAGGAGCGGGCGCGTAATGTTCGACCGTAAAATCAGCATTGAAATTAAAAGTGTCAACCATCGCTACAACGATTTATCTGTTAAAATGCCGCGCATTTTGAACCCTTTCGAGGATGCAATCAGAAAAATGATGGCGCAGACGATTACGCGCGGAAAGGTTGATGTTTACATAAACCTCGAATCATTTTCTTCAGATGATGTTATAATCAGCCTCAACAAGCCGCTCGCCGACGCATATGCAGAAAAATTGAAGGAGATTAAACAGCTTTACAGCACATATGACGATGTGTCGCTCTCTCTAATTTCGCGCTTTCCCGACGTTGTTTCTGTTGGAAAGAATGACGACAGCGAGAAGTCCTCAAGTGAAATTTCCGAAACCTTGTTTTGCGCGTTGAGCGACGCAATTGAGCAGTTTAATGAAATGCGCGAGCGTGAGGGTGCGGCTTTAAAAACCGATTTGCTTATGAAAATCGACATGCTGAGCGAGCTTGCCGCTAAGGTTTTGGCGCGTTCGCCCGAGATTGTCGCCGAATACAGAAAAAAATTGCTTGTAAGAATGAGTGATGTTTTGGCTGACACAAACATTGACGAAACAAGAATTTTGACAGAAGCGGCAATTTTCGCCGACAAATCCTGCATTGATGAAGAGCTGACGCGGCTGTCCAGCCATTTAAGTCAGTTTAAGCAAATTCTTCAGTCGGAAGGCGCAATCGGTAAGAAGCTGGACTTTTTGGTTCAGGAAATAAACCGTGAAATAAACACGACAGGCTCGAAATCGAACGATGTTGAAATCACCGGATATGTAATCGAAATGAAAAGCGAGTCGGAAAAAATACGCGAGCAGGTGCAGAACATTGAATAACAAAGCGATGCTTCACATAGGCTTCGGAAACATAGTAATGCTTGGGCGTGTAATAGCGATTATTTCGCCCGATTCGGCACCCGTGAAACGAATCGTAACCGAGGCGAAAGAAAAGGGCAATGTGATTGATGTTACGCACGGGCGAAGAACACGGGCGGTCATAATGATGGACAACGACACTGTAATTTTGTCGTCGCTCACATCCGAAACCCTTGGGGGGCGGATAAGCGGCAAATTGCAGGAGGATGAGGATGAAAAAGGGGATTTTTGATGGAAAAAGGTATGCTGATGATAATATCGGGGCCATCAGGCTCGGGAAAAGGAACAGTCGTTAAAAAGCTGCTTCCGTCTGAAAAATGTGCGCTTTCGGTGTCGGTGACTACACGCGCCAAAAGACAGGGCGAGGTTGACGGCAAGGATTATTTTTTCAGAACAGAAGAAGAATTTCGCCAAATGGTCGAGGACAACGAACTTTTAGAACACGCGTCATTTGTCGGAAATCTCTACGGAACGCCGCGTTTTTATGTCGAAGAACAAATAAACGCGGGAAAAACCGTGTTCCTTGAGATTGAAGTAAACGGTGCTTTGCAAGTTCAAGAGAAAATTCCCGATTGTGTGCTGGTGTTTTTAATGCCGCCGAGCATGAAAGAACTGAAAAGGCGGTTGGTTAAGCGAAACACCGAGGACATGGAAACAATTGATGACAGAATGAACAGGGCACACGAGGAAATTAAGCTCATTCACAAATATAACTATCTTGTCGTTAATGACGATGTCGATAAGGCTGTTGAAAAAATCAGAACGATTGTCGCGGCAGAGAGAATGAAGCCGGGAAGAAGCAAGGAATTTATTGATGGGGTAATAGGTGCTGAAGAATGAATGTAAACAATGTGTCGTTGGAAACCGTGGCGGTCAAAAAAGAACAATATCCGATTAATTTGCTTCCGGAAATAGCGTTTGCAGGGCGTTCGAACGTTGGGAAATCGTCGTTGATTAACGCAATGATAAACCGAAAAGCGCTGGCAAGAACGAGCCAAACGCCGGGGAAAACGCGAACAATAAATTTTTATAATGTGGAAAATCAACTCTATTTCGTTGACTTGCCGGGCTATGGCTATGCAAAGACCTCAAAAAGCGAGAGCCAAAAATGGGGTGACATGATAGAAGGCTATTTGCTGAAACGTGAAGAGCTTAAGGCTGTTGTTTTGCTTCTTGACATCAGGCGGGATTTGACCGAAAACGACAGAATTATGTTTGAATTTTTAAAATATTATAATCAAAACATGGTGCTGGCGATTACAAAAGCCGACAAGCTGGGAAGAAATCAGGCAAAGTCACAGCAAGCGGCGATTTGCAAGGCATTGGGTGTTTCGACAAGCTCGGCGGTTCTGTTTTCAAGCGTGACAAAACAGGGAAAAGACGAACTTTGGGCGAAAATTCTCGGCTCGATTCAAACAGACAATCCGACCGAATAATCGTATATAATCTCAGAAAGAAGCGTTGCAAGGAAAGTGATTTTATGAAAAAGCTTCATCTATCAAAATCAAACAAAATGCTCGTCGGCGTTTGCGGCGGATTCGCAGAATATCTCAAAGTGGATGCCATGCTGATTCGCATTCTTGTGGCGATAGTCGGGATAGTAACGTCTATGGTTCCGATTATAGTGATTGCCTATATCGTTTGCTGGGCGATTTTGCCTGCCGAATAGGATTAAAAGAAAATTCTCACAACATACAACCCGACAATTCCCGGCAGGCCCAACACGCCTGCCGTTGTTATTGTCACGGCATTAATTCCGACTGCCGCGTCGAACGGGCGGGCGATTAGGTTCACCGCAATAATCAACCCAAAACCCATTGCGGCTTGAAAAGTGAATAAAAAAAGAGTTTTTAAACGCCGCACTAACACACTATCCCCTTCTCCTTGCAAATTTTTATATAATATTGATATTTCATGTGAATGGCTTTCAACTCATAAATATAACTGTCAATAAGCGCTTCATCGGTTACATAGTCTAAATTTTGATGCATGACGGCAAGCTCGTCCTTCAAATTTTCAAGCGTGGTTAAAACACTTTTGTCTTCAATTGACATCTTTTTGTTCCGTTTCATTTCCATAACAGGCGACATGTCAAGTATCCCTCCTAAATTCAAATGGTAATCTTTGGTATATATTTATAATTATAGTCAAGTCTTATGCGTTTTATTCCATCATATATTTATAAAAAATTGAAATTGGTGATGTTGATGAATAAAGCAGTGATTAAAGCAACAATTGCGCCCATAATGCCCGAACCGGGATGTGTCCATCCTCTTTCAGACGAGTGTTTGCATGGAATGGTTGTGAAAATATTGAATTGTGTCACCTGTGAGGGTGAGGATTGGTTTTATGTTGAAACTCATTACAGATACAGAGGTTATATAAGCGGCAAATTTTTGTCTTTCGGAAATGTTGAAAGATGGAGTGAGGGCGGAAATTTTCTTGTCGTTGAAGGCTTTTCCGCCGATGTGACCGACAAACCCGATGTTCGGGGGAGAATTGTTAAGAATCTGACAAGGGGATGTGTTGTGAAAGCAGCAGGTGAGAATTTGAGAGGTTATGAAGCGGTTGAGCTTGCAGACGGTTCTTTCGGGTTTGTTCGCACAAAGCTGCTTGTTTTTCTCGACAAGCCGATTTCAAATGAGGCGCTTCTCAGAAAAAACGTATTGAAAACAGCAGAAACATATTTGGGTTCGCCCTATCGCTGGGGAGGGAAAACGCCGTTTGGAATTGATTGTTCGGGGCTTTGCTCAATGGCTTATTTGTTGAATGGTGTCGCAATTTACCGCGACGCGGAAATAAAGGAGGGATTTACCGTAAAAAAAATACCGTTTGAGCAAATTCAAACGGCTGATTTGATTTATTTTAAGGGGCATGTTGCCATGTATGCCGAAAACGGACGCTATATCCATTCTTCGGCAGGGAATGACGGTGTTTATTATAATTCGTTTAACAAAAATGATGTGGATTATCGCGAGGATTTGGCGGGAACGGTCAAATATTGCGGAAGTATTTTCGCTTAAATTGCCCGATTACAGAACAATACCCTCTTTAAGCCGATAGGACAAAATCATCAGGCTGTCTGTTAAATGCACGTTTTCCACACAAATTCCTTCGGGGGCGTCAAGGTCGGCGTGCGAAAAGTTCCAAATGCCCTTGATGTTTGTCTTGAAAATTATTTCAGAAACCTCGGTCGCAGCGTGGCTCGGAATGGTCAGGGCGGCAATGTCGACATCGTTATTCTTTAAAAATTCGGAAAGTGTGTCAAGGTGTGTTACCGTAACATTACCGAAAGTTTTGCCGATAACGCTTTCGTCGATGTCGAACATTCCGACAAAATAGAAGCCGCGCTTGCCGAAGCCCGAATAGTTGAAAAGCGCCTGCCCCAAATTTCCTGCGCCTATTATCGCCACACTGTATAATTTTTTCAGCCCTAAAATGTTTTTAATTTCCTCATAAAGCGTCACTACATTATAGCCGTAGCCTTGCTGTCCGAAACAGCCGAAATTGCTTAAATCCTGGCGAATTTGCGACGCGGTGGTGTTCATTGTTTCGCTCAGTTCCTTTGAGGAAACGCGCGTCGCTCCGCTGTCAATCAAATCGCTTAAATAGCGGTAGTATCTCGGAAGTCTTTTTATCACAGCGGCGGATATTTTCTTATCGCCGGAATTTACGTTAGCCATGTTACCTCCTATTATTTTATTTCTCAAAAATTAGCATAATTTAAATTATAGCCGATAATCTAATTTTTGTCAATCTTTACAAATACTGAATTTTGTGTTAAATTTTGTTGTAGGGAATGCCGCACTCGGTGTTTCAGCGGAGGGTTATTGTGGTTCTATCGTGTAAAAACATTCAAAAGTCGTTTGGGGCGGACGTTATTCTTAAAGACGGCACGTTTATGATTGAAGACGGCGAAAAAGTCGCAATGATCGGCGTGAACGGCGCAGGTAAAACGACTCTGCTGAAAATTATCGCAGGGGAGCTTCAAGCCGACAGCGGCGAAATTTCTATAAAAAAAGGTTGCAGCATCGGCTATTTGTCGCAAATGGAGAATGTTTCGCCCGAAAACACGGTCAAGGAAGAACTTACCGAGGTTTTCGCGGAAATTATAAAAATTGAGCGGGAAATGAGGCGGCTGGAAAAGGAAATGGACGGCAATTCCGCCGCGATGGAGCGATATACCGTGTTGTCCGGGCGTTTCGAGCACATGAACGGCTATGAATATGAATCGCGGCTCAGGGGAGTCATTAAAGGGCTTGGCTTTGATGGCGAGGTTGAGAATAGGCAAATTTCTGCACTTTCGGGCGGACAAAAAACCCGTGTCGCTTTGGGAAAGCTGCTTCTTTCAGCTCCGGATTTGCTGCTGCTGGACGAACCGACAAACCATTTAGATATCGAAAACATTCAATGGCTTGAGGATGCGTTTTTGAAATCCTATGCCGGTGCCGTAATAATTATTTCGCATGACAGATATTTTTTGGATAAAACAATAACGAAAGTAATTGAAATTGAAAACGGCAGAAGCACTTCTTATAACGGGAATTATTCGAGCTTTTCGGCTAAAAAAGCGGAGGATCGCGCAATCGCTTTGAAGCATTACATTGACAGCCGCCGCGAGGTGAAGAGGCAAGAGGAAATAATTAAAAAATTGAAATCATTTAACCGCGAAAAGTCGATTAAGGCCGCCGAAAGCAAGGAAAAGCGTCTTGCCAAAATGGAAGAGGACATGCCCGACAGACCCGAGAACGAGACAGAAAAAATCAGGATTGCACTTGAACCGAAAAAGCAAAGCGGAAACGACGTGCTTGACGTGACGGGATTGAAAAAGACGTTTGGGGAATTTGTTTTGTTTGAAAACGCGTCGCTTGAGCTTAAACGCGGCGAAACTATAGCGCTAATCGGACCTAACGGTGTTGGAAAAACGACGCTTATAAAAATGATTAACGAAATGAGCGGTGATCATGAAACGGCTCGAACAAACGGCGTTCGTTTCGGAGCGAATGTCATCGTCGGCTATTTCGACCAGGAGCACGCGACTCTTGATGAAGAAAAAACGATTTTTGACGAGGTGAGCGATGCTTTTCCCTCGATGAAAAATTTGGAAATAAGAAATGTTTTGGCGGCGTTTGCGTTTTCTGCCGACGATGTATTCAAAACGATAGACAAGCTTTCGGGCGGCGAAAAAGGGCGCGTGGCGTTGGCAAAGCTGATGCTGGGTGGCGCGAATTTGTTGATTTTAGACGAGCCGACAAACCATCTTGACGTTTTCAGCAAGGACGTTTTGGAGGAAGCGCTGAAAGGATATATGGGAACCACACTTTACATTTCTCACGACAGATATTTTATAAACCATACCGCTGACAAGGTTTTGGACATGAGCCGAACTGGCGTGAAGCAATATTTGGGGAATTATGATTATTATTTGGAGAGGAAAGCGCAAAGTTTGGATGACGATTCGGTTTTGCCGGGAAACGGCACGCCTGGTGAGCCTGTCAATGAGTGGAAACAAAAAAAAGAAGCTGCTGCGCTTGAACGAAAGAATGCGGCGGCGATGCAGCGGCTGGAAAAGGAAATTGCCGAGGCGGAAAAACGAATCACCGAGCTGGACGAGCTTCTTGAATTGAAAGAAATTAACACCAACGCGGAAAAAGCGCACGCCGTTTTTGAGGAAAAGACGGGTTGGGAGGAGAAATTATTAGAGCTTTATGAGCGGTTGGGGTAGGGGGAAGTGGCGCGCTTGCAATTTGCATAATCACAGCAATGTTCATCAAAAATAAAACGCGCTCTCCAAAAATAAAGGATGGTGTTGTTGTCGCGCTTATAATAGCGGGAATAATTTTGCAAGCAATAGGCGATTATTGAACGATTGATTTTAAAAAATATTCATGCAGCAAAAGGCTTTCGTTCAATTCCGGGTGAAACGCCGTCACCAGCTGATTTTTTTGCCGTGCGGCGACAATTTTGCCGTCAACAACGGCAAGCGCTTCGACATCGTCCGCGCAAGCCTCGATGTAGGGTGCACGAATAAACGTCATTGGAATTTTGCCGATTCCCTTGAAATTTTCCTCGGCGTAGAAGCTTCCGAGTTGCCGCCCATAGGCGTTTCGCCTTGCGACAATGTCCATTGTTTCAAGGTGCGTCGGTTCGTCCGTAATTTCTTTTGCCAAAAGAAGCAGTCCCGCGCACGTTCCGAACACGGGAAGCCCTTTTTCTATCATTTCTTTAATCCTGTCGAACATTTCCAACTCGCGCATGAGTTTTCCCATGACTGTGCTTTCGCCGCCGGGGATTATCAAACCGTCAAAGCTGGTTTCAAGATCCTTTGCTTGGCGAATTTCAAAACTGCTCACGCCAAGCCCGGACAGCGATTTTTCATGCTCAATAAACGCGCCCTGAAGCGCTAAAACTCCGATTTTCATTTAATTATTTGCCTCGTTCCGCCATAAGAAGTTCTATTTCCTGTTCGTTAATTCCGACCATCGCTTCGCCCAAATCCTCTGAAAGTTTGGCCAACATGTCGTAATCGGTGAAGTTTGTGACCGCCTTGACAATTGCGTTCGCCCGTCTTTCGGGATTTCCCGATTTAAATATTCCGCTTCCGACAAAAACACCCTCAGCGCCGAGCTGCATCATCAGTGACGCGTCAGCGGGGGTCGCGACACCGCCCGCAGCGAAGTTTACGACGGGAAGCTTGCCGTTTTCGTGAACGAATAAAACAAGATCGTAAGGAACTTGCAATTCCTTAGCCGCATCGAAAAGCTCGTCTTTTGCCATTGATTTAAGACGGCGCATTTCCTGCTGAATAAGGCGCATGTGGCGCACCGCCTGAACAATGTCGCCCGTTCCCGGTTCGCCTTTTGTGCGAATCATCGCAGCACCTTCATTTATTCTTCTCAATGCCTCGCTCAAATTTTTCGCGCCGCAAACGAACGGCACGTCAAAAGCGGTTTTGTCGATGTGATATTTGTCGTCGGCGGGCGAAAGAACTTCGCTCTCGTCGATGTAATCTATTTCAATCGCTTGCAAAATCTGCGCTTCTGCCATGTGCCCAATTCTGCATTTCGCCATAACCGGTATTGTCACGGCGTTTTGAATTTCCTTTATCATTTTCGGGTCGCTCATTCTCGAAACGCCGCCCGCCGCTCGAATGTCTGCGGGAATGCGTTCGAGTGCCATAACCGCGCACGCACCTGCCGCTTCGGCTATTTTCGCCTGTTCTGCCGTCGTAACGTCCATGATGACGCCGCCCTTGAGCATTTGTGCCAGGTTTTTGTTAAGTTCAAATCTGTTGTTTTCCATGACAACCTCCAAAAAATCTTGATATATGTTAATTTAGAGATATAATATAATAACAGATGTCTTTTAGCAACAAAAGATAGCGATTGTATCGATACAATAAACATAAAGGAGAGTCTTTATGAAAAAATATTTCATGGAAAATCGAAAAAGAATAGGGGAAAACATGCCGAACAACAGCGTCTTGGTGCTGTTTGCGGGAAATGGGGCGGCTGAAAGAAATTTTTACTATTTGACGGGGACAGAAAGCCTGAATATTATATTTGTGTTGCATAAAAACGGCGGCAATGTCAGGGAAACGCTCTATTTAGAGAGATTCGACGAATTGAAAGCGAAGTGGGTCGGTGCGCCGTTGTCTGCTGAAGAAGCGGAAAGGCTTTCGGGAATTGAGGCTTGCAAAGAGGTTGATGTTTTTGAAAATGATGTCGCCTCAATTTTATTTGCAAGCGATTGCGAGGTTTTGCTTGATCTTGACGCAAACGAATTTGACCTGCCTCAAACACCCGCCATTAAGTTTGCAAATAAAATAAAAGCGGCGTTTCCTGCCGTGAAAATTCAAAACGCTTATAAAATGTTTGCTTCCGCGCGTTCGGTCAAATCCGAATATGAGATTGATTGCATAAAAAAGGCGGTTGACATTACCTGCGGAGGGTTTGGCGGCATGATGAAAAACGCAAGGCCGGGTATGTTTGAATATGAAATTGAGGCGTTCTTTGATTTTGAGCTGAAAAAGAATGGTGTGAGAGAATTTGCTTTTCCGACGATTGCCGCTTCAGGCGTGAACGCGACGGTTTTGCATTATTCTGCCAACAAAAAGAAAACAAAGGACGGCGAATTGATTTTAATTGACGCAGGGGCGAAATTCGGCGGCTATAGTGCGGACATTACGCGGACGTTTCCCGTGAACGGGAGATTCAGCGACAGGCAGAAACTGCTTTACAGCATTGTTCTTGAGGGGCAGAAAAAAGTGATTGAAGCGATAAAACCGGGAGTTTTGTTTAAGTCTCTCAACGACGTGCTTATTGATTTTTACAGGCAGGAACTGAAGAAAATCGAGCTGATTCGAAGCGATGATGAGTTGGGTAAATATTATTACCACAAGGTAAGTCATTTGCTCGGACTTGAGACGCACGATTGCGGGCGTGTCGCCGAATCGGGCGCGGTTTTGAAAACGGGAATGGTGCTGACTGTCGAGCCGGGGCTTTATGTCGCCGAGGAGGAAATCGGGATTAGAATTGAAGATGATGTCGTCGTCACAGAGAGTGGGTGCGAGGTGATTTCGGCGGGGATTGTTAAGGAGATTGAGGATGTTGAGGGGCTGATTGACGCAAGGGAAGACTTCAAGGAGGCGAAAACCGAGTGTTAAGTAAAATTTCCTTGTTTTTTTCATAGCTTTTGCTTGGGGCAGAACAATCCCAAGTTTTAACTGTCAAAAACTCAATGGGATGATCATTACAGAACAATTCACAGCACTCAATAAGCTTTTTTTCGATTCCTTGGCGATGATAATCTTTCAAACAACGCTACAAACCAAATAGGCTTTTCATCATAAGCAACCCAAAACGGCATGGAGGTTTCTACTTTTAGTTGAGGTTAGCAAGAGCAGAGACAATGCCCTACGACAGCACCCCTGTTCGCTTATAAACCACCGCCGAGCGTTTTCCCGCAGGAAGCTCTAAAACGAATCCGCTCTTGTCGCTCTCGCTTTCATAAATTTCGGAGATTTCCTTTGAACTTCCGCCATATTTTTCCCAATCAGAATTTAAAACGACTTTCCATTTGCTTTTTACATTGCGAAGAATCGCCGTTTTGCAAGGGCTTGACGGGTGGAAGTTGAACACAAAAATGTAGTTGCCCTTTTCAAAAACGAGCGCCTTGTGGCTCGAATCGTGGCGAAGAAGAATTGCCGGGTTTGACAAAAGCTCGTTTTTACCGACCAAAGTAATCATGTCACGGTCAAAATTATTTAAATATTCATACTTCAAATCGGTATTGTCGACCAAGCTCCATTGCCGCCGCGCGTAGTAATAGCTCGAATTGTTGCCCTCGCGCGGGAAATCTATCCATTCGGGGTGCCCGAATTCGTTTGCCATAAAATTGAGATAGCCCTCACCCGCACACGCGCAGGAAATCAGCCGAATCATTTTGTGAAGAGCGATGGCACGGTCGATTATGTGACTCGGCGTGTTTTTCGCCATAAACCAATACATTTCCTTGTCGGCAAGCCGAAACATGATTGTTTTGTCACCCACAAGCGCCTGGTCGTGCGACTCGCAATAACCTATAGTTTTTTCAAGCGGTCGTCTTTGCGAAAGCTCGTGCCACATTTGGCTCAAATCCCAAAATTCATCTTTGCCCAAAAGCGTTCTAATCCAAAAATCAGGAACACCCATGTTGAGCCTATAGTCGAAGCCGATTCCGCCGTGTTCAATCGGCAAACACATTCCCGGCATCCCGCTCATGTCTTCGGCGATTATGAGTGAATCGGGATTGATTTCCTTGCAAAGTTTGGAAGCAAGCTGTAAATATGTAACGGCATCAACATCAGTGTTTAAGCTGAAATATTTTTTATAATTATCAAAAATTCCGCCAAGTCCATGGTCATGATAGAGCATGCTCGTCACACCGTCGAACCTGAAACCGTCGAAATTGTATTCTGTCAGCCAAAATTTGATATTTGAAAGAAGAAAATGACGAACTGCATCCTTGCTGTAGTCAAACAGCTTCGAACCCCAAGCAGGGTGGTTTCCCTTGTTTCCCTCGTGAAAAAACATAGAGTCGGTGCCATCGAATTGCCCTATGCCATCTAAAGCATTTGAAGAAGCGTGCGAATGAACAACGTCCAAAAGCACGGCTATTCCCATGCCGTGAGCCGTGTCAATCAGCTTCTTAAGTTGTTCGGGTGTTCCGAAACGCGAGGAAACGGCAAAAAAGTTTGTCACCTGATAGCCGAAAGACGCGTAATAGGCGTGTTCCATTACCGCCATCAATTGAATGGTGTTATAACCCAGTTTTTTAATTCGGGGAAGAACGTTTTTTATGAAATGGCTGAAATCGGCGACCTTTTCCTCTTCTGATGAAATTCCCACATGAGCTTCATAAATGAGAGGAGGCTCGTCTTTTCGAGTAAAGTCGGCGTTTTTCCAAGCATATGGTGTTTCGGGATTCCAAATTTGCCCGTCGAAAGCGAATGTCACAGGGTCTTGAACGACACGTTTGCAATAAAGAGGAATGCGGTCGAATTTGCGCCCGTCCCACGTCGTAATCGCGATTTTCACGCGCGAGCCGTGAGGAAGAACGTTTTCACCCGGTAAGGTTATTTCGAAATTCCCTTCGCCCAAAGGCGTGAGAACATGGCTTTCTCTGTCCCAATTGTTGAAATCGCCGAACAACGCTATTTCACGCGCGTTTGGTGCCCATTCGCGGAAAACCGTGCCATCTGTGCCGTGATGAAAGCCATAAAACAAATGACCGTTGGCAAAATCGGACAGAGTTCCGCCGCCACCGAGCCGTGTGTGTGTGTCGTCATACAGCTTCATGCGCAGGGTTATGTCCTTTGCATGGTCGGCAAGCCATGGGTCAATTTCCAAGATTTTGTAATTCATTGAGACTTTTTTGTTTTCCGGGCTCATTTTAAACATTCCTTTTTTACAGCATGTCTAAAAACTCGTTGTTGAGCAGGTTTTGATTTTGAAAAAGACCGGGTTCTGGGTCTTTTTCAAAATCAAAAGTTTGCGAAACAGGGTTTTTAGAGGTAGCCTTTAATAGTAAGACTCAAAACCGGGGTCATTGTGATAGTATGAAAAATTGCTGTCAACCTCGCAATTTGGAAGAGCCTCTTGCAATTCATCTATTTTCTCTCGGGTTAAGCTTTTGCTGCTGACATATAAATATTCCAAATCGGTGAAAGTTTTAAGCTGTGTTATGTCGTTTATTCCTACGCTGTAGAGGCTTAAAGACACTAATCCCTCGATTTGTTTAAGCGGCTCAATGTCGTCAATGAAATTTCCTTCCAGCACTAAATTTTTCAAGTTGGGCAATGAAGCAAACAGAGATAAATCATCGGGTCTGACATTGCTCAAACCGAGGTTGACCAATCCTGTCATAGAACAAAGCGGCGTTAAATCTTTGATTTTATTTCTGAAAAGAGAAAGCGTCTTTAAATTTTTCATGGAAGAAAGAGCTGTTATGTCGTCAATTTTATTATATGACGCGTTCAAATTTTTCAATCCTGTTGATTTTGAAAGCGCGGTGATGTCGTTGATCTGATTGTTACTGATGTTAATGACTGTTAAATCCGTCATTTCAGAAAGAGGGGTGATGTCGTTGATGTTGTTATAGCTTAAATCTAATTCAGTTAAATAGTTTAACAAACCAAGCGGTTCGATAGTTGTCATTTCATTGCCGGGCAGCGATAATATATTTGTATTTAGGGATATGTGTTGATTTGAGAACATTTGGCTAAGTCGGTCTTCGGTGACGCCGCCGTAAGGTTTAGAAAACTCAATTGGCATAATGTCAACGAAACAATTTTCGGGCAAAATGCTTTTTAACTCTTCAACCTGCTCCATGTCGAAAACATCTAAGTCAAAACTCACCATTGTTAAAGAGTTCATTGACTTAAACGGTTTTAAATCTGTTATTCTATTGTTTCCACTTAAAAGCAAGGTAATTAAATTCGGCAAATTTGCAAGTGCAGAGATGTCGCTTATTTCATTTCTCTCTAAATTTAAAATCGTTAAAGCGGTTAGATTGAAAAGCGGCGTAATGTCACTTATTTTGTTGTCGTTTAAGCATAAATAGTTCAAGGCGGTTAAGTTTGAAAGAGGAGATATGTCATTTATTTTATTGTCCGACAATCTTAAATTTTGCAAAGAGTTTAATTGAGAAAGAGGTGAAATGTTCTTTATTTTATTTAAATCCAAATGTAAACTGTCTACATCTTTCGGGATTCTTCCGATTTCAACCATTTTCGCCAACGACTCGTCGTCAATCCCTCTCAAGACCAAATTGCCCGGAAAATCATCTTTCGGAATAACATACAAGTCATCGTCAGGAACAGCATACCAATCAGCTTCAAACGAATTAAAATTGCGGTTAATTCTGAACGGATCAAAACTGCATCCTCCGATGAACAAGGTTGAAATCAACAAAATTAATAAAGCGGCGGCTTTAAAGCGGTTGCTCAGCATGACTTTCTCCTATCCGAAAGATATTAATCATCGCTTACTTAAGTCTCATATAACAACAGGGTTTATTATAGATAAAAACAGACAAAAAGTCAATATAAACCGCGAATGCGCTCTATAGAGTCTTTCCTGTTTGGCGCGCCGAAAATATAGCTTCCAGAAACCAAAACATCAGCCCCTGCATCACGGCACAACGCCGCCGTTTCGGGGTTTATTCCGCCGTCAACGCTGATTAAAAATTTTCTGTCTGTTTTTTCGAGAAGATTCTTCGCTTGCTTTATGCGTTGAGGTGAATTTTCAATGAAAGCCTGATTGCCATAACCGGGATTCACGCTCATAACAAGCAAAATGTCCAAAACAGAGGCAAATTCTGACACGCGCTCAACGGGAGTTTCGGGGCAAAGCGAAAGACCGAATTTTACGCCGCGTTGTTTACATTTCTGCGCCAAATTCATAATAGTGTCATAATCGCAGGCTTCCACATGAACGGTCAGTGCGTCAGCACCCGCTTTTATGAACGCCTCGGCGTGACGCTCAGGGTGAATCGTCATCAAATGCACGTCAAAAAACAGCGGGCTCACCTGCCGCAAGCCCTCAACGATATGCGCCCCAAACGAAAGATTGGAGACAAAAACCCCGTCCATCACGTCAATATGAAACCAATTTGCGCCATTTGTTTCAATGTCTCTCATTTCCTCGCCCAAGCAAGCAGGATTTGCGGCAAGCAACGACGGTGCAACCAAGGTCTTTTTAATCATTTTTCTTGTTGAAGAACGAACCCAAATTAAGCTTTGACAAAATTCCGGGAACCAAATCAATCAGCTTATTGACGCTTTCCTGATTCTTCACGTTCACAAGCTGAACTGTTCCGTTAGTGATGACAAGTGCAGCTGACGGCGTGATTTTCGCGCCCAAACCTCCTGCGCTCATTTCTTTGTTTCCCTTGTCGCTTTTCTCGCTTCCCGTGTTGTCGCCGGCTCCGGCGCCTACGCCGAAAGAAACGTCAATCAACGGCACGATTATTACTTCGCCGATTGTGACGGGTTCTCCTACAACAGTTTTTGTGGTGATAAAGCCCTCTAATTTCTCGAATAATGACTCAAGACTTCCCGATAACGATGCGCCCATTTTCTTCATCCTTTCTTCTTTTGTTTTTTGCTTTTCGGTTTAATAACAGCCCATACAGGCTTTGTAAATACGAATTTTATAACAGGCAGCAAAAGCCTGAACAACGAGGTTTTCCCTTTCGCGGTAAAATCAACGTCATAGTTCTTTTTTTCAAAATCGCCAAAAATTTCAATGTTTAAACAAGTAACAGCTTTTACAATCGAAACCGCTGCTATGAAATAGCCCGTTTTGTCGGGGCTGTCAAACCCAACTACCCCTTTCACCTTAAAAACATTGGGCTTCAACGCTTTCAATTCTTCTGCCGCCAGTTTTATTGTGGGCTTAACTAACTCTTTGTTCTCCGATAATTTGTTTTTCAAGCGTTTGATTCTGCTGAAAACGCTTTCTTTGTTTTCTTTTTTTTTCTTCGTTGAAGAACTTTTAACTTCGGGCGAATCTTCTTCGGTTAAAGGTTCGGTTTCAAGAATTGATTCATCAATTTCATTTTTTTGTTTAACACGCTTGTTCTTGCGCCCGATTCTAAACCATAATATTTTAATTATGATTTCTTTGCTTTCAGATGGTTTGTGATAAACACGAAGCAAGTGAAACAGCGCACGAATTTTAAAGCCTGCGTCAAATCCTTTGTCATTCACGTGTCCTTCTAAATCATAGCGAATGGCAGGAAAAAGAACGAGTGCAAGCAACAGCAGAATGAGCGCAAGAAGAAGCCCTATGACGATTAATATCCATTTAAATACGGTTAGAATTACAATAAATACAGTCATATCAGACCTCTTGCGCAGTTGCCCTTGCTCTTGTGAACAGCGAAATGATTATAACAATTACACAAAGCAGCGCGAACAACGCCCCGATTGCAATTGCGATGTCGATGAAAAACCGTTCTGGCAAAATATTTATTAACAGGCTTTTGTCAATGTCAAGAATCCACAAATCATTTCTGAAAAATATTTTGTGGAAAATGACGAATGCTGCTTCAAAATTTATTAATGCCGAGCCTGTGATCATTCCCAAAACGCAAAGTGCCGCTATTGTAGCGTTTTTGACACATTTAAGAAGAAAAACAAGATTCTTTCTCAGAAAAATCGCCGACAAAATCAATACTATTGCGGAAATGTAAAGCGAAAAACGGCAGAGCTTAAACAAATCCTTAACATCTTTCATGTGGGTTATGTCAGTTTCATCGAAAAACAGCCGTTGTTCACCATTTACGGTTGCTTCAAGATTAAGCTCGGACTGTTTTCCGAAAAGATAGTCAATCATGTGCCGTGAAACACGCAACAACTCGGGCTTTTCCATGTTTATTGAAGCATATGTCCCGTTTTTGCCGAACTCATATTCAAAGAATTTGAGGTTGGACGACGGCAAGAGAATCGACAATGCCAAAAGCAAAATGACGGCGCTTACCGCCCCTGTAACCCCGAATGTATATCTCATTTATTCATTATAACCTATATGGGCATGAATAATCAATGATAATTTTAAGACTTGTCGTTCTCGTCCTCTTCCTTTGATTTTTCACCAATCATAAACATTTCCTCAAAACCGTCGTTAATCGTTTTTCCAAAATCGGTGAGCACCGATTTCGTTTTGCCCGATTTCGGTCTGTATGTCAGTTGAAGCACCTTGTTTCGTAATTGCGGCGAGAATAATTTCATCGGCAAATTCCTTTATTACAAATTATATTATAAATTATTCTCTCGCAAATTAAAACATTACTAAAAAAAATTACGTCAAGCGCTTGACTAAAAACTCTTAATAAATTATAGGAGGTTACATCAATGGATAATCTGAAAACAACCGTTCACGAACAGCTTCAACAGCTTCAAATGCTTATGCACAGAACAATGCTTACTCATTTCAGGAAAATGCACAATCCGCACAGAGGACAAGGGCGAGTTTTAGCAATCCTTAAAATGAAACCCGAAATCAGCCAGAAGGAATTGACATATTTGCTTGGAATGAGCAAACAAGCAGCAGTGGAATTGATTGCAAAATTAGAAAAAAGCGGCTACATTACGCGCGAACCATCTGAAGAGGACAAGCGCGTTATGACAATAAAATTAACCGAAGCGGGAGCAAACGCAGTAATAAACACAGATGAAAATGCATTTGAAGCAACTAGAATGTTCGATTGCTTAAATGATGATGAATTGGCAAAATTCAGCGAATATTTAAAGCGTATCATTAAGCAGTATGAAGATCAATTTCCTGAAGAAGATTTTGAAAGGCGCCGCCGAACAATGGAAAACCTTTTGTTTCATCACAGAGATGATCATCATTACCTAATGTTCTGAATTGAATATCTCTGGAAGCTTGCGTTATGCAAGGATTGGCAAGACTATACTAAACAGTTATTTATACTTGAATCAGATGAATTGGGAGGGAGAAAGATTCAGGAAATATATCACTTCGGTGATTATTGTGATTTTGCAGACAAACGCCGCGTGTATGGTGTCGAACCAATAAATTGCAAATTGCAGGTGCTTATTTCTCCCAAGGGTCATGAAATGATGTTATGCGTATGAAAACACGCGAATCGGCTGAAAATTACTTGAAATCAATTTTTTTGTTGCAGAAAAAACTTGGCAATGTTCGCTCAATTGACGTTGCAAACGAATTGGGCGTGTCAAAGCCAAGCGTTAGCAACGCGATAAAAAAACTTCGCAAGGAGGGATTCGTTGACATGGACGAAAAGCGAAATCTCGTTTTAACAGAAGATGGTCTTCATTATGCAGCTGCCGTCTTTGAGCGTCATGTGGTGCTTGAAAATTTCTTGAAAGATATTCTCAAAGTTGAAGAGAGTGTTGCGCATGACGAATCTTGCCGCTTGGAGCATTTGTTGAGCGAAGAAACAGTAAGCAAAATCAACGGATTTTGTTCGGTGTGCAAAAAAGAGAGACGACCTGAGCCGTCTCTCTTTCCAAATCCATTTGTTTTATTTAAATTGAATGCTGCTTAAAATGTCTTGAACCTCTTGCAAAGCGAGAACATCGTCAATTTTATTTTCGATTTCTCTTGCTTTAATTTCAATACGCAACCCACAGCGATCATTTATCGGTTCGGGGAAAGATATTGAATAAATAGCGGCGTTCCACATTATGCTGTTATATTTAAGACAGAAAACGTCTGTCATTCCGCCGATTTCCTGAGTAAATTCAGCATAATCGTTTACAAATTCATCAGCCGCATATGAAGCCATATCAGTTGTGCGATATAACTCAAGGTTATCATAGGTTATTTCGTTGGAGAACGAAAACTCATAACGACCCGCATTATCTACGATTGTTTTGTCGCCGAACCAATCCTCGCCGATCGAGGCATTGCTCGGATATGAAATAGTGAAAAGGTCAAACTCAACGGGAGTCATTTCGCCCGTAGCTGCTTCAACGACACTTGAATCTACGTTGCCGCTGTCATCATTAAATTCATCATCAAATTCATCATCAAATTCATCATCATATTCGTCATCATATTCGTCATCATATTCGTTACTGCTATTATTAACCACGTTTTTATCAGCGCGCTTAAAGGTCATTGAAAGCGCACCGCTTCCTGCGTCAATTATTAAATAATCTCCGTCGAGAATATAATCATTATACACTTCTTCGCCGTCTTCGAGATATTCAATTTGTCCCTTTTTCCATGTTCCTTCGATTACTTCATCAGTCATCAAAAGCATTTTGCCGTCTTCAAAGAGTTCAAGAGAATAGGTCAAACCATATTCAGCAGCATCATAAACTGTATCATCGGCGGTGAGCGAATCTACCGCATAGTAGCCGACCTCTGCCGCGACCTTGCCCGAATTTCCTCCGCAAGCGGCAAGAGAGAGCAATAAAGCAACTGTTAATAATACACTCATTAATTTTTTCATTTTAAATACCTCCGTTTATTTTTTTATTTTTTAAAAATCAAAAGCGGTTCAACAACGAGTTTTTAGACGTGCTCTTATTATTTTGTTGCGCGTTTAAACGTCATTGTCATGCTGCCGTCGCCTGACATAAACGTAAAAATATCCCCGTCAACTTTATAAGTGTCGGTAATTTCCTCGTCGTTTTCAACATAACTGATTTTGCCGTCCGCCCATGTTCCGTTGACAATAATTTCATCGTTGAGCACCACGTTTACAGTGCCGTTTTCAAAAAGCTCGATATTATAGACCATTCCGTAAGCGGCAAAATCCTCGGCTAAAGTAACTGCACCTTCCGCTTCCATTTTCTCCATGGTATAAAAACCGACCGGGCTTCCGCTGCTTTTCTTTGAATCTCCGCCGCAAGCGACAAGGGTCAACACTAAAGCGATTGCCAATAACATACATGATAATTTTTTCATTTAATACCTCCAAGTTTTTTATTTTAAGCAAAATTTTACCGGTTCTAACCCATTGCCACCGCCTCCCATATATCATTAATGATATCATATTCATAAACCTGCAATGTTACAGGGTTTAATGCAAAAAATACTTCTCTGACAAAATGCTCCTCATGGTCGGTTCCCAAAGCAATCAAATAGCAAATCTCGCCTTGAACCACCTCTGTTTCGCCCGTGAAAAGCGGAGTCATTCCCATCTCTAAATAATATTTAACCGCGTCTGTGTCGTTGATGATTCCGAACACAAATTCGGAAAGCTCTTGAAACTCAAGGTCTGTGTCAAATTCATCGTTAGAGGAAAAATTGAATGAAACAACCTCTCCATTTTCATTCGTTTCGACCCAAATCCAATCGCTCATGTGCGCTCCGTCAAACTCGCTGTAATCAGGTTCGCTCTCCAAAGGATAGCAAGCCGTTCCTTTTTCGCTGTTAAAATATTCTTCATACACATCGTCATATTCCATTGCGTCTAACCAAATGTATGCTCCGTTAATGTCAGCACCCCAAAACGTTGCGGGAAAAGCGGCTGATTTGCGCAAGCTTTCCTCAACAAAATCATCTGTTTCTTTTGCGAACATCAAGGGCTCGGAAATGCCGTCAAACACCGAGGGTTCGTCACTAAGCGGAAGCAACGACATAATGGCGCGTCCTTCATGAACGGTTTCTTCCCAAACAAAAAATCCTTCGGAAGAGATGCTTTCGTCTTCAAAATCAAGTGTAATCACAGGTGATGAATTTAAAAATTCGTTTCCGTCTGATTCTGAAAGAATCGTTCCACTAAGCGTGTTAACTTCCTCATGCCATAAATTGTAAAAGCTGAGGAGGAAAGACGAATCCCAATAAACACTCAGGTCACAATTAAGATTTCCTTGCAAATAAAATTCCCAATATCCCGCCAAATAACCGAGAATCCCATCGTCTGAAGAGGAATCGTCGCCGTAATCGAAGTCATAAGTTAGGGTTAAATTGTCTTTATATTTGCCGTCAAAGCTGAACAACCGCCCGTCGCCGTTTTCCCAAAGACCCATTTCAAATGACCCCGACATCGATGACATATACGTACATTCAATTTCCTCAGGCAAATCATCGAAAAGTCCCTCTGTGTCATTTATCCAATTCAAGCCCAAGTCGAACAGAACCGAACCGGGACGACAGCCGCTTTCGTGATTTTCTGCTGTAATGATTTCATAAGAACCGTAATAACCTGCTTTCAAATCCTTTTCAACGTGTGAAATTTCAAATGAGCAAAAGCCGTCGGGCTCAAAACTGAAATCAGCGGTGAACAAAGGCTCGCCGTTTTCGTCATCTAACAATGTCGCTGTCCAATTGCCTGAAACAACATACCGCATCATATAAGCGAGGCTCGTGTCGTGTCGAGCGCCGTTTTTATCGGTTGCGTAAATGGTGTTTTGCCCGATTCCTTCGTTGTCGTTTTCATAAGAAATCGAAACAATGTCTTCGAGCCAAAGAATTTCATCCGTGTAAATATATTCCTCGGCATAGTTTGAATAAACGAGATCTGCTTTTAAATACTCTACCCTTCCGTTTGACATTAAAAACATTATGGATGGTTCGTAACGAACTGCACTCTCTAAAGAGTCTATCTTCCCTATGCAAATATCCCTTACAGCTGCTTTCCCGAATGAATTAACGCGGAAAGGACCCGGCTTCAATTCTTCCAGTTCAAAATATTCAGCAGCGAACTCAACCGAACCATATCGTTCGTCCCATTTTTTAACATCATATTCTATTTCGGCTTTTCCACCGCTTAACTTAACTTTTACAAAACCCTCCGAATCCTCAAACGTTAAAACCTCGTCGTTGTCGACCGTTTCTTCGTCCGTCGGTTTTGTCTTCGGTGTTAAGGTTCTTTTTTCGGGAGAAGGCTTTGTCGTTGTTTCCGGAACATCTGAAGGAACGGCTGTCTCAACCGCGGTTGCAATTGCATCTTTTAATGCGTTTGTAATGCCGCAGCCTGATAATAACGCAAGACTCAGGACTGATGCGACAACCAAAGTCAGCTTTTTCACAATCCACCTCCAAATCAGAATTTTCCGCCGCGCCCGGACGAACCCGAGGAAGAACCGCCGCCGCTTGAGCTTGACTCGATTTTCGTTCTGGTCGTTGTTTGATAAAGGAACAAATCCTGTTGTCCCGTGAGCTTAAAGCCGCCCTGAGGGATGTAATTGTCGGCGGTTTTGGCGATTTTCGCTGTTTTCATCTGTCTTTTCCAAACAGAGCAAATTGCGAACGCAATTAACAGAGGAAGAATGAAAACAACAACCAATTTAGTAATCAATTTCCTTTTTGCAACGGCAGGGTCTGTGTCGGTGTCAAACGGAGCTTCGTTTTTCGCCAAATCGAGATATTCCTCCGCCTTATCCAAATAAGCCGAAAACGCTCCGTAATATTTGTTTTCCTTAAGCAGCGGAAGCATGTGTTTATCCAACATGACATCAATGCCGTGTCTCGTAAACGCCGTTTTTCCATAGCCGTAAGGCTCTAACCAATAGTCGCGCTCTTTCATGCTCAGACAGAGAATCAAACAGCTTTTGTCCGAGCCGTAGCCGAGGTTAAATTCCGAGCGAAAATACTTGTTGAAAACATAAGCATCGCCGTCGTCGTGTTCATAACCGGCGGCAAAATTGTACATATCTTCTACTGTAACAACATATACGCCGCATTGATATTTGTTCGCTATTGATGTTGCCTTTGCTTCGAGTTCTGCAAATTGAGATGCAGTAAGAAGCTCGGCAACATCGATTATGTAACCCAAATCATCCGTTTCCCCGGCAACATCGCCATCAGACGCCAAATATTCATCTGCTTTATCTAAATATGCAGAAAACGCTTCGTAATATGCATTGCTTTCAAGAAAAGGAAGAATATTATCGTCGAGAATGCTGTCAATAACAGCGCTTGTGAAAACAGTTTGTCCGTAACCATAGGGGCTTAAGCAATAGTCGCTTTCTTTCATGCTCATACAAAGAATCAAACAGCTTTTGTCCGAACCGTAGCCGAGTTCAAACATCGAATAAACAGATTCGTTAAAAACAAGAGCATCATTTTCATCATTGGCATAATCAAAATCAAATTCGTACATATCATCTACAGCGATAATATATACCTCGCACTGATATTTACTCGCAATTTCCATTGCCTTTGTTTCAAGATCAACCCATTGTTCTTCGGTCAGAAGTGCCGCATCATCGGTCACATAATTCAATTCATTGCTTTCTTCAATCGGTGTTTCTTCAACCGCTTCCTCGTTCTCATACCCGAGAACAGAAGCGGTGGTAATTAAATATTCTTCAAACGCCGAATAATTTTCACCTTCCGCAAACAGAGGAATGAAAATATCGTCAAGAATCATATTTTTGGTTTCTTCGTCAAAAATCGTGTTGGCGTCGCCATAGGTCGTGAGAGTGCATTCGCCGAGTTCTGTGCTTAAAAACAGCAAAATTCCGCTTTTTCCCTCGCCGAAACCCCATTCGCTGTAAGTGTAGAGGTCTTGAGAATATTCGACAACATCGTCATAACCCTCAATGTCGCCCGTAATGCAAATCATCACGGCACATTCATACATTTCTGAAATTTCGGTGGCATGATCGTTCAGATCCCAATATTCCTCATTGGTAAGAACATCGGTGTCGTCGAAGACATAAGTCACGTCGGTTTCGTCGGCAAACACCATCGGTGCGAAAGCAACGCCGAAAGACAAGACAAACAATAATACAATAAGGATTTTTCTCATAAAATCATACCTCCCAAGAACAGGATTGCGGCCAAAACGGCAGCGATAGGCAGATATAATTTGAAAAACCAGCCCCAATATTTGCCTCTGTCAACCGGCAAATCACCGATTAGTTTTCCGGTTTGTCCGTTCATTGCAAAGAGGAAATTCTGACCGTTCCATTTGGTGGAAAGAAGCCAAACAGGCAGCATTGCATAGCTTACATTGCCTTTTTTCAAGTTTATGTTTGAATATTCACGCGTGATTGTGGCATAGCCCTTTGTCGTTCCGATAAACGCCTTTTCTGTGCTTGCGATTATTCGCTCGTTCGCGCGTGTGCTGCATTCCTCCGCGTCTTGGTCATATTTATCTGCTAAAAAGCCCGGAAAATATGCTGAGGAAAATGGTTTCAAATCGTTGTAATCAAACGGCTCGACAGCATCCATGTGCGTGTCGGGCATTTTTGACGACCCATCGACGGGAACCTTTTCAAAGGCGACGCTTCCGTCACGAGTGACGCGGTAGTGGCTTGTTGTCGTGACTCTGTAATTACCGCTCGTGTGTGAGCTGACAGTGGTCGCGTGAAAGCGCATAGAAGCGTCTGTTTCGCCGTCATAAAGCCAAAACGGAACATAAACTCCTTTAATCTCGCTGACATGGTTGTCTCCTGCAAAGGAATTTGGCAAAAATTTCTTGCCCTTGTAATATTTTTTCAATGCCGCGATTGCCGCAGGTTTATCAAGCTTAAAAGGAATTATGTAATTCGGCTTAAGCTGTCCGGAGAATTGACCGGGAACAGTCGTCGGATTGCCGCAATAGGGGCAAGAGGTCGCGGCTGTTGTGTCATCACAAATGATTTCAGCCGCACAGGAAGGACAGGTGTAGCCGCGCAGATGAGCCGCTTCTTCCTCACTCCAGCTTACACCCGACGCAGAAACGTCCCATTTAGGTTCTGTTCCGGCGGAAGCCGCCGACTCTTCTTTGTCGGCGTAAACCTGTTCGATAGTGGAAACGTCATATTTTGTTCCACAATATTCACATTCCAGCTGACCCGATTCGCCGACAAATTTCAACGGACCGGTACAGCTCAGACACTTATAGTTAGTAACTTGCTCAGCCATTTATCAAACCTCCTCGCTCATTTTAGATTCCGTTTAAGGCAACCTCTAAAAACCTCTGTTTCACACATTTTTAATTTTGAAAAAGCTCTTTCGAAGTTCTCGTTGCAAAAAACACGGTGAGAACGCGGTTGAAAATTGCTGAAGAATCAACGTTATTTTTCAAAGTGACCGCGCCCCTCTCGCGTCGCAAAGAACGCTCTGCTGCCGGTTGCTTCTTGCTCGTCAGGTTCTTTAAACCCGGTCTTTTTCAAAATAAAAAGCGGTTCAACAATGGGTTTACGGAGGTTGATTTAATTCATCGCGCCGCCGCAAAATTCACAGCGACCGCTCGCGTCGGGTATTGTCGTCGCGCCGCAGAACGGACAGGTTTTGGCGACCTTAGGTGCGTTTGTCGCGGCAATGTTCTCGCGAACCTCCTGACGAACCTGTGTAAGAGCTTGTTTAATGTCGTTTGCCAATTGTTCGCATTCGCGATATTCCACGGAAGCGCGCGCGTTTACAGTGCCTTTATTAATTTTAAATTTAATTTCGCCGAACCACGGAGAGTTTATGTTGATAATAACGTAAAAATCATAGTTAAACTCATAACGCGGCGGCGTAAAGCTGACGGATTTTCCGTCTTTATCTGTTGTCTTAAGTTCCCTTTTCGTTTCGTCAATGTCAGTATTGCAACCCGTAACCTGCGAAAAATTCATAACATCGGGGTTTTCGCTTTGCCAGCGACCTGATGAAGTGACGATGAACTTTCCCGCGTCCTCGTCCAACAGCACTTTCGTGCCGATTCCAAGCGTTCTTGTTATGTTCAACGCCGAAACCTGAGCCTTGTTTGCTTCGCGATAGGCGAGATGTTCTTTAATTTCGGCTAAAGACGTATTTCTTCGATCGGTTGTAAACGGCGAAAGCAACGAAGCACAATTTTTGCACATGTTTCCATCGTCGAGCTTGCGATTTCCCAAAAGCCCGATTTTATCGCCGCAAATATCACAGAATTTCTTGTCAAATAATCCCATAATCGAGACCTCCGTTATTATCTATTTCAAGTCGCCGTCGTCAAACACATCGCCGCATTCCGGACAGAATTTCGGCGGATTCGCTTTGTCTGAAGGTTCCCAACCGCATTTGTCGCATATATACTGCGGAATTCCCGCAGGCTTGGGCGAGCCGCAATCGGCACAGAATTTGCCCTTGTTCACAGTTCCGCAAGCGCAAGCCCAGCCATCAGCAGCGGGTTGAGGCTTTCCGCAATCCATGCAGAATTTTCCCGAATTTCCCGCATGACCGCAAGCACAAACCCAGCCTGAAGCAGGGGTAGGGGCAGATGCAGGTGTGGGAGCAGGTTGTTGTTGCTGTCCCATTGCGTACAAGTTTTGCGCGTTCATTCCACCCGCGTTTCCCGCCATGTTCATTCCCATAAATGCCATAGCGGCACCCGCGCCCTCGTTTGAGGCCGCCGACTGCATTGCCGCCGCCTGAGCGCCGACCAAATGAGCCGCCGCCATCGTCGGGTTGCGGAAAGTTGCGTTACGCTGCAATTCTTTAATCATCGCCTCGTCCTCTTCCGAAGCCTTAACGCTTGAAACGCCGAGAGAAACGATTGAAATTCCGCGAAGTCCGCTCCATTTGGAACTTAAAACCTCGTTGAGCGCGTCTGAAAGCTCTGTTGTGTGACCGGGCAAGGAAGAATAACGGATTCCCATGTCGGAAATTTTAGCAAAAGCAGGTTGCAGAGCAGTCAAAAGCTCTGTTTTCAGCTGACCGTCAATTTGCTCGCGTGTGTAATCGGCTTCAACATTACCGCAAACATTTGTGTAGAAAAGAATCGGATTAACGATTCTGTAGCTGTATTCGCCGAAGCAGCGAATTGAAATGTCAACGTCCAAGCCGATGTTGTTGTCGACAACACGGAAAGGAACAGCCGAGGGCGTTCCGTATTTATTGCCCATAAGCTCTTTTGTGTTAAAATAATAAACGCGCTGATCCTTGGGCGGTTCGCCTCCGAAAGTGAAGCGCTTTCCGATGTTTTTAAAAACCTCGGGAATTGACTCACTTAAATTCCCGTTGAAAATAGTGGGTTCAGAGGATTGATCGTATGTAAACTCACCCGCCTCAGCGCAAATTTCAGCGACCTTGCCCTGATCAACGATAATCATGCACTGCCCGTCAGCCACGGCAATTACCGAGCCGTTTGTTATAACATTGTCTGTTCCTTTTGTGTTGGAAGAACGTCCGCCCGTGCGCTTTTGCCCTTTTACGACAAGCACATCGGCGGGTAAAGCATCACAATAGAAAAATTCCTTCCATTGATCGGCAAGAGCGCCTCCCGCGGCGCCTAATGCGGCCTTAATAAGTCCCATGATATTTGTCTCCTCTCAACATGATTTTAATATGCTTAAAATGCGAATATATGCTCATTTTTCGTTGAATATCCGCTTTTTAATTATAGCACGGTGTTTATTTGCTGTCAATTATTACTTTTGCCTGCACAATAGCAACTAAAAGTTGCTTTATTTCGCAATCCGAGGGTGGTTGACAGAGAAAAGCGTTACAGTTAATCATCGGTTACATAGATATATGTTTCGGGTTAATAGTACGATTAGTGCGCTATGATTTTAATGTCGAGAAGAAAAGTTCCTATTGACAAACCAATATTATATGATATATAATATCATCATCAACACAATATTATATTTAAATCGGAAAGGAGAAACAACATGTCCATACAAGCCACAGGCGAGCTGCTTGACGCTTGCGTATTGTCCGCACTCGCCCGAGGAGACACATACGGCTACTCCCTTACGCAAACCGTCAGGGAAACGCTCGATGTTTCCGAATCAACGCTCTATCCTGTAATGCGACGGTTGCAATCAAATGACTATCTGACCGTTTACGACGCGCCTCACAGCGGGCGAAACAGGCGTTATTACAAAATCACCGAACGCGGACTTGAACGATTCCGAGCTTTTTTAGAGGAATGGAGCGCGTTTAAAAGAAAAATTGACACATTCTTAGATTTGGGAGGCGCTGAGCAATGACGAAGCATGAATATTTAGCTGAGCTTTTAAAACGTTTGCAAGTTTTGCCCGAAAATGAAAGCACGGAAGCGTTGGCATATTATTCGGAATATTTAAGTGACGCGGGCGACGAAGCCGCCGCCGCGATGGAACGTCTCGGAACGCCCGCGGAAGTCGCGGCAAAAATCATCGGAGACTATACTTCAGCTGAAATAAAAGAGCTGACGGAAGAGATAACTTCCGCGCCACAAATTCCTAAAAGATCTTCAAATACGGTTTTAAATGTGATTTTGATAATTTGTGCCTCGCCGTTTATCATCTCGGCGGCGGCAATCGCAATTTCCTTAATCGCATCGCTATTCGCAGTTGTGGTTACTTTCATTGCGACAGGCGGGGCGCTCATTGTCGCCGGGATAGCCTATATTCCGCTCAGTGTCGCTGTTTTCGCGCAGAACGCGGTGATGGCAATAGCGGTGCTCGGTTCGGGATTTGTTTTGATCGCCGTTGGTTTGGCGCTTTTAAAAGTGGGGGTTATCACTGCTCGCTATGGATTTGGCGGAACTGTCAAGCTAATTAACAGGTTTCTTCCAAAAAAACGTTTTGAAAATACAGAAAGGGGTGTTGCATAATGAAAAGCATTTGGCGCAATTGGGCAAAAATTTCGGTTTGTTTTTTCCTGGTGGGAGTTTTCCTGTTGGGAATTTCATGGGCGTTTGGAATGCGCGGCGGATTCGTTTACATTGATGCCAAAGGGCTTCATGTCGTTTCGCAGGGCAATGCCGACGAAGGACTTCTTTTGGTGAACGAAGAAAATACAGAGCCGTTTACAGCAGTTGATATTTATGCTGTTTCGGCTGATGTTGAGCTGATTAAAAGCGATCATTTCGGGTTGGAAATGCGTTTGCCGAAAGGCTCGGAGCCTGTCTGGGGAATTGAAAACGGCGTGTTGTCAGTAAAAGAGCAGGTGAAATGGTCAATATTTACAATTGTTAACTTTGATTTTATTACAAACGCTCATTTCGTTAAGATTTACTATCCCGCCTCCCTCGAAATCGTCGATTTGAAGACCATTTCGGGAAACATTAAGGCAAACGCGAACAATTCAAAAAGCCTGACGGTAAAGTCAACATCGGGGAATCTTAAAATTAAGGGAAGTGGAAACGTGACGCTTTCAACGATTTCGGGTGATGTAAACGCCGATTTGGAACGTGCTGAAAGCATAGAAATTTCAACGACTTCGGGAAACATTTCTGTCGAAAACGACTATGACGGTGAAACGAATTTGAAAATTAACACTATATCGGGAACGATTCGCGCAGACGGCAACGTTTGGAAAAATGCACAATTAAAATCGACGAGCGGCGACATTAAAGTCGGAGGTGATTTCATCGGCAAAACGGAGATGAAATCAATATCGGGCAACGTGAATCTTGACATTTCGGGAGACATTGACAAATACGGCTATGAGTTAAAATCGCTCTCAGGGTCGATGCGCGTGGGAAATAACCGATTTGAAAAGAATTTCCGCTCGTTTAACGCCGATTCGGCAAAAAATATAATCGTTGTTCAAACGACGAGCGGTGACATTCGGCTGGATTTTGACGATTGATTATGTGAATAAAACTGTTATAACAATTTGCAACATGTAGGGCAAGAGCAGAAGCTCTTGCCCTACCAAGGCACAACTGTCAAAGAAGGCCAAGTGCAAATCCATTTTTGTGCTTTTTTATTGTAAATTTCCTCTGTGATCTGCGCTTTATTAGGTCGAACTATCTGTGAAAACAAATCATTCAATCCAAACGGCGCGTAAACTTGAAGTTCCTCACCCACAAGCCGAACACCAACAGCTGTAGAGGTCGTTGGCCAACTGTCTATCGCAGATTTTAAGGAATTATATGGGCTTATATCATATCCGAAATGAGCCTTATACCAAACATGAACCCGCGCTTGATTTTTAACATCAATCTTGAGCGGGCAATCGCGAAATCTGTCTTGTATCCTTTGAATAACATCATTTTCAGTTTCCAATGTCAAATCACTATCAAAATAAACGAAATCAATATCATTAATTCCTTTCAGCGGAGGATTGCCGTTTTGATAATTCCAAACAGTTTGGGCAATACAACCTGCACCGATATAATATTCGGGCAACTCAAGATTTTGACTTTCCTCAATAACCCCATAAAGAATTTCATTTTTTCGCAAAATTTCGTGCAACAGCTTAATCATTTCCTAACCTTTCCCGCAACCTTTCTAAAAACAAGCAGCGCTTCATCAATTCTAAGAACTGTCGCCGAAACAAAATAAACCAAAATCCCGACCGCAATCGGAACAGCAAGCGCAATCACATTTGTAATAAAATCAGCGTCGCTTGAGCTTTGCCAGGGAATGAATTTACCTGTAAAATATACGCAAACGCCCATCAAGACCGCGCAAACCGCCATTTTCACCAAAGAAATCAAGGCAGAAGCGTCGAAAGAACGCTTGTCACGGCGGCGCATTGCAAACAGCATAATTACACCAACCAAGGTTATAGAAAGACTTGCGGCAAGAGCAGGTCCGCCGATTTCTAATTTTCCAACCAAAGCAACACTCGCAAAAGCATTCACAGCCATCGCAATAATCGCGGTTATAAGCGGTGTTTTAGCGTCCTTTAAGGCGTAAAATGCGCGGCTCAAAATCGTTTGAAATCCAAGCCCGACCATTCCGGCGGCGTAAAATATCAATGCTTTGGAAGCATAGCTTGTTGATATTTCCGTGAAATCGCCGCGTTCATAAATGACTCTTATCAGAGGCTCGCCCAACAGAATCAACCCGACAGACATAGGAATAAGCATAAACGCGGTCACCCGAAGCGTTGAATTTATCGTGATTGCGAACCCTTCATGGTCATCTATCGCAGTCAATTTCGAAAGTTTGGGAAAAATTACATTTGAAATCGAAAGAATGAAAACGCCCGTAATGACGGCATAAACCACACCCGCCGACGACAACGCAGGTCTTCCCGCACCGTTGTAAAGATTGGAGGCGACCCGTCCGTTCACCAGCGTGTTTATGGGCTGAACCCATGTCGAAACGATTACCGGAATCATCAAAAGTCCGATTTCCTTGATTCCCTCGTTTTTGAATTTGAAATCAGGTTTAAAAACATAGCCGCGCTTCCTCAAGGATGGAATTTGCACGATTATTTGTGTCGCCCAGCCGATTAAAAACACGACAGCAGCGCCGAATACGCCGAATTTATCAAAGAAGAAAATGAAATAGAATATTATTATGATGTTCGATAAAACGCTCATTGCCGCGGGAATGTTAAATTCGCCGAGCGACTGCAAAACACCTGTCAGGGAAAAAGCGGCGGCGGTAAGAATCATCATCGGAAGTATAACCCTGAAGAGTGAAACCGCCAAATCAAAGGTTTCGCGGTCGGGCATTTTCGATGTCAGGTTTATTATTTGGGGCGAAAAAATCATGGCGAACGCCGTTATCAGAACGGAAATTATCAGAACGCCCGTTATAAATTGATTCGCGAGGTTAAACGCCTCTTTTTTTCCTTTTTTCTCAAGATAGTGGTTAAAAACGGGAATGAAGCTCGAAGAGAGCGCAGCGGCAAACGCGAAATCAAGAAACTGCTGCGGCACGGTGAGCGAGGGGTCAAACGCGATTCGCTCCGACATTTCGGGGCTGAGCCTGCTGTTTAAAACTATTTCGCGCAAAAGCCCCGTCATTTTGCCGATAAACATTATTATCATAACAAGTCCAACGGTTCTTACCGCTGTTTTTTTCTCTCTATTACCCATGATTTGCTCCCTGATTCAGACCTGTCATGGATTATAACACAAAGAGAATCTTTTTCCAATAATTTTTACGTCAAAACAGATGAAATTCCTTAATGTTCTGCCAAATTTCAACGATTTTAAACCTCGCCTTATAGGGAGAATCACCGTTTTCGCCGCTTATAACAACGCCGTATTCATCGTCGTTCAAAACGTTTTTAAAACCCTCCATAGCAGAATCGGGAAGCTTCGGCTGCGTAATATCCACAAAGCAAAGCGGCGGAAACATTACACACCACCAATTTTTCCCTTTCGCGTTACCGATTTCAACGCGCAATGCCTCATATTCACCTGCGGGAAGCGTCACGTTTCCATACTGCTTAGTCGGAAACGAATCCGTGACGACAGCCGCGCGAACGGGATAGTCAAAGCCGTTTTCGCCGATAATTCTCTTCGCACAAGTCTCGACACGGTCTAAATTCGCAGAAATGACAGATTTGGTTTGCGCCGGGCTTTCACATTCGAGCAAAAGCTCTTTCAAATCGGCTAAAACACCGTCTCTCACCAAAAGTTTGAGGGATTGATCTTCAGCGGAATCACTGTTTGCCAAAACATGAAAACGTACGACTTGGCGGGCTATCCCGCTATGTATTTCCTCAGAATAGCCCGCCGATATGAACGCTGAAAGCGCCGTTACAGTAAAACCCAACAGCACTGATGCCAAAATGATTTTTTTGTCTTTTAAGTACCAATTTTTGATTGCCTTGATTAACATTATGCTCCCCTTTCGGTTATTGTAATACCAAAAGGGTTGCCGGTTTCAGGAAGCTTTATACTAGAACTGTCCTGAAATTCGAATTTTTACCGAACCAATTTTTGTCCCGTCTTGACCGGCAATGGTTTTTCGCGGTGTTTGCGAAAAACCTTGAGAGGGGAAAAGGGACTGAAAAAATTGTGTGAGGTAGTTTCAGGACAGGTCTACTCTTCACAATTTTTTTTGCTTTAAATCTTCTTGCATGCCCACTGCTTGCGTCTCTTATAATGCAACACGCGCTTTGTCGGGTTTATGCCATACGGAAACGTCTGTCATATCCGACGTTTATAAGTTTTCATGGCAAAAAACCATGCCGCCGTTATAACGCCGAAGCACCACACAAGAGCAATCCATATATCATTCCCAATCGGTTCACAGTTAAGCAAAGAACGGATTGTTTCAACTATCGGCGTCATAGGTTGATTTTCGGCAAAAAGTCTCAGCGCTTTCGGCATCGTTTCGGTTGGCGCGAATGCCGAACTGAACAAAGGCAGAAAAACCAAAGGAAAAACGAGAAAAGACGCACCGTCAGTCGTTTTCGCAACAAGTCCAGGAATGACTGCGAGCCATGTCAATGCAAGCGAAAGAGTCACAAGCATTCCTGCGACCGCAAGCCATTCAAGTGCATTTGCTTCGGAACGAAAACCTATAATCAGCGCAACCGCGAAGACAATTACAATCGAAAATATACTTGATGTAATTGAAGCAAGAACATGCGCCCAAAGCGCAGAAGAACGGTTAATCGGCATAGAATTAAACCTGTTGAAAAGCCCTTTTCCTTTATCGCTGAACATTCTCAAAGCGGTATAAGATGTGTTGTACGCAATTGTCATTACGAGTATTCCGGGCAGTTGAAAATTTACGTAATTTACCCCGTCGGGCAAGCTCGCTTTTATTGCGCCGCCGAACACGTAAACAAATAACAGCATTATGGCGATTGGCTGAACCATTGCGGAAAAAATGGTTTCGGGGCTGCGCAAAATATGTTTGATTAAACGCATGAAAAGTATAAATGTGTTTTTCATTGTGGATTTTCCTTTCCCGCCCGGATAATCGAAAGGAAAATTTCTTCCAATGTCGGCTGCTTTTCTATGTATTCCTTTTTTACGGGCGGAAACAATTCTTTCAGTTTATCAAGAGTCCCGTCGGCTATGATTTTTCCGTCGTGAAGAATCGCTATTTTGTCGGCAAGCTGTTCCGCTTCCTCAAGATACTGCGTAGTAAGCAGTATCGTTGTGCCGTTTCCGCTGAGTTCTTTGATAATTTTCCAAACTTCAAGCCGCGCTTCCGGGTCAAGACCTGTGGTTGGTTCGTCAAGAAAAATCACCTCGGGGTTTCCTATAAGGCTCATAGCTATGTCAAGTCTGCGGATCATGCCGCCGGAATAAACAGCTGCTCTTCTGTCAGCCGCTTTGTTCAGGCCAAAGCGCTCAAGCAGATTATCCGCGACAGCTTCGGCGTTCTTCAAACCGCGCAGTTTCGCAATTAACAAAATATTTTCCCGTCCTGAGAGGATGCCGTCCACGGCGGCAAATTGCCCGGTAAGACTAATGGAACGTCGCACTTTTCCTGATTGGTGTACTATGTCATAACCACAGATGCTCGCGTTTCCTCCGTCGGGCTGCATAAGCGTTGAAAGAATATTTACAATCGTAGTCTTACCCGCTCCGTTCGAGCCGAGAAGCGCAAATATTTCACCGCGTTGAATTTCAAAATCAATACCTTTCAGAACGATATTATTCTTGAAAGATTTTTGCAAATTATTCACTTGAATTACTGCGTCGCTCATTTGGGTTACTCCTTCATCGAAAACACAAAAACATGCATTTTCCTGCGTTTATTGAGGTTGTTCTTGTCAACGCCTGCGCACGCGAACTGCGGCATTCACCGACGAATAGGTCGAAACAGCTGCAACAGCTTTAACCGCATCGCCAGGCAAATATGGCAAAACACACATCAAAAACGCGTTGAGCGGGCTGACGCTTTGAATGAGCGCGAACCAAACAGAGCCGCAAACAAAAAGCGGAATGTTCCCGGCGACAACAGCAGCAACGGCGGCGGCATAAATACTTGTTTTAGCTTTCAAAATGTCGAAAACAACGGCGATGCTGAACGCCATAAGAGGAAAAGCCATCATAAATCCGCCCGTTGGGCCGAACAGCACGCCCAACCCCGAACGTCCGCCCGAAAACACGGGAAGTCCGGCAATTCCGATTAATATGTAAACAATTATACCTGTCAAACATTGCTTTTTCGGCAAATAAAGTGCCGCGAACATAATGACAAGCGTTTGAAGCGTGATAGGCACAGGCGTAAACGGCAGCGGCACGGTAATCAGCGCACCGACGCACATAAGTGCGACAAGCAAAGCGGTTTCAACCATAGCTTTAGTTTTCATAAAATATTAAATCCTTCCCCCAACACTTCTCTCGCGTCGGTGACGATGACGAAAGCTCTGTCGTCGGCGGCATATACAAGCTCTTTAAGCGTGAAAATTTCCTTTTTCGCCACGACGCACAAAACAACGCCCTTGTCCTTTTTAGTATACATTCCCGTCCCTCTAAGCGACGTAACGCCGCGCTCGAGCTTGGTTAAAATTCTTTCAGAAATTTCCTCGTGTTTGTCTGAAATTATAAACGCCGCGGTCGCGAATGTCAAGCCTTCAAGCACAGCGCCGATTATCCGCGAGCTTATAAAAACCGCGATAACCGCATACATTGCGCTTGACGCCCCGAACGTTAAAAAACCCAGAGAAATGACGATTGAATCAATAATAAACATGATTTTTGAAATCGCAATGTGAGGTTTTACTTTTGAAATAATGCTTGCCGCCAAATCGCTTCCGCCTGTTGTGGCGGAATAACGAAACACAATACCCAGTCCTGTTCCTGAAACAGCGCCGCCGAAAACCGCTGCCAATGCAGTGTCTATGCCGGTCATGTCAAGCGTCGGTATATATTGAGGAAGAAGTGAAGTAACATATAATGCAGGCGAAAAGAACAATGTCGCGAACAGCGTTCGCCTTAAAAACGCCATTCCCTTGACTTTTGCACCGATTATGAACAACGGAAGATTTAAAACCAAGTTTGTAAGCCAAAGAGGAATGTCAAACTCGAACCGAGATAGGGACACTGAACGAATGATTATTCCGAGACCCGAAACGCCACCCGTGACCAAACCCAAAGGCTCGAAAAAAATTGAAATGGCCATAGCAAGGAGCAAAACGCCGAATGCGATTGCTGCATATTCTAAAAAATTATTACGTTTTTTTATTGAAAGTTCCAAAAAGCTTCTCCTTTAAAACAATTAAGGCAAAAAGCGGAAGCTTCAACTGTCTTTTAAATCTCGACGGCTGTTTAGCAAGCCTGTAAAACCACTCAAGCCCGGTTTTTCTGAAAAAGGCGGGTGCGCGTTTAAATGTTCCCGCCATGCCGTCGAAGCTTCCGCCAACGCCCATGTAAAGCTTCACACCAAGCTCATCCTTATGCTTCCAAATCCATTTTTCCTGCTTCGGAAACCCTAACCCAACCAATAGTATGTCCGGCTTCTTCGCTTTTATGTCGTCAATAATTTCACGTTCTCTGTTTTCATTAAAATAGCCGTCTGCGACACCGACAATGCGCAGCCCATCATGTTCCTCTTCCATTTTTAAACGAGCAGCGTCAGCAACTCCCGGCGCACTGCCGAAGAAATAAACACTATTTCCCGTGCTTTTTATTTCCCGGAAAATAGACTGAACCAAATCATAACCCGTGACCCGCTGTTTAATCTTGTTTTTATTCAGTTTTGAAGCATAAACAATCCCTATTCCATCGGGAACAACCATGTCTGCGCCGTTTAAAATATCCTTAAACTCGCTGTCCTTACGCGCTTCCATAACAAGCTCGGGATTCGGCGTAAAAACTGCTCTCGGCTTATCGCCGTTTATATATTCCAGCGCTGTTTGAAGCGCTTCGGGAGGAGTGTATGTGTCGAAGTTCACTCCGAGTATTTCGGTTTTCATGTTGTTCACCCACCTATTTTAGAGGTTGTCTTTATTTGTTCACGGAAACCAACCGCAAACTAACGGCTTCTGTGCAATCATAAACTCGCAAAGACTTCTCTTCCCCCGGCAGCAGCGCGAAGAAATTATCACTCAATTTGACACGATCGTCCTCACAAACAATTTGAACAAACGGCACATAAGTTTTCGCCCTGACGGTCACAAGTCTGTCGTTTCCATCCTGAACATCAGAAACAATTTCTGCTTTGAATTCCGCAAAATCATAGCTTCTGTAATATCCTCTCAGGCTTGTCGCCGAATCGAAACCGCCGTCATTTAATATTTTTGCGAAATAGAACCCGGTTTTAAGATTTTCGCTTGCATCAAATCCTTCAATTTCGTTAAAGGAATGTTTCTTCAAACTCAGAGGCATCGTTTTGACATCAACTGTTTTGCCGTCAAAGCTCATATATCCATATTCCATTTCAACATTCAAATCATGACCTGTTTCATTGAGCACAGTAATAAAATATTTCCCGTTAAACACGCGCACAATAATCTTTTTAGGCGCAAACGCACGTCTGAGAAAATAAAACGAAATTTTTCTCGTGAGATAATAATCCACGGTAGTCCAGCCGCATTCGGGCCACGCGTCGTTATACATCCAAATGAGGTCGCCCGAGCATTGCTCCGTGCGCCGCAGAGCCTCCGCCACCTCCGTATAATTAACCCCTTGCAAAATTCCGCCGTAGAGAAGAAAATCGTCCATGTCAAGCGAATCGGCGGAGGTTAAATTCGCGTCAATTCCCGGAAGCAATCCACGCTTGTTTTCCCCCTCGTGATGCCTCCAGCTTTCGCTTTCAAAGCCGACCTCTTCGCCGTTATGATAGCGTTCGACAGAGCTTTTCATAAGCGTTCCGTGGAAGCCGAACTCGCTTGAAAAACGAATCATCGCCGCCAAAGCGTCGTAATCTTCATGTCTTCGCCCACGTTCTTTAAGCTGTTCAACCGTCAAACCGACTTTCTCAGAAATAATACTGAAAAGCCCCCAAGCGTGAACATCGCCCGCCTTAGTGTCGTTTGCTTTGTCTCCGTAAAACGGTGAGCTCGGCATATATTGAATGAGCGGCGAATTGTCTCTAACTGCCTTTGGCAGCAAATAGTTAAATATTTTATAACCGTAATTATAAGGAATCTCTTCGCCCGGTCTGAGCCATTCATAGGATTCGTGAACTTCGTTGTTTCCCGTCCAAACCGCCATGCAGGCTTGATTTGATAGCCGTCTTGTCTGATAGGTCGCTTCCTTTTCGGCTTCACGCATAAATTCGGCGGAATAATCGGGAAACATGACGTTTGAAAACATGAAATCGTGCATGAGCATTATGCCGTTTTGCGAGCAATAATCATAAAAATAATCGGGTTCATATCTTCCGCCGCCCCAAACTCTGAGCATATTGAAATTCTGTTCCTTAGCCTCTTCAACTAAGGTTTTATATTTTGAATCGGGCGTTCGGATGTAAATTGAATCGGTTCCGACCCAGTTTCCGCCCTTGCAGAACACATTCACACCGTTCACGACAAATCGGAAATTACGAGTGCCATCCGACCGTTTTGAATGATCGATTTTAATCGTGCGAATTCCGACGAGCTTTTCTTCCATCGTGTTAGAAACACCGCGGCATTCAAGCGAAGCGTTCACAGCATAAAGATTAGCGTCGCCATAGCCGTTCGGCCACCACAGCTTCGCGTCGGAAACGGTGATTGTTTCCTCGAAATTGTTAATTCCGCCCGCCAAATATAATTCCATTTCACCCTCAAAAACGACTGTACCGTTGTGAGCGATGCTGTATTTTAAAACAGCATCATCGGCGGTGACAACGCTTATGTTGTCAAGCTCAAATATAAGCTTCACCTTTGCGTCGTTCCCGTCAATACAAACAGTGTCGGCGCGAAAATGAGAAATTTTTGCGCCTGAAACACCTTCCAAATAAACCTTTCCGCCGATTCCACAGCTGTGAACCTGCTTGCACCAGTCCCACCCGAAAGTGAACGCAGGCTTTCGCAAATAGGCGCGTTGGTCGGTTTCGATTCTTCCCGCAAAGGAATAATAGGTGAGCGAATCGGCGTAATAATAATCTTCAAGCCCGCCGGTAAGTCTTATGATTATCTGATTTTTTCCGATTTTCAAATGATGTTTAACGTTTTCGTCAAACGCACAAAAGGCGTTGCTGTGCTTGTAAACAGGAACACCGTTTATGATTATGTCGGCTTTAAAATCGAGAATTTCGATGAAAAGACGCACTTGCTCGTTGGCAAAAAGCGTTTCATCGACCTCAAAATCTCGTGTAAACCACCAAGACAAATCCTTTGTCCACTTGCAATTCTCGGTGTTTTTTCCAACAAGAGGCTCATCGATTATGCCGCTTTCAATGAGAGGGGTTAAAATGTCGCAAGGTACGTTGGCGTCCATGAAGCCCTTTTTTGCGGGCATAACCTTTCCTCTGAAAAAAATAACGTCGAATTTCCCGTCCTCGCGGGAAAGCATTTCGTTGAATCTCTCCGCCGCAACGTCGATAAATTCGGCGCGAAGCTTCCATGTTCCGTCAAGCGAAACCATTTAATCACCCTTTTTAATTTAATCAGTGGTTATAAAAGTTTAAGCGCCCCCGTGGGGCAAAGTTCAACGCATTTTCCACAGAAATTACAGCCCGATTCTGCTAAAGGTCTGTCCCCGGCGGGAACAACCGACGTGTCGAAACCCCTGTTTGCAAGTCCGACTGCGTGAAGTCCTTCAATCTCGCCGCAAACCCTGACACAAAGCCCGCAAAGAATGCACTTGTTGTTGTCCCGAAGGATATTCGGATGGTCATTCGGCTTAATCGGTGAAACATTTTTAATTCCCTCGAAAACACCTTGAGCCGCGCCATATTTCTGCGAATATTTTATAAGCCTACATTCGAAAAAGTCATGACAGCCGCACTCCAAACAGCGCTTGGCTTCAGCCGCCGCTTCTTCACAACCCAAAACCGCGGTTTTGACACGGCTGATTCTTTTAATATCTTTAAAATCTTCACTCGTCTTTTCTTGACGAACAAGCGATTTCGACGAAAACATCGGGTCGAATTTCGGAAGCATATTTCCGCGCAAACGGCAGTCAACAACAGAAGCGGCTCTTTGCGCCTCGCCGATTGCGGCGATTGCAATGCTTGCACCCGCGTTCGTCGCGTCACCTACGGCGAAAACATCCGTTAAATTCGTCGAAAAATCATTTTCGTCGGCGAAAATCGTTTTCTTTTTCGTCAGAGACAGTTCCTCAAACCCGACAAAATCGAAAGTTTGCCCGATTGCGATTATCACTTGGTCAACATCAATAATTTCAAACTCGCCCTCAATCGGGACAGGCGAACGCCGCCCGCTTTCGTCAGGTTCGCCGAGCGCCATTTTTTGCAATTTAACAGTCGAAACACCGTCGTTATCTCCGATTATCTCAACAGGATTGGTTAAAAATTTAAATTCAACGCCCTCTTCAATCGCGTCTTCAATTTCTTCGGCATCGGCGGGCATTTCATCTTTTGTTCTTCTGTAAATAACATAAACATTTTTGCAGCCGAGCCTGACAGCGGTTCGGCAAGCGTCCATCGCGGTGTTTCCTCCGCCGACGACAGCGACATTCTTTCCTTCATAAGAGGAAATTCTCTTCATCGCCGAATTGCGAAGAAAATCAATTCCGCCGACGACATCAGGCAAAGCCTCGCCAACACAGCCCAATGGCACACTTTTCCATGCGCCCGCCGCAATTATAACTGCGTCAAATTTGTTTCTGAGTTCGCTTAAAGAAACATCACTGCCGATTCGGACATTGTTCTTCATTTCAACGCCCATTCTTGCAATCAAATCAATTTCGGCGGCAAGGATGTTTTTTGGTAAGCGATATTCGGGAATGCCGTAACGCAGCATTCCGCCCATTTCGGGCATCGCGTCGAAAACCACTACAGAGTGTCCTTTTTTCTTCAAGAAATAAGCAGCAGAAAGCCCGCCAGGTCCGCCACCGACAATCGCAACCGATTTGCCTGTTTGCGGTAAAATTTCGGGAACAAACGGCGCATCGGAAAACAAATCTTTATCCGATGCGAAAAATTTGAGTTTGGCGATGGAGATGGGTTCTTCGACAAGCTGCCTGCGGCAAGCTTCCTCGCAAGGGCGCGGGCAAACCCGCCCGATTGAAGACGGAAGAGGGAGTCTTTCCTTAATTAATTCGACCGCTTGCGTGATTTCGCCCTTTGCAATGTGCCTGACATAGCCTTGGCAGTCGGTTCGCGCGGGGCAATTTAAAGAGCAAGGCGGGAGACAATCACCCGAATGGTCAGAAAGCAACAGCTCTAGCGTGAATTTTCGCAATTCCTGAATTCGCGCGGTTTCTGTGTGAACAGACATTCCGTCAACAACAGGAGTGACGCACGCGCGAACAGGGCGCGGCGAATTTTCGACCTCAACAAGGCAAATTCCACACGCACCATAGGGATGAAGCCCGTCACCGTGACAAAGCGTTGGAATTTCAACACCTGCCGCGACTGCTGCTTCAAGGATTGTAGCACCCGAGTTTATTTCAATATTTAGTTCGTTTATTTTTAAATTAATCATGCGGCAACTATAGCACTTTGATCAGTGAATGTCAAGATTTTTGCCTCAATTTTCATAAGGTTCTGCCCGCTTGTTTTCATCGCTGTTGGAAAGCCTTTCTCTGTAATCGCTTGGCAGAAAACCTGAGATTCGCTTGAAAGTTCTTGAAAAATTTCTTTCGTTTGAAAAACACAGCAAATCAGCGATTTCTGTGAGATTAAGACGGTTTTCGCCGATTAGTCTCATTGCCTCGTTGATCTTCAAATATGTATATTTTTCCATGATTCCCGAGTGAAAGGTTTGCGTAAATTTTTTTATCAGAGACGACTTGCTGTATGCAAATTCATTGCAAATGTCTTGCAAAGTCAGTTTGCCGTATATATTATTTTCCAAAAATTTAATTACATCGACAATTATGTCGTTTCTTCCTCTTTTTTTGTTAAATGTTTCATTGTCGGCAATATTATTTCGAGCTGTATACAGCGTTATATACTCAATGTGCATGCAAATCAATTGTTGCCAATATGGCTTAGAGGTGGTTTTTTCGACCGATTCCTCAAAGGAAATGTTGTGAGGATAATATTTGTTCGTTCCCAAAAGCGCATCTAAAGCCTCGAAATAGACATTGGAGACATAGTCCTTGAGGTTTGACGGAAGAGGCAACACCTTACCCGCCAAATCATCTAAAACCGATGAATTGGCAGCGAAGTCAAATTTATAGGACAAATCATTTTTGCCCGAAAAAACATAGTGGGGTGCATAAGGCTCTATATAAAGAATTTCACCCTGTTGCAGCGTTAGAATCGCGTCGTGATAGGCGACAGAGATTTCGCCTTCCTCTACATAATAGATGCTCCAAAATCTGTGACAGCCCACGGCGGTGTTTTCAAACGCCGCTTTCCATTCATATTCACGCAGAACTGTTTTTGTGATAAACGAAATTTCCGTTATGTTTAAAAATTTTATAACATTAAAACCACCGTTTTCTGTCGCCATAATACATTCCCTTTCTTGAGACATTAAGCGCACTTTGTGAGATTGACATTTTACAACTAAACCTTATTATATAAGTATAGTGATTTTTGATATTATTTCAACAGAAAATTATACGTTTCTGACAGAAACTTAAGAATTGTTGTGAAATTCATGGAAAAAGCAACTGTAATTTGCCTTTTTTGCAACTCGGGGTTGGTTGAAACAAACAAAAGAGTGGGTTAGAATTAAGATAATACCTTGAAAATTTCCAAATATGAAACGATATTTAAGCAGGAGTGTTGAAAATGATGATAGGAAACAGAATAGCGGCATTGAGAAACAAACATAGCATTACGCAGGAAGAGCTTGCAGAAGCCTTGTATGTGTCGCGTCAGGCGGTTCAAAAGTGGGAAACCAACCTGGCTAAGCCCGATGTTGAAAAGCTGATTCTTTTGGCGGAATATTTTTTCGTTTCGATTGACGAACTTGTCGGAAATAAAACGAAAGGCAAAACAACGGAAGAACTGAGATTCAGCTCGAAATATGTTCCTGACTATACGATTTTGCACGGGTGGGAATTATATTCTGAAAATATAAAAACCGAATATCTGCAATTGCTTGAGGAAGGAAAAGACGTTTCGCGGTATAAAAAGCTGATAAACGAAATTTCAAATCTTCCGACAGGAAAATCGAAAGAAGAAATGTGCGAAATAGCCTGCTCTTTTATGCATTCGGCGGGAATGAAAACTGATTATCCCTATTATGAACCCTCAGTTCTCGAAAGAATAAAAGGACAGCGCAGAAAAACTGATTGGTCGGCTGAAAACAAAGCAGAGGAAATTTCACGGGAAATAATGTTCGACAAAATTCACGGTGCGTGGCTCGGAAGAATTTGCGGCTGCTTGCTCGGCAAGCCGATTGAGGGAATAAAAACGAAGGATCTTGACTATTTACTGAAAGAAACCGGGAATTTTCCTTTAAACAGATATATTCTTAAAAAGGAAATAACAGAAGAAATTGCGAAAAATTGCATATTCCCAATGATGGAAGACGGTTTCACAGACACAATTGAAGAAGCGCCCGCCGACGACGACACAAACTACACGGTAATGTCGGCGACAAGACTAATCGAAAAATACGGCAGAGATTTTAAACCCGAGGATGTCTTAAATTGCTGGATAGACAACCAACCAAAAGGGGTATATTGCACCGCAGAAAGAGTGGCGTTCATCAATTTTATAAACGGCTATCGTCCGCCCGATTCGGCAAAATATAAAAACCCTTTCCGCGAATGGATAGGCGCACAAATTCGGGGCGATTATTACGGATACATAAACCCGGGAAATCCCGAAGCGGCGGCTGACATGGCGTGGCGTGACGCAAGCATTTCTCACGTCAAAAACGGAATATACGGCGAAATGTTTGTCGCGGCAATGCTTGCCTGCGCCGCCGTTTGCAACGATATAAAGACGATAATTGCGGTCGGGCTTGCCGAAATTCCGCACAAATCACGGTTGCATGTGCGAATTGAAGAAATTATTAAAATGCATGACAAGAAAAAAACAGCGCAGCAATGCTTTGATTATATACATAAATTATATGACGAAAATGAGAGCCACGGCTGGTGTCACACGATTTCGAACGCGATGATTGTCGTGACAGCGCTGCTTTACGGAAACCTTGATTACAGCAAATCAATATGCATGGCGGTCGGCGCTTGTTTCGACACCGATTGCAACGGCGCAACGGTCGGTTCGATTGTCGGAATGATTATAGGAGCAGAAAAAATACCTAAGCAATGGACGAAAGTCATTAATAATAATTTAAGAACGGCAATTTTCGGAATAGGCACAATTTCTGTTACAGAGCTTGCCGAACTGACAATGAAGCACATGAAGAATTAATTATTTTAATAAAACCAATTATTTAAGGAGGAACAAAAATGTTTAAACAATCACTCAGAAAGATATTGTCTATGGTCATGGCGATTGCGATGGTAATCGGTTTGGTTCAGTTCAGCAATGCCGCCGTGCAATCGGTCAACGCTGAGCCGGGTGAGACAATCAGAATCAACTGCGGCGCAGGCCACGCAGGGGAACATAAAAACAGCATGGTCGGCAGCGTTGACGGGTCTATCGGCGGAAGCTGGAAAAATCAAGCGACAGCCCTGATAAAAAATCAGGTTGACGGCTGGTCGCCCGATGAAGATTTTATTGATCCGACATCTATAGGAAGCGATTTAAACGGGTCGAACGAGTCCTATTACATTAAAAATTTCGTCACGGATTTGTCGGTTGAAAACGCAGCGCCGCAAGGAATCTATGACAGCGTTATGCAAGTAATAACGCCCTTGCGCTATATTGTTCCCGTCGAAAGCGCGGGCGCTGAATATACCGTAAGATTGCATTTTGGTTGGACAGCATTAACAAGCAAAAAATCAGGCGGCGGAATCCACAGAAACACAAACGTTTCTGTCACGGGCGCTCCTGCCGAAATTCAAGTTACGGGCGAGGATGCCGATGTTTTCGACAAAACCGCCATCGTCAGAACAACAACGGCAGTCGCCGATTCAAACGGAAAAATCACAATCACGATAAGCAGAGGCACAGGCTGTGACTGGGGCGCAATCATCAACGGAATCGAATTGATTCCCGCTGACTGCGATCCGACCCCGACAACAGACCCCGACGCAACACCCGAACCAGAAATTAAAATCTCTGCAATACCAAACGCAGGTGTTTTCCCGAACGCGGTAAAATGGGCAGACACAACTGATTTTTCACACAGTATGTTATATTTGGGAATGGTCTACAGCGAACCCGAAGCAACAGCGTGGAGAATTTTGGAAATAACAGAAGAAAATGACACAAAAGAAGCACTGGTTTTGAGCGACTATCAGCTTTCAGAGCATAAAATCGGCAATGAACCCGTCACTTGGAGCAGTTCCGATTCTAATTGGGAAAATTCCGATTTGAGAGCATATTTGTCAGCTGCATTTGCAAATTCAACAGAATCAAACGGGCAGAATTTCAATGTTCCGGCGGCGGGCAAGGCTTTGTTCAAAGAGGTCGAAACCGAATCGGGCGTGTTTGATTCGCTGTTTTTCCTTTCCAAAGACGAAGCGTTGGACTTAGTTCCCGACAGCGACGGCATTCCGATTGTTCAAAGCAACAACGCAAAGGATAAAACATGGTGGACGCGCACAGTTGACGACTCGGTCGCAAACAGCACATTTGCCATTTCATCGGTTTACGGCGAAAATCCCAGAACAGAATTAAAAACGATGGATCAAGGTTCAATAAACTCGCGTCCCGCGGCAAAATTGGACTTAACAAACATTGTTTTCGCTTACAAATTAGTGACAACTCCGCAGGAAACAAACGAATTGGCAATCCAGAATAACTACGGCGGCGGAAACTCGAAGAAATATGCCGTGAGCGGAAACCGTAACGGTACATATTACAACTTCTATATGCCTGTAATTTCTGATGAAGAATTGGAAATTCAAGGTCTTAAATATAACGGCTCTTCAATAACCGAATTGTTGGAAATCGAAACAGGCGGCGAAGCAATGGCGCTGACCGTAACAGGATCAGACGCACCTGCATCCGCTTATTTAGCTTATAAAATAGTTGATGGTGACCAAACCATCGTCGCCAACGGAAAATCAGCGGACAATTCAACATTGACCGTTGACACAACAAGCCTGAGCGACGGCGACTACACGGTTTATGTGTGGTCGGAATGGAGCGAGATTAAAGAAATAAACGGCTGGCTGCCTTATTACATGATGCTTGCGACAATGCCCGATGCTTTTGAAATAAAAATCGGAGAACCCTCTGAAGGTCCTTTCACGATTGATGTCGTAAGCCCTGTTGAGGGCGGTTCGGCAATCGCAAGCAAAACGGCAGATGTCTACAGAGACGACGAAATCACCCTCACGGCAACCGCCGAGGCGAATTTTGAATTTGTTCGCTGGAATGTTTCGCCCTCTGTCACATGGAAATCGGGAAGCAGCGCAACCAAGGCGACAGCCACTTTCGTCGTTAAAGGAAGCGGCGTTACAGTTACACCCGTGTTTAAATCGACAATCGTTATTCCCGATAAATATATAATTACAACACCCGACACAACAGGCGGCACAACAACCGTGTCAAAGAAAACCGAAATATTGGCAGGAGAAGCAATAACAATCACAGCTGTTCCCGCGGCAAACCATCGTTTCGTAAGATGGGAAATTTCGCCTGCGGTTGGCTTCACATCGGGCGGAACAGCGTCAATAAACGCAACGTTCACAATGCCTTCTTCAAACGTAACCATTACGCCGTTGTTCAGAGAAGGTGCTGCGACAGAAAAACCCTATAGAGCGCCGAACGAAGGCGTTTTCCCAAACAGCGCAAGCTGGGTTGGTTCGGGAAAGCTTTCACACAGTATGTTCTACATGGGAATGGCTCTTAACGTAGACGAAGGAATGCTTTGGAGAATTTTACAAATAAATGGAAATGATGCTTTGGTAATTTCCGATCAGCAAATAGCGCAGGCAAGAAATCCTCAAAACGGAAACCTCAGCACATGGGGCGAATCAACCTCCGATTGGGCAAGCTCAAACATGAGAAACTTGCTGCTCTACATGGCGGACAATGCCGACAACCATAATGTTCCTCAGTTTGATGTTCCGACCGCGGCTAAAGCGCTGCTTAAAGTGGTTGAAACAGAATCGGGCGTAAACGATCAGCTTTTCTTCCTTACTAAGGATGAAGCGATTTCTTTAGTTCCCGATGGAGACGGCGTGCCGTTGACCCAAAAATCAAACGCGATTTATACAGGCTGGTGGACACGAACAACAACAGAAAATAATTCCGAAGAAGTGTACACAATAGCGTCATATTGGGGAGGAAACCCCAGAGTGTCAGCAAAGACAATGGACGAAGGTTCAATCACGGCTCGTCCCTCGGCAAAATTGGATTTAACCAACATCGCTTTTATGTACAAAATAGTCACAGACCCGCAGCAAAGTGATGAAATAGCTGTTCCGACAGGTTACAGCGGCTCAGCACCGCGCACGTATACCACAAGCGGACAATACGGCGAAATTACAAAAGCACATTATGACATTTATATGCCTGCAATTTCCGACGAAAGCTTGGAAATCGAAGGCTTGCTCTGCGACGGCAAGGAAACCGACGGAATAATCGGAACAAGAGGCGGTGGCAGTAATTTAGATCTTACGATAAGCAACGCCGACGCACCGAGCAACGCGAAGCTTGCATATAAAATCGTTGACAGCGACGGCAAAATCGTCAGAAACGGAAAAGGCGCAGACAACGATTTTGCCGTGACAGTGAATGCAGTCGGCTTGGAAGACGGCGACTACACCGTTTTCGTTTGGTCGGAATGGGGAGAAGTTACGGTAGTAAACGGCTGGATGAGCTACTACTCGATTTTGGCAACAATGCCCGATTATTTTGAATTGACGGTCGGAAATGCACTTTCTATCCCCGAAACAAAATTCGACGCGGCGACAATGGAGCTTACAGATCTTGCCGAAGGCTATGAATATTCAATCGCAACAGATGTTTGGGTTGCAATCACGGCGACAGACTTAACAAACGGCTATGTTAAATTTGACGAATATGACGATTTAACGGTTGGATATGGAATTAAAGTTAAAGATGTTCCGAACGCGCAGGAAATTATCGACGGCTATGAAGTGTCGAAGGTTCAAACAATAAAGCTTGAGCGTTTCCCCGAACCGCAAGACTTGATAAGTGTTCCGATTTCGGCTGTCGGGCAAACAAACGGCGGAATTAAAGGCACGGATTCAAGCATGGAGTATAAGCTTTCCACAGCGGCTGCATACACTTCATGCACAGACGCCGATGTAACAGGTTTGGGCGCAGGTTCATACTATGTTCGTTTCAAAGGCGAAGGAAACACCTTGCCCGGTAACTATGTTGTAAAAGAAATAAAACACGCCGAAAACACACCCGAAACGGTGTTTACAGGCGAAAACATGAGATTGACGGGTGTCGAAAACGGAATGGTCGTTAAAACAGGCGGCGCGCCGACCGACACAACGGGTTGGGTTCCGATTTCAGACGGCGGAAACTACATCACTTTCGGCGACGCGGCATTTGAATATGCAAACCCGCTCGTAATCTATGTCAAAAAGCTCGGAACAGGCGGCAAAGCCGACTCGGACGTTCAAGTTATTAACCTCACGAGAGATTCGCGAACCGTCACAGGAATTACACGCAAAAACACAACAGCAGAAAACGGCACAGACGGCGAAATTCACGGCTTGCAAGCGGGAATGGAATATAAACTCAGCACAGACGCCGAATATAAAACCGATTTCGGCTCAAACGGAACAAAAACAGGACTTGGCGAAGGAATATATTACGTTCGCTGGCAAGGTTTTGGAAAAGTTCTTCCGAGTGAAAAAATAAGCGTTGAAATAGTATACAAAAACACAAGACCCACAGCGGCTTTCGACGCATATACATTAATGTTGACAAGTGTAAGCGACGAAATGGAATATTCAATCACAGGCGGGAAAAAATGGGTGGCAATAAACGGAACCTCTGTTGATTTGTCAACCGAAACCTTAATGACCGAATTCGGAATTTGGGTGAGAAGAAGCGTAGTTGATGATTCGGATGTTTCAATGATTCAAGAAATCAATTTGTTCAAGCATGCGACACCGACCGATGTTCAATGGACAAACATCACAACAACAGGCGGAAAAGGTTCGATTACAAACCTTAACGCAAGCATGGAATGGAAGTCTTCAAGAGACAATGACTATGCGGATTGCACGGGAAGCTCGGTTTCAAATCTTGACGCGGGCGTTTATCAAGTTCGCTATAAAGGCGGAAGCGTCGGAGACAACCACACATTGGCGAGTGATTTTGTTAACGTAAGAATAATCGACATGATTATTAACGGAGGCACGGTTACAAACTTAGACAGACGCGAGCCGCAAGGCAACATTTATGCAACAAAAGCAAACGGCGACCCGCTTCCGGCAATCATAAGAGTTTCTGACGGAATGGGAATCGGCGATGCTGTGTCGGTTCACGGCGAATATCTCAACGGCTATCGCCCACTCGTAAAATTGAGCGACGCAAGCGGCACGGTTAAAATAATCCAACCCGCACAGATTGACCCCTACGGCAACTACCTGCGTTTCATCTGGCCCGACGATGTCGCGCCCGGTGTTTACATCGTGACCGTTTCAAACGACAACGGCGCAACATGGAGCGTTCAGGAAGGCTACTTAAACAGACCTGATGCATCGTGGACAAACGACCCCGGTGCTTACACGGGAATGGAAATCAACATTTTCGGTCGTAATTTTGATTCAAGACAATACACTTTGGATAAAGACATACCGGCAAATCCGCCGTATGACAGACCGATGGATTATGACGTCGCTTCATCGACAATGGTTCGTGTAATCAGAGTTGATTCAACCAACAGCACCGAAGGAACGATTATTCAAGAGGTTGTTCCGAACATCGTTACGCCCTATCGCATAGCTTTCAACGCACCGCCGCTTGAAAAAGATAAATTATATATCGTTCAAGTTAAAGTGAATTCGGCGGGAATAGGCGGCGAATGGGTGACGGCAATGAAATATCCCGACGCGCTCGAACGTTTGATTATAACAGGAACAGAAATGCCTGTTTTTAACGACAATCACGGAAACGGCAGACCGAGTTCAAGCGAAATAATAAACAGCATGAACGTGTCATGGGCAGGAAACTTCAACTGGGATAAGGTTTTTGACGTTACACAAGCGCCTTATAACCTTAACGTCGCGGAAACAGCAGACGTCGCAAACGCGGCAAACGCGGCAAACACAAGAGCCGTGATTCAGCAAGCGCTCAACGACGCGGAAGCGTATGTTGACCCTGTCACAAACAAAAAAGGCGGCGTTGTCTATCTTCCTGCCGGAACGTATAAACTGATGGGATCTTCAAGCGACAGAGAATGCTTGTATATAGGCGAATACGTAATTATTCAAGGCGCGGGAAAAGACAGCAATGATGAATATTTAACGATTATTGATTATGACATGACCGACATTGCGACACGCGCGGGAGAAATAAGCATCATCAAGAGCAAAGCAGGAAGCAAAGGGCATCAGGGCGTTGTCGGGTTTAAATCGATAATCGGGCGAAACGCTATAGGTATGGTAATAACAAATCTTGCCGATTTCCAAGCCGATCAAGATCTTTATATGAACCCGCAGTTCCAGTTTGTTACTTTGGGCGGAAGCGCATACGACTGTAATGAAATATTCCTGTTTGACAACAGTATAGACCACGGCATATTCACACGCCGCCACCGCGCAATGAATATAACAGGAAGTAACATCCTTATTGCCGAAAACTATACGCATACAGGAAAAATTCCGATGACGTATCAAGCGTGCGGCGAATATGTAACTTTCAGAAACAACGTAATAAGATTCGCCGATGCTAACTATAACGTAACTGCGGACTTTCAAGCGGTTATGGACAACGACATCGACACGTGGATAACACCTAACGTTTATGACAGAGACGCAATAACAGACGGTTCGGTTGTTTACGTTACCGAAGATATTCACGGAGTGTTTGTATATGGCAACAACTATCATTGCCATTATGTCGGAGGAAACAGCGTCAGAAATACCGTGTCATACAGGCTCGGCGCTTCTGAGGGTATAGGGCTTGACGCGGCTTTCGGTTATGCAATCTCAGAAACAATAACCGACGCGACACCGGTTACTTTGACATATGCCGAAAACTTTACAAGCGACAGAATAAACTATAGTGCGCCGTTCGTAATTACGATTACAGAGGGCACGGGCATAGGTCAATTAAGAATGGTGAAAAGCATCGGGGCTGAATTCGGCCCGATGAAAGAACGCGTTGTTACCATAAATAAAGCGTGGGATGTTTTGCCCGACAAAACGAGCAAAATTTCAATAGGTAACGGACACATGGGAAATATCATCGAGAAGAACCATGTAGGTCCGTCACATAACTACGGTGTTCTTCTTTACAGAGGATGTTGGGACAACATCGTTGCGGATAACTATCTGTATAAAACGATAGGAATTTTGATAGAAGGGGTAAATGAAGACTCGACAAAAGGTCATCCGAGCCTTATGGAAGCGTCGTTTTTTAATCAGGTAAGAGACAATATAGCCTATGATTTCTCTCCAAGAATAACTCATGACGTTTATATAGGCGAATATGGTGTTGACAGCGTAGCGCATGTCAGACCGTGGGGTCCTGAGCTTTACGCAAACGAATTCAGAAACAACTTGGTTGACAAAACAGCAAAACGCGAAAACAAAGAGGGCCAACAGTCGTTTCAACAGTCGGACATGAAAGGCAGCTTGGCAAAATTCAGCGGATTCTATGTTTATTCTCACGGTATTGAGGGTGATGATCAAGGGAAACTCGGCAGACGTATTGTCGGTTCATTATACGAAGATAACGTCGCGAAAGAAGTGTGGGGCTATTTACACGAAGGTTGGGACGAAAACGGACCTTACGGTGAAGTTTTCCACAATGGCGCAGCGTTCAGAATAAACGCGGGAAGCGGTTATGGAATATTCGTTAAAAATGTTCAAAAAGACAGCGCGACAAAAGACCTTTTCGACGATGCCGGAATTAACACCTTTGTCTGGCAGGACGACCAAAAAGGTATAGTTAAAACGAGATTGGGCTGGGGCGACACAAAATGGAAAGCAACAGCAGCAGAAGGCGGCGGTGCAGGTCAAAACGCCGTTGAAGTCGGCGCAGGAGCAAGCGATCAGTGGACGACCACTTCAACAAGCGGAAACGCAGTGTTGGTAATCGACACATTGCTTCGTGATGACTATATATCCAACGACGTTGATGGAAATCCCGTGCGGATTTACGACCACAACCCGTTCAGAACCATTGATAAAATCGAAATTGAAGCAACGGCGCTTAAAGCGGTTCAATTTAATCTTTACGCCGCCGCCGAAAACGGACGTTCGGGACAATTTGCCGATGTCTATGGTGCGTCATACAACTGGGGCGCTCCTGTTTTGACAATTGATAACGTCACGCTCGACGATTTCAAAAACGGCGCAATCTATCTTGATGATGCGACAGCTGAAGGAAGATATTTCAAACTTGAATTTGTCAGCATTGACGGCGCGCTGTCAATTAAGAACGTAAACCTGTTCCCGTACGAAATCAGTATGCCTGCATACGAAAACTTTACGCCACCGTGGAAAGATTTCAGCCCGCCGTCAGAGCCGACTAATGTCAGAGCTTCCGCAGGCGATGCCGAACTCACGCTCAGATGGACGCCACCGCTTAAAATTAACAACAGCTATGTAATCGGTTACAGAATCCTTGTGACAGGTGGCGATGGAGATTATAAAGACGGTGTCGAAATTGAAATTACAAATCCCGATTTGCGTATTTACACGATTCAGGGATTAGAAAACGGTGTAATCTATTCCTTGCAAATTTGCGCAAGAAATGGTTCTGAAGAAAACGACGGTTATGGCGCATACGGTCCCAGCCCTGCAATTGAAATGAAACCGTCGGATGAAGTGTTTACGATAAACTTAGATGTTTCCGCGGGAGGAGCGATTGTTCCCAACTCGAGCAGAGTTGTTCCGGGTGAAACGGCATATTTCACGATTGTTCCCGAAGCGGGAATGAGAAGAGCGGGAAATTACCCGATTGTTAAAGGAACCGAAAACGGCGAAATCATAGAATGGACACCGGGTGAGGGCGCGGGAATGTATGAGTTTGAAATGCCCGCTAATGATGTCACGGTGGTTTGCAGGTTTGAGCAAACACCGGCGGTTCCCGACATGACACTTCCGATTGGTGTTTCAAACACTTGGTTGGATTATGTGACTTTGGACGGTGAATTTACAACCGTTCACGACATGAATGTCATAGCCGACCCGTTCGGAAACCAAATCGGCGGAACGTTCCAGGAAGATAAAATCATTCACGTTTGGGTAAGTTCAACCGACCCGATTGGCTGGAACTGGATGCCGCAGGGTGGACAGCTTTACTTTGAGTTTGATGCTGTTTACGAGCTTACAGAGCTTTTCTTCCATCAGCTTTGGTTGGACAGCAAGGAAATCGTTTTTGAAACGTCGCTCGATGGTGAAAATTGGCACATCTTCATGGTCGAAGACAATCCGAACCCCGATTGGGATACGGAAAAAATCTATCCTCTTTCACCGATTCAAGCGAAATTCATGAGAATGGGCTTGCCTGGCGGAACACAGGTTTCTTTCCCTTATGGTGTGAGAATAAAAGGATTTGCCGTCGCGGGTGAAGTGACCGTCGGAAACGCCGAGCTTCACACGGTCGGCGATGATGATGTGATCTTAAATACGACGAATGTTACAGACAAAGTCAACGATTTTGAAGAAAACACAAGCGGTTTTGATTATCTGGCAGGAACAAACACCAAACTTTACATCGACATAGATCTTGATTCGGACGAAAACTTAGAGGTTAAAGGCATCACGTTCGGAAAATTAGATTTGAAGAACAACGAAATTAAAGTATTGGTGTCGGAAGACGGCACAAACTGGACAGAAATCGGAAAAATTGAAGCTGATGAAACGGATGGCGGCGAATTTGCTTTCACGCCCGACAAACAGATGGTTGCGGCGAAATTCGTCAGAATTGAAATTCCCAAAGCCACAAACTTCGACATTCAAAACGGAATTTCAATAGCGGCGGTAGTGCTTCCCGACGACGGAATAATCGGAATTTCAATCGTCCGTTCGGACGGCGACATGCTTCCGTTGGAAGTTGACAGAAGCATTCAAAGAACCTTTATAGGAAAAGTTGCTGCCATATATGGTGAAGCAAGCGCGCTTAGCAAAGAAGTCGAGTGGGAACTTATCGGAAACAGCGAAACTGACACAACAATCTCAACAGTAAGCGAAAACAACGACAGGGCTCATTTGAATGTCTCGCGTTATGAAAAGTCGCCCACGCTTACGCTCAGAGCGACTTCGAAAGCCGACCCGGAGGTTGTCGAGGAAGTAACGATTGCAGTAACCGATTTCTTGACAATTAAAGACATAGAAGCAAGCGATGAAATGCCGAGCGATTCGATTACAACCGATGTTAAGCAGGCATGGCTTGACGATGTTATAACGGTTACGCTCAAAGCACCTGAGGGCAAGGTTCTCGCGTCGATGCCGATTATAAACGGTGAACTTAACCCGGTTGTCTATCAAGTTAAAGCGGTTGAAGGAGCGATTGGAAAATATACATTCGTGATGCCCAACGAAAATGTTGAAATAACGGCGGAATTTGCCGAAGCAGGCGTTAAATATTCGGTAATTTTCAACACGGGCGGTCACGGAAACATTCCAAACGAGCTAATCGAGGCGGGTGAAAAAATTCCCAGACCCAACCCCGAACCTGTAAGAAACGGCTATAATCTCGGCGGTTGGTATGTCGATTCGGCTTGCACACAGCTGTGGTATTTCAGCGATGGAATAAGCAAAAACATGACGCTTTACGCAAAATGGGTGTCTTCGGTTCAACAGAGCTACATTCCAAAGCCGTTGGAAAGCGCAGGAAGCAGCAAAATTATGGGCGGAATGGAAATAGACGGAAGCGCACCAAAAGGCAGAAATCTTGGTTATGAAATAAAATTGAATACCAACATAAGAGTTTCGGCGGTGGGCTATCCTGTTCCGAGCGGTGGAATCGTTAAAGAACGCACAGTTTACATTTACGACATTACAAATGCGGGAATAATGGACGCGAAAAGATATGACTATTCATTCCCCACACCACAGTTCAGTTTGAGCGGCGATTCGAGAATCACTAAGGTGGCAGAGGTGAAGATTACGTCGGAAACACCACAGCAGGATGGCTATTACCGAATCGAGCTTGAAACGCCGATTATAATGGAGCTTAACCACATTTATGACATTTTCTCAACGGAAGCTCCGGGTGAAAACGCAAATATGTATGTGGGAATTAAAGGGCTTTACAACGGCAGTGCGGCGACACTGGTGTCAGACAGATTAAACTGGCACACAACGCATCTTCCCACGTTCTATAACGGTTGGTTCTATGACGAAAATGATGATTTTGAGCGTTTTGACGGCGTTATGGTCGGTCAAAATTTCTGGTTTGAAGATTTGGGTGAAGATCCGGATTTGGGCGGAGGAATAATCAAACCTCCGACACCGACAGAATCCTACACTGTAACATTCGACCTCAACGGCGGTGTCAGCGCAGGCGGAAGCCTCACCCAGTCGGTTGTAGGCGGAGGAT
>JGI994J12354_10000208_pt1 | contig 57333 bp, 50 predicted proteins | sample IntmicLarv3ML3BL_FD_12354 | JGI IMG/M metagenome (IMG submission 12354) | reverse complement strand
CCCCTGTTCGCGCTTAAATAGTGCATTCTCGGGCAATTCCTATTCCTTGAGTCCTTCTGTAGAAGTAGAAGGTATGTCCAAAAATAATTGGTGGTTAAAATTAACCTTTTTTGTATTTAGTGCCTATCAAAAAATCTTGAAGCACTCTTTGTATTTTTACTGTTGCACGACTTCGTGCAAAAAGTGCTCAAAGCATCATTTGTGTAGGCTTTATAGCATTTATCTTAGTGGCAATGTTGTCTTTTAGTCTCATGATTTCTAGCAAATAGCTTTATAAATATGAAAATACTTACTATCAAATTTAATAGATATATCTTAGCGATATCTTGCATTTTTATGATTTTTAGCACCTTTTCGCACGCTAATAGTGGAGGTTATATAGGTGGCGGTGTCTCTCCAGATATTCTGTCTAATATGGTGAACTTAATTTTTAATGATGCCAAAGTTTCAGGAGTTTCTGTTGCAGAATTAAAAGATTCGCAAGCAGCTCTAATTAGAGGATATGAGCACAGCAGGCAATTCATTGATGAAATTTGTGGCAAAAACAATCGCTTTGATGCAAGTGTTCAAGTCTATAAAAAGAAATCAGATGAAATCAATGAGAAGCTTTTTTTTAGAAAAATGAGTGATGCTCAGATATGGGAGTTTGCAAAAGAACAAGCTGAGGATAATGTTCTCTCAGAATTATGGAAAAAATTTAAAAAGAACCCTAAAAAGTGGGAATTGCTTACGCAAGCGGAGCGTAATATGAGAATCAAAGCAATCGTTTTTGATTTGCGTCCTCGTGAAATGACAGAGAATGAACTTCGCGAATTGGCTGTAGCGTTTGTAGAGGAAGAATGTGGTGAAAAATGGGATTCTTTCACTCCAACACAAATTGAGCGTGCTGAAAGAATATTAATTATAATCAAGAGTCGTAATAATGTAGCTCTCCATTCGTCGTCGCTTTACACTACAGAACAATTGGAAAAAGATTTAAGGAGTTCTAATGCAGAAATATCAAGACTTCAAATTGCAGGTGGAAATAAAACAGAAATTATAATGAATATGTTAGCCGTTTCACCAGATGCGGTAAGTTATATTTATAGAAAGGAAATCGATAGAATAGGTCACTTATTTCAATTCGCAAAAATGACTACAAATCGTGATGACCTTTTGCAAAAATATAAATTATATGGAGTCATTTCTGAGCAAGCTTATGCTCTTGCATTGCAGAAAGCAAAAGTATCAAGAGGCTTTCTGCAAATAGCAAAAGAAGAATCCAATGCAAATTTTGCAAAATCGCAAGCTATGCTCAATGTTTTCAATAGCATTTATATCAGAGGTTTTGCTTACAACAATCGCGCGATTTCGCAAGATAAAGGGGTATCATATAATAGTGATGTTTATGTGTTTCAGCGTCTGGGTGAGGTTGTAGATTTGACTCAGGGTGTCAGCAAAAATAATATGGGAGCACTCATCAATAGCGTGGCTATTCTAGAAGCTCAGGCGACGAAAATGGTACTAGGCGAATTGTATAGAGAATTTGAATTAGGTGGTGAAGGTATGTCTTTAGAGCATCTCGGAAATCCTAGCGAACAAGCTAAATTAAATGCTAGAAGAAAGAAAATGCAAGCAGAAGGAAATTTGAATTCTGATGGGAGAGATATGATAAGTTGGTTGCGTTGGAGTATGTATTTGGATTTACTAGAGCTCAGTATGGCTTGCGATAAAATTGTGCAACAAGCGATGTATAACAATATAAAAAATAAAGAAATCGCTGAAGAGGTTTTCAATCAAAAAATCAGAAATGTTTTAGGCAACGCTGTTAATGCGCAAGGGAGCATATATTATAATTTCTAAGCTCCATTTATAATACAAAAAAATATCAATCAAAAAAAATATGCTAACAAATAATATTATCTACATAAAAAAAACTCTTATGAGAGGAATTTTAGTATCATTAGTCCTTTTAACAGGTGCTTGTGGTCCATTGAGTTCGTCGAATGCAAAGAACGCGCTTCAAGAAAAAGTGCCAGTCTATATCAAAATTTCCAAATTTGATATGGGGGAAGTACAAAAAGAAAAAGATCATTATGCGAAAGCTAACGCTTGGTATGAAGAAGAAGACCATACTTATACTGCTTCTTTCAATGCTACATTGCAGGCAACAGTTCCAACTTTTGCCGAAGTTAAAACTGTGTATAATTATCGTAAAGAAGGTAAAGTAGTTTTTATAAAACCTGTTTTGTCTGTAGGAGATAGTGTTCATATAAGTGGAGATGCAGTGGCTTCAATGGCAAATACTAATGACGGAAAAAGAATGACAGTTCTTATTCATACAGATAAAATAATTCCTAAAGTCGGCCTTTCGAAAGAAGAATTCGAAGGAAAGGATACGGAAATTATCGTTGTAGGGGAATCTGCTGAAAAAGAATATTTTGATGGTTATAAAAAATTCTTAGAAAATGCACTTGTTTTATTCCCTGGAATTTGGGAATCCAAAGATGGTGTTAAAATGTTTTGCTTTAAAGATAAAAATTACAGAATTGAATTTGCAGATGGATCAATGTTCAAAAGAACTTGGAGTCTCGACAATGGTATATTTACAACTAAACAAAGTGTTTATAATGCTACTGAAAAAAGCGAAGAGTATTTAATAAAAATTACAGATAAAGAATGGGTAAGTGCTTATGGTAATCCTGATACTATGAAAGGTCTTGTTAATGAAGGTGGAAAATTTGCAAGATACAAAAAAATCAAATCCTCAGAAGCTCTTGAAAAAGAACAGAATGCAATTGAAGAAAAATCTAAAAAAGCTATTCTTGGAAAATGGCGTTATCAAGGAGATTATGGTCAATCAGTTGCAATATTTCTTCCTAATGGAACTGTTCAATTTGAAGAAAAAACTCCTGAAAGAAGAGACGTAATAAATACTTCCAATTGGCAGATAAAAGGAGATGAAATTTCGATTGTTGACAAAAATCAAAAATCATCAGTCTATAAAATAATTGCGATAGATGATTCAAAGTTTCATATGGAACGTATAAGAGAAACTCCTAGTGATAAAGGTCGTTCATGGAAAAGCGATCGTATTGAATCTTTTGAAGAGTATGGTGCTTCACAGAAAAAAATACAGTCAAAGTTAGAAGCATTTTTGGTAGGCGAATGGGATTGTGGTCGTGAAGATAAAAAGCTCGTCAAAGATGTTTCTGAATTAAGGTTGTATCGTGGAGAAGTTCCAACATTGCGAAAGATAGCTGTCTTAAATAAAGATGGAACTTATAAATTAAATTACTATTATGTATCTAGTGGAGATGGTTCTTGGGGTTTGGTTTTCACAATAGAAGGAACTTGGAAATTGGATGGTGATATTTTTACAGAAACTGTAAATATTGATGATGGAAACGCTGTGAAAGACAAAGTTTATACATCTAAAGTAGTAATGGACGCAAAACGTCCATCTTTTGATTTGATTTCTATTGGACCTCGTGGAAATATTACTTACGGGCGTAAAAAATAAAGTATCATTAAAGCAATATAACAAAAAATGCGCTTTTGTAAGAAGCGCATTTTTTTAAGCTTAGATATTTGATTATAAGCATTTTTATGAGCCTGGTTTTGAAGCAGGAATATTTTTTAAAGATTCAGGAAGCTTATCTGCTTCGTAAGTTGGGAATGAAAAAGAGAGCAGGGCTTTATGTTCAATATCGAACTTTGCATTGCCATCACTGCGGTCAACAAGCACTGCAATTCCAGCAGCGATGCCACCGTTAGCGCGCACTATATCTATACATTCTTGAACGCGTCCGCCACGAGTAATGACATCTTCTACTATCAAAATTTTTTCGTTTTTTTCTATTTTAAAGTTACGGCGCAAGTACAATTTGTCATCAACTTTTTCAGCAAAGATAAAACGCTTTTTACTTTGACGTGCAAATTCTTGACCCAAAACTAATCCGCCTATTGCAGGTGCAATCACAGTGTCGAAAGATTTTAAATCGAATTTTTTTAAGAGAAGTGTAACGAGTTCTTCGACTTTATCCAAATGCTCGCAGACGCGTGCGCATTGGAAGAAGTGTCCGCTATGCAAACCACTTCTCAAGACAAAGTGTCCTTCAAGAAGAGCTTTTGTTTTTCTAAATATATCTAAAACTTTTTCGTCTGTGTTCATTTTATTATTTGTTGTATTTGGAATGAAAGATTTTTTTCACAATCTATTTTTAATGCGACAAAGTCTTTATGAAATTCATCGTAGCATTTCCAGATTATTTGTCTGTCTGTTTCTGGAATATTGATTTTTTCTATATGTTCGCGCGATACAAATTCAAAAGTACCCTCATCAATTTCAGGAGGTAGGGCATTTAAAGTTTTTTTGCAATTGAATAAAAACATTAGCCAATGGCATTTGTTTTCGTAAGATTTTTCGCTGACCATTGCAAAGAGATGTAGGTCTTTTGCTTCGCATTGCAAATTGATTTCTTCAAAAGTTTCTCTGCAAGCGCAGTCGATTGGAGATTCGCCAATACTCTGTTCTAGCTTGCCACCGATTGGACTATAGAGCCCTTGATTCGGTTCTTTTGCTCGTTTCAAAAGCAAATGTTGTCCATTTTTGTTTTTCACAAAAACAAGCACGCTTATTTTAAATGGCAAAGAATCAGACATTAATCGAATATAACAGTTCTATTTTTATAAGAGAGAATACGTTTTTCTAAGTGTAAGCGAACTGCTAATGCCAGAACTGTTTTCTCTAAATCTTTGCCTTTGCGCATCAAGTCTTCGATGGAGTTTCTATGACTAATTGTTGTTACATTTTGCGCAATAATAGGGCCTTCATCCAAATCAGCAGTTGCGTAGTGAGCGGTTGCTCCGATAATTTTTACTCCGCGCTCGTATGCTTGATGGTATGGCTTTGCCCCTGCGAATGCGGGCAAGAAGCTATGATGAATATTAATTATAGGCACTTTGCATTTCTTTAAAAAATCTGCACTCAAAATTTGCATATAGCGCGCCATAACAATCAAATCAGCACTAGAATCTTTTATGATTTCAAGATGTTTTTTTTCTACATCCTCTTTCGTATCTTTAGTGATAGGTGTGTAGTGGAATTTGATATTGAATTTTTCAGAAAAATCTTTTGAAGTTTCGTGATTTGATACAGCACAAGCTATGTCACAATTGAGTTCGCCGAGTCTTTGACGCGTTACTATATCGCAAAAGCAATGCAGATGTTGCGATGTCATCAACACAATTTTTTTCTTAACAGACTGTCTTGAAATATCGCACTTCATTTCGAGAATTTTTGTTGCGAATTCTTTGAATTCTACAATTTCTTTCTCAGGACAATTTGCGGGAATCCACTGCAAGCGTTGAAAAAATATTTTATTGGTTCTGTCTATATGTTGGTCTGCGTGTTCGATATTTCCGCCACGTTCGTATATCCAGCCAGATACTTTTGCAACGAGACCTGCTTTATCGGGTCCGTGCAAAAGTGCTATAATTTTTTCGCTCATTTTTTAGAATTCAAATTTGCTAGTTGAAAGGCGTCTTTTGATCTCTGCGATAACTGTTTTTTCTTTTTCTTCGCTACCTGCGATGAATGTTACTGAGAAGCGAACATAAGCGCCTACATCGTCCCAAGGAACTGTTGAGATTAAGTTTTCTGTAATCATCCATTGCGAGAAATCTTCGCCAGATTTAAATTCAATTTTTGTGCCGTCTGCCATTGTTGCAGTCTTTGGAGCTTTTGCATACAAAAAGAAACTTGCTTTTGGTTTCTTAACTTTGAATCCGCAAGAAGTGAGAGCGTCGACGAGCAAATCCATACGGCGTGAATATTTTGCCGCGATAGTTTTGGTGATAGAAGTATCTGCCAAAGCTGCGCAGGATGCTTCTTGGATTGCGAGGAATTGACCAGAATCTGTATTGTCTTTTACATCGCCATAAGCTTTTACAGCGAGTGCATTGCCACACACAAAGCCCATTCTCCAGCCTGTCATATTATGACTTTTTGACAATGAGTGTAATTCAATTGCAACATCTTTTGCACCTTCTACTTGAAGTATAGAAATTGGTTTGCCTTCGAAAATCAAAGCTCCATAAGCGCTATCGCAGACAATCAGGATATTATTCTTTTTTGCAAACTCAACGAGTTCTTTGTAGAACTCCAAAGTCGCGGTTGCGCCAGTAGGATTATTTGGATAATTTACTACCATAATTTTTGCGCGTTCTAAAATGTCTGCAGGGATACTTTTCAAGTCGGGAAGAAAATTATTTTCTTCTTTCAAAGCAACATTGTAAACTTCGCCACCGAGATATTTTGTATGGGTTCCCAAAACAGGGTAGCCAGGAACTGTCATTATCGCTACGTCGCCTGGATTGATAAAGCATTTTGGCAAGATACTAAGAGCAGCTTTTGAGCCGATAGAGTGCAAGATTTCGCTGTCTGAATCTAAGTCAACATTGTAGACTTCTTTCATCAATTTTGCGGCTGCGTCTTTGAAAGCTTTGCCGCCGTTGTCAGCATAGCCTCTGTTTTCTGGCTTCTTTGCAGCTGTGCAGAGAGCGTTTACTACAGAATCAAAAGCCATCTCGTCTGGCTCGCCGACTCCGAGGTCTATTAATTCAACGTCAGGCTTTGCTTTTTTTGCCGCAGCCTTTGCGCGCTTAATCTTTTCAAACTTATAGATTGCTGTGCTTTTTCCATAGTTTACTCCGCCGATTCTTTCGGCGAACAAGTTTTGTATGCAGAACTTTTCCATATAATGTGATTCTTATGTTGATTTTTTTATGAAATTTAAGAGAATAAGAAAATATCAAACTGTCGATAAATCAATGAAAATAATAAAGATACCTTCCGAAATGAAAGAATATAGCGCAAAAATTCGCGCTAGCGGTAAGAAAATTGCACTCGTTCCGACAATGGGAGCCTTGCACGAAGGGCATCTTAGCTTGGTAAAGACGGCAAAGGAATGTGCAGACATTTGTGTAATGAGCATTTTTGTCAATCCTACACAGTTTGGCCCGAATGAAGATTTTAAAAAGTATCCTCGCCCAATAGAAAATGATATCGCTCTCGCAGAAAAAGAAAATGTCGATGTTCTTTTCATTCCAGAAAATAAAGATATCTATTTTAAAGATGCTTCTACTTATGTTAATGAAGAGTTGATTTCGCAAAATCTCTGCGGAAAATCTCGCCCTAAACATTTTAAAGGGGTAGCAACAGTTGTTTGCATTTTATTGAATATCGTAAATCCAGACTTTGCAGTTTTCGGCGAAAAAGATGCTCAGCAAGTTTCTGTTATCAAGAGAATGGTAAGAGATTTGTTTATGGATTCTAAAATTATCACAGCGCCTATCATTCGCGAAAAGAATGGATTGGCAATGAGCTCGCGCAATGTGTATTTGAGTTCGGTTCAGACAATTGACGCTGTTATGTTGCACGCATCGCTTTTAAAAGCTAAAGATTTAGTTTCAAAAGGCTGCATAAATGTTGACAGAGTAATTGCAGAAATTACAAATTATTTATCAAAAAGTTCACAGCTAAGAATCATATACGTAAACGCTGTAGATGCCGAGACTTCTTTGCCTGTCAGCGTTGTAGAAGCTGACAAGACGCGCATTGTAATGGCAGTTTGGGTCGGAACAGTTCGTCTTATCGACAATATGGTAATGTAAAAAATGGACTTTGATATTGTTATTGTAGGTAGCGGAATTGCAGGTTTAAGTTTCGCATTGAAATGTGCCAAGCTAGGGTATAAAGTTTGTATTGCTACTAAAAAAAGTTCTAACGATACAAATACAAATCACGCTCAGGGAGGTATTGCTAGCGTTACTGATTCTGCGGATAATTTTGAATCGCACATTTCTGATACTCTTATCGCAGGCGATGGACTTTGTGACGAGAATACTGTGAGGAAAATTATCGAAGCTGGTCCTGTTCAAACAAGAGCTTTGATTGAAGCAGGGGTGAAATTTACAAATCTAAAAAACGGAACTCTATCGCTCGGTAAAGAAGGCGGGCACTCAGCAAGACGCATTCTACACGTTAAAGATTTCACAGGTAAAGCTATTGAAGAAGCTCTCTTATCGCAGATAAATGCTAACAAAAATATCACTTTATTAGAGCATCACTTTGCGATAGATTTAATCAAAGAATCTAAAGTCAAAAAGGAAGTAAAAGATTCGGAAGACAAGATTGTCGGCATATATCTTTTAGATTGTGCAAAGCAAAAAGTAATGGCGGTGAAAGCAAAAATTGTAATGCTTTCAACAGGTGGTTCGGGGCAAGTTTATTTGTACACAACAAATCCATCAATTGCTACTGGAGACGGCATTGCTATTGCGTACAGAGCAGGGGCTACGGTTGCAAATTTAGAATTTATTCAGTTTCATCCAACAGCTTTGTACTCTGAAAAAGGTGAGAGATTTTTGATTTCCGAAGCTGTTCGTGGCGAGGGTGCAATTTTGAAAAACATCAAGGGCGAAGCCTTTATGCGCAAATACGATTCTCGCGCAGATTTAGCACCGCGCGATATTGTTGCTCGAGCAATAGACCAAGAGATGAAAAAATTAGGTTCTTCTCACGTTTGGTTAGATATAACTCACATAGAAAAAAGTGTTTTGAAAAATCGTTTCCCGCAAATTTTTGAACACTGCAAATCTATGGGAATTGATATCTCTAAAGATTATATTCCTGTTGTTCCTGCGGCTCATTATCAGTGTGGTGGAGTTCTTACAAAAGTCGATGGAACTACGAATATCAGTGGTCTTTACGCTTGTGGCGAAGTCGCTTGCACGGGGCTTCACGGAGCGAATCGGCTCGCAAGTAACTCTCTTTTAGAAGCTGTAGTTGTTGCAGAAATTGCATCCAAAAGTGCAGACAAATATTTGAAGAATTTTTCAATAAAAAAAATCAAACTTCCTGTTTGGATAGATGGCGATATGCTTGATTCTGATGAGGGCGTTATTCTATTGCACAATGCAGATGAGCTCAAGCGTGCGATGTGGGACTATGTTGGAATTGTTCGCTCTCGCAAAAGACTAGAAAGAGCGGAGCGACGCATTAAAAATCTCTCAACAGAAATTAATGAGTATTACTGGAATTTTAAAGTAGAATCGCGTCTTTTAGAATTGCGTAATATGATTCAAGTTGCTCAACTTATTATTGAGTCTGCAAAGAAGCGCAAAGAAAGCCGTGGGCTTCACTTTACTTTAGATTATCCGCAAAAAAGCAATAAAGCAAAAAATACTAAAATTCACAAAAAATGAATATAAAAGATTACATTACTGACGTTCCTAATTTTCCAAAAGAAGGTGTTATTTTTAAAGATATCACACCGCTTTTGATGTCTCCTGACGCATTCTATAATGTAATAGAAAACTGGGCTATCGCTTTGAAAAAATTAAAGATAGATAAAATTCTTGCAGCAGAAGCTCGCGGATTTTTCTTTGGCGCGCCCCTTGCACTTGCTATGGATTTACCTTTTATTCCTGTTCGCAAAAAAGGCAAATTGCCACGCGAAACTATAAGCGAAAGCTTTGGTTTAGAGTATGGTTCATCAGAACTTTTCATCCATAAAGACGCTCTTGAAGACGGGGATAATGTTGTGATTATAGACGATGTTCTTGCAACAGGTGGCACAGCAAAAGCAATGTGCAACCTTGTAAAAAAGTCTGGAGCGAATGTTGCCGCTTGCTCATTTTTGCTAGAGTTAGACTTCTTAAAAGGTCGCGAAAAAATCAAAGACGAAAACATTGTAGTTTTATATCACTCTTAGTATAACAATTTGATTGCATTTTTTATAAATAATTACACTCTAAAATTATGAATCTAGAAAGTTACATCCCTTTGTTAATCCAAGTTGTCTTGGCTGTTGGTATGGGGCTAGCAATTATTATTGCAAGTCATATCTTCGGACAAAGAGCAAAAAAAAATGCGCTCAAAGATTCTGCTTACGAATGCGGTGTAAAACCTTTTGATAAAGCGCATCAACGTATCAGCGTAAAATTCTATGTCGTAGCTTTGCTGTTTGTGATTTTTGATATAGAAATTATTTTTATGATTCCTTTTGCTCTTATTTACAGTGACTTTGTTTCTGCAAATTTACCTATAATTTTACCTATACTCTTTTTTATCGCAATGATATTTACTGGGATAATCTACGAAGTAAGAAAGAACGCTTTGGATTGGAATATTCCAAAGACTAATATCTGATTATGGATCTGAAAAAATACGCCTCGAAAATTAAAATAGTCGATATTACAAGCGACGATTTAACGGGCGCTTTGGAAGAAATGCTTTCTGTTGTTCCCGATAGCGTATTTAAAAACGGTACTAAGAAAAAAGAAATTTTAAAGACTTTAATCGATAGAGAAAAAAGTCTTACAACTTATTTAGGCAATGGCATTTTGATGCCTCACGGCAAAGCTGTAATGTCGCAGCGATACGTGTTTGTTATTGGTAGATGCAAAAATGGTATCAACTTTAATAACTCAGATATCTATGGAAAAACGCGCTTGATTTTTATGCTTTTGGCTAACGAAAAATCAAAAGATTACCTGCAAGTTTTGTCTCAGTTAGCCAGGGTGTTTTTGCAAGACGATGCTGTTTCTTTTGCCTTAGCTTCTAGCGATTTTCTGACTTTTAAAGATAGAGTTTCAGAATTATTTACACCTCAAAAACGCGATGAAAAAGATAAAGATTCGGTCTTTAACGATGCTCGTCGATTTTTAATGCAAGCTAAGCGCATTGCAAAAATGTCTAACTCAACTGCGGTTGTTTTGTTTGGCGATACTTTCTCTCAAGGCATAAATCTTGAAAATATTTTTGAGGACTTAAAACTAATGATAGTTACTGAGCATCCTCAAGAATCTTTTGGCGGCAAAGACATTTCTTTTTTGAATGTAAAAGCATTTTCTGAAAGCAGATTGTCTCAGGTTAGTAGCGCAGTTTTGCTCGGGCTTACGAGAGGTTATTTTAATTTGAAAGACAAAATTTGTTGTGTGGGTGGTAGAATAAATAGTAATTGTATAGACACTATTGCTGTTCTTGATATTGCAACAGAGTTCTCGAACTTCTTTGGTTTTGAAAAAGAAATTCTACCTGCTGGCGTTAAACCAGAAGTACTGGAAAGAATTTTAGCTATTGCAACAGAACTTGCTGTAGAAGGGCGCGAAGGCAAGCCAGTTGGATGTATGTTTATTATTGGCGATTCAAAAAAAATTCAACCTTTCACAAAGCAATTGGTTCTTAATCCATTCTTTGGTTATGTTGCAGAAGATAGAAATGTTCTCAGCCCCTTTATGGACGAAACTATTAAAGAATATTCTATGCTAGATGGCGCAATTGTTGTAGATGGTAGTGGTATTTTGGATTCTGCTGGAACGCTCATTCACGTGCCTGACTTTAAACTCAATGTTCCTGGCGGATATGGTTCGCGTCACGCGGCGGCGTACTCGATTTCTTTAGTTATAGATTGTTTTGCAGTTGCAGTATCTTCAAGTTCTGGTGTCATTACGTTATTTAGAAATGGCAAAATGATTCAACTAAATCAAAAAAGTAGAGCTTAGATGAAAATTTATTTTATGGGAATATGCGGCACTGCAATGGGCAATGTCGCGGTGATGTTAAAACGAGCAAATCACGAAATCATTGGCGCAGACACTGGCGTTTACGATCCAATGAAAAGTGTCTTAGAAAAAGAATCTATCAAGTATTATGATTCTTATGATGTTGAAAGGCTCAAATCTTTGAAGCCTGATTTGGTTGTGATTGGTAATGCAATGAGTCGTGGAAATCCTGAAGTTGAATATCTTTTAGCTTCGCGTAAAATTAATTTTATGAGCTTAGCAGAGCTTGTGGGCACCAAAGTTATAGACAAAAGAAAATGTTTAGTTGTAAGTGGAACTCACGGCAAAACTAGTACCTCTTGTATGGCAAGCGTTTTGTTAAAGAGTCTTTACAAAGATACTGGTTGGCTGATTGGTGGTGTACCACGCGACTTAGCAAGTGGGTCAAATTTTGGCGAAAGCAACTCACCCTTTGTGATAGAAGGTGATGAATACGATACTGCATTTTTTGATAAGCGCAGTAAGTTTATTCATTACAGACCCTATGTACTTTTGATAAACAATATCGAATTCGACCACGGTGATATTTTTAGAGATTTAGAGGATGTCAAAAGAACATTCACTCACGTGCGTCGCATAGTTTCTGGGCAGGGCGCGATAGTTGAAAATGCAGACGATGCCAACATTGCATCGCTTGAAATCCCAAAGTGGGTAAAACGTTTGACTGTGGGCTTAAATGAAAATGCATTTTTGCGAATTAAAAATTTCACGCAAAATGGCGAGACATCTTCTTTTGAATTACACTGCCAAGGAAAAATGAAAAAGTTTTCGTGGGAACTTCCTGCACTCTATAATGCACGCAATGCTGCAATGGCAATAATGGGTTGTTCTGTTATTGCAGGTTTAGAAAATCCTTTAGATTTAGATTTTTCGCATCTTGAAAATTTTCAAGGAGTTCAGCGCAGACAAGAAATAATTTGCGACACAGAAAAGGTAGTAGTAGTTGAAGATTTCGGACACCACCCAACTGCAATTGCAGGAACTATTGAGGCTTTGAAGCTAAAGTATAGAACAAGAAAAGTTATTGCTTGCTTTGAGCCACGTAGCAACACAGCAAAGACAAATGTTTTTGAAAAAGATTTTGCCAATGCATTAAATAATGCAGACAAAATTTATTTAGGTGCAATTTTTAATGTAGAAAAAATAGAAGAATCAAAGCGATTAAATCCTCTTCGTATGAAAGAAATTTGCAAAGACAAGTTACAATATTTTGATTCAAATGAAGATTTGTTAAATGCACTTTTGAAAAATACAAAAGATTCAGAAGAAAATTTATGCGTAATATTTTTTAGCAATGGCTCTTTCGATCGCATTCATAAACGATACGCAGAAGAATGTTCTAAAGCATAAGACGAAAAAAGCTTCGTGGTTTTAACGAAGCTTTTTTGATTTCAATTTAAATTATTTGCGAGTGCTTGAAGGCTTTGGTTTTGCCTTTGAAAATGTTAGGGCATTATTTTCGCAAGAAACTTTTATCTCACCACCTTTTTCAGGTATAGAGCCACGCAAGACTTCTTCAGCAAGAGGGTCTTCAAGTTCGCGTTCGACAGCGCGCTTTAATGGACGTGCGCCGTATTTTTCATCCCAGCCGTTTTCTATCAAGAAATCCAAAGCCTTATCATCTACCTTCAAAGTAATGTTCTTTTCTTTGAGACGTTCAGAAAGTTTATTGATTTCGAGTGTGACAATTTTACCAATGTCTGTTTTTTCAAGGCTTCTAAATAAAATGATATCGTTAATTCTATTCAAGAATTCAGGGCGGAACACGCGCTTCATTTCTTCCAAGACTTTTTCCTTAGTTTTGTCGTGGTCATACGAAGTGCTAAGTCCTCTGTCAAAGCCCATAGAATTATTGCGCTGCATTATATGTGCGCCGACGTTACTTGTGAGAATTATAATTGTATTTCTAAAATCTACAACTCTGCCAAGGCTGTCTGTAAGGCGTCCGTCTTCCAAAACTTGCAAGAGAAGTTGTGCAACATCTGGATGCGCTTTTTCAATTTCATCAAACAGAATAACACTGTATGGACGGCGACGCACTTGCTCTGTGAGTTGCCCGCCATCTTCGTGTCCAACATATCCTGGAGGAGAGCCAATCAATCGAGATACAGAGAATTTTTCCATATACTCAGACATATCGATTTGAATGATTGCATCTTGCTCGCCGAACATTTCTTCTGCGAGAATTTTTGCAAGATAAGTTTTACCAACACCTGTAGGACCTAAGAAAAGGAATGAGCCTATTGGTCTCTTTGGATCTTTAAGGGCAGCGCGCGAGCGGCGTAGAGCCTTTGCTACTGCAAGTGTTGCATCGTCTTGACCAATTACTTTGCCACGCAAAAGTTCTTCTAGCTTTAATAATTTTTGATTCTCTTTTGTTTCCATTCTTGTGAGAGGGATTCCTGTCCAAGAAGAAACAACTGCAAAAATATCATCTTGCGAAACTTCGACTATGCTTTCGTCTAAAGATTTTTTCCAAGCGTTAACTAAATCTTCTTTTTGTTTTAAAAGAGATTTCTCTTCATCACGCAAAGTGGCTGCGTCTTCAAATTTTTGATGACGTATTGCATCTTCTTTAGAGCTTGTAATAGATGCAATTTTCTCAGAAATTTCTTTTAAAAATTCTGGTTTTTCCATCTGTCTTATACGAGCGCGCGAGCCTGCTTCGTCAATAACATCTATTGCTTTGTCGGGAAGCTGACGGCTTGTGATGTATCTATCGGAGAGCTTTACAGCGGATTCGATAGCGTCCGCTGAGTACTTGCAATGATGATGATTTTCATAATTGCGTTGGAGCCCTTGCAAAATTTTAATTGTATCAGAAACGTTAGGAGCATCTACTTTTATGCTTTGAAAGCGTCTGTCTAGTGCGCTGTCTTTTTCGATATAGCGGCGATATTCGTTTAAAGTAGTTGCGCCTATGCACTGCATACTGCCACGCGAAAGGGCAGGTTTAAACATATTTGAAGCATCCATAGATCCTCCTTCGGCCGAGCCTGCGCCCACGATTGTATGGAGTTCATCGATAAACAAAATAACATCTTTAGATTTCTCGATTTCTTCCATTACAGCTTTTACGCGCTCTTCAAATTGTCCGCGATACTTTGTCCCTGCGAGCATCAGAGACATATCTAAAGCAATCACTCTTTTATTTGCCAAGATAACAGGCACAGCAGAAGATACAATTTCTTGAGCCAAGCCTTCGATAATTGCAGTTTTACCCACGCCTGCCTCACCTATCAGAACAGGATTATTTTTTGTTCTACGACAAAGAATTTGTATCATACGCAAAATTTCTTTTTCACGACCAATCACAGGGTCGAGAGCATTTTTGCGAGCCAATTCAGTTAAGTCTCTGCCGAAAGCCTTGAGTGCGCTTTGTCGCATTTGTTCAACAGGAGGCTTTTCGCCCTTTGGCATATTTGGAGTATCGCCAATAAAATTTGGGTCAAGCTCTGCGAGAATTGCAGCTTTGCAAGCTTCTATATCTACATTTAAATTACGCAGAATATCAGAAGCGATATTTTCGCCTTCACGCAAAATTCCCAAAAGAATATGTTCAGTACCTATATAATTATGGTTTAGCTGATTTGCTTCTACGCTTGCTAATGCAAGAGCTTTTTTAAGGTTCGGAGTTTGATTAAGCTCAGCAGTAGAATTCTTAACTAAAGGATTTGTACCCAAAATATTAATGACTTCTGCTTTGATTTTATCAAAGTCTAAATTCATTTTTTTAAGCACAGTAACTGCAACGCCTTGATCTAGTTTAATCAAAGCTAACAAAAAGTGTTCAACGCCCAAGTAATTGCTATTTAAATTCTGGGCTTCTTTCTTTGCTAGAGCAAAGAGTTGTAATGCTCGTGGTGTAAAATATGGCATAATATTAAATTGTTAATTGATTTATCGTATGTAAATCAAAAAAATTAAATAGATTTTGAAGTCTCTGACCAGCGCTGTTCGCGAATAACTGTGACTTTCACAGCTCCTACTTCGTTAAATGCTTCAGAGATTCTATCTTTAATTTTTGCGGCAGTTTCCATAAAGAGACTTTCGCTTATTACATCGGGAGAAAGTATTACACGAATTTCGCGTCCTGCTTGAATAACATAAGCATCGGAAATTCCGTCGAAAGAATGAGCAATATCTTCAAGAAGTTTTGCGCGCTTAAAGTATGCGTCAGAAGCTTCCATTCTTGCTCCTGGTCGAGAAGATGACATTGAGTCTGCTATTTGAACAATTGCAGAGATAAGTGATGTAGGCTTAGTTTCGTCGTGATGAGACTCTGCGGCATTCACGATTTCTGATGCTTCTTTGCAGTGTTCGAGAAGTTTTGCCCCTGCAATCGCGTGGGATGAATCAGAATCTAAAGCTTTACCTATGTCGTGGAAAAGGGCAGCGCGTGCAGCCATTTGAGAATTTAAATTCAACTCAGACGCAATCATTGTAGCCAATCTTGCGCACTCGATTGAATGGGTAAGAGTATTTTGGTTCAAAGACAAATGGAAATAAAGTTTACCCAAATTCTCTGCAATCTCAGGGCTAGCATCTGTTATATTGAAAATGCGCAATGCTTCTAACCCTTTTTCAAGAGCAACTTTTTCAATTTCTTCATTAGCTTCTGCAACGCGCTCTTCAATTGTAGATGGATTAACGCGTCCGTCGTTCAAAAGTTTTTCAAGAGCTAGCGCCGCTATTTCTCTGCGAACGGGGTTAAAGCAAGATATCATTACAGAATCGGGGGTTTCGTCTATAATAAGATTAGTGCCTGTTTCGTTTTCAAAAGAGCGGATGTTGCGTCCGTCTTTACCTATCAAGCGACCTTTCATTGCATCGTTTGGAATTTTAACTAGGCAAGTTGTGCTATCTATAGATTCTTGCGATGCGATAGTTTGCATTGCATCCAAAAGATATTTTTTTGCTTTGCTTTTGATTTCTTCTTCTGAAGTTTTAAAGAAATTATCTGCATAGAAAGATAAAGTTTTCTTTGCGTCTTTTACAAGAGATTCTTTTGCTAGCTCTTCAATTTTAGATTTATCGAGATTAGTTAATTCAGCGAGCTTGTCACTGTACTTCTTAGAAGCTTCGTCGCAAAGGTCAGACTTTGACTGCCAGCGCAAGCGTTCTTGCTCGCAATTCTTTTTTGCGTTTTCGTACTCTTTTAGTTGTTCAGAAATTTTGTTAGCCTTATTCTCTGCCTCTTGATTTAGCTTACGTGCAGATGTCATCAACTCGTCGTACTCAGTTTTCAGGATGAGGCTACGTTCGCGCAAAGTAATTTCTATATCATCTAATCTTTTTTGAGTCTTTACTGCTTCTTCTTTTTTGAAAGATGCAAATTTAGCTTCCATCTTACTTTTATAATTGAGGTACTTTACGAACAATATAATACACTCAGCTGCCAAGAAAGCAGCCAGTACGCCTAGCACTAGTTCTATTATAAAATTAGAGTCGAAATCCATAGAATCCGAGAATGTTAATTCTTTAGCTTTATATTTTTCAAGACAATTCGTTCTTAAGAAATTTTTGCTTTCAAAAGATTTTTTTTCATTTAGCCTGCAAAATTATGAAAATCAAAGCCTTATTCTTATTTTTTATAGTGTCATTCTTTTGTTCTTTGAATGCTCAAGAAATTTTTTTTAGTGACAAAGAAAAGTTTTTCAAAAGTGCCATTGTCGGATTTGAAGATCCGATAATGAAAAAAGAAATCCCTGCGCGAATAATAATTCCTGAATCAGCACAAGAAGATAATGAAAAACGCTTTCCTGTAATATATCTTTTGCACGGTCACGGTGGCGATTACAATTACTGGCCTTTACAAGCTAAACCAAATCTTCAAGAAATCGCTGATAAAAAAAATATAATCTTTGTTTCCATAGATGGAAATATCGATAGTTGGTATTGGGATAGTCCTGTTGATAAAAATTCTCAATACGAAACTTGTATTACAAAAGTTTTGATTCCCTTTATAGATGCTTTTTATCCCACAATCAAAGACAAAAAGGCTAGAGCAATCACTGGGTTAAGTATGGGTGGTCATGGGGCTCTATGGCTTGGATTTAGGCACACCGATTTGTTTGGCGCTTTTGGTTCTATTTGTGGAGGAGTCGATATTCGTCCTTTCATAGAAGAGTGGGGTATGGCAAAGTATCTTGGCGATTATGAGTCTAACAAAGAAGTTTGGGATAATCACACTGTTATTAATCTTGTTAAGAACGCAAAGCCAAATGAATCTGCAATTATCATAGATTGTGGATATCAAGATTTCTTCTATCAAGTAAATGAGGCGCTCCACAAAGAACTTTTGTCTTACGGAATCAATCACGACTACATTACAAGGGAGGGCGCTCACAACGAAGCCTACTGGAGTAATTCTTTAGATTATCAGATTCTCTTTTTTGAAAAGTTTTTCAAAAAGGCTAAATAATAAAAAAGAAAATAAAAAAGTTGAAATCGGTTTAATTTTAGTAGATATTTTGTCTTTATGAACGATACAACCTTTACTCCCGAAGAAGAAGCAATTTTAAGAGAAAACCTAAAACGCTGTTCAGAGCAAACTATTGAAGCAGCTGTTTCTTTTAGAAAAACTAAAAATCCAGATTTAATTGCTCCTATCGTTATCGGTATTTTAGAGCGTTTTGCAGCCCCAGAAAAGCGCGAATTGCTCAAAAATCCTTCTGATGATATGGTTTTGGCACAAGAATTGGAACTTGATTCGCTAACAATGGTCGAAATAGTGTTGGCTGTTGAAGAAGCTATTGATACTTCTATTGACAACGAAGAAATCCAAAACTTGCGCACTTTAGGCGATATTAAAGCTTTTATCGTTAAAAAGATTAGCGCATAAAAGTCGTAAATGACAAATCCTATCGATAGTTACTCGGTGTATGTTTCGCACCTGTGTAAACGCTATGGCGAGATTAATGCCTTAGATGGTTTGTCTTTTTCTATTCAAAAGGGCGAGATTTTAGGATTCTTAGGACCGAATGGCGCAGGTAAAAGTACTACTATGAAAATCTTGAGCGGGCTGATTCCTGCTACAAGTGGTTTTGCTTATGTTTGCGGAAAGAGTGTGTCTAACAATGTGCAGGAAGTTAAGAATCACATCGGCTTTATGCCAGAAAATAATCCTCTGCCAGACGAGATGCGCGTCATTGAATATCTCCGCTACAGAGCAAGACTCAAGGGCATAGACCGCTCTGCTGTAAAACGCAGGGTAGATGAAGTTATGGAATTATGTGAGCTTCATCGCAAGGCATCTCACAGAATAATTTCTAACCTTTCAAAAGGCTACAGGCAGCGCGTTGGAATTGCAGATGCAATTCTTGCAAAACCCGACTTAATTATTATGGATGAGCCTACTATTGGCTTAGACCCTCATCAAATCTTATCTATCAGGAATTTGATTAATTCTTTGCGTGGCGATATGAGTGTGATTATTAGTAGTCATATTCTGCCAGAAATTGAGCTTGTTTGCGATAGAGTAATTATTATCAATCAAGGCACTATAGTCGCAAACGGCACGCCTGCGGATTTAAGAACAGAATTTTTGCCTGCTTATAGATATGCTGTTGAAGCAAAGATTTCCAAAGAAAATTTTGATACTATTATTAAAAAGATAGATACTTCTTTGATCTTAGAATCTTGTGATGAAATTGGCGATTCAGCTTTCAATAAATTCATAGTAAGCTCGCAAGATAACAAGAACCTTGGCGAAGATTTAATATACGAACTTTCCAAAGATTCTACTTTGCGTTTGCGCGAAATTTACGAAATAAAACCTAGTCTTGAAGATATTTTTATGGCAGCTACTAAACGCAATTGGGAAAATATCCGAGATATAAAACAAAGAGGTGGTAAGTGAGACGTTTCTTCACATTGTTCTGGCATCAGGTGCATATGATGATGATTGCTCCTTCTACTTATGTGGCTGCATTTTTATTCACTTTGTTTATGGTCTTTATTTATATATTAGGACTTTCTGAACTAAGTGAAAGCGCAGCAAGCTCTACACCCTTAGAAAAATTTTTATCAATATTTTGGATTCCTGTTTTGTTCCTAGTTCCACTTCTTACAATGCGTAGCTTGGCAGAAGAAAAAAAGACAGGTACTCTCGATACTCTTTTAACAACTCCTGTAAGTTTGTTTCAAGTTGTTTTGTCTAAATTTTTAGCTAGCTATCTTTACTATGCATTGCTTTGGGCTTTGACTTTATTCTTCCCACTACTTACCATAATTACAATGCCTCATGCGGTGGCAGACGAAAGATTATTCTCTCTTTCACAAACTCTTTCAGGATATTCTTTTATACTAGCAAGTGGTCTTAGCTACATTGCAATAGGTATATTCGCAAGCTCGCTTACTCGCACAACTTTGGTTGCTGGTATGCTCAGCTTTTGTATGCTCTTTTGTATGATTATTGGTGGCGGATTGATAATCAAGTTTTCTGCTCCAGATACAGGCTGGCTTTCGTGGATGTCAGGCATTGCAGATTATATTCAAACTTTCAAGCAGCTAGAAGATTTTAGCAATGGTATCTTAGATACAAGACCCTTTTTCTTCTACGGTAGCGTAGCTGTACTACTGCTAGCTATTACAACTTTAGTTATGGACGCAAGACGATGAAGTTATCCGCCTTAGACGATTTTAAATATGCAAGAAAAGTCAGATTGTTTAATTTGATGTTGCAGGTGTTTTTGGGTGTTACTTTGTTCTTGGGGCTAAACTATATCGCGGCAAGACACTATGTAAAATACGATGTTTCGCAAAATAAAAAGAATTCACTGTCTTTAGAAACAGTTGCGTATATAGATTCTTTGAAAGATACTATCGAGATTTTTGTGACTCTCCACAAAGGCATTGGCGAGATAGATTCTGAGCGCTTGCACAAAGATTTAGGTAGCATTTTGCGTCAGTACGAATATGTATCAAAGAACAATAGAAAAGCTCAAATAAAAGTAAGGTTTGTTGATCCTTATCTCGAAAGCAAAAAGGCTCAAGAGTTAGCTTTGCGATTTGGTACAGGCGTAGATAATGCAATAATAGTAGCTTCTGGAAAGAAGTTTAAAATTTTAGAGCTTTCAGATTTATACGATACTAATGCAAATAAACGCATAGATTTTAAAGGTGAGCAGGCTATTAGCTCTGCTATATTGAGTGTTTCTAGCGAAGAATCTAGCAAAATATATTTTGTTACTGGTCACGGAGAAATGAGCATCAAAAGTTCTGATTCCGTGCGCGGACTTTCAGAGCTTTCTGCATTCTTAACTAGCAGGAATTATAAGCTAGAAGAATTGAATTTAATTGAAGCTAAACAAATGCCTTCAGATGCTGCTATGATTATTGTTGCAGCGCCTCAAGCAACTTTTTTACCGCGCGAAATTAATCTTCTTAAAAATTATCTCTGGAAAGAAAATGGTCGCTTGATTGTCTTTATGGGTCTTGGCTCGAATCACGGGCTCGAAGATATATTCTTTGAATGGGGCTTGCGTAGCGACGATGTTATGGTTATCGAGTCTGGTCCTGGCAATGAAAGCTCTGGTGGCGATATTATTGTGCGTAGTTTTCCTATTCAACCACATCCTATTGTAAAGTATCTTTATAATGCAGAGTTACCAATGCAATTTGGTTCTTCAAGAATGATTCGCCAAGATTTAGGTTCGGAAATCGACGAAGGTTTGACTCAAGAAATTTTACTTTTTAGTGGAGAGAATAGTTGGGCAACTAAATCTTATATGTTGGATAAAATCCCTGTCTACGATGCGAATGTTGATTTCAGGGGCCCTATACCTTTGGCTATGATTGCAACGCATAATGATAATACTAATTTGGGATTATCTATGTCGGGCGGAAAGCTTGCGTTGTTCGGCGATGAGGACTTTATTTCTAACAGACTTTTTGGCAGATTAGGTAATTCAAAACTACTCCATAACACGGTTAATTGGATGTTTGAAAAAAATAATTTATTGAATATTGCTCCGCGTTCAGCAGATAAATTTTCTCTGACTTTAAGCGGGTCTGATGTGCTCAAGCTTGCAATCAGGTTTATGATTCTACCAGCAATTATTGCATTCATTGGCTTAATAATTTCATTCTTTAGGAGGTAAAAATATGCGAATCAGACTCACTTTATTTTTATTGATTGCAAATTTTATTCTGCTTTTTGCTATTTGGAATCTCGATAGAGAACCTGTGCAAAGTGTTGAATCTATGCGTTCGTTGATAGATATTACGCGTCTTGAAGTAGAGGGCAAGGGGCTCGAAAAACCAAGAGTTTTAGTTCTTGAAAATAATAAGTGGAAAATAGTTTCGCCTATCGAGTGGCCTGCAAACTTTTTTGCTGTTAATCGCATTTTAAATAGTCTGAAATTTTTAGATAGAGAAAGCTCTTTCTCTGCAAGCGAGATTGAAAGTCATGGACAAACTCTCGCAGACTTTGGTTTGGATGACCCTGTTTTCACTTTCAAATATGGCGATGGTAATACTTATTATACTATCAAAATCGGTAAGCTCGCACATGTTGGCGACAAAGTCTATATGCTAGATTCTCACTCGAATAAAATTATTGTTGCCGACAAAGAATTAGCAGAAAGCCTAAGTGTAGATATCGATAGGCTTAGAAGTCAGACAATTTTTGATATAGTAAGATATGAGATTTCTTCTGTCGCAATTAGATTGCCTCAAGGAGGCGCTAAGGCGCAGGCAAAGACTTCTTGGAAGCGCATTGGTCTAATAAGAGATTCAGATAATAAGTGGCGTATAGAGTCACCCATCGTGGCGAGAGCCTCAGATAGAGCTGTTGATGCTTTCTTATCTTTGCTAAATGCAATGGTAATTAAAAGCTTTGTAAATGTTTCAGAATCCGAAGCAGGGCTCGACTCTTCAAGCTGGCCTGCGAGCATTACAATTGAGGGCGCAAACAAAAAACAAACTCTTTTTATAGGCAGAGAAATTCCTGATGTGAATCAAGTCTACGCGCGCTTTGAAGATAATCCTACTATCTTTACTTTAGATGCTGAACCTTTCAGAGATTTGCCAGACTTGCAGTCTAAACTCCGCGACAGAGATATCTTTAAGATAGATGAAAGCTCTACGGTTGCTTTGGATATTTCTAAAGCAGAAGACATCATTAAAATTCGCAAACTAACTAGCGGAACTTGGGATTTGTCTGGTAAGGCAGGCGAAAAGATTGTTGAGTCTCTATCTGCGGATTTGACTATTGTTAACGAATTGCTAACAGCTTTAAAATCTACAACTGCTCGCGCATTTATCAGTGATATTCATACAGAAGATTTATCTGAATTTGGCATAAATAAGAATTCTTTGCGCATTACAACAACATCTGCGGATAACGTTCAAAATACAATAACAATAGGCGCGTCCTACAAACAGGGCGCAGCAACCTTATTTTATGCAAAGATTAATTCCGATTCAACTATCTATGGCATCAGTGGCGAGCTTAACAAATTATTTACTACTAATCTTATAGATTACAAGTCGCGTATGATATTCACGCTACCAGAAAAAGCAGTTGTAATTGGCTTAGATATTATTTCTTTATCAGATTCAAAAACTATGTTTAGCCTTTCTAATAGCGAAGGGAATTTTTCGGAATTCGCAGAAGCTATGGGCAAGCGAGAAAGGCAATTTTTTGATACTTTGCAGGCTATGAGCAAAAAGTTTTTTGCGAAAAATTTTATAGATGTTGTAGCTAATAAAGAAGGTTTTGTTTTAGATTCAAAAAAACACGATTGGCGATTCAAGCTTATCATACGTCTGTCTCTTCCGGGAACTGGTGGTAATGAGCTTTCTACACGCGAAATTTATTTTGGTGAAAGGCTTTCTGGTAGCCTCCAATATGCGATGTACGAAGATATAGTTTTTGAATTTACTCAAGAATTTATAGATGTTCTTTATGGATTGAATATTAAAACGCATTCAATGCAGTCGCAAAATGTACCTGAACCTATCGGACCTTCTGAAAAATAATTGAAGTGAACACTTTTAGACAGTTTGTCTCAATGCTCTTTAACACTTTGTGGCGAGCTTTGTTTGTCTTTAATCTTTTTTTATGGGTTGCACTTTTTTTACAGATAACAATTTTTGCTTTATTCTATTTTAATATAAATTTTTCTGTTCCGAAAAATATCGAAACTTTGATTCAAAATGAATTTCAAAAAAATGGAGTTTTGTTTCAATGCTCAAATATTAAAATAAGTCTAAACGCTGTTATTGCAGTGAACGATTTGTCTTTGCGCTTTGCAGGAACTGCGAACGATTTTCTTGTAGCCAAAAAAGTACAAGTTAGATTATCTAAAACATCGCTCTTTCGTGGGGAATTCTTGATAAAATCTGTCTTTGCAGAGAATATGAATCTTTCGTATAGCACTCAAAAAAGTGATGAGTATTTAGTAAAAAATATAAATTTTTATGCACGTAAAAAAGGTCTTTGGTGGAATATAAGGCGCTTTAATGCGTCTTTGAGTAATCTTAGATTGCGTGGCTCTGGCAGTGTTAATGAGAATTTCTTTGCAAATAATTTTTCTACAAAAGATACCAAAGATTCAAAAGAAAACAAAGCTATTTGGATTCAGTGGGACGAGATTTGCTCTTTTATAATAGATGCTCAAAAGCATTTTTCAAAATGCACAAGACCTGTTTTGATTCTTGATTTTGATTTGTCGAGTGTGGCTTTAGATAAGTGCTTTGCAACATTCTATACTTCTGGTGCTACCTTCGACACACCTGTTGGAGAGCTTAATTTGCAAAATTTAATATTCTCTACAAACATCACAAAAGAAGAGTTAGAAACTAAGGCGATAGATTTAAATCTACGTGTGAATTCATTATCTATTGCGGATTTCAAAATCGAAAAGAATTTGAATTTTTCTGCTGAATTAAATTATGAAACAATAGAACTAAATGATATACGTTTGTATGCATTGGATTTGTCTTACGAAAATTTAAAGTTCGATTATTTTGATTTGTGGTTAAATCACATAGCACTTCTCGATTTACCTTTAGATAAAAAGACGCTTCTAGAACCCAAATCTTTAGCGGCCTTGCCTGAAGAAATCGATGCCTTTTTCTTACATGATAAATATTTTTTAGATGTTCAAGTTGTGCGTTCAGACAGTGCAATAAGACTTTATTTTGACGGAGTTGAAGATTTATTTTTTACAAAAAATCTTTCATTTTTCCCAAAGCTAGAAGAGTTTGAATATTTTGATTTTACAAGTGGAGTATTTATAGAAGGTGATGCATTTTATAATTTCAAAAATAATTATCACGAAGCAAATTTATCTTTAGAGTTTGGAAAAGTTCTTCTGTATGGCATTGGTGCTGACGACGGACGCTTAAGAATCTCTTACGATTCAAATAGTCAGGCATTGCGTGGTAGAAATATTTTTGTTACTTCAACAGATGGCTGGAGTTTGAGTGGAAATGTTTTTCAAAGTTTAAAAGACTACCAATATATTTTTCTGGTTAAAGGTGACTTTGAACCTACAAGAGCAAATTCTTTTATGGAAAAATGGTGGAGTAGAATTTTCTCAGAATTTTCTTTTGTAGATAATTTTCCTGTGGCAGATTTTTATATAGAAGGGCAATGGGGTAATCCTGAATTTATGTATGTTTACGGCTTTGTTGATGCAAAAAACATTTTATATAACGATGCTGTTTTTGATTCTGTAAATTTGTTAGTAGATGTGAATCCATCTGCGATTTCTGTTTTCGATGTGAATATTTTTGCGGGTAAAGGCACAGCAAATGCAGCTCTTTCTTGGGTTTATAATCCTGAAGAGGGGATTACTTCTTATTATACACGTCGCATTGTAGCTAGTGTTGATATGAATAAAAAATATCTATCGGCTCTTGGCGGTGAGGATGTAGAAGACTTAATGGAGTTATTGAATTTTGATTCTAATATTAAATGCAAAATCAATTTAGCTGCAAAGAATCCTGTGCGTGATGAAAATTCAAAGGAGATTGTAGATTTTTCTTTTGAAAGTCGTTCTTTCATAAATGTTGCAGGCTTTCCCTTTGAATCCATAGCAGGCAAAGGTGCAGGCAGAGGTAGCTTTTATGAGTTAGAAAATGTCAGAGCTTCTTTTTGTGGTGGTCATTTGACAGGCGATTTTTCTATAAGGAAAAACAAAGACAACAGAAATTTTTTCGTAACAGAATTTAAATTAGAAAATGCTTTGCGCAGTAAAACAGAATTTTTTGTGCGAGAAATTACAAATACTCAAAAAGAAAAAATTGAGAATGGCGAAAAAAATGAAGCTGATGGAGTCTTGAATTTAAGTGCATCAGCGAGCGGATTTGTTGACGACTTTAGCTCCGTAAATGCTGCAGGTAAATTCTTTTTAAAAGATGAGAATCTATTGCATTTAGATATTCTCGGCGCATTGTCGCGTGCCTTAGATGCTTTGCAAATTCCAATAGCTACTATTTCTATGCAGACTTTTGAAAGCCCTATTGCTCTTAAAAATAATATTCTTACTTTGGATGCTATCAATATTCGTGGGAACAATTCTTCTATGATTGGCAAAGCTCAATATGATACTGCTAACGATAATTTATCTGCAACGCTAGTTTTCTCTCTTCACGCAGCTCACGAATTGATGATTTTGCGTCAGCTTTTTTCTCTTGCATTGAACCCCATTATGAATGCAGTTCAGATAAATATTTCGGGAACTTTTGAAGATCCAAGTTTTTCTTTCTCCTTACTCCCAGGGAATATTTTTAATGATAAGGATTCTATTTTAAAGTCTATGGGAAATAGAAGCTTGTGATTTTATTTTTTTAATATTTTATATGTCTAAAATGAGCACTGAAAAAAAATTAAAATGCGCAGTTGTTGGAGTAGGTTCTTTAGGTCAACATCACGCGCGTATTTATTCTGAACTAGAACACACTTGTCTTGTTGGCGTTATGGACGCAGATAGTGCAAGGGCAAAAGAAATAGCTGACAAATTCAATTGTAAAGTTTTCACTTCACTTGAAGAACTCGGCAAAGAAGCTGATGCTGTAAGTGTTGTTGTGCCTACTGATAAGCATACTATGGTGGCTTTGCCTTTGTTAGAAACAGGATGTCATTTGCTTGTTGAAAAGCCTTTCTGCACTTCTGTTGAAGAAGCAAAAGTGATGATTGAAAAAGCTAAAGAAAAAAATCTCACTATTCAAGTAGGACACATTGAACACTTTAATCCTGTTATGGATTTTATGGAAAAAAATGTTCAAAGTCCAAAGTTCATCACAGCAGATAGACTTGCGCCATTTAATCCTCGAGGAACAGAGGTTGGCGTTGTTTTGGATTTGATGATTCACGATATTGGTATTGTTTTAAAGTTAGCTCAATCGCCCGTTGACAAAATTGAATCTGTTGGAGTGCGTGTAATTACTCGTACTGAAGACATTGCGAATGCTAGAATTTCTTTCAAAAATGGTTGTGTTGCAAATTTAAATGTCAGTCGTGTGAGTTCGAAAAAATTAAGAGAAATTAGAATTTTTCAACCTGGTGCATATTTGTCTTTAGATTTTATGAATCAATCAGGGCACCTTATGCATATCAAAAATGCAGCTGAAATTGAAAGGGTAGAAGTACCTATCGACAAGCAAGAGCCTTTACGTATTGAGCTTGGAAGTTTTGCTGATTGCGTTTTGAAAAATTTGAATCCAAAAGTCGATGCACAGTTAGGCAGTAATGCTCTTGAAGTTGCCCTTGAAATTACAAGGCAAATACAGTCGCAATTTTAATGATTCAAAAAAAAGATAATGCAATTTTCCTAGATGCTTTGTCTGCCGACAAGTGTGACTTGTTGATTATTGCAGGTGAGCATTCTGGTGATGAGCACGCTGCAAAAATTGTTAAGGATTTATTAAATGATAATCCTAACTTATCTATTTGCGCAATTGGTGGAGCTAATTTGCAAAAAGAAAATGTGCAGTTTTTGTTCGATTTAGTTAATCACTCTGTGGTTGGATTAGTTGAAGTTTTAAAGCATTATTCCTTTTTTAAAAAGTTTTTTAATAGCGTGATAGATTGGATTGCAAAGTATCAGCCAAAGAAAATTTGTTTTGTAGATTATCCTGGCTTAAATCTTGCATTGGCAAAAAAACTCAAAGAAGTTAGGCTATCTAAAAAAGGCGGTGGCAATATAGAATTAGTATATTATGTTAGTCCGCAAATCTGGGCGTGGAAAGCAAAGCGTAGATTCAAAATGGCAGAGTTGATTGATTCTCTTGCAGTGATTTTCCCATTTGAAGTGGATTGCTATACCGATACTTCTTTGCCTGTGGAATTCGTTGGTCATCCATTTTTACAAGACGATAGAGAATCTTTAGTTGAGTACGAAAAAAATAATATTCTTTTGTTGCTCCCTGGGAGTCGCAAAAGTGCGGTGGCTAAAATATTCCCTGTGATGTTGAAATCTTTGGAGCTTCTTCAAAAAGAAGCAAAAGTTTTGTATCCAGATTTGCATATAAAAAATTTGCTAGAATCTATCCTAAAAAAATTCCCTCAGCTAAAGGGCAAAGTTGAATTGGTTTCAAAAAAACAAACGCCTATCAAAGCTCAAGTTTCTTTGATGAGTTCAGGTACAATGTCTTTAAATGTTTGCTTGGCAGGAATTCCTGGAGCTATTGTTTATGTAGCGAATCCTATAACTTATGTTTTGGGGCGGATGCTTGTGAAAATAGATTATTTAGGCATTTCAAATTTATTACTAAAAAGACCTGCTTGGCGCGAATTTATTCAAGGAGATGCATCGCCAAAAAAGATAGCAAAGTATCTCAATGAATGTTTTGAAAAAGGTAATGCACAGTCTCAAAAAGATTCAGAGTCTTTGAAAAAAATGCTTTCGGCAGAGTCATTAAAAAAACCTTCTAGTTGGAGGATTTTTTCCTAGAAGGTTTTTTGTTGTTTTATTTTTTTAATATCTTTTTATTGCATTTATTCGGCATCATCTGCGTCTGCAGGTGGAGGAGCAACAAATTGGGAATCGTTAGGATTCATAAATCCGCCTTCCATTTGACGTGGTCCACGGCGCCCTGTGCGTTCCATCATTCGGCGTGAAGCTTCGGCGATATCAGGGTTTTCCTTTAGCATTTGCATACGCTCTTCACGATTAAGCTGTCCGTCGCCATCTTTGTCGTATTTCTTGACCAGCTCTTGGAAGCGAGCGAATGATTCTTTACGCATTTGTTCCATTTCTTCACGATTAAGTTGTCCATCGCCATCTTTGTCGTATTTTTTAATCATTTCAGGGCTGATGCGCGGTTGCATTCCTGAAGGAGCAGAGTCTCTTTGTGTTTTCAAGAAAGCAAGCAATTCGTTTTTATCAAGCTTTCCATCTTTATCAGCATCGAATTTTTCAATTATTCCTGATGCGTAAGTGGATTCTCTTTCGTCGCGCTCAGCTTGCATTTTTTTAAGATACTCATCTGCCAGTGCGCGCTCTTGAGGGCTGAGGATTCCGTCGCCGTCTTTATCGAACTGTTGAAGTATTTGCATTCTTGCGACTCTGTCTGCGTTAGGTGCTGGGGAGCCTTTGCCTTGAGCGAATGTAAAGGTGGACGCTATGCCCATCAGAATTGTTAGTATTATTGTTTTATTTTTCATAAATCTTTTTCTAGGGTTTATATTTTAAAACAAAAAAAATATCAATTAGTTTCAAGTCGGTGAAAAAAAACATTGAAAACAATCTTTTTTAGTCTAGCTTTAACTTACGATGTATCAGGTAAATTTTAGCGATCAATGTATAGGCGAGTTAAATAAGCTAGACAAACTTTTTGTACTCGAAGTCATCGATGAACTCAGTTCTATAGACCCAGAACAAGTAGGTAAGAAAAAATCTTTCGGTAAGTTTTATCGCGATGGTAAGACTCTTTACCGCCTGCGCGTTGGTGATTACAGATTATATTTTGAAATTCGTGACGATATTATCTTTGTAAACTATATCTTGCAGCATCATACTTTGGCTGACTTCGTTTTCAGATTCAAGCTTCCTTACAAGGAAGAAACTATGATTGAGCAAGAAGATAAATTTTGGAAATATATTGAGTCTTTGAAAAAGTAATTTCTTTTGTATTCATCTTCATTTTAGACTCTCTGGCTTATCAACAATTTAAAAACTAAAAAAAATGTGCGGAATTACAGGTTATATAGGTAAAAAAAATGCAGCTCCTATTTTGATAGAAGGTCTTCATAAACTTGAATATAGAGGTTATGACTCCGCAGGTATTGCTTTGCTTAAAAACGGCAAGTTCGATGTCAAAAAGAAAAAAGGCTTTGTTGTAGAAACTGAAAAAGCTTATCGCGAAAATCCTTTTCAAGCTAATCTAGGTATTAGTCATACTCGTTGGGCGACTCACGGCGAAGTTACAGATGCAAATGCTCATCCGCATATGTCGTCAGACGGCAGATTTGCTATGGTTCATAACGGCGTTATTGAGAATCACGAGCAAATGAGAAAATTTTTAATCTCAAAAGGCTATACTTTTAAAAGTCAAACAGACACTGAAGCCTTGGTAAATCTTATCGCGTATCACTACGACAAAGAAGTTGATGATTCTGTTACTGACAAATTTTTTGAAGCTGTTCGTAAGGCTCTTTTGCACGTCGAAGGAACTTATGGAATTGCTGTGTTGTTCAAAGATGACGAGAGTCAGATGGTAGCGGCTCGCAAAGGTTCGCCCATTATCATTGGTATTGGCAAAGACGAACGTATGGTAGCTAGCGATGTCTTAGGCTTTGTTGGTATTGCTCAAAATGTGATTTATTTAGATGATTCTCAAATTGCAAAAATCACTGCTGATGATTGCGAAATTAGTACTATTCATTGCGCTCAAATTCAGAGCAAAATAGAAGAGGTTGATTGGGAACTTGAATATTCTGAGCTTGGCGAATTTTCATCTTATATGGAAAAAGAAATTTACGAGCAAAAGGGCGCGATTGAAAATGCTCTGCGCGGAAGAATTTCAGAAGATTTATCAACTGCAGTTTTGGCTGGTCTTAATATGACAGCTCAAGACTTGCGTAGCATAGATAGAATTGTTTTCTGCGCTTGCGGTACCGCTTGGCACGCCTGCTTGATTGCTGAATATATGATTGAAAAATATGCACGCATTCCTGTCGAAGTCGAGTACGCAAGTGAATTCAGATATAAGAATGCTCCGCTAGATAAAAATACTTTGGTATTTGTTATCAGTCAAAGTGGTGAGACTATTGATACTCTTGAAGCTTTGAGAGAATCAAAACGTAAGGGTCATAAAACTTTAGCAATCACAAATGTCGTTGGTTCTACAATCGCGCGCGAAAGTGATGGCGGTCTTTATCAATATGCAGGTCGCGAAGTTGGGGTGGCTTCTACTAAGGCGTTTACTTCGCAATTAGTAATGTCTATTTTGATTGCTCTTTATTTGGGCAGATTGCGCGATATGTCTTTTACTACGGGCAAGTCTATTGTAGAAGCTTTGCAAACTTTGCCGGCTAAAGTTGAAGAAGTTTTAAAATGCGCTAAAACTGTCGAAAAAATCGCAAAGAAATATGCTGATAAAAATGACTTCCTTTTCTTAGGTAGACTCGCAGAATTCCCTATTGCTCTTGAGGGGGCTTTGAAGCTAAAAGAAATTTCTTACATTCACGCAGAAGGTTATCCCGCAGCAGAAATTAAACACGGACCTATTGCATTGATTTCAGAAGAATGCCCAACAGTGATTTTTGCAAATAAAGGCGAAGTGTTTTCTAAGGCAATTTCAAATGCTCAAGAAGTGAAGGCTCGCAAGGGCCCGCTAATTATTATCACTGATGCGCCTGGAGACATTCCTTCAGATTTGTCTGACGATATTATTTCTATACCAAAATCTCACGAAGCTATTGCTCCTATTTTGGCTACAATTCCTATTCAACTTTTGGCGTACTATGTTGCATTGGCGCGCGATTGCAATGTGGATAAGCCTCGTAATCTAGCTAAGTGCGTTACTGTTGAGTAATGAAGTACTCTCATATTTTTTGGGACTGGAACGGTACTTTGCTAGACGATGTTTGGCTAAGTGTTGAAGTTTTGTCTGAGATGCAAGAGAAAAGGGGATTGAGCAAAATCACTGCGGAAATTTATAGAGAAAAATTTGCATTTCCTGTAATCAATTTTTACGAAGAAATTGGTTTTGATTTTGGCAAAGAAGATTTCCAAATTGTAGGGGCAGAATTTATAGATATCTATAATTCTAAACGCGAAAAATGTATGCTTTTTAGTGGAGCAAAAGAGTTGCTTTCAGAGATAAAAAATTCTCCAATAAAGCAAAGCATTTTGTCTGCCTACGAAATCAATAATCTTAAGAGTATTGTATCTAATCATAATATAAATCACTTATTTGAAAATGTGGTAGGATTGGACAATATTTATGCTCATAGCAAAGTTGAATTAGGCGTAAATTATTTTTCAAATTTAAATCTTAATCCAAGCGAATTGCTCTTTGTTGGCGATACTGAACACGATGCCTCTGTGGCTAGTGCACTAGGTTGCGACTGTGTTTTGTTAGAGTCTGGGCACTCTACAAAGTCGCGTTTAGAAAAGACAGGTTTTAAAGTAGCCAAAGACCTTTTTGAGTTAAAAGATTATATATTTTAGTTCTCTGAATTGGCTTGCAAAAAACTTTCTTCAAACTAGAATGTTTTGCATATTCAATTAGAATAAAATTTATTTACAAAAGGAAAAATTATGGACTTAAAAGGTACAAAAACAGAAAAGAATTTGATGGCTGCTTTTGCAGGAGAATCTCAAGCAAGAAATAGATACACATTTTTTGCTTCTGTAGCAAAAAAAGAAGGCTATGTTCAAATCTCTGAAATTTTCACTGAAACAGCTGGTAATGAAAAAGAACACGGCGAACGTTTTTGGAAATTTTTAGGCGAGGGCGAAGTTGAAATCTCTGGAACTTTTCCAAGCGGACTTGGTAATACAATGGCAAATTTAAAGTCTGCTGCAGATGGTGAAAATGAAGAATGGTCTATTCTTTATCCTCAAGCAGCCAAAGATGCAGACGATGAAGGTTTCCCGGAAATCGCGAGCGTATTCCGTCACGTAGCAATTGCAGAAGCTCATCACGAAAAGCGTTACCGCAAGCTTTTAGAAAATATCGAAAAGGGTAAAGTATTTGTTAAAGATAGTGCTGTTGACTGGAAATGTGGAAATTGTGGCTATGTTCTTACAAGTGACAAAGCTCCAAATTTATGTCCAGCTTGTGCACATCCTCAAGCATACTTTGAAGTCCTCGCTGATAATTTTTAATTTTTTTAAGTTTTTAAAGGGGCGCACTACGTGCTTTGATGCTAGCTTAAGGATGTGTTTTCCAAGGAGGCGCACTACGTGCTTTAATGTCAGCTTAAGGATGTGTTTTTCAAAGAGGGTAGATTATGTTTTTTGATTCTAATTAAAGGACGAATTTCTAAACAGGTGAAGCTTACTTTTTTGATTTTAAATTTGAGAATGCGTTTATTGACGCATTCTTTTTTTGCGTGCAAATTTAACAAATTATTCAAACGATGTTTTGTGAATAATAGTTTTTTTGTTTAGTTTGCGTAGATGAACATACATTCCCCTGAATTTTTAGGTTTAGGGTTAGGTGTAATCACTGCTTTTTTAGGAGCGTATTATTTGATTCTTCGCATACGTGATATGCACAAAGAAAAACCTGACCCAAAGCTCACTTACGTTACTTATGCGCATATGGACAAAGTTCGATTAGAACTGATGCGCATCATTGCAGAATCTGAACAAGATTTGCGTGTGCTACGTGCTGAAATACGCGAAGATACTCGTGTTATGCAAAGAGGCTACACGCAGTCGTTAATGGAAACTCGCGATTTAATCAGCAAAAATGCCCAAAATATAAGCTCATTAATTGCTCAGGCAAAGTTAGCGAATCAGCGCATTTCAGAATTAAATTTAAAAGTAGATAAAATTTCTGCTCGAACATCGGGAAAGTAATTATGAGCGATTTTAAAAGCATAAGACTATCTTTAAGATTAGCAATTTTGTTGCAGTTAAATTCTGCACGTCCTGTAAGCTTGTCAGAATCTGCATTAGCAGATGGATTAAAAATCGCAGGACTTTTCCGCGGGCAAAAAAATCTGCTTTCTGAATTAGATTATTTGGAGATGAAAAAATTCATTGAAAGTTCTTTTAATGAACTCTCAAAATCTTTCAAGCGCTACAAGTTGACTTTAGCAGGTATTGAATATCTCGAAAACGAAGGATATTAAATATGTGTGCAGTAAAGAAGGCAGCAGTCAAAAAAACTGCAAAGAAAGTTGCTGAAAAAAATGAAAGCTCCGACTCATTTAAAAAACATTTAAAAAGAATTGAGGATGCAAAAGAAAATACTCAAAAAATAATGGTTTTTGATGAGGAATCGAAAAACATAAAACGTTCTTTGAATTTAGTTTGGAATTGTCTTTTCGATTTCTTTTACAGAACAGATAGCGAAGATGTATCTATTGCTTCGCTAAATACTATTGCAGGTATGATTCATAAGCTTGCATCAACGGGCGAGTATTTGGAGGAAGACAAAAGTAAATCAGGGATTAGTACTGAGACTCTTTTAAAAATTGAAGAAAAACTAAAATTGTTATGAGCTTTTTTTTGCCTTATCAGAAAAAGTGGATTCTTGATAATTCACGAATAAAGCTTATGGAAAAAAGTCGTCAGATAGGTATGAGTTGGACAAGTGCATATAGTCTTGTAAGACGACACGCTTTAGAAAATCAAAAGCACGATTCTTGGGTGAGTTCGCGTGACGAGATGCAGGCTTCGCTTTTTGTTCAAGACTGTAAAAAGTTTTCTGAAATCCTGAATCTAGCGTGTGTGGAATTAGAGAAAAAAAGTGTTTATGAAGAGAAAAAAGTATCTACAAAAATTCTCCAATTTAAAAACGGGACAAAAATAAATTCTTTAAGTTCCAATCCAGACGCGCAGGCAGGCAAGAGAGGTAGCAGAATTCTAGATGAATTTGCACTTCATCCTGATCCTGCAAAATTATATTCTATTGCGTACCCTGGGATAACTTGGGGAGGGCAACTAGAAATTATTTCTACGCACAGAGGAGCAGATAATTTTTTTAACAAACTTATTTTAGAAGCAAAATTTGATGGGAATCCCAAGAAAATATCTCTCCACAAGGTCACTTTGCAAGATGCTTTAGAGCAGGGCTTTCTATTGAAACTCAAAAATTCTCTTTCAAAAGAAAATCCCATTCAAGAGATGGATAATGCGCAATATTTTGACTACATAAAAAATTCCTGCGCTGACACAGAAAGTTTTTTACAAGAGTACATGTGCGAGCCTGAAGATTATAAATCTTCTTTCATAAACTTTGATATTTTAGAAAAGAATTTTTTTAACGCAGAAGATAAATGGGAGATATCTCCTGATTCCATTTTTAACCCTATGTATCTTGGGGTCGACATTGCGCGCTCGAAAGATTTAAGTGTGTTCTGGCTTCTTGAAAAGTCACACGATACTTTTTACACGCGCAAGATTTTAACTTTTAAAGATGTTCCATTTTCTGAACAAGAATCGGTTTTATATTCTTTTTTGAAAAATCCAAATGTTATGCGAGCTTCAATAGACAACACAGGAATCGGTCGTCAGTTTGCAGAAAGAGCAAAAGAACGTTATGGAGTTTCGCGCATAGATGCTGTGAATTTTACTAATGCAACTAAGGAGGCTCTTGCTTACAATTTAAAATCTCTTTTAGAAGATTGTCGTTTACGTATTCCTGATACTGATGAGATCAGGGCAGATTTTAGGTCTGTGAAAAAAACATCTTCATTATCTGGCAACATAAGATTCACTGCCAATCACACGAACAATGGGCACGCTGATAGATTTTGGGCTTTGGCTCTAGCTCTCGATTCTGCGAGTCAGGGCAGAGCTTTTGGCGAGATAAACTTAGTCGATAAGCCAAAATATCTATGGTAGAAGCTTGACATCTTTTTATCGAATCGTGATTATAAAAGGTTTCTAAAATTAAACCAATGAAAAACGATAAATTATTTTCAGACTTCAAAGCTTCTTCTTACGAAGAGTGGAAATTAGAAGCCGAAAAACTTCTCAAAGGCGCGCCCTTTGACAAGAAAATGTTCACCAAAACCGCAGAAGGAATTGTATTAAAACCAATCTATATGCGCGAAGACTTGCCATCGGGCGATATGCTCCCTGAAAGCGGTTCAAACTTGCGAGGTACAAGTTCCTCTGGTTATAGAGGAACTCCTTGGATAGTTTCGCAAGATATGTATGCAAGTACTCCAAAAGAATTTAATGAAAAAATTTTAAATGCTTTGAATCTCGGTCAAACAGGTGTCGAGATTACTTTAGACAAAGCTTCTGCAAATTCTATCGATGCAGATTTGGCTCAAGACCAAGTTGGCGTTGGCGGGTTATCAATCTCTACTAAAGAAGACTTTGATGTAGCTTTGAAAGACGTTGCAACAGATTGCGTGAATATCAATATTTATGCAGGTGTTGCTTTCGATTCAGTAGCAGCTTTGTTTTACAGCTCTATTAAAGATACTTCGAAGCTCACAGGTGGCATATTCGCTGACCCATTGAGCACTTTAATTAAAGAAGGTTCTATGCACTGCGATTTAGATTGTATGTATGATAGAATGTTTTCTTTGGCTCAATACAATGTAAAGAACGTTCCTAATTTTGGTGCAGTTGGTGTTGATGCTTATGCTTATTCTTGCGCAGGCGCAAGTGCTGTTGAAGAATTAGCTTTCGCTTTCGCAACAGCTTCTAAGTATATGTCAGAGCTTATTGCGAGAGGCTTAAGCGCTGATGAAGCGGCTCAAACTATTCGTTTCCGCTTTGGCATTGGTTCAAATTTCTTTATGGAAATTGCTAAGCTCAGAGCAGCAAGACTTCTCTGGACAAAAATTGTTAAAGCTTTTGGTGGAAATGATGAATCTTGCAAAATCAAGATTTTCACTCGCACTACAACTTTCAACAAAACTGTTTTCGACCCTTATGTAAATATGCTTCGTACAGCAACTGAAAGCTTCTCTGCAATTCTTGGTATTTGCGATGGCATTACAGTTTCTTGCTTTGACGAAATCGTAAGAGTTCCAGATGCAATCTCTATGAGATTTGCGCGCAATCAGCAAATTGTTCTTCAAGAAGAATGCAATCTTTGTGACGTGGTTGATCCAGTTGGCGGCTCTTGGTATATAGAAAATCTTTCTGTTGAGCTCGCTAAAAAATCTTTAGAACTCTTTAAAGAAATCGAAGTTTTTGGCGGAATGGAAAAATACATTCTCGAAGGTAAAGCTCAAGAGAAGGTTAAGGCTGTTTACGATTCTCGTAAGAAAAATTATGATGCACGTCGTAACGTGATTGTAGGTACAAATTCTTACGCAAATATCGCTGAAAAAATTCTCGAGCCACACGTTTGTGATAGAGCTGTGATGTTGAAAGAAAGAGGCAACGAAGTTTCTAAGAATCGCAAAGTAGATTCTCTTAATATAGACGCATCTGCAGGTGCAAAAACTATTGAAGAGATGATTAAAGGTGCAATTGAAGGTGCATCTATTGAAGTTTTGACAGACGCTATTTGCAACTGCGAAGCCGACACTACCGTTGAAGCTTTGCAAATCAAAAGAGCTTCTTCTGATTTTGAAGCTTTGAGAAATGCAAGTACTGCTTTCCAAAAGAAAACAGGCTCTCTTCCAAAAATCTTTTTGGCAACTATGGGATCTTTGGTTCAACACAAAGCAAGAGGAGATTTTATTCGCGGATTTTTCCAAGTTGGTGCTTTTGATGTCGTCTATCCTAAGGGCTTTGATTCAGCTGATAACGCGGCTAAAGCATTCGCAGATAGCGGTGCAAAGTTTGCTGTGATTTGTTCAACAGACGATACTTATCCTGAATTAGTTCCTGCTGTAACAAAAGCAATCAAGGCAGTTAAGTCTGATGCAAAAGTGTTCTTAGCTGGTGTTCCTGCGGCTGACCAAGAGGCTTCTTACAAAGAAGCAGGTCTTGATGGCGCAGTGAATATCAAGAGCAATAACTACGAAACTTTAAAAAGTTTTCTTTCTGAACTTGGAGTTATATAAGGAGTTTTCAAAATGAGTAAAATAGATTTCTCAAAATTAGAAATTAACGCAGCTCCAGAGAAAGAAATCTCTTTCAAAGAGTGGCAAACTAAAATCGAAAAAGCTTCGGGCAAAAATCTCAAAGATTTGATGACCGAAACTATGGAACAAATTCCTGTTAAGCCAATCTATACAGCTCAAGACTATGAGTCTATGGAGCATCTTGGTTTTACTGCTGGTATCGCACCTTTCTTGAGAGGACCTTATGCAACTATGTATGTTGTGCGTCCTTGGACAGTGCGTCAGTACGCAGGCTTTTCTACAGCAGAAGAATCGAATGCTTTTTATAGACGTAATTTGGCTGCTGGGCAAAAAGGTTTGTCTATCGCTTTCGACTTAGCAACTCACCGCGGTTACGACTCTGATCATTCTCGCGTTGTTGGCGACGTTGGTAAAGCAGGGGTAGCAGTTGATTCTATTATGGATATGCAAGTTCTCTTTGACCAAATTCCTTTGAGTCAAGTTTCTGTATCTATGACTATGAATGGCGCTGTGTTGCCTATCTTGGCTTTCTACATTGTTGCAGGTCTTGAACAGGGCTGTAAGCTTGAAGAGCTAACTGGCACTATTCAAAACGACATTCTTAAAGAATTTATGGTGCGCAATACATATATTTATCCGCCTACACCTTCTATGAAAATCATAGGCGATATCTTTGCGTATACTTCAAAAAATATGCCAAAGTTCAATAGCATATCTATCTCTGGATATCATATGCAAGAGGCTGGCGCAACTGCCGACTTGGAAATGGCTTACACTCTCGCAGACGGTCTTGAATATTTGCGCGAGGGCGTAAAAGCTGGTTTGAGCGTTGACGACTTTGCTCCACGTTTGAGCTTTTTCTGGGCGATAGGTAAAAACTACTTTATGGAAGTTGCTAAGATGAGAGCTGCTCGTATGCTCTGGGCTAAAATTGTTAAAGATTTTAATCCAAAGAATCCTAAGAGTATGGCATTGCGTACTCACTCTCAAACTTCCGGCTGGTCGTTGACAGAGCAAGATCCTTACAACAACGTAACTCGTACTGTAATTGAAGCTATGGGTGCAGGTTTGGGTCATACTCAAAGCTTGCATACAAATGCTCTTGATGAAGCGATTGCTTTGCCTACAGATTTTTCTGCACGTATTGCGCGTAATACTCAGTTGTATTTGCAAGACGAAACTAACATCTGTTCAGTTATCGATCCTTGGGCAGGTAGCTACTATGTTGAAAGCCTCACAAAGGAGCTCGCTGACAGAGCTTGGGCTCATATCAAAGAAATCGAAGAGATGGGCGGTATGACTAAAGCTATCGAAGCTGGTTTGCCAAAGTTGAGAATTGAAGAAGCTTCTGCAAGACGCCAAGCACGTATAGACTCAGTTAGCGAAAAAATCGTTGGCTTGAATAAGTACAGGCTAGAGAAGGAAGATGCTTTGGATATCTTGGATATCGATAATAGCGCTGTTCGTGATGCTCAAATCAAGAAGCTCGAAACTCTTCGTGCAAATCGCGATAACGCTAAGGTAAAGCAAATCCTTGAATCTATCACAAAATGCGCAGAAACAGGCGAGGGCAATCTGCTCGAGTTGGCTGTCGAAGCGGCTAAAGCCAGAGCTTCTCTCGGCGAAATTTCTGATGCTTGTGAAAAAGTTTTTGGTCGCTATAAGGCAGTTATTCGCTCTATTAGTGGAGTCTATCAAAAAGAATATAGCAAGGATTCTAAGAATATGAAACCAATTCAAGAAGTAGAAGAACTTGTCAAAAAGTTTGAAGCTAAAGAAGGTAGAAGACCTCGTATACTCATCGCAAAAATGGGTCAAGATGGTCACGACCGTGGCGCTAAAGTTGTTGCAACTGGTTACGCTGATATGGGCTTTGACGTTGATATTGGCTCTCTTTTCCAAACTCCAGAAGAAACTGCTCAGATGGCTGTGGAAAATGACGTTCACGTTGTCGGTATGAGCTCTTTGGCTGCAGGTCATAAAACTTTGTTGCCTGCTCTTGTTGAAGAACTCAAGAAACGCGGTCGCGAAGATATCATTGTTATCGCAGGTGGAGTTATTCCAGCTCAAGACTATGACTTCTTGTTTAAAGCAGGCGCAGGCGCAGTTTTTGGTCCTGGAACTGAAATTCCAGTGGCTGCAAAGCGCATCATGGAATTGTTGATTGAACAAATTTCATAATCGCACTTAGCTACGCAAATTTTGCGGTCTGTTAGACCAAATCTTAAAAGATTTCTTTTTACCAAAAAAGGGGTCTTTTTTTATTTATTGTTATTTTCATTAATGTTTTATTAATTTTGTTTAGTAGAAATTATTTCGTAAGTATTTCATTTTCTTTAAAATTTACCTTGATTAATTTTTTTATGCTCATACTATTGAAAATACAGACTGGTAAAATATATGAACAAGATTATCAACAATACATTGAAAATTTCATTCATCGGTGCGTGTTTCGCAATCATAGGTTGCAGCCATACCGATAGCGATTTTAAAGATCATATTGAGAAAAATACATCTTCTTATTACATTAAAATGGGTAATGATTGCACTATCAATAAGGAATATGAAGAAGCGTTTAATCATTATAAGACTGCTGCCGATAGAGGTAACGCTTTGGCAAAAAGACACGTTGGTTTTTGCTATTACACAGGTAAAGGCGTAGCTCAAGACTATGAGCAAGCTAGAATTTATTTCGGAGAATCAGCTGCAAAAGGTAATACTGTTTCTATGTATTATTTAGGTGATATTTATTTAGAAGGCAAGGGCGTTGAAAAAGATTTTGCTAAAGCTATGGAATATTTCCATAAAGCAGCATCTTTGAAAAATGAATATGCCGAAACTCGTCTTGCACTTCTCAATTACTACGGTGCAGAAGGTGTTTATCAAGACTATGAAGTTGCATACGAGTATTTCAAAAAAGCAACAAGACATGGATATTCACAGGCTCAGTTTAATATGGGTGTTGTGTATTTCTTAGGTCACGGTGCTACAAAAAGTGAAGCAGAAGCTCTCCACTGGATGGAATTAGCAGCAGGTAACGGTCACGAAAAAGCTAAAGAATTCCTAAGCAAAACTCCAGAAGAACGTGCAGCTATGGACCTCAAACCATACGCTCTCCACTAAGAAAAATATTATATTTTACAAAAAAAGAAGTCCTAAAATAATTTTATTTTAGGACTTCTTTTTTTGTATATATTTGTTTCTTATTGCGAATCTCTTTTTTTTCGTAGGGCTTTGTCTTTTAAATCCAACAAGGCTCTGCTTTGTAACCGCGAAGACATTCTGCCTTTCGAAATCTGAGCAAAGGCTGGTTTCGCCTTTGCAATCCAAAGCAGGCAGTGCCTGCTCTCATAGCCCATTCGGAGCGTCCGCTTTTCGGACATCATACAGTATGCAGAGTCTGAAGTTATCAGAACGTATGTTTGTGCTGTTGCTCGCTGTCTGTGTGTCACTATCGCGTCTGAATCGGATTTATATTTTTACAAAATATAAATATCACCGATTCAAACGCACACCACTATAAATGCAAACTTTGTTTGCCTCGGTTGCAAGCTGAGTAAGCTTGCCGAGGTTTGAAAGGGCGAGAAGCCCTTTCTTCTAGGGGTTAAGGGGTTTTGCCCCTTAGCTGGTGTATTTAGTTATTTGAAAAAACTGCTTGAAAAAGCCTAAGGAATGGGGTAGTGTTGATGTCAATATAACAAGAGGGATATACTATTGTTATAAAGGAAAGAATAAAATATATGACAAATAGAAGAAACTTTATAAAATCTACGGCGAAAATTGGGGCAGGGTTCTATTTAGCAAGTCTGCTTAGCGCATTTAAAGGTAAGGGAAATTATCCTATAGGCGTGTTTGATATTAGTACAGGATTGCAAAAAAATATTCCTGAGCTCTTTGATCTTTGTAAGAAAGTTGGGCTAGATGGAATCCAATTCACAGGCAATGTTAGAGACAGTAGAGTCGTAGATGAGTATCTGTCACATATGAAACGTACAGGATTGAAGGCTGCGGCAAGTTGCCTAGCATTCGATTATGAGAGTCCCGATGGAGTTGCGAATTTGTGTAAGTCAATAGATGGCACACTTGCACTTGGTACAGATACAATGTTGATAGCATTCTTTGGCGATCGTACATTGAAAATGGAGAACAGATATCTTGATAAAGATAAAGCAAAACTTTTGATTCCAGCACTTAAAGAAGTGGTGCCTTACGCGAAGGAAAAAAATGTGTGCATTTGTATGGAAGGCGAACTATGTGCAGACGATAATAAATATATCGTCGACGCAGTTGGCTCTGAGTTCTTTAAAATCTATTATGATATAAAGAATATCGAAGCTTGTGGGTTCAGTGCTCCAGCAGATATACGTGCTCTGAAAGGATATATAAAGCAGTTGCATCTCAAGTGCGCAGGCGACAAGCTTTACGATACACCTATGCCAAAGAATATGGACGAAACTATCCAAGCAATTCTTGATATAGATTATGATAATTGGTTGGTCTTTGAATCTGATGGCAAAGTTCCAAATGCAGAAGAGTATCTTGCAAAGAATTTGGAATACGTAAGAAATACAAAATTCTTTAAGTAGAAATTTTTTTTAGAAAAAGTAAAGGGAATCATCTAATTAGCTAGATGATTCTTTTTTTTGCAAGTATTTGTGTGGCTCGAAAATCGCTTTTTGAATTGTGAAAATGAAAAACGCCTGTTATTTTCAGGGAATTTATCTGGCACGGAAATGTATTTTTTTGTATATAAAAAGATTGTCTGTAATTTGTATTTTTATTAAAAATATTCCGAAATTAAATGTATAATATATATGAAAGGAAATATGATAAAGAAACTTCTGCTAATAGCACTGCTTTTGCCGACCTTTTTGTTTGGCGAATTTAAAGTGAGAGATGTTACAGTTAATATGCTCTCTGAACCATTGGGAACTCCATTAGAAGGTAATATTGTTTCGTGGAAAAGTTTTTCTGATGTCAACGCGACAAAGCAAGTTTCGTATAGGCTTCTTTTGGTGGACGATTCAGGAAAGACTGCCTATGATTCAGGCGAAATAGAAAGTGAATTGCAGTTGCATATTTCTATTCCTGTAAAACTTACTCCTGCGACAAAATATACGCTCACAGTTTCTGTGAAGAATAATAGAGACGAAGTTGCTCAAGAAAAAACTTTCTTTATCAGCGGAATCGAAGATTGGGGTGATGCACAGTGGATTAGAGCAGAAGATAAAATGCGTTCACCATTTTTGAAGTCAGAGATGAAGTTGGCTTCAAATGTAAAAAAAGTTTTTGCTTACGTTTGCGGATTGGGTATTCACGAATTTTATATCAACGGCAAAAAAGCAGATGATAGAGTTCTAGAACCTACTCAAACAAATTATGAAAAGTATGCTTTTTATTCCACTTATGATATTACAAAATTTGTAAAAAAAGGTGCTAACGACTTGCGTTTGTGGATTGGTGATGGCTTCTATTATCAAGATAAGGTTTGGGGTGAACACCATCTCTATTATAATTTTGCAATGGCAAAGGTTAAAATTATCGTAGTGTACGATAATGGAAAAACAGAAGAATTTTTAAGTTCAGATGATAATTGGGAATATAGTGCAAGTCCATTATCTTGGGCGAACTTCCACGAAGGTGATGACTATGATGCAAATAAAGAAGGTGTCTATGATTGGAAGCCTGTAATTATCGCCAGTGGCAAAGATATTCCTGAACGCTTGGTGCCTCCAAATATTCAGCCAATGAAAGTGGTCGACACTGTAACAATCAAAGATGTATGGAAGAGCGAAAATGGCTATATGATAGATATGGGTCAAAACTTGGTTGGCTTTGCAGAATTTAAAACATCTCTACCCAAGGACAAACAAATCTCTTTGTATTTTGCTGAATACATTAGTGTAGATAAAATGAATCTTGATTGGTCATCAACAGGTATTGGTGCAACTAAGGTAAAGCAAAGAATTAATTATATTTCTAATGGCAAAAAAGATCAGGTTTATCAAAATCGCTTCTGTTATTTCGGATTTAGATATATAGAAGTTATCGGTTTGGATGAGGCTCCATCAAAGGATTTTTTGAAAGGTTTAGTTGTTCATACAGCAATGCCAAAAGTTGGAGAGTTTGAATGCTCTAATAGCAATTTAAATAAAATGCACGAAATGTTCATTTGGACTATTCGTGGGAATACTCAAGGCGTGTTGACAGATTGTCCTGTTCGCGAAAAATGTGGCTGGGCAGTTGCGAATTCTTTGGCTGAAGCTATAATTTATAATTATAATTCTGAGGCTTTCTTTATTAAGTCTGCGCAGGATTTACAGTCAGGCTTTGAAGATAGTCATATTGCTTTGCGTTACAGAGGCTGGGGAAATCCTGATAGAGAAATCAAGCCTCAAGGCATCCCGCATATGGTTTCTCCTGGAAAGCGCAAGTGCGGTATGGCAACTTTCGACTTTGGTATAGATACCGTTTTAGTTCCATATTTTATTTATCAATATTATGGTAATACAGCTATCTTGGAATCATCATATCCATTTATGAAGTCTTGGCATAACTATATGATTTCATTTTTGAAAAATTCTCTCTTAGACGGTGGTCTTGGCGACTGGTGCACAACCTATGGTGCAGATTGTCCAACAGAGCTCAGTGACTCGATTTGGTATTATAATGAAATCAATAAAATGATGGAAATTTCTACTATTTTGAATCTGCCTAAAGATACTAAAATGTATACAGGTCAAAGAGTGGGCGTGCGCGAAGAAATCAATAAAAAGTATTTTGATGCAGAGCGCAAATTTTACAAAGCTAAGGGCGACAAGGATTATGCAAGTCATACAGGATGTGCTATGGCGTTGAAGTATGGTATAGTTCCTCCAGGTCAAGAAAAAGCAGTTAGCGATGCTATTGTAAAAAGTTCTCAAGAAAATATGCACGGATTTTTGAATATCGGTAATTTTGGTATTCACACAATTTGGTATGCTCTTGCAGATTTCGGTAATAAAGAATATGCATTCAAAATGCTCGATAAAAAAGGCGTAAATAGCTTTGAATATATGTGGAATACTTTGGGCGCTACTACAAATTGGGAAGGCTGGGTTACTCACGGTAGACCAACTGGTGGCTCACAAAACCACGTTTTCCAAGGCGCTTATGACCAGTTCTTCTACGAGCGTGTTGCAGGATTGAGTATGATGCCTCAGTTCCCAGGATTCAAAAAGACTCTCTTTATGCCCACGATGTGTGAATTCTTCGATTTTGCAAAAGCGAGTGTAGATACTCCTTACGGACTTACTGTTAGCGATTGGAAAAAAGAAAATGGCAAGGTAACTTGGACAATTATTGTTCCATCAAATGCAATGGGCGAAGTTGTGATTCCCGCGGGAGCCAAGAATCCAATGTTAAATGGTCAAGTAGCAACATCCCTTGGCTTTGGTGTTCCTTCAGGAACTTACAAGATTACTTTCGACCTTTAGTAATCACTGAAAAAAATTAAATAAAAATTTGGGCTTGAGCTTATGCTTATAGCCCAATTTTATTTTATATATGGAAAATGAAGAACTTTTTAATAATGATTCTTCTGTCGGAAATTCGACAGAGAGTTCTGGCTTTTCTATAAGTGCGCCTTTGGCTGTGCGTATGCGTCCGCGTAATCTTAGCGAGATAATAGGTCACGAACATATCCTGGGAAAAAATTGTCTTTTGCCAAGATTGATTAAAAGCGATTCATTCGGCTCTATAATTTTTTACGGGCCTCCGGGATGCGGCAAGACAACGCTTGCGCAGGTTATCGCAAAAGAAACTAAAAGTAGATTTGTAAAAATCAATGCAGTGCTATCTAACGTAGCGCAGTTGCGCGACGAGCTACGTATCGCTCGCTATCGCAAAGACACTCGAACCATTTTGTTTATAGACGAAATTCATCGCTTCAACAAAGCACAGCAAGACCTGCTTTTGCCTGACGTTGAAGAGGGCAATATTATTTTGATAGGCGCAACAACTCATAATCCAGGATTCTTTGTTATTGCGCCACTGTTGTCGCGTAGTCATCTATTCAAGCTGGAATCTTTGACTGCGGATAACGTTGTAGAAGTTTTAAAGACAGCTCTGAACGATTCAGAACGCGGCTTAGGCAGTTACGAGTGCAAGGCAACAGACGACGTTTTAAAGGCTCTTGCAAACATTTGCGATGGCGATATGCGTAGAGCTTTGAATGCTATTGAAACTCTTGTTTTGGCAAAAGGACCAAAGAGCGAATTGTCTTTAGAAGATGTAAAAATTTTTGCGCAAGAAAGACAAATCGCTTACGATTCTGATGAAGACGAACACTACAATACAACAAGTGCGTTCATTAAAAGTATGCGCGGATGCGATTGTGATGCTGCTTTGTATTGGATGGCAAAAATGCTTGCAGGCGGGGAAGACCCTCGATTCATTGCGCGCCGTCTTATAATTTTGGCGAGCGAAGATGTTGGTCTTGCAGATTCTCGTGGCTTACTGATTGCGAATGCAGCATTTGATGCTTGTGAAAGAGTGGGGCTTCCTGAGTGCGAACTTAATTTAGCGCACGCAGTTATATTTTTATCTCTTGCACCTAAAAGCAATTCTGCAACTAATGCGCTTTTTGCTGTGAAAGATGCTGTGAAGAATCTTCCATTGCAAAAAGTTCCACTTCATTTGAGAGACGCCCACAACAAGTTCAACAAAAGTTTGGGTCACGGGAAGGAATACATATATAATCACGATTGCCCAGAGCATATCAGTGGTCAAAAATATATGGAAAAAGAAATGGAATTTTATGTTCCTACAAGCTATGGCTCAGAAGCACAAATTATGCAACGGCTTGACAAGTACAAAAAAATAAGACAGAAACTTAATTATGAGCGCGAATAGATTCAGATTTAATAAACATAATGGTGATGAAGATTTTTCAAAATTTAAAATCACACGTCGCTTGGATTTGGGTTTTTGGAAGCGTTGTGCTCTTATCGCGGTAGGTTTGTTTATCGCAAATTATACATCTTTTGATGCAATTTCTTTTGGGAATTTGGCTTCGTACATAGCGCTCGTTGTGCTGATTTGGATATTTAATTTTGTAATACGCCCATTCTTTGTACTCTTTGCTTTGCCATTTATCGTGCTTACTTTTGGCACAGGTATGGTGTTTATAAATGCTCTTGTAATTTGGATCGCTTCTGGAATGATTCCAGAAATTCAATTTTCTACATATTGGTGGGCTCTCTGGGCTGCATTCTTAATCGAGTTTGTAAGCTGGATTGTTGTGTATGCAGAGTCTGAGAAAATCACTCGTAAAGAAAAAAAGAATCCGCATATAGATGTTTAGATTAAAGTGTTTTTGTTTACTCTTTTTTCTGCTAGCAAGAAGTCTTTCAGCAAGCGATATTAGTCATTTTGCGAACGAGTTTTCCTTTTATGCTTTTGAGAAAGTAATGAAAGCTTACGAAGGCAAGTGGTCAGGTTCAACTACTATCACTGCTCAAACTGGCGACACTTTAGCATCTTTCGATTCCGATAATACCTACATACTTTTGGGCACGGGTGTAGATGCAAAAATTATTGGTACAGGTACAATAAATTCTAATGGTAAGATAATCTATATAAGCTCTAGTATGTATGTCGAAAATGGGAAGCTGGTACTTTCCTTGATTGAAAAAGATACTACACGCGACTACGAAGGTTTTTTTTCGTATGGGAAAGTGTACTGGTATAACTTAAAAAAGATATTTTTTTTAGAAAGATTAATTGATACTTTTTCTAATACTCCCGTAGGAATTCAAATTCAAAGCGATGGAGTACAGCCTTTGAATCTTCCGAAAAAGAAAATTTTTACTTATGTAAAAAGCTCTTCTACTTTTATAAAAAAGCGCGATACTAAAGCATTAAAAGAGACTTCTGAAAAAGAAAAAATTATTTCTGACGATATAGATTTTAGCAAAATTAAGCTTTAATTTTGAGCAGTCTTTTTGGTTTGCAAAGATAACTTTTTAATTTTTGCTAAGCGTACCTGGTCTATTGCTTCTGTTACAAATTTTAGTGGAGATGTTTCGTCTGCAATGAGCACTAGGGCGAGGGATTCATTTTCTTGATGCAGTTTTTCCAAAGCAATCAAGAGCTCTTGAGGGCTTAGTTTTACATCTTCTAAAAAAATCTCGCCCTCTTTGTTTATAGAAATTGTTGTGTATTTTTCTGTAAGCGCAGTTTCAGAAGACTGCATTGTTGGCGGAGTAATATCTATCGCACTAAGATTTTTAAACTGCATTGTAAGCAGAAAGAAAAATATAATTACCATCAAAACATCTATTAATGGAACAACGTTTATGAAAGGGTCTCTGCGTTTTTTGTATGAGCCTATGTTCATTATTTTTTGTTGTTAAAATCGATTAGGCTTTCAACACAGATGTTAATTTTTACGGCAAACATTTCTACTCTACGGCGCAAAAACGCAGCCGCTGCAAGCGCGGGGATTGCGATAGAAAGACCGATGATTGTTGTAGATAAAGCTAATCCCATACCTCTTGAAATATTTTCTGGTTGGGGAATTCCGTCTGTTGAAAACACAGCAACAAGACCAGAAACAGTTCCCAATAAGCCCAAGAGTGGGGCGGCAGAAACTACAAAATCCAACAAAAACATTCCGCGTTCAAGGCGCGAAATTTCAAGCAAAGCAAAAGCTTTGAGCGATTCAGAGTCGGGGTTATTTTTCTTGTTAAAATTTAATATGCGACCTAACGCAGATTTTGATTGATAACTATCTTCTAAGACAACACCTGAAAGTAAAGGAGTAATAATTTCTTTTGGAATAACATTATTTGAGCGAAGAGAAATGGTACGCTCTATGATAACATACATCGCCACAAGAGAGCAGAGTCCCATCGGATAGATAAACCAGCCTATGCCTTCAAGGATGAAGTTCATTTGTCGTAATTCAAAGATTTATAAACTGCGTCAACATTGCCATCTAGGAGGTCTGCAATGGGGTCCCAAGTGCCAGAGATAAGGGCGTTACGCGCATTTTCTGGCATTGAGCAAGGAACAGTAAAATCGCCACAGGAAATCTTCATATTTTTCAAATCTATAGAAATCTTTTCTTGAGGTTGTTTTTCTATGACAGATGCAATTTTTGCGATGTCATCTTTTGAAGCAGAGACGCAAGGAATTCCGAGAGTAGTTGAATTGCCGAAAAATATTTCTGCAAAACTTTCTGCAATAACAGCTCTGAACCCGTAGTGCCAGAGGGATTGAGGTGCGTGTTCACGAGAAGAACCGCAACCAAAGTTTGCGCCAGAGAGCAAAATGTTTGCATTTTTATACTCAGATTTGTTCAAGGCAAAATCTTTATCAGAGCCGTCAGCATTTTTACGCTCATCATAAAAAGCGTATTTGCCAAGACCTTCAAAGGTAATGCAGACCATAAATCTAGCTGGAATAATTCTGTCGGTGTCGATGTCGTTGCCTTGAACAAAGACGCCAGTTCCTATAAAATTTTCAATCTTTTCTAATGCCATAGAAGTAAAGAGTACATTTTGATTTTCTAAATGCGAGCAATTTTTTTTGCTGTTTTTAAAGCTAGTTGACCACAAGCAGCTTCTATATCTGAACCTTTTTCATAACGTAGTGATGCAGAGATTTTTTCTCTTTCTAAAGAAGCAAGAAATGCTTTTGATTTAGCTAGGGCAGGTCTCTTCCAGTCCAGTCCTTCGACTGTATTATAAGGAATCAAATTTACGTGCGCGTGCAGATTCTTTGCAATCTTTGCGAGTGCCTTTGCAGATTCTAGAGAATCATTCAAAGAATCTATCAAAATATATTCCAAAGTAATCATTCGTTTTGCTTTTTGAGAAAATATTTTTAAAGCATCAAGAAGTTCTTTGAGCGGAAATTTTTTATTGATAGGCATTATCTGATTTCTGATCAAATCACTTGTTGCGTGCAGACTGACAGCGAGTCTGTAAGGGAAGTCGGTTTCTGCTAAATGCAAAATTTTGTCCGCCAAGCCTGCGGTAGATAAAGTGATTCTTCGCGCGCCAAAAGAGAAATTCTCGTTCAATATTTTGAGTGCTTGCAAAACATTTTCAAGATTAGCCAAAGGTTCGCCCATTCCCATCACAACAACATTTTCAAAAACGAAATTTTTTGTATTTCTATCTGTAAAGGCGATGAGTTGTGAAATAATTTCATCAAAAGTTAAATTGCGTTTGAATCCATTTTGAGTTGAGGCACAAAATTTACAACCCTGAGCACATCCAACTTGAGTGCTTATACAAATTGTTTTTCTGATATCTCCATCGTCAGTGGGGGCTGTAAGTAGCACAGATTCTATGAGTGCGCCGTCGTTTAATTTAAATAGAAATTTACCAGCATCTTTTTTTGATTTTTCTTCAGAGAGCAATTCTGCGCTAGAAAAATAAAAGTGTTCTGACATGAATTTTTTCAGCGTTGCAGGCAATACGCTCATAGCATCGAAATCGAAAGTATATTTTTTATATACAAATTCAAAGATTTGTTTTGCGCGATATTTTTCAAATCCATTTGAACTCAGAAAGTCAGATAAAAAAACAAGAGGAAGTGCAAAAAAACATTTCCTCTTATTTTCAATATGAATATGCTTTTGCATAAAAGCTTAGAGTCTATCAGGACTTTCAGGTTGCCATGAGCTCTTTTGCATTTGTTGATTTTTCTGGCGTACACGACGAATATATTCTGAAGAAGAATTAGTTTCGCCAGTGATTACAGAACCTATGGGTGTTTCGCGTGCGTTTTCTCCGAATTCAGAATCTGAAGAACTGCAAGCGCACATAGGGAGAATCGCGAGTAAAATCAAAGCATATTTAATTGTTTTCATAGTAAAGAGTATGAGTTAAGTTTCGGAAGTTTCAACAATAATTCTGCCTTTATATGACCATTTTGCAGATTCGTGTCCTTTTGAATCTCGAAATTTGATGCGTTCGAAATGGACAGGTTCTGAGTGTTTTTTTATAGAGATATTCACGTTAGGTTTTCCATAGCCGACGGGATTTGGTAATAGATTAGTACATTCTTTTAGTTGATTAAGAGATATTAGGATTTTTCTATGCTCTTCCATTGTTTTTAGGTTGTTGTTGGGTGAGACAATGAACAGCTCCTCCTTCTTGCAGAAACAAGGAACTGTCAAAGGATATTATTTGATGATTAGTAAAAATTTCAGATAAAATATTTTTCGCAAAATTATCAGAACCTTTCTGATTGTAAGAGGGCATAATTACAGCGTTATTTATTACTAGATAGTTTACATAGCTAGCAGGTAAAATTTCTCCATTTTTCAAAATAGGATTTTTAGGTACAGGCAAAGAAATTGTTTCAAAATAATTTTCTTTCAAATAATTTTCATTCTCACATAGCTGCGCGTAAGAGGGATTATCTTTATCGCAAGAAGCAACTATTATTTTGTTAGTGGGTGTGAAGCGAGCGATATTATCTATGTGTCCATCGGTGTCATCATTGACGAGTCCATCTTTTAGCCAAAAGATTTTTTCTATACCGCAAGTGTTTTTGAAAAAGTTTTCTATATCACTTTTTGAAAGATTTGGATTTCTATTTTTATTTAGCAATACGCATTCTGTTGTGAGCAAATAATTGTTTGAAGAAAATTCCAAAGCACCTCCTTCGCAAGTGATATGTGTGGCATCTATAACTTCTGCATTTTGTGAAGATGCCATTTTTCTTGCAAGAGCATTGTCTTTATCAAAGGGCGGAAACTTTCCACCCCAAGAATTGTAATTAAAATCTAATGCGCAAAGTTTGTTATTATTGAATCCAAAAATTGCACCGCTATCTCTACACCAAACATCGTTAGTATCGTGCTCGAAAAATTCAACATTAGAAATATCGCCCTTTGCTTTGATTATTTTTTCTTTAGCGAAAATTATAGAATCTTTGTTGCAATTGATTCGCACTTTTTCAAATTGACTGATTAGGGCAGCTAGTTCAGCAAATCTATCGCAGACTTCGTTTTGCAGTCCTTTCCACCAAGTTTGCATAGACGGCCACGTAAGCCACACAGCTTCTTGTTCTGTCCATTCGTGAGGTATTGATATTTTTTTCATTTTATTTTTGCGAAAGTTTTGAGTCTCTATTTTTGCGAGCAAGTTCACGCATATCAACAGCGATATCGTCTTTCTCGAAAATTTCAGAACCAATCAAATGTTCAAAAATATCTTCGAGAGTTACAACCCCTACGAACTCGCCGAATTCATCTACGGCAGCTGCCATACGTTGATGCGCTTTTACTAATTGCTTCAAAAGCAAAAGCGCACTCCCTGTTTCAGGAACAAATGGGATAGACGATGTAAGGGCAATGACCTTTGTTTCATCATTATCTTTTGCTTTTGCTAAGAGCAAATCGCGACGTCGGCAAACACCAATTACGTTGTCTGCAACTTTGTCGTACACGGGAACACGAGAAAATGAAATATCTGCATATTTATTAAATATTGACGCTATAGTTTCGCTCTTTTCAAACATCATCACAACAGGACGCGGAGTCATTATATCGCTCACGTAAACGTCGTCTAGACTTAGAGCATTTGAAATGAGATTTTTTTCCTGTATACTTATAGAACCTTCTTTAGCACCTTTTTCTGCGAGAAGTTTGATTTCAGTTTCCTCATCTTGAGTTATGCTATCTGCTTTTTTTTGAATGATAAAAGAAATCAATCTTGAGAAAACTCGTGAGATAGGGCTCATTGTTTTGCACAAGTAGAGCAGGGGATAAACAGCGATAGGTAGTATACTTTGTTTATACGCAATGCCAATATTCTTTGGTAAGATTTCAGAGAAAAACAAAATAGACACTGTCATTATAATCGGAAAGATGTATGTGAACGCACCGGAAGTTTCGGGATGCAATTTAGCGTAGAGCATACCAGCGAGTGTTGCACCAAAAGTATTTGCTATGGTATTCAGTGTAAGAATTGCAGAAGTTGTCTGACCTATATTTTCAATTAAATCTTCAAGGACATCGCCTTTTTTCTTAGATTTTTTACGGACATTTTCTATATCAAGGCTGGTAGTTCCGAGCACTAGAGCTTCTAGAATAGAACAAAAAGATGATATGCCTAGAGTTAAAAATACTGTGAGTAATACAAATTTCATTTATCCAAAGTATATTGGCTGAAATTTATAATATTCTCAATAATTTTTTTATACAAACTTTGAAGTTGGAGTATCTGATTTTTTCAAATCTTTGAATGAGCCAGAGAATAAAAGTTTGCCACCAGCTTCGCCACCTTGAGGTCCAAGCTCCACAACGTGGTCAGCCATTTTGATTATGTCTGTTTCGTGTTCAATTACTATTAAAGTATTGCCTGCATCACGGAGTCTGAAGAGTAGTTTTGCGAGTTTATCGATATCATCAAAATGCAAACCGGTTGTAGGTTCATCTAGAATGTAGAGCGTTTTGCCTGATTGTTTTTTAGATAATTCCAAAGATAATTTTAATCTCTGAGCTTCACCGCCAGAAAGGGTATTTGCAGCTTGTCCGAGTTTCAAATATCCTAAGCCGACTTCTTGCAAAGTTTCTAATACCCTTAAAATATTATTGTGTGAGCGGAAGAGCTCTATAGCTTCAACAATAGTTAAATTCAGCACATCAGAAATGCTAAGTCCTTTGAATTTCACCTCAAGAGTTTCGCGATTATACCGGCGTCCTTGACAGCTCGGACACTTGACAAACACTTCTCCTAAGAACTGCATATCTAAAGACACATAGCCTTGACCTTGACAATTTTCGCATCTACCGCCTTTGACATTAAAGCTGAATCTACCTGCGGAATATCCGCGCATTTTTGCAGTTGGAAGAGCTGCATAAAGAGTGCGCAGTGAATCAAAAATTTTTGTATACGTTGCAGGGTTTGAGCGTGGGCTTCTACCAATTGGAGACTGGTCGATAAGTACGCATTTTTCAAAATATTCTAAGCCTTCAATTTTGTCGTGAAGCCCTGCGATTTCTTTTGCTTTGTTTAATTTAAATGCTGCGCTCTTTGCTAAAATATCGTGAACCAATGTACTTTTGCCAGAGCCTGAAACTCCGCACACAACATTGAATGCGCCAACTGGAAATGTTGCATCAATATTTTTTAGATTATGCGCTCTTGCATTTTTTATTGTTAAAAATTTATTTTTAGACAGGAAGTCTTCTGAAGGTTTTGATAATTTATTTTCGCCAGAAAGATATTTTCCTGTGAGTGTTTTGCTTTCTTTTTCGCATTCTTTTACAGTGCCTGCGAAAACAACTTCGCCACCCATTGCGCCAGCTCCAGCGCCGAGTTCGATAATGTAATCGCCGTTGCGCATTGCGTATTCGTCGTGTTCAACAACTACAACAGTGTTGCCGTTATCACGCATATCTTTTAAAGCATTTAACAAAGATTTATTATCGATAGGATGTAGTCCTATACTAGGTTCATCTAATACGAAAGTTACTCCTGTGAGACCCATTCCAAATTGAGTTGCAAGCCTGACTCTACGCTCTTCGCCGCCTGAGAGCGTAGAAAATTCGCGTCCTAATTCAAGATAAGCTAGTCCTGTGTTTGCTAAAAATTCTATGCGTCTGTGAAGACCTTTTACTACTTCGGAGATTTTTTCGTATTTTTTTGTTTTGAGTTTTTTTACAAAGCTTAATGCTTTTTCTACACTCATAGACAAAAATTCATCGTAAGAAACTCCCTCTACAAAAATCGAGCGAGCGCGCTTAGAGAGGCGAGACCCTTTGCATTCAGTGCAGTCTTTAGAAATCTGGAATGCATTAAGGCGCATACGAAGTAAGTCGCTAGAAGTTTCTGAAATCGTTTTTTCAAGCATAGCCAAAACTCCTTCAAAAGGACGTTCGATTGCGCGTACATTTCCAGGTTTTGGCTTTAGTAGAAAAAGTTTTTTTGGGTCTCCATAGAGAATAAAATCTTTTTCTTCTTGGTTTAGTTTTTTCCAAGGAATATTCGGGTCGAATGCGCCTTGCATAGCGAGTTGGCGAAGTATAGAACGATTATTTATTATCATTCGCATTGATCCAAATCGCAGAGCTTTTATAGCTCCACTTTTTATACTGCGAGATTCGTCAGATATTATCAATTCAGGCAAGAATGTCATTATTCTGCCAATGCCTGAGCAGTTAGGGCAAGCGCCCTCGGGATGATTATGTGAAAATAACCTTGGCGAAACTTCATTGTAAATTTTTCCGCATTTTTCGCACGACAAAGAATTATTCAAACGCATTTCATTCCATTTGTTTTTTTCTTCGTACAAAACTATTGCAGCGTTAGAACCCTCTTTGAAAGCTAGTTCCAGAGAGTCTGCTATACGACTTTTATCTTCGTTTGATACAGCGAGTCTATCTATAACTATGTCTAAGCTAACTTCGCCTTTGCTTGGAAATTTAAGAGAATCTATTTCTTGAATCTCGTCATTTACTCTGAGTCTTTGCCATCCTGCCTGAGCCAATGATATCGCAGAATTTTTTGCGATAGAAAGTTTTGAGCGTGAGTGTTGTGCAAGAATATAAATTCTTGTACCTTCTTTTAATTTTAAAATGGAATCAATGCAGTCGTCTATCGTACGCTTTTTGATTGGTGCGCCGTCGATAGGGCAACGCTGTTCGCCGATAATACTCCAGATGATTCTTGCGTAGTCTGCTATTTCTGTTGATGTAGCAACTGTGCTTCTTGGGTTTGTATTTATCCCGCTTTGAGCCACAGCAATCACAGGAGAGAGTCCTTTGATATAATCAACGTCAGGCTTATCTATTTGCTCAAGCATTCTGCGAGAACCAGACGACAAGCTTTCCATATATTTTCTATAACCTTCAGCATACAAAGTGTCGAACACAAGCGAAGACTTCCCAGAGCCACTGACGCCAGTGACAATCACTAATTTATTTCTAGGGATATCAACAGAGACATTTTTCAAATTATGTTCTCTTGCCTTACTGATATGTATAGAGCTATTTTGCATTCGGTTTATACTAAAAATATTATTGCAAGAATCTACTCATATTGTAGCCTAACTCGCAAACAAATTCTTGAAAATGTTAAATGTAATTCAGAAAAAAATAGTTTCTTGGGCAATAGTATGCATCGCAATAGTTGTCCTGTTTCTTTTCTCTTTATCGATATTCATAATGATAGGTAGATTTTTATCTTTCTTTTCAGTTGTGTTTACGCCATTGGCAGTATCGGCAATTATCACGATAATCTTTAAGCCCATAATAGATTTTTTGGTGAATGTGTTTAAGATGAAACCTATATATGCGGTTTTAGCATTTTTCATTTTTCTTACAGGGGCGATATCATTGATTTTAGTATTTGCATTGCCACCTGCGTTTATGCAGTTACGCGAGCTTATTAAATCTATACCAGATGCTATTCATGCTCTGAGCGGACATCTTTTCGAGCGATTTCCAGATTTAAAACAAGAGATATCACGTCAGTTACAGAACTTCAGAGCATCAGATCTTGAAGGTGATTTTATAAGAAAAATTTTTGGAAATTTAAGAATGTATGTAAGTATGTTTTTTGGAGCGACAAGTAAAGTAGTTAGCATCGCGTCTACAATTGCAGCCTTTGCGGTAGTGCCTATATATTTATTTTATATGCTATCTAACAAGCGCGATTTTTCTGAAGATTTTGAAAACAACACAAAGTGGCTTAAGAAAAATATTCGTGATGACATCAAATTTTTGGCGACTCAGTTTGCAGAAATCTTGACTGCGTTTTTCCGTGGTCAAATTTTAATAGGCGTGATTATGGGTCTTTTATATGGAATAGGTTTTAGCTTTGTAGGTGTTAAGTTCGGCTTTATTATTGGTTTTGTTACAGGTATTTTAAATATCATTCCTTACTTTGGTACTATCATTGGTTTGTCTGTGATATTGCCTTTGTCTTTTTTTCAGACAGACGGCGGATTGACTCTCACAATTTTAGCAGCATCAATTTTTACAGCGGTACAATTATTAGAAAGCTATATTCTAACTCCTTTAATTATGGGCGACAGAACAGGTTTGCATCCAACTGCAATCATATTTTCTGTGTTCTTCTGGGGTATAGCTTTCAACGGAATTCTTGGTATGATTTTAGCGATTCCACTCACTGCTTTTTTCGTCGTACTATGGAGATTAGTAAATGAGCGTTATTTGCCCATTTTGATTTCTCAAAAAAATGATTGAAAGATAAATTTTAAAAATCAATACTTTGGCTTTAATTATGGATACTAAAGATAAATCTAAAACGCCTACGCTTATGAAAGGCGCAGATGTTGTTATTAAATGTCTCGAAAATGAATCGGTAGATGTTGTGTTCGCTTACCCAGGTGGCGCTTCTATCGAGCTTCATAATGCTTTTACGCGCTCAAAGAAAATCCGAGTGATACTTCCACGTCACGAACAAGGTGGCGGATTTATGGCTCACGGATACGCGCGCTCTACTGGTAAAGTTGGTGTTGCTATGGTGACAAGTGGTCCAGGGGCAATGAATCTTTTGACAACCGTCGCAGACGCTTATCAAGATAGTATTCCTATGATTGCAATCACAGGACAGGCGGCT